>Ga0307508_10005000_pt1 | contig 12745 bp, 11 predicted proteins | sample 9_EM_MG_FD_203089 | JGI IMG/M metagenome (GOLD analysis project Ga0307508, IMG submission 203089) | Populus trichocarpa ectomycorrhiza microbial communities from riparian zone in the Pacific Northwest, United States - 9_EM | ecosystem: Host-associated > Plants > Roots > Unclassified | place... | reverse complement strand
GCCCAATGAAAATGCTAGAAAAGCTACAGGCTGCTACTCTCCAAAGAATCTATAATCACTTAGAAACTTCTAAGTATAGGTTCACCCTATTCAGAGTATCTTTCAGTCTAGATGCATATTTTTTCTCACTTTTTCTAACTTACACTCTTTTTTTATACGAGCAAAACACATCTCTCTACCCGAACTGGGAGTTAATTAAAGTCTTTGCATATTATTTTATCTCAAAGACTAAATGTCTAATGATGAACCAAAGATTTCATTAGTATATCTTTACCAAAAAAACATTGGATCAAGAAAAACTCACGATATAAATTTTTCAAAACACAAACACGCCCCCAGTGAAAGCGCATTGAGTCTGGTGATAGTCAGACCCAACCGTGATTGGGCTTGGTAGTGCTCCAATCCCGGGCGTTGGGTCTGGCGCTGGCCAGAACCAAACATAGATAGGTTTGGCAGCACGCCAAACCCCGAGTGTTGGGGGCTTGGCAGTGCTCCAAGCCTCGGGAATTAGGTTTGGTGCTGGTTAGACCTAGCCACAAATGAGCTTGGCAGTGCACCAAGCCTCAGGCATTGGGTTTGGCACCGGTCGGACCCAGCCAAAAATGGGCTTGATAGGACATTGGGTTTGGCGCTCACAAGACCCAGCCACGATTGGGCTTGGCATTGCCCCAAGCCCCCGACGTTGGGTCTGGTGCTGGCCAGACCAAGCCGTGGTGGGCTTGGCAGTGTGCCTAGCCCAGACACGTTGGGTCTAGCGCTTGTCAGATTCAAGAGATGATTGAGTTTAACACTATCAATTTTATAGATTTATATATAAAATTATAGATGAATTATTTCTCAACAAATAAAATTAATTATACAACTCTATACTCCACCAAAATCATTAGATGTATTAAAGTCTTTCATGACCAATCATTTCTCTATCTTTTAGCTGGATAAAATAAGTGGAATATAAACTCACAATGTAACTCAAAATATCACAAAGATAAAGTTACATTCCAGCCATTTTTCTCCATAAAAGGACATAACTCATGGTCTATAAATACACCATGAGACCTTCAAAATAAATGTTTACAATCTTTATTTTCTACTGCATATGTATTTTTAGAACATCTCTCTCTATAATATTATTGTATTTTATCTATCTAAAAAAATAGGTATTTAAGCATCAGAGAGTCTTACCTCTATTAAAAGAGATCTTTTGCAGGTATTATTCATAAGCCACCTTAACCTATCAAACACCAAGTATAAGCTATCAACCACCTTGGATATGAAGAATGGATGAAACTGCTAGAAGCAATTAATTAACCGAGTATCTAATTTGAAAACCCTATTTCTAAATTACTTGAATTTTTTGAGAGATCATCTCTCACCTAGCATGATTTAATGCTCCTTCAGATGCATATTAACTATGAACTATGAATGATAAATCTCAATATAAATCAATTGAATAGAGAACCGTCGCTGATAAAGTAAGGTAACATATCATGATTTGGCACCTAGAAAAAAAATAAAGCTTTCCGAAGCCAAGTGACATGATAAAAGTATAAACAAGCAACGCAGCAGTAATGACAAAGTATTTAAATCTCAATGAAGCTTGATTTCGTGTTCTAGACCGGACTGCTGATCTTTGAGAGTCCCTTTTGCTTAAGAGCACCTGTGTTACTGGATGCACATTGACCCACCTTGAAGCACTTTCTTATGATCAGAGGACTCTCTGATTTACCCTGATTTGCAATAACCTTGGTTTCAGCAGGCTTCGTCAGCTCAGAATTACAACTTTTCAAAGTCAAGGTTCTTTCATTCTTCCATTTGTTTCTCTTCCCAATTATCCCGTCATTGTCTGCAAGCAAATCCATGTAAAAACTAGCAATCTGCAGTTGAAAAACTAGGTACACCTTGAAAGAAATTCAATAGCGAGAAATATTTCAATTTAGAGGAATGATGTAAACAAGATACCAGGACTAGACAAGACTGCTCGAGGACGCAAAGCTGATTTGGCTCCGAAACTAAGTTTTCTATTCTCTCCAATACGTCTGTTGTCCTTCAATTTTCCTGCAAGTAGTATTCTGTCAGTACTCATGGCAACAATGTTTCTGCATCAAACACCGGCAGAACAGCACCATGTCTTAAATAATGTAAGAGAGAGTGAACCTTTGGATGCAGAAAATGGCTGTGCTTTCAAGTTTCTGACGAAATAAGGCTTTGCAAATCTTGCCATTGAAGGTGAAGAATCACTTTGATTTTCTTCTTCTGCAAGAAGTTCAGGTAGTTTTGAATTAAATTAACTCTGCAAGGCTGCAACCAGCCAACAATATTTCATTTAGTTATACTATCTAGCGACTAGCTAATACCTGAAGCGTGGGAACCACAACCTTCCACAGATGGAGATTCACTTTTAACCCTTAAAGAAGGCGTGGATACATGATCATTTGGGGGGGAGGATTCCTCATCTTCTTCCTGTTTCCTCACCTTGATCTTTGGATACACTTGGAAATCCAAAAACAAAACATTCCACGTTAGGCGAAGCAGAATTTTTCACAAAGTTACGATGAAGAGAACATAATTCCAAGACAATTAAAAGCCTACTTCTTTTGTGTAAATGGATGAACAATATTAGACTGCCCAGTTTCAGTTTTCATCAACGGTAATGGAAATAAAAGAGAAGGCTGGTCACTTTGAGGCTGCGTTTTAAAATACGTCAGAATTGGAGTTCGTGAGAAAAGTAAAGAAAAGTAAACGCCAGCTTGGGAGACATCACACTCACTGTTTGGCCTTTGTTTTTTTTTCAAATTCGAATTCAAATGTGATGTTTTTTCTGAAGTTGCCTCAAGGGTGGGGTTTGATTTGATTTAAAAGCAAGAAGTTGTTCACGAGGACCATGGCTAGACAGCATTAATGCTTGGATGAGCTTGTGAAAAGTGAAATAGAAGCAAAGGGGTACCAGAGGAAATGAAATTAAAGTTCCATTTTTCTGCTTTCTTAACTTATAAACCAAGAAGAGATTCTGCAGCTGACACATTGGCAGTGAAACATGTGACTGAACTTGCTCTTTGAATTATGTTTCCGTTGCTGCGAGGGAACATTATTAATTTCTTTCAAAAATCAGGGTAATAGAAGGGTTTCGCCCCTTGGCATAATATATATATATATATATATATATATATATATATATATATATATATATATATATATAATTGAAAAGATACTATCTTATTTTTCTAATTTTTCCAAGTTGAAGTATTTAAACCAAAAAGATATTTTATCCCATATTAAAAAAACATAACTTTTTTCTTCTGAACATAGAACATATATACAAGGGCTTCAAATACCACATTGAAAAAATAAAACATTATTCTAGTATTTATATAGTGAACTTTGAAATGAGTTAGCAATCAATTGAAATATATATAAAAAAAGAGGTTTCTAGATAAGAAAAAAATTGAAAAAAAAGGACTCTACTAGGTCGCCCGAGTTCCGGGTTAACCCAGTGAGTGGGTCCTGCTCGCAGCTCTGGGCCTACCGCTGCTGGGTCCTACTGATAGCAATACCGAGTAGACATGGGTTTCGTCCCTTGGCATAATACACACACACAAACACAAATGACCCGCACTCCGTCGTAGGTTAAATATTTTTATTTTTTATAAAAAAATTATTTATGTAGATTTTTTCAACGTATTTTAATAGTTAAAAAAATATAACAAATCAAAAAATATATTTTCATGACAACCATAGTTATCAAACCCGACTTGGGGTTGACCTAGCCAAGGGGTCGGGTCCTGGGTTACACGGGTTGACTTGGGTCAAACCAGGAAAATTAGAAATTGTTTTTTGAGATTTTAATATTTTATATGAAAAAAATTAAGAAATGATCAATGTGAATATAAGCTATACATGTTGTAAACAATTAAGTTTAAAAGATTACCTCAAAAAGTTTTTTATCCCATATTAGAAAGATACTATTTTATTCTTCTAAGTTAAAGTATTTAAACCAAAAAGGTTTTTTATCCCACATTGAAAAAACATAACCTTTTTTTTTTTTAATGAACATAGAGTATATATACAAGGGCTTCAAATCCCACATTGAAAAAATAAAGCATTCTTCTAGTATTTATATAGTGAACTTTGAAATGAGTTAGTAATCAACTAAAAAATATGAAAAAAGGGGTCTCTAGGTAGGAGAAAAAAAATTGAAAAAAAAAGAAACTCTACCGGGTTTTTGTCGGGTCGCCCGAGTTCCGGGTTAACCCGGCGAGTAGGTCCTGCTGGCAGTTGGGATTGGCAGCAGAGCCCACCGCTGCTGGGTCCTGGTGGTAGCAAGGCCTAACTTTAGTGGGTCCTGCTCATAGCTCTAGACCAACTGCTGCTGGGTCCTGCTCCCTGCTCTGGGCCCACCGCTGCTGGGTCCTGCTCACTACTCTTGGCCCACTGTTGCTGAGTCCTAGTGGAGGCAGGGCCAAACTTCAGTGGATCCTGTTTCAGCTTGGCCCAAAGCTGCTGGGGCCTGCTGGGCACCTAAACCCACTATCATTGGGTCTTACGGCAATGCCACACTCAATAAACTTGGGTCTTGGCAAAAAGACCCAATAGCCAGGTATCCATCTGGACCCAACATCATTGGGTCATGCTTGGCAAAAGAACCCAACAGTTGGGTATCCATCTGGGCCCAACATCATGACCTGACAAAAGAACCTAGTAATGTTGGGTCCTGCTAGTAACAAGGCTCAGCATTATTGGGTCATGTTTGACAGAACGACCTAACAACGTTGGCCCAAAATAATATTATATTATAGTATTTATGAATTTTTTAATGGATTTTATTGTTAAAAAATTCTCTTATTTACAAATATATAAAGTAAATTATGTAAATAAAAAATTTATTTAGAACTCCATCAACTTTAATATGACAATATTAGAATTATAATTTTTCTGAATACTTTTATTTTGAAAAAAAAAATTCATGTGGAAAAAAAATAAAAATCTTAATTTGAAGTAAAGAAAAAAATAATTTTTTTTTAAAAAGCATTTTTAAAAGGCAAAAACAAACATGTTTTAATAAGAAAATTCAACCCAACCTCAAATGAAAAAAAATATCACCACCTAATTTTTGTATAATATAAAAAAACTTTCATCTACTTATATGCTTTATACCGTATGAAAAAGAAAAAAAATTAAAGTCTTGGGTCCTGCTGGGGGCAGGATCCAACTCTAATAGGTCCAGCAAGACTCAACACCATTGGGTCCTGATGTAAGCAGGACTCAACACTATTGGGTCTTGCTGCAACGACCCAGCAACCCTTTAGACCCCAAACGCACTGTTCTGCAGACCTACTTGCCTGGGTCTGCAGCCTGGGGCACAACTCCACCGCTCTGCAGCCTTTGGAACTCTCTATGGTAGGGCATGGCAACCTAGCGCCAGGTGTCTTCAGCTTGGGGCTTGTAGCCTTACCTTATCCCACCAAAATTTACATTGATCATTTTTTCCCAAACCATTCCTTTAATGTCAAATACATTCCAATAAAAAGACAACACCACCCTCCCCCTATAGTCTTTGCACCTCTCTGTGGCAGGGCATGCCAGCATAGCGTCAGGTGTCTGCAGCCCCACCTTGCCCCACCAAAATTTGCACTGATCATTTTCTCCCAAACCATTCATTTAATGCCAAATGCATCCCAATTAAAAAAACAACCCCACGCTCTCCCTACAGTCTTTGCACCTCTCTATGGAAAGGGCAGCTCTGTCATTACACTGCTCTAATCCACAATGCCATGAATCTTGATGAACATGACTTTTAACACTGTTCCAATCCACAGTGCAATGAGTCTTGATGAACAAGACTTTTGTCACATGATTTAGCATTATATATATATATATAAGACAAAAGTGAAATTCTTCATGTTGTTTACGGTCACCCATGAGCCAACTTTGAGCCTAATTTTTCATCTTTTTATTACTTGAGAAAATAATCTTATCCTATATGCTTTTAAGTTCAGAACATGATCTTTCAAAATTGTCCAATTATGCATACAATGTAGTTTTCTACAAAAAAAATATGATTGTTTTAATTTTAAAGCTTTCTAAGTGTCTGTTTGTGTTTCTAATGAGTCACAAACATGTGGTAATTATTATTTATCTAGTTTTATGTCAAAGTAATTTATTTGGGTCTTAAGTATGTTATCTTGGTGTTTTTCTAGACATAGAGGGTTGATCGGAGTATATAAAGTTGAATCAAACTATGTATTGAGATCTTTTTGGCAAAATATGAATTAAGAGTCTTTTGACTTGGCCTTTTGGAACAATATGAAGTTATGTATCTCCTTTGTGAGTGTTGGACTTATTCCTTAACTTTGTATCTCTACACTAGTAATTTTATTTATATCTTTAGGGAGGTGAGTTTGTTATTCATTTTTGTATCACTTTAGTTTTGTACCTCTTTGGTTTTGTACCATAGAGTGGTGAGTGAAATTATCATTTGTGTGAGAGACCTACAACTTTGTGATTTCTATACCTTCACAGTATCAAATTGGTATCAAAGCTTTGGATTTACAACCATGGTTGTTTGTGGGCGTCGCGTGAAAGAATTCAAGAGGGACATTCGTGCTCTTGAAATGATGAAATGAGAAGGAAAATCTAGCAACTCTAGGAGTGTCTTGAATGATATAAGAATTGAGATAATGATGATGATGATAAGAATAACATTGAAATTGGTTCCTCTACCAATAATAAAGAGGATGTTAATCCTTTCCATCGTAGACCACACAATAATGATAGTGACAATTTTTCTTCTTAACCTCAAAGAAGAAGGAATATAAGACCTTATCAAGATTTTGATGGGGAGTTGATATTCCTGAATTTGAAGGGAAAATGCAACTCGAAGATCTCATTGATTGACTTCAAACTGTTGAGAGGATTTTTTTTATTTTAAAGAGTATCCTGATGATAAAAAAAAGAGTAAATTTAATGGCTTTTAAGCCTAGAAAATATGCTTCCTTAAGGTGGGAGAATCTTAAGAAGGAAAAGGCTCATGAAGGCAGAAGCAAGATCAAGTATTGGAAGAAGATGAAAAGGGAGATTAATAAGAGATTCTTGTCTGAACATTATCGACTAGAGAATTTTATGAGGCAATCTAGACTGGTCGTAGAAGAGTATACAATGAAATTTGAATTATTCATGCTTAAGTGCGATATTGTTGAGCCTAATGAGCAAATAATAGCCTGATACTTTGGTGGGTTAAAAAAGAGAGTTTCTAATATAGTTCTATTGCAGCCTTATTGTACATTCAATGATATTAGAAAACTTGCTCTAAATGTGGAGAAGCAACAAAAAGAGGTTAAAAGGACTAGTTGGAAAACGATATCTAAAGAGAGCTCTTCTATTAGGGGGAGTAATTCATTCTCAAAGAGTACTACAACAACAAAGTCTTCTGTTTTTAAAGCTATAGAGAAGGGAAGTGTTAGGGTTAGTATTAAAGTAGTTGGTTCCTCAAGTCCTAATTCAAAGAAGTGTTTTAAATGTCAATGGTATGGACATATTGCTTTTGATTGTTCGAATCGTAAAATTATTGTTATTATGGAGGAAGAGATAGCTAGTGAAGATGACTTACTAAATGAATCAAATCAAGAAGATAAAGTGACTTATGTTGATCAAGGTGAGTTACTTATCATTTAGAGAAGTTTGAGTGTTGTTCATGATGAGAGTGAAGATTGGGTTCGTTGTGACATTTTTTTACACATGTTGCAGTACAAATGGGAAAGTTTGTGACGTGATTATTGATACTTGTGCTTGTGCTAATATTGTATCTACTGATATGGTAAACAAGTTGTAGCTCAAAATGAAAAAACACCCTTAACTCTATAAATTGAGATGGCTAGAAAAGAAGCATGAATAAAAGGTAACAAATATATGTCTTGTATCATTTTCCATTGGAAAAGGTATTTTAATTAGGTTTGGTACGATGTAATATCTATGGATGTATGCTATTTATTATTTGGTCATCCATGACAATATGATAGGAACGTTCAACATGATGGCTTTAAGAATACTTATTCTTTTGTAAAAGATGGTGTGAAGATTATATTAAGTCCTTCTAAACATGGACTTATTTTCAAACCTTCTAAAAGGGTGGAAACACTCATGATTACTTGTTTTGAAATGGAAAAACTTGTTAATTATGTTGATATGGCTTACATTATTGCTGTTTTTGAGGAAAATACTGAAATAAATTATTTACCCTATAACGCTCAACATTTGCTTGATGGGTTATTTGATGTGATTCTTGAAGATATACCACCTAGATTTCCTTTGATGAGAGATATTCAGCATTGCATTAATGTCATTCGGGGTGCTCTGCTTCCAAACAAAGTATCATATCGAACGAGTCCTATCAAACATACAGAGTTATAAAAGCAGGTTGATGAGTTGATTTTGAAGGGCTTGGTAAAGGAAAGTAAAAGTTCATGTGTTATGCCCTCTCTTCTTGTTCCAAATAAGGGTGGCTCGTGAAGAATATGTATTGATAGTTGAGCAGTGAATAAAATCATTATTGGTTATCGATTTTCTATTTCTCAGCTAGAAGACTTACTATATTAGCTTTATGGTGCTACCACCTTTTCAAATATTGATCTTAGAAATGGCTACCATCATATCCAAATGAGAGTTGGTGATGAATGAGAAATAACCTTCAAAACAAGGGATGGACTTTTTGAATGGATGGTTATTCACCTATTACTTTCACGCGGATGATGAATGATATGTTTAAATCTTTTATTGGTAGATTTATTATTGTTTACTTTGATGATATTCTTACATACAATAAAGATAAAGAGGAGCATCTTAGTCATTTGCAAGTAGTATTTCATACTTTGAGGAGTTAAAAGTTCTATGCTAATTTGAATAAGTGTGAATTCTTCACCAACAACCTTGTTTTTTGGGTCTTGTTGTTTCTAGCAAAGGCGTGAAGATGAATCCTAGAAAGATTGAAGTAATTCTTAATTGGTCGTGTCCTCAAACTCTTCATGATATTCAGAGTTTTCATGGCTTAACATCTCTTTTACCGGCATTTCATAAAAACTTTTAGCACTATTATTGCTCCAATCATTGAATGCTTGAAAGAAGGGAGTTTCAAATGGAATAATGAGTCTGAAAAGAGTTTTGAAGTTATGTAATAAAAGGTGACCAATGCACTTATTCTTTGTCTACCTGATTTCCAAAAAGTTTTTGAAGTTAAATGTGATGCATTTAATGTTGTCATTGGTGATGTTCTTAGCCAAGAGATCAAACATATTGCTTTTTATAATGAGAAGCTCAATGAATCATAGAGGAAATATTCAGTTTATGACAAGGAGTTTTATGCCATTGTTCGCGCTTTGAACCATTGGTGTTAATATCTACCTCTAAAACCATTTGTGATTTTTTTTATCACGAGGTTTTGAAATTTCTTAATAGCCAACAAAAACTTAGCCAAAGACATGCCATTTGGGTTCAATTTCTACAAACTTTCAATTTTTCTATGAAGCACAAATTTGGAGTTCATAATGTTATTGTTGATACTTTGAGTTGAAGACATTTGTTATTTATTAATATGCAAATGGAAGTGACATGTTTGAAGTGTTAAAAGATTTTTACAAGCATGATGATGATTTCGACAAGATATGGACTAAATGCTAAAGTGGTGTTTCCAAGCATTTTGTTATGATGGAGGGTTATCTTTTAAAATGAAACTGTTTATGTATTCCTCAAGGTTCTTTGAGGGAAGCCATTATCTTTGAAGCTTATAGTGGTGGACTTAGTGGACACTTTAGGAGAGACAAAACACTAGTTGTTATCCAAGACAATTTCTTTTAGCCAAAGATGAAAAGAGATGTTACAAGGTTCATACAACATTGTAGGACATGCCATATTGCTAAATCATAGTCAAAATTTAGGTTTATACACCTCGCTTCCAATCACTAAAGCTCCTTAGAAAGATGTTAACATGAATTTTATGCCAGGCTTGCCTAAAAGTTCAAGGAACAAATATTCAATTATGGTGGTGGTTGATCGTTTCTCTAAAATGACAAACTTTGTTCCATATAGCAAAACATTTGATGTTACTAATATTGTTGATTTATACTTTAAGAAGATTGTTAGACTTTATGACATTCCAAAAACAATAACTTCAAATTGAGATTCCAAGTTCATGAGTCCTTTTTGGCGTACATTTTGAAGGAAACTTGATACTATCTTCAATTTAGCACTACTCGTCATCTACAAACTAATAGGAAAACTAAATTCATCAATCAAAGTTTGGGAAGTTTTTTGAGAAGTTTGGTGAAGAAGAATATTAGAGATTGAGATGTTGTATTACCACAAGCTAAATTCACTTACATCCATTCTACTAGTCAAAATATTGGTTGCAGTTGTAAAACTCAACAAAATTTAATTATCACAATAGTCATGGTTGTGATAAAAAAAAATGGGTAAAAAATTTTATATTGCAAGAGATATGATAAAATTTTGAAAAAACAACAAATGACCAAGTTAAAATTAAAAAGGTTAAAACAAAATAATACAATGAGGGTAAAATTGAAATGAATGCAAATAATTAGACAACTAAAACTAAATAAATAGAAGTAAAGAAAGATAGGGTTAAATACATAAATAATGAAAGTGTAAGGACTAAAGTGAAATGGGGACAAATATCCATACCATAAAAGCATGAATAATGTCCTTATTTCTTTTAAAATGGTAGGCTAAGCATAGGGCAAGAGAGGGAAGAGAAATTATGAGATAAAACACCCAAAACAAATCCATCAAAGCTCCTCATTCAAAGGTGATTTTAAAGGATTTGAGCTAGATAGAAGGGTATTAAGGTAGGAAATTGAAGGAAAAAAAATCAAAAAGACCCTAATCTAAGAGGTGTCATGACAAAACAAGGAGAAAGATGAGAGAAATAAAAGTGTGTTAGGGAAAGTTTTGATATTCAAATCTCTCATTTCCCTTTGAAACTCAAAGTGATAAGCTTGTTCATAACCATTGATTATGTAGTTTTTCATGTTTTGGCATTTTGAAATGTTTTAGTATGATGTAGGTGTTGAACTAAGTATTGGGAAATTCTTCTTTTTTTTTTATCAAAATGTAAGTGTATAAAAGGATCAATAAAATATACATTGCTGGTGAACCAGCAAGTTCAGGTACAAGGATAACAAAAAGGGAACAAGCTCCCTTAGAGACCTATACTGCGTATTAAAAATACAGAAACAAACAGTTAATGGTAATGAGAGGAACCAAAATTTACATGGTTCCAACCTAACACAAAGCAAAAGACAAGAGACATCCTGAGAACCACAAAGATTTTACAAGAAAACCGGCACATGAAGCAAGATCCCACCAACAGCAAGCCATGTAAGGCCATGCACCACAACAAACAAAATTGAATGCCAGAACAGACAAATGGAGCCAGCCAAAGGAGACAAATGCCACTAGAGCAGACAAATAAAGGACCAAGGTCAACGACAGCAACCTGGCAGCTGAATAATCTAGCCACGTGCAAATGCATGCAGATGTTTGTCCTCTTCACAGTCAGAGAACAAAGAATAGCCAATCAGAAGCATTCCCACCCATCCAGGCTAAAAGAGAAAGCAATTAATGCGTGTTACGTAGACCACATGCATGCGCCATGTAGAAAAACAACAACCATCCCAAAGAGAACTTCAGCTTTCTAGGGATTCAACTGAAATAACCAACCCCTTCCCCTATCAAAAAAATGAAGGACCATAGAAGACCCAAAACTCTTAGCATCAAGCAGCCACAAATAACCCAACCAGGCATAGGACTCTTCCACCGAAGAAATCACCAAGCAACATTGATGAGGGTATGATCCTTCTCGTGAAAATGAAGAATCATGTAGAATATGATTTGGAACTTTCGAAAGAGTAGGGCAGGTGAAGTACTCTTATCATAAAAAATTCTTTTATTTCTTTCCTCCCAGATCAGGTAGACTAAGATACAGAGAGAAGCTCTTCACTTTCTAGCCACCAAGGTCTTCCCTTTATAGGGTAAACCTCGCACTGCACTAGTGAAGGTAGACATACGCCTGCTTAATTTTAGCCAAGATTTCACCTGGCTCCACAGAAAAAATGTCCAAGTACAGCAAAAGAATAAATGTGCATGACTTTCCTCTGCCTGCCTGCAGAACATGCATAATGTGTCAATGCAAATGAACTTCAGGCGGTCCTTAGTGCGAAGCTTCCCAAGCATGGCTAGCCATAAGGTGAAGTTATGTCTGGGAAGGGCCCATTGCTCCCAAACTATCTTCTCCCAGTTGACTGCTGGACTTTGAGGTCTAAGAAAGGTATAAGCATTAGAAGTGAACCCACCTCCTTTCTGCTCCCAACCTGCCATTAGATCAATAACTTGTTGGTGTCCCCCGTATATCTCAACAAGTTGATTCTTGAGAAGTATGATTGATTTCTATAACGGCGATGAGGTCCTTTGAGCATGAGCATTCCAAATGGAGTTGTGTTTAAATAGAAGTGATGGATCCATCTAATCCAAATGGAATCTTGCTTCAGATGAATGTTCCAGAGGTGTTTGGCAATAAAACAGTTGTTACTCACTTGGATATCAAGCAAGCCCAAGCCTCTCTCATGCTTCGGAAGACAAACAGTTTTCCAAGCCACAAGAGCACCTAAACTGAATTCATGTCCCCTCGGCATAGCAGAATGATATCATCAACAAAGGAAAGGTGGGAGAGACCAAACACCTT
>Ga0307508_10004999_pt1 | contig 12745 bp, 16 predicted proteins | sample 9_EM_MG_FD_203089 | JGI IMG/M metagenome (GOLD analysis project Ga0307508, IMG submission 203089) | Populus trichocarpa ectomycorrhiza microbial communities from riparian zone in the Pacific Northwest, United States - 9_EM | ecosystem: Host-associated > Plants > Roots > Unclassified | place... | reverse complement strand
CGAGGAAGAAAAGTGCTCCAAACACCAAGAAGTGATACTCAACGCGCCCCTTTGTTGTCATACGGCCGGGTATGGTGGATTCTGGAATATTACGGATGGTTAATTTGAAAAGGGCGACCGTCCGGTTAAACAGCTGGTATAAGAGTGAGCAACGAAAGTAGGTCAGGAAATAGATGTGAGCTCTCACTGGAGCAAGACACCTTGACCTAGCTTCCTCATTGTTATGATCGACAGGTTCTCCATATTGGTTCATGGCGATATCGATATCCTTGACTATTTCTTTAAAGAGGGAGGTTGGAATACGAGCGCGATAGATTTTGAATGTTTTCATGTCCCGGCTCCCTAAAAAGGGGTCTAAACCAACGCGGGGGGCGATGTCGCGATATTTGACTTTGGAAAAACTGATGTTCAGGCCTTTTTCTACAAAAAAGAGGTAATACAAAGATTAATTCGCTAAAGACGGGTTTCAGGAAGAGAAGAAACCTAGAAGAAGACGGCGCAGGTCGTCAAGGTTGAAATCGTAACTCTTGAACAAGTGGAGCACCGCGAGTTCTGCAGAGTGTTGAGAAGATATTGCAGAATTAAGGGCTTGGAGGAGTTCGTCTTGTGAGGTCAGTTCGACCTCCCCACGTCGTCGCTTTTTGTTTTTGGGAGGCATGATGGTTTTTGATTGCGAGCGATCTCGGGACGATTTGTGTCTCAGTGTGACAGCGGGTAACTGACAAGGTGCCTGGGTTCACCACGGTCTTCAGCATGCAACCAATGGCTAATCTTTGTCAACGATCGAGGTCTCTCTCGACAAGATCCTCCTCTTCAACGACGACCATTCAACAGACACAGACTGGACATCGCCTTGATTTTGTAGACTACCAGGTAAAAAACTGGACCGTCTATAGGAGGTAACTTACCAGGTAGATATTCCCCTGGGGGATTTTTATGCAATCTTAGTACCTGCTCAAGTACTAGTAAAACTTGTTGAGCATAAAACCAAGAAGGTGACTAATACATCAGACACCGTTGAAGCAACCCGGACGTAGCCTATGATACGAAACGTTATTTAGCAATGAATGATAACAGTCTTACAGAAATTTTATGAGGTTGTTCAGAAAGGCCGAAAATGCATAAAAACTACTAATTAAAGTCCCAAACTGGGGTCAGAAACTTACGAGAACATCCAACTTTATATATCTAAATAACGATACACAACTTCCTTGAACAAAATCGATCTTCAAAAGCCCGGATGCTATAGACTAATAATCATAAATTCCCCGGGTCAAACACTTCAACCTGCACCGTAACCTCCTCCAACCCCTCGACCCCTTCCTTCAAAACCTTCTCCACCTCTTCAACGATGCTATCAACGCCAACACCAACGACACCCTCTCCATGATGATCACCATGGTGGTGATGGTGGTTCCGTTTAACAACCCAGGGCTCAACTTTGACATGTATCGACCCAACCACGCTCGAGCTATCTTTCGGCCAAAACCTAGCATGGGAATAGGAATGGAGACCATTGATTTTTGCAATCTAGAAGGGAAAAAAGGGAGACAAATTGTCTTAGCACCGTCACTCCCAAGAGACAAAACCCCCAAAAGAAACACCCACCTCCCCTAAAACCTCGCTGACATCCCTCGCCTTCTCCTTGCCAATATCAAGGGCAAGCACCTTCCCCGTATCTAAGACGAGCGGAGCGACGCTCCCAGCGATCAAAATCGCAATAAAAAGCGATGCGATAGGGTCGAACCCCGTCCACCCATAGGCATCAATGAGGACCGTGGAGAGTATGACTCCGACGGAGCCGAGTGTGTCCTGCGTGAAGGTGAGGAAGGGAACCAAGATAGATAGAAAGCAAGCAAAAACGTACAGCCATGACGTGCAAAAACACTCCTCGCATGTTATGACTGCTATGACTATGACCTTTTTTAACCTTCTTCTCTCCTCCATGTCCATGTCCGTGCTCATCTCCATGCCCATGCCCATGTCCATCTCCTCCGGCACTTCCGTGCACTTCATCCAGATGCCGATCATAACCAAACGTATAACCAGGCGTAATCGGGGTACCCACTGTCACCTTTTCGCTTTCTTTCCCTACAACTTCTTCAACACCAAGTGAATTGGCCAACTCGACTGAGATGCTAGGTATTTGACGGGGAGGTTGGGGCCGCTTAGTAGTAGCTGTTGTAGGCGGGTGCGAATGCGAATGCCCATGCTCTTGTTCTTGTTGCCCATGTCCGTGTCCATGCGAATGCGAATGTTCTTGTCCCTCCCTACGTCCACGTCCATACTCATCATACGGACAATCACTCCCCTTCCCATGATGGTGATGGTGATGATGCCCTTCATCTCCATGTCCATGATCACCAACAGGTGCGATGACAATATGCGGTTCGTCGCAATCATGATCGTGTCCATGGCTATGCCCATGCCCATCCGAATCCGAATGGGAATGTGCATGATCCCCACTCCCACCAAATCCAAACATACTCAGACCCAAAGAATGGCTATGACCGTGCGAGTGGGAGTGGCCATGTCCTCCGCCCTAATTGAGAAAAGAGAGAGAAATGAGCGAGGGAGAAATTACAACCGATACGCAACTGGGAATAACGCATATATATACAAAAACTAGTAACCTGACGAGCGAAGGCACGGAGGAACAGAAAAGTAGGAGAGAAGAAGCACATACATGATGATGATGTCCACCCATGGCAAACATCCCAAACAAATTAACCGCCAAACCCACGGAACTGACGAGCAAAAGTTGGCTTGTATTCATCTCAGGCGGATCCAATCTAAAGAAAGGAAAGATAAATTACCCAAAAGAAAAAAGAAGAAAGTAAAACGGAAAAACTCACATCCTCTGGACCCCCTCGAAAACAATAAACCCCGAAATAAGGACCAAAAAAATGCCATTCCCAAAGCCACTCAAAGTCTCCACCCTGCCGTATCCAAAGCTGAACCTCTCATCCTCGCCCCACGTTGCCATCACGCTGGCACCAAGCCCAACGGCAATGGCCAGACAATCGAAAAACATGTGGATCGCGTCGGAGATGAGGCCGAGGGAGTTGGTGTAGACGCCGTAGAGGAGCTGAATGAGCATGTAGAGGAGGTTGAGGAGGAGGAAGGAGGTAATCTTTTTGGAGTCGGGTGTTGAGAGGAGGGGTTTGAGGATTGAGGTGAGGTGGAGGGTTTGTTGTGGTTGTTGTTGCTGTGGGTTGGAGGAAGGGCGGATGCCTTGCTATCAGTTAGATTAGATGGGAAGAGAAAGAATGAGGAATACAGACCTAGGTATAAGAGACCAGCGAGGACGAGGTCCGACCAGGTGGGCAAGTCGTCAATAAGTATGCCTGCAACGAAGGAGACGACGAGGAGGGAAGGAAAGGCGAAGTTGAAGTGTTGGCGTTGAAGGGACTGGCTTGCAGTTGCGTGCTGCGTAAGTGGGGCCAAGAAGAGGAGAGAATAGGCGATCAAAGGGAGGAAGAGCAACGGTAGGGAAGGAACGGCTGGCGAAGACGCGTTGACTGAGAGCGTCCTGAGCAGGTACAGAGGCAGCGCAAACACCGTCGCGCCTAGCAGAGTGGCAGCTTGGGTGACGGACACCCCCAGCAACGGCGAGAGAGACGCAAAGATTCTCTGCAAGAAGGAAGTCGAGATAGCATGGACCAGGAGAGCAGCGTAGCCCACTGCCTCGAACTTCGGGTTGAGCAGAAAAGGGACGACGAACGCAAGGAGCGTCAGCACCGACGACGACGAGAACGAGAGCAGCGACGGGAGGACGTGCTGCGCCGAGTGTGTGAAGAGGATGACTCTGGGGCAAGAGAGTCTGTACAGCGCAACGAACAGGCTTGCATGTTTTATAAACTGCAGCAGCGACGCAGTGCCCAGCAACGACCGCTATCATAGAAATAAATACAACACAAATCCATGAGTAGAAAGAAAGATTCACCTCAACCCCCGAACCCACCATCTTCTTCCCAAGCAGTCCTTTCCAGGCCTCCCAAACCAACGCTGCCAGCCCAGCACACGCCAACAGCCGCATGAGCACCCAAAAAACACCCACCCCGTTTCCGAGGAACCATCCTTTCGTTGCGTACAGACAGAGAACATACAGGGTGTTGCTCAGCACCAAGGCTCTTTTTGAAGAAGACAACGCCCTCGTTGGCTCTAGGCTTATTCGATTCCTGGTGTGTGCATCCGGTATTGACATTTTACATAGGTGGAGGGAAAAGGGCGCCGTGCATCGACTTCACGTCACGATCGTGATCATGCTAACCCCTATCACTGGGACCAGCACTTTTCATTCATTCATCAAAGAGAAAAAGAAGAGCCATTTTACATCCACAAGTACGTGCCTATTGGTGCACGTACGTATGTACTCACTGTCCAACTTCAGGAAATTTTTGCTAAAAGATGTGTAGCTGTACTAATGTCCGTATAGTTCGATTAAGCTGCAATATTTTCAAAGGAAATGAGGGACAAACGTAATCCAATCCACTGTAGCCGCACGGAGTGTACTTTCAGGCTGTTGCCGTAAAAGTACAAGTGTCTGCACGATGAGACAAAGCCTCGCAACAACTCCCAAAGCGAGCAGATATAGTCCCACTCCAAGCGCTACCCTCTTCAACCACGGAACCCTACTCGCGCTCACAATCTTGCGATGATCTCTTTTCATGATTAAGCGTACGACGAAAGTGGGAGTGCCAGCAAGCGAGGCTGCCGTCATGGATACAACTGCGGTGCGCCAGAAAATCTGTTCGACTTCACTGGGGAAGGTAAGATTCCACCCCACACATTGTATTCCGCCAAAAATGACACCACAGCTCGCGAAGACGAAAAGGTGAAGAAGAGGAGAATTCTCTTTCTTGGTCTTGGGAGTATAGAAGGTGGGAACATGCGACGCATCGGTACGAACGTCGTCCGTAAAGGCAATGTCGAAAAGGGAGACCAAGAGAAGGTAAACAGGTAAAATTGTTAAGCCGCCAATGACGAGTAAACCGAGTACGAGTATGATTGCAATGGCCAGTAAGACCCCGACAACTGGTAGCACAACGAACAAGCGATAGAAGATGACAAGGGGATAGCTGATGATGAGATGAGGTGGTAGTCGTTCAGCCATGTTCCGAGTAGGAAGGATTCGGAAGGTACTGCGAAATTTGAACCACGAATTCGCGAAACTCTGACAGAGAGGGGTTATTGCATCGGCCAAAGTCATTGAGTTCCACGACTGAAATAGCTGCAGATTATATCAGTCCAAGAAAACATAATAGTTGCTAAATACTCACCCCATGTGCTCGTTCTACTTTGATCTTCAACTCATTCCTTCTTAATCTGCGTTTAAGCTTAACCGCTACTGGCACCGCCACATTCAATGGCTTCTTAAACCAGAAACCATACATAACCGCGGTTACGCTCGCAAAAGCAAACGTAAAAAGCTCCAGCTGGGTCAGATCGAGCTCTTGAACCCAACGGGTGGCACAGTGGGTGACAAACCAAATAATTTGGAGAGCAGGGATGAGTGCTACCAGGAAGTCTCCTTTGCTTCTGTCGTCGATCTCCTCTTCTGTGATGGAAATATCAAAGTCGAGGTCCTTGACTTTGAGAAGGGTTTCGAGCAATTCGTAGGTAAGAACTCGAGCCCTGGGACGACTTGGATTCCGCTGGCGTCCCTTCTCAACGTCATCCAAGATTGGACTCTGCCGAGCTTCATGATTTCTAGACGACATTCGGAGTGCAACTACAGGGAGCCTTGGTGAATGGGCGGCGTGTCTGGCATCATCGCTCCCAGGAATGCGATGTTGCTCTACCGTAGTTTGAACCAACCGGGAATGAGAGTCAACGGCAGCTAGAGTTTGTTCCATGCTGGTATTCAGCGATGAATTGGGATCGTCACGGTGACTCGCAGTCGCCTGGTCGTGATTGGATACTGGCAATGCATCCAAATCGGCACTCAGACCTTCGGCCCACCGTGTGACATCTTGAGAACTGCCAGTACTCTTGTCGTCGGCAAGGTAATCGCTTGATTCAGGTTCTGTAAGGGTAAAGCCACCCATTATGAGGAAATAGCCATGCAATCGAGTCCAAGCTGATTTTTGGTCAGTGAGCAAAGTTTGGAGGGAAGGACAGAATCACTAATGGACGGACCTTTACTTCTTGGTTTTTTGTGCCCCTTCAGCCACTCTATGATGAAACTCGTTTTTTCAACTTTCAAGCCTATAATTGAAACCATATCAACTCGTAAATTATTTGCATGATCATCAGAGATACGGTATCATACGCGCACCTTTGAGTTCATTATACGTGTCAGCGATTTCTTGAGCCGCGAACCACTGTCTGACAGCGCACGCAAGGACAAGTTCAGGCGCAACTATCGTCCAGAACATAAGCTTAGCTCTTCTCCACACCGCCCTTCGACCGTATTCTTCAGCTGGTGGAATATTCGGATGGGCGGACACCCACGCACACAAGAACAGTGTCAAGAAGCAGCTCCATATGATGCTGGCGAGCGATCGTTGTAGTGGAGCGACAGTCTGGGGAACAGGCATGGCTTGGCCACCATGATTCATCAGAAGGGAAATGAGGAGCGAGAAAAGTAACATTTCTCGAGCAGCACTCAGGGTACCACCCAGAACCACAACCGAGACTTTATCAGTCTCACCCAACATCATGTACTTCACTTTATGCTGCTCGGACCACCACATACGTCCATTCCCCATGTCCGCCTCTTGTCTGTCCCATGTCCACTTCGCAACGTTCCCACTCCTTCACCCTGGCAAGCCGTAAACCGCAAAAGAACGCGAAGTAGTATGAGCGTTATCATCGTCGACGTCTGAAAACCTGAGAAGGGCGGCCCGCACCTTCCGTGATCATTCCCGACAAACCGATCTGGGTGCCCTCAGTGGCCCTCAGAAGGCTGTATTTCGGGAGGAAAAATGTTGTAAAAGTATTGACGTTCTGCTCCATGGCCCGAAGACCCGGTATGGTGTTTTTTTTTGGCTGTGAATTTATGTTAGGGTGAGGGATTAATGCACTGGTATCCAACTGGTATCTCTGAAATTGCAGTCAAAATGACCCCACTGCGGAGAGAGATTATTATTATACTTACGATTGTCAAAAGGAAGCGAAAAGGGCTATACCGATGGATACATTACATAGTAAGTTTACCATACTCAATGGGCGAAAAGGAGACAGGGACGAAGATACGCCGTCCTCAAATTCTGACTACCGTCACGGTGATTATACTATTGACGGTCAAGATGAAAAGGTTGCGGGGTACATGTAGCCCTCGCATTTTCCAGATTCTAGACGGTGTTGATACTTTGATAGAGAGAAAGAAACGAAAATAGCGGGTCTAGGGCGAGGAGAATTGAATAGGAAAGAGTCTTTGTTATCATTGATCAGCCTGAGTTTTGTTCGTTATAAAAATTCAAGAAAGTTATGTTCATATGTACAAACTTGAAGGAGAAAGCAATTTCAGCCATAAAGGATCCTAGGAGATGCAAGTTGCAGACAATATTAATCAGTTGAGTATAACAAAAAGGTTATACGAAAAGAAAAGCAAGGTTCTTTCTCATGTTGTTCAGATATTCTGTGTTAGTTTTCATCGCTCTCCCGAGCTCAGACTCGCACCTCTCCAAGGTGTTCGACAACTGAAATCGTCACGTTAGCAAACAAACAGCATCAAAAATCGAGAAACATACAACGAAGTCAGAAGTCATTTTGTGCTGAAGGGCTTGGATTGTGCTTGATGGGGTTGCATACATGGTACCAGCCGAAAAGAAAATAACCTCAGTCTGAAGTTCGTTCAGGGCAAAGATGGCCTTTTGCATAGCACTTTCGTGAAGAAATATCAGAATGCCATTTGGGTTTATCAGTGCGGACATACCTCTTTAGCTCAGACTTTCCGTCCCAATTGTTAGAGTGGTCAAGAAACCAGAGCATCCTGACAATTATGACTGAGCATGCATGGAAGGGGTGACAAAGATTTGTTGATAAGCTGATGAGGTCGAGGACATCCCAGCTCGTAGGTGACAAGAGATTCAAGAGAAGTTCTTGCAAGGCCTGATATTTGTGCTGCATCTTTGACAACGCGTCACCCATTGATGTGTCTGAGCCCTGTGCCTTGACGATTTCGCCCACCAGGCTGGAAGCGTGCATGAATTGGACGGCTCATCACGTTAAAGACATAGAACAAACACCTTTTCACTATTTCCTGGAATTCGAAGTCCCTCGATCTCAGCTCGATCGCATAACCCAGCGGCAATGCAATCCGGCGGCAATCATCAAGAAAAGTGTATGGTATGGCTACAAGCATGAGTGTTTTAATAATCATCTCCGCGAAGGCCTAGTGAGAGCAACTGGATTTAACTTCGGCAGGCTCATTGAGTTTATGACAGTCACTCACCGCCGATGCTAGTGTACCATCAAGGATAGGAAATATTTTGGAAATAGCAAATTCGATTTCGTCTCGGTTTCTGAGCAACACCTTGTTACCTTTATGGCCATAGTAGAACTCACAGCTTGAAAGCATTTATATACCTTTTGGCAACGCTGACAGTTGCGTTCCAAGTGCCTTGGAAATTTAAGTAAAAGGTCCGAAGCGTGTTCAGGGTCGCTAAATCGTCTTGTTGGCGATACATTTCATAGTCGGGACCGATGTCGACGTTTATGTCCTAGAATTAGTATCAGTAATAAGACAGGATGAACGGACAACATAAATAAGACACCTTGAATTCTTCTCGATCAAGGTCATCAAGAGCACTCATGAATACCTTCCTCTCTCGGAGGAAGGATTGAATGAAGTCGAGGCCTTCGATTACATCAACCACATCATCTGGAACTTGTCTTTGCAGCTGCTTCGGCCACTGGAAGTAGCAGGAAAGCAGGATTCTAGGGAGTGGATGAGATCAGAAGAAATATAGGAAAAGCGAAAACACCTGTCCAGCTGAATAAAAGCATGATAATGATTTTCGTCTAAAAACACTTCGTTTGCGGTCGAAGACGTGGTTTGGGCAATCTGGGAGGTGACGGCATCATAGATTGCGCGACACCTAAAGAAAACTCCAGCAGAAAGAGAAGCGAAGCGTTCAGTCCTGACATATGTATCGTAATTCTCAAGAAGGCCTTCGATAACACGCAAGGTACGCCGCGGCACGACGGCCTTAGGTATGTCATTGACAGAATATGCGTCCTTGACAGTCTTTGGTACGTCCCCTGAGACTGTGGGCTCACCAGTGAAAACTGCTTTTGCTGAAGTAGTCTTCTGCGTCATGACTTGGGCGGGTTGCTCAGGCTTGAGATTGTCCGCAGCTACTTTCACTGCTTCATCATCATTTTCCCAATCCAGATCCCCAACTTCGAGGTCCTCCTCGCTTTCAGACAGTTCTAATGCTTCCTGAACAGGCGGTCCTTTCATTTCTCTGAAGGTTACAATCCCTTCGAGGGTGGTGAGTACTGACATGCTTGCACAAAAAAAAGAGATCTGAGAATTGACCAACCATTTTCTTCAAAAATATCACACTTATTCAAAACTCGGGCACAAAGCTCATCTCTATCAGGAAATTTAACTTCGTCCTAAGATCAAACCATTTAGGGGCTTTGAAATGCATGGTAGACATGGAGTACCTCTGCTATAGTTGAGAGCCAGTCTGCGTCCTCAGTAATTGCTATCTGTGCATTCGGGTACTGATAATGGTCAATACGTCATGATAAGTCAATGCTAAATCATCGCATACCATGTCCAGTAAGAGTTCATTGATCGCGTTTGAAGGGTGAATAACCTAAGAATAAATGCATGCGGGTGTCGAGAACATGTCAAAATATTTTTCAGACTTACGGCGAGTCCAAACTGCACAGAACGATACTGTGTGTTACCATAGTAATTGGAATGTGGTGGCCCAGGACCCAACATTCCAGTACTTGGACCTCTATTACCAGCTCCCGAACCAGACCGACGACCAGAAAAATCGGGAGGTGGGCCGTTCGATGGGGGTGAACCATCCGCTTGACGTATCTGGTGAATCGTCGAGTTTTCCCAAATTTCTCCTGAAAGGCGGAAGTTCAAAGTGCGTACAAACACACACTGGTTCCGGAGAGGCGATCCGTCCGGTTCCCGCTTAAGATCCTGCAATGTCTCCTCATGTGGCCCCACTCTCCCGCTCCCACTACCAACACAATTCCAGGAATAAGCTTGCGAAACTGCCTGGCCATCTTCGTCGCAACTTTTGAATTCCAGGAGATCTGATTCTCCTACCGTGCTGGAAAAAGTGGCAATTCCCCAGCTGGAGACCTTATCGAAACCAATGACGAGACGGATGTCACCGTTATCAACTTCCAGTCCCAACACATCACTGACAAAGGTGTACCAGAGCTCAGCATTCTTTGCTAGGTGCTCCTTGATTGTTTTACGGGCCACCAAGTCTTCTATAACTCCGCCGTCGGGCATAATCAGGATTGCGCCCTCTGTAGCTGAAGTTTCGAATATTAAACCCCTAAAACATGTCTGAGGTCAACACTCCAACAATGCTCAAAGATACATACGACGAATGTGAGTTAGTACTGCTCAATTTTCGCACGGAGGGGCTGGTCAGATATTCGTTTTTTCCAATGACCTGCTTTCTAGTTCCTTGTTGAAGTCTAGAAGAATCAAGAGGCTCAAAATCGTCAGGAACCCTGCCTTTATTGATAGGGTGATTTGCTGGAAGAAAAATGTTGAACAGAAAGATAAATCCCTCCGCACGGTACAAAATCCCGACGTCCCCAATCAACATTCCCTGCCTTCTGTACTCTGTAGGGAGGTCCATGTCTGGACCGGGTATCCACATAGGAGAGCCTCTCCGCTTAACAAGGAGTTGATGGTAATAGATGTCGTAGTTGGCTCTCACAGATATCTCCACACTGTCTTCTATGGCCAAGAAAAAGGAAAAACACCAGTTTGAAAATGCATGAGGCAGCGGATATTTCGGGTTTACCAGTCAAGGAATGAACAATCTCTTTACCCATCTATGTACATTGGATACGTCAGTTGAATTGCCCTCCAAACCAGTACTAGAACCTGACCGTTAGTGGTGCCTGTACTTCACTTTCATTGACTGGCTTAGATGCACCACCTGCAGAAAGTTGATCCTGGGCGATCGGTCTCGGAAGAGGTGCTGTGCGTGTCCCTCTCTGACTTTTGTTGTAATGATGAAAGGTTGATTTTCGTGATATTCACATAAGATTTCAAGACCTCACGTGTTACGATCTGACGTCGGCGTCACTTCTAACGATCTGCTCGGCCCTGCCTGACTTTGGCCTGGTGATGACGGTCCAGGATCGTATCTTTTCGGCGTGGCTGTCGTTGCCTTATTCATAGATGAATTCCTGCAAAGGTTATGCGTACAGACTGGGTTCCCAGAGCAACAATTGGCCTACCTTGCCAATGGAGAAGACGCCGCTCTGCCTCCTAATAGGGTGAGTTAATCGGGCCTCTATATCGTGATATCCTACCAACTTACGGTTATTAGCTTGTACCTTGTACGGACGTTGATCTTCTCGGGTTGTGGGTGTCGATGTTAGATCCTGTGATATGCTTGATCCTGCGGCACTGTCTGCTGATGTAGGAAGTTCAGATTTGTTTCTTTCCTGTGTGCTTGGCCTCGTATATGATTTTCTACAGGCGGAAGTACTAGTGACATTCGGGCCAGCCTCATGCATTTTTGCTGGAGATGCCTGAGTGCCCTCTAGAGAACTGGTTTTAAGTAAACTTGTAATGATACTTTGACAAACTGTCAACTGACGGTTGCTGGTGTGCGTGTTCTGTGAGCGCTGACCTTTTTTATATAGGTAAGATAGGGACTGCGAGTAGCGTACTGACGAAATTTAGTTCACCTGCGTCCCAATCTCTCCGTTCAACTGCATGACTCGTCATCGAAAAGTTTGCATCGTAAATGTTTACAGTTCCTATGTTCTGAAATGTTGCTGATTTCAGTGTTGCTTCCGACGTAGGTGACTCCTGATTTGTCGACATTACAGATGGAGCGGAACGTACCCTTTCCGAGTCTGTATTTGGCACATCAGCGCATCAGCGCTCAGCCCTTTGAACCAAATACGACACAACTTTCCGATCCTTTCGCTCAACCCGCTCCACCTTGAATCACGCTATGGGTTTGACGCCCTTGTCCTCGTTTACTTGTTTTATGTTTTCCCCTCATTCACATCTATATTCCTTCCTTTCTCGTTGTTTCTCTTAAGCTTACTGTAATATCTAGACTTGAGATGCAAACAGATATCAGAAGGCACAATGACAACTGAGACGAGAACAGAACAGAACATTCTAATGATTATGACTATATGCATGTATGTACGTATACTACTAGTGAACAAGAAAGGCAGGAAAATGTGGAGGTTTTACCCATGGATCCAGCCACCAAAGAGCTATCACCACCCAAAATTCCTCACACACCCACTATCCTACTCGCAACATATCAAACAACATCCCTTGTCTATTTGAGGCGAGTAGGGTTCAACATCACAGCTGAAACGCTGACGAGCTTGCTTGGTTCCTCAATAAATCTACAATTTCCCCACGGTAAACGTGTATGTATGTCATATATAGAATCATGGGCTTCGAGTCATGGAAAATATGGCGAATGGTACATGGTCTTCGTTTATCGTATCGTCACCCTCGTCATCAATCAGCGATACTGGCGGGGAACGAACGTCACCCTCATCGTCGAACATGAATGCCTCCTCACATTCTCCATCTTCC
>Ga0307508_10004998_pt1 | contig 12745 bp, 7 predicted proteins | sample 9_EM_MG_FD_203089 | JGI IMG/M metagenome (GOLD analysis project Ga0307508, IMG submission 203089) | Populus trichocarpa ectomycorrhiza microbial communities from riparian zone in the Pacific Northwest, United States - 9_EM | ecosystem: Host-associated > Plants > Roots > Unclassified | place... | reverse complement strand
GGTTCTCCATCTCGCGCAGGTCCGCGAGCATGCTGGTGGCCAGTGCCTGGACCCGGCCGGCGGCGTTGGCGCACGCCGCCATCGCGGAGGCGCGCATGCGCTCACCGGTGCCGATCTCCTGCACCACACTGCGCAGCACCCGGCCGTGCGCCTGGTCGCCGGGCTTCGTCACCCGCATCAGCACGGTGTCCACCGAACCGCCGTCCCGCAGGCCCTTCACCGCGGCGGGAATCGTTTCGTCAGCGAGACGGGCGGCCTCCGCGGCGTACTGCGCGGCCGAGGCCTCCAGACCCGCGATCCGGGACTGGAGGCGGCCGATGGTCCGCGACCGGTGGGCGGCGACCGCGAGGGCCACGCCCAGGGCCACGGCCGCCAGCGCGCAGAAGACGGCGACGAGGACGCGCTGGGCTTCGGGCACCTCCGCCGTCACCCACGCTCCCGCGGCACCGGCGACGACCGCTGCCAGCAGGGGCACGGCCAGGGCCTGCCGGGTTGCGGCAGGCCCTTTGTAGGGATGGCTGGATATATGTGCTGACATCTATCAGGTCCTCATGGGCGCGTTCGAGGGTTGAGAGTGGACCACGCGGACATCAAGCCGTGGGCGGCACATGGTAGTACTGCTCGGAGAATTTTGAACGACCGCGCTCGGCACACGGTCCATGACGATGTGTCAGCATCACGGTCCGGCACCGGATGTTGTCCGATCACGCCAAAGCTGAACGGTTCTGAGCTGGGATCACGTATCCATCATGCGCGCGGCGGGCCCGACAGCCGAGGCTAGAGTGTCTAGCGTCGCTAGAGTCGCGCGTCGACCACACCGATCTCCACCGGAGGCTCCGGCGGTTCGGGCAGGGCCAGTTCGGCCCAGATGACCTTGCCGCCCGCCGTGTAGCGCGTCCCCCAGCGTTCGGCGAACTGCGCGACCAGGAACAGTCCGCGGCCGCCCTCGTCGACCGGCGTCGCGTACCGCAGATGCGGTGACGTGCTGCTGGTGTCGGACACCTCGCAGATCAGAGTGCGGTCCCGGAGCAGCTGGAGCCGGATCGGGCCGGTGGCGTGCCGGATGGCGTTGGTGATCAGCTCGCTGAGGACGAGCTCGGCGGTGAACGCCACCTCCTCCATACCCCACTCCGCCAGCTGCCGCTGCACATCGGCGCGCACCCCGGCCACCGCGGCGGGGTCGGACGGCACGTCCGAGGACACCACCGCGCCCGGGGCCAGCACCCGGGTCCGGGCGGCGATCAGCGCGATGTCGTCGCCCGGCCGGGCGGGCAGCAGCGCGTCGAGCACCTCGGCGCAGATCTCCTCGGGCGACCGCCCCGGGTGCGCCAGGGCGTCCCGCAGCATCTCCAGACCGATGTCGATCTCCCGGCGGCGGTCCTCGATGAGCCCGTCGGTGTAGAGGACGATATTGCTGTTCTCGGCCAACTCCAGCTCGGCCGTTTCGAACGGCAGCCCGCCCAGGCCCAGCGGCGGTCCGGCGGGCAGGTCCGGGAACTCCACCGAGCCGTCCGGGCTCACCACCGCGGGCGGCGGATGACCGGCCCGGGCCATGGTGCAGCGCCGGGTCACCGGGTCGTAGATCGCGTACAGGCAGGTGGCGCCGGTCGCGCCGGTGAGCGGCTCGCCCCCGCCCCCGGGGATGTCCTGGCCGAGGGGGCTCTCGTCCTGGTCGATGCGGGCCACCAGGTCGTCCAGATGGGACAGGATCTCGTCCGGCGGCAGATCGAGGGTGGAGAAGTTGTGCACCGCCGTCCGCAGCCGCCCCATCGTCGCCGCCGCGTGCAGCCCATGCCCGACGACGTCACCCACCACCAGCGCCACCCGCGCGCCCGGCAGCGGAATGACGTCGAACCAGTCGCCCCCGACCCCGGATTCGGCGGGCAGATAGCGGAAGGCCACGTCGAGGGCGCTCTGCGCGGGCACGGCGCGGGGCAGCAGGCTGTGCTGGAGGGTCACCGCCATGGTGTGCTCGCGGGTGTAGCGGCGGGCGTTGTCGATGCACACCGCCGCGTGGGAGGCCAGCTCCTCGGCGAGCGTCACCTCTTCCTCCTCGAAGGGGTCGCGCTCCGCCATCCGCCAGAAGTTGACCACACCGAGCAGCACGCCCCGGGCCCGCAGCGGCACGGTGACCAGCGACCGTACGCCGTAGCCGATGACCTTGGCGGTCCGGTCGGGGTCCTGGGCCTGCCAGCCGGCGGCCCGGGTCAGATCGTCCTCCACGACCGCCTGCCCGCTGCCCAGACCCCACGCCTGGGGCGTGGACTCGGCGAACGAGAACCGCTCGCCCACCGGATAGAAGGGGTGGTCGGACCGGATGCCGTGGGCGGCCGCCCGGCACATCTCGGCGCCGCCGACCGCCGGGGGCTCCTCCCCGCGCGGTACGGGCTCCGCCAGGTCGACCGTGACGAAGTCGGCGAACCGCGGCACCGCCACCCGCGCCAGCTCCTCCGCGGTGCGCCCCACGTCGAGCGTGGTGCCGACCTCCACACTGGCGTCGTACAGCAGCTTGAGCCGCTTCTGGGCCACATCGGCGCGGCCCGAGAGGGCGCGCAGCTCGGTGGAGTCGCGCAGGGTGGCGACGCCGCCGGGCGGGCCGCCGTCGCGGTCGGTGGGCCGGTTGTTCACGGCCAGCAGCCGGTCGCCGGTCACCAGCACCTCGTCGGTGACGACGCGCCGGGAGACCAGCAGGTCGGCGATCCCCGAGTCCAGGCCCAGCTGGTGGACCGGGCGCCCCTCGGGGCGCGGCGGCAGGTCGAGCAGCCGGGACGCCTCGTCGTTGGCGAGCACCAGCCGGGCGTCGCCGTCGACGATCACCACGCCCTCGCGCACGGCGTGCAGCACCGCGTCGTGGTGCTCGTACATCCGCGTCATCTCGCCGGGCTCCAGGCCCCGGGTCTGGCGCCGCAGCCGCTTGCTGACCAGTGCGGTGCCGCTGGTGGCGAGGGCGAGGGAGGCGGTGACGGCGCCGATGAGCAGCGGCATCTGGCGGTCGGCGAGCCCGCTCACCTTCTTGATCGTGATCCCCGCGCCGACCGCGCCGACGACCTTGTGGTGGCTGTTGAAGATGGGCGCCACCGCGTCCATCGCTTCGCCCAGGGTGCCGGGGCCGGTATCGGTGGTGGTGTGCCCGTGCATCGCCGGCGCGATGGTGCCGATGTAGTGATGTCCGATCCGCTTGGGGTTGGGGTGGGTGATCCGGATGCCGTCGGTCTTCATGACGACGACGAAGTCGAGCCCGGACTTCTTCCGGGCGGCCTCCGCCTTCGGCTGGAGCACGGCCGTCGGATCGCGGCTGTGCAGGGCCCGGACCATCCCCGGCGCGTTGGCGAACGACTCGGCGACGGCGATCGAGCGGCCGCGCGCCTCGTCGGTGGCGTCGTGCCGCACCTGGAGCACCAGGGCGGCGGTCGCCGCGGCGCCGAGCAGCAGCACGATGATCAGCTGAAGGACGAAGACCTGACTGGCGACGCTGCGGACGTTCGCCCACACCCGAGGGCGCCGTCCCGCCGCCTGAGGGCGCTCACGTCGCCGACTCCGTGGGCGCCGACCGGGGAACACGCGGGCAACCCACGATCGACCCATGAACCGGGCCATAGGGATACATCTACACCGGGAACTCCCGGAAGGCGAACCCCTTATGCCCGTCATACCCAGAAAAATAACTTTCCGCGGAGTAGGGGTGACTTTGCGTGCGGGGGAGCGGCCGGGGCGCGGGGTGCCGAGCCCGGCGGACTGTGCAAACCTGACATCAGGGCAATTCACCCGAATTGCCGCGAAATGGCGGCCGCCATGCCGTCGATCGCACCTGACGAAGGAGTCCGACATGGCCACTCACGCGGGTGGAGTCCACCCGGGAACCGCCCCCCGCACCTACGGCGGGGTCAGCGGACGTCTCGTCTTCGGGGCCGTCATGATGCTCTTCGGCGGTCTGATGACCCTCGCCCAGGGCATCGCGGCCATACGCAGCGACAAGGTGTTCGTGTCCACCCCGAACTACATCTTCAGTTACGACCTCACCGGGTGGGGCTGGATCCACATGATCCTCGGCATCGTGCTGGTGATCACCGGTCTGGCGACGTTCACCGGCGCGATGTGGGCCCGGGTCGTGGGCGTGGCGATCGCGGGACTCGCGCTGATCGCCAACTTCCTGTGGCTGCCGTACACCCCGCTGTGGGCGACGGTGCTGATTCTCATCGACGCCTTCGTGATCTGGTCCCTGTGCACCGGGGGCCAGGGCTACGAGGCGGGGATGAGCGGGGCGGGAATGAGCAGGACGGGCGGCCCTACGGCCGGTGGCCAGGGTCCCGAGCCCCGGACCGGCGGTCAGGGTCCCGAACCCCGGGCCGGTGGACCGGGTCCTGAGCCCCAGGGCGGAACGGGTCCCGGAGTCCGATGACGACCAGGGCGGTGTCATCGGCGGCCCGGCCGCCGGTGACACCGAGGTCGGCCAGCAGCGCGTCGGCCATCGGCTCGGGGGCGAGACCGCGGTGGCGGGCGAGGCTGTCGGCGAGCCTGCCGAGGCCTACGTCGATGTCCTCGTCACGGCGCTCGATGAGCCCGTCGGTGTAGAGCACGAGCGTGTCCCCCGGCTCGTACGCCACCCTCGCCTGCGGCCGCCCGACCTGCTCGGGCCGGGCGCCCAGCGGCGGGTCGGTGGCCCGGTCCAGCAGCTCCACGCCGCCCTCGCCGTGCTCGCCCTGCCCGCCCTGCCCGCCGCGCTGGCCGTGCCCGCCGTGCTGGCCGTGCCCGCCGTGCAGCAGCAGGGGCGGCGGGTGGCCCGCGCAGCTGTACGCGACCACGTGCGCGGCCGGGTCGATGACCGCCTGCACGGCGGTGGCGGCCAGCGCGCCGTCGACGAAGCCCGAGTAGAGCCCCAGCACCTCCAGCGCCCGCGCCGGACCGCTGACCGCCCGGGTCGCCGCCGACAGCGCGCTGCGCAGCTGCCCCATCACACAGGCCGCCTCCAGCCCCTGCCCCACCACGTCCCCGACAGCGACGGCGATCCGGCCGTCCGCCAGCTCGGTCAGCTCGTACCAGTCGCCGCACACATTGAGCGAGCCCACGGCGGGCCGGTAGCGCACGGCGGCGTACGGATGTTCCTCGGGCGGGCCCGTGGGCAGCATGGACCGCTGGAGCGCCAGCGCGGTCTCCCGCTCCCGGGCGTGCGCCGTCCGCAGCCGCTCGTTGACCTCCTGGAGCTCCCGGGCGCGGATGTAGAGGTCCGCGTCCATGGTGTCGGTGTGGAGGGCCTGGGGGCTCGTCTCCTCGCCGCCGCCCCTCCGCCGCCGCTCGCGCCCGGCCTCCCGGCCCCGGACGAACGCCGTCACGTCCTCGACCCGGTGGACCAGCAGCACGACCGAGCCGTCCGGGCCGAGCACCGGAGTGTTGATCTGGCTCCAGTACCGCTCCTCGAACCCGCCCTCCGCGTCGGGCACCGGCATGTCGTACCGCTGGAGCGCCATCGAGTCGCGCTCGCCGGTGAGCAGCACCCGGCGCAGCGAGGCCGCCAGATTGCGGGTGCCGGAGGCGTCCGGGTCGGCCGGGTTGTCGGGGAACGCGGCGAAGACGTACCGGCCGACCAGGTCCTCGCGCACCCGGCGGGTGACCGCCAGATACGCCTGGTTGACGGCGACGATCATCAAGTCGGGGTCCATGACCAGCATCGGGCTGGGAACGGCCTCGAAGAGCGCTGCGTAGTCGATCTGCTGTCCCGTGGCCCGCTCCCTGCCTCGCACCCACCGCCCCCTTTATGACTATTGTGCCAATCTCTGCCGGTTGCGCCGCCCCCGGTCGTCGGTACGCGTGCGGCGCGGCGGTGGCAGAGGCAGGCTGGAGCCATGCTGCTGGCCGATGTCGCACGCACCTCCCGGCAGGTCGCGGCCACCTCCGCCCGCTCGGAGAAGATCGCCGCGCTGGCCGGGCTGTTCCGCCGTACCGAACCCGCCGAGGGGTCCGTGGTGATCACCTACCTCGCGGGGAAGCTGCCGCAGCGCCGGACCGGCGTCGGCTGGTCCACCCTGCGGCAGCGGCGCGAGCCCGCCGCCGCCCCGCACCTCGCCGTCCGCGACGTGGACCGCGCGCTGAGCCGGATCGCGGCCGTCTCCGGCACCGGCGCCGGGGCGGAGCGAAGGCGCCTCGTCGGCGCCCTGATGGCCGATGCCACCGAGGACGAGCAGCGCTTCCTGCTCGGGCTCATCGGCGGGGAGCTGCGCCAGGGCGCCCTGGAGGCGCTGGCCGTGGAGGGGCTGGCGCAGGCGGTCGGCGCACCGCCCGCCGAGGTGCGCCGGGCGGTGATGCTCGGCGGTTCGCTGGGCGCGGTCGCCGAGGCGCTGCTCGCGCGCGGCCCGGCCGCGCTGGCCGACTTCCGGCTGGAGGTGGGGCGGCCGGTGCTGCCGATGCTGGCGCAGAGCGCGGGGAACCTGGACGAGGCCATGGACCGGCTCGGCCCGTGCGTGATCGAGGAGAAGCTGGACGGCATCCGGGTCCAGGTGCACCGGGACGGGGACGACGTACGCGTCTACACCCGCACCCTGGACGAGATCACCGACCGGCTGCCCGAGGTCGTGGCGGCGGCCCGTGAACTCGCCGTGCGGCGGGCCGTCCTCGACGGCGAGGTGATCCTGCTGGACGAGTCCGGGCGGCCGCGGCCGTTCCAGGAGACCTCCGCCCGGGTCGGCTCCCGGCTCGACGTCGCCGGGGCGTCCGCCGCGCTGCCGCTGTCCCCCGTCTTCTTCGACCTGCTCGCCGTGGACGACCGCGATCTGCTCGCGCTGCCGACCCGCGAGCGCCACACCGAACTGGCCCGGGCGGCCCCCGCGCCCCGCCGAGTACGGCAGCTGCTCGCCGAGGACCCCTCCGACCCGGAGATCCGGCGCGCGGCCCGCGAGTTCGCCGCCGACGTCCTGGCCAGGGGCCACGAGGGCGTGCTCGCCAAGGGCCTTGAGGCCCCGTACGGCGCGGGCCGCCGCGGGGCGTCCTGGCTGAAGGTCAAGCCGGTGCACACCCTCGACCTGGTGGTCCTGGCCGCGGAGTGGGGACACGGCCGCCGCACCGGAAAGCTGTCCAACCTCCACCTGGGCGCCCGGCGGCCGGACGGCACGTTCCTGATGCTCGGCAAGACCTTCAAGGGCCTGACCGACGCCCTGCTCGACTGGCAGACGGACGCCCTCCTGGGGATCGCGGTCAGCGACGACGGCTGGGTGGTCCGGGTACGCCCCGAACTGGTGGTGGAGGTCGCCTTCGACGGCCTCCAGCGCTCCTCCCGCTACCCGGCCGGAGTCACCCTGCGCTTCGCCCGGGTCCTGCGCTACCGCGAGGACAAACCCCCGGCCCAAGCGGACACGATCGAAACGGTCCTGTCCCTACGACGGCCCTGACCCGGTCCCGCGCCCCCGCCCCCGGCCCGCAGCCCGGCCGGACGGCCGCGGCGGGGGCCGTCGGGCCGGGGTGCGCCGTAGGGCCGCGTGCGCGCAGGGCTGCGTGGAGCGCGGGACCGAGCCCGCCGCGAGACCCCGTGCGCCGCACGGTCGAGACCGAAACTGGCGCTGCGGCGGACGTGCCCCACGGCCACGGCGCGGGGCCCGGGCAGCTGACGGACCGCCGTGTTGGGAACCGGCGGCCGGGGCCGCGCAGGGCCGGGGCGCCGTGAGGCCCCGTGAGCCGGAGGCCTCAGCCACCCGGCCGGTCCCGCTGCGGCGGGGGTGGGGCCTGGCTCCTCCCGGCGTCGCTGACGTGAGGTCAGGGGCGCTTGCCCTCGGCCCGGTTGGGGTGCTCCGGGTGGCTCGGGCCCCGGGATGGGCGCGGGACAATGGGGGTTCAGCCGAACGAGAGGCCCAGCGTGGAGACGACAGTCGCGACGGACCGCGCCGCCCTCCGCGAGCCCGGCCGCCGGGCCGCCGTCCGACGCCTCCTGTGGCCCCGGCCGGGAAGCCGGGGGGCGACGTGGTGCGCGCTGGTGACGCTGGGCGTGGTGAGCGTCGTGCTGGGGTGCCGGGCCGTGGGCAGCGATGGCGTCACGCCCGTACCGCAGTTGCTGGCCTTTCTGCCCTGGCTGCTGGTGCCCGTCCTGCTGGCGCTGCTGCTCAGCGTGGCCGCGCGCTGGCCGCTGGGCTGTGGCTGGGCGCTGGTGGCCGCCGCGGTGACCGGCTGGTTCATCCAGCCGTACGACCCCGGCGGGGCGGCGCCCGGGGCGGCGCGCGGCCCGGTGGTGGCCCGGCTGCGGGTGCTCACCGCGAACCTGGAGTTCGGCCAGGCCACGGACGGGCTGCTGGCCGCGCTGCGCCGGGAGCGGCCGGATGTGGTGGCCGTCCAGGAGTGCGACGTCCACTGCGCGGACGCGCTCGGCTCGGCGGCCCTCCGTAAGGCGTATCCGTACCGGGACATCGTCACCGGCAGCCCCGCCGAGGGCTCGGCGATCCTCAGCACCCACCCGCTGACCAAGGCGCGCGGCGTGTCCGGGGAGCTGTCGATGCCGGGCGCGACCGCCCGGATCGGGGGCGGGACGCTGCGGCTCCAGGTCGCGCACCCGATGCCGCCGATGCCGGGGCAGCTGGGCGTGTGGCGCACCGAACTGGGGCGGCTGCGCGCGTACGCGGCCGGGCGCGGCGACGAACCCACGCTGATCGCGGGCGACTTCAACGCGACCCAGGACCATGCCGCCTTCCGGGCCCTCCTGGACACCGGGATGCGGGACAGCGCACGGGCCGCCGGGCTGTCCCGGACGCCGAGCTGGCCCAGCACCACGACCCCGGTGCTGGGCGCGCAGATCGACCACGTCCTGGTCAGCGACGCGCTGCGGCCGCGCACCGCCCGCTTCCTCGACCTGCCGCACACCGACCACCGGGCGCTGCTGGTCGAGCTCGACCTGCACGCGGGCTAGAGGGCGTCCGGGATGTCCGGGGCGTCCGGGGCGTCCGGGGCGTCCGCGGTGGCCAGTTCGAAGGGGTCCTGGGCCGGGGCCTCGCCGGGGCCGTGCGGCTCGCGCCGCCACCGCTCCTTCTCCGCCTCCAGCGCGTTCCACAGCAGGTTGAGCGGATGGTCGGCGGTGTACCCCGCGCGCTCCCCGCGCCGGGTGAAGGCGCCGAGCAGCACCTCCAGCTTCGGCCCGGTGTCGTTGACCAGTCCGACGGCGCGCAGCCCGCGCGCGTACGCCGCCTGTGGATCGGCCGCCGCGCCCGCGACGCCCTCGGTGACCAGCATGCAGCCGCGCACCACCCCCGAACGCAGCAGCTCGAAGCCGTAGTTGACGTTGTCGATCTCGGCGGCGATGCGCAGGGTGTCGCGGTACCCGGCGCCGAACCAGGTGTGCAGCACCCCGGCCATCACCCCGCCCGCCGAGACCACCAGCGGAAGCGTGGCCAGTTCGCCGCGCTCGACGGCCGGGCCGGGCAGTTCGCCCACGGGCAGATTGGTCACCAGCGACACCGCGCTGCGCCGCCACTCCATCACGTCGAAGGCGTCGAGTTCGCGGGCGGTTTCCCGGCCGGAATCCCGCTGGGTATCGACGGGCTGCGTCACCACACTTCCGCACACCAGATCGATTTCCTTGGCGCGCAGTTTGGCCAGCACGTCCCGGGTCCGCACATGGCCGACCCTGAGGTCGATCCCGCGTTCCCGGAATTCCCCGGCGACCTGCTCCCGGGCGCTCGCGAGATAACCGAGGGTAAGGCGCGTGGTGCCCACCATCAGGCTCCGGCCGAGACGCCGACGGGAGTCGTGGATGCCGTCCAGCCAGTCGCCGAGCGTTCCCCGGGCCAATTCGACGAGGGCCGCCCCCGTGCCGGTGAACAGCACGGCCTTGCCGCGCCCCTGCTTGAGCACCAGAGGCTCGCCGCACAGCTCGGAGAAGTTGCGGTTCATGGTGTCGAGCTGCTTTTGCACACTGGCCTGTTCCCGCCCGAGCGCACGGGCCGCGCCCAGCGCCGTACCGGTGTCGTGGACCACGACCAGCGTGCGGAGCTGGTCCATCGTGGTGTCCATGAGCGCGAGCGGACTCTCCGGCAGTCCGGACCTCGTCATCATTCTTTCCCTCCCCGATTTCCCCCGCTCCCCGCCAAGGGCCTCCGAGTTTACGCAGCCGCCCCCTGGTAATCCCGGCGGATATGAGCGAGATACGCACCGAATCGGCGGCAAGCCGCTCATGCGGAAGAATGCCCCCGGGTACTTTCCGGAAATGGGTGTGCCGGGCCACGTGAACGACCCCTGGGCCCATCTGGACACCAGGGGTCGTTTCGCCGCGCACCGCGCGACGGCGGCCGGCACGGCTGAGCGGCAGCGGCAGCGGTCAGGCGCCGATGTCCCCGCCGTCGCGCCGCCAGACGCTGACCACCGACGGGCGGACCAGCGTGCCCGGCCCCTCCGGCCACGTCGACGCGGGCTTCTCCACGCTCGCCCCGTCCAGCTCACCCGGATGCTGCACCGCCACCAGCACCCGCCGGTCCTGCACGATCGGCCCGCAGGTCTCGGCGCCGTTCGGGACGGTCAGGAACTGCCGCACCTCACCGCGGCGGCCACCCGCCGTCGCCACCCCGAACAGCCCGTCGTGGTTGCCGAGCGCGTTGCCGTCGGTGGAGATCCAGAGGTTGCCGAACGCGTCGAACGTCAGGTTGTCCGGGCAGGAGATCGGGCTGACCTGGTCCTTCGGGAAGCCGCCGAAGTAGGTGCTCGGGTCCTCCGGGTCACCGCACACCAGGAACAGCCGCCAGCTGAAGCTCTTGGAGCCCGGGTTGTTGCGGCGCTCGGTCAGCTCCAGGATCTGGCCGTGCTTGTTGCCGCTGCGCGGATTGGGCTCGTCGACCGGCGCCTTGCCGTCCTTGCCGCGGTCGGTGTTGTTCGTCAGCGCGATGTAGACCCGGCCGGTGCGCGGGCTCGGCTCGACGTCCTCGGGACGGTCCATCTTCGTCGCGCCCACCTTGTCGGCGGCGATCCGCGTGAAGACGTACACCTCCTCGGCCGTCATCCCGTCCACATGCGAGGTGTCGCCGGTCGCCAGCGGAATCCACTCGCCGGAACCGTCGAACTCACCGTCGTCGGGCAGCTTCCCGGAGCCGTCGATCTGCGACGCCGGGCTGTCGCCGGTGAACCTGGCGACGTACAGCGTGCCCTCGTCCAGCAGCGTGCGGTTGTGCTCGCGGGCGGTGCGGCTGCCGCCCTTCATCATGCGCTGGGACGACACGAACTTGTAGAAGTAGTCGAACTTCTCGTCGTCGCCCATGTAGAGCACCGGACGGCCGTCGGTCGTCAGCCGCGGCTCGGCGGCCTCGTGCTTGAAGCGGCCCAGCGCGGTGAGCTTGCGCGGGGTGGAGTCCGGGTCGAACGGGTCCACCTCGATCACCCAGCCGAACCGGTTCGGCTCGTTGGGCTCCTTCGCCACGTCGAAGCGGTCGTCGTAACGCTCCCACTTGCGCTCGGAGGCGCCCTCCTCGAAGCCGTAGCGCTTCAGGCGCGTCTTCGCGGTCGCGTCGGGTGCCTGGTCGGCGTTGGCGAAGTACTGGTTGAAGTTCTCCTCGCCCGACAGGACCGTGCCCCACGGGGTGATGCCGCCACCGCAGTTGTTCAGCGTGCCCAGGACGCGCTTGCCGGACGGGTCCGCCGAGGTCCGCAGCAGCTTGCCGCCCGCCGCCGGGCCCGTCACCTCGAACCGCGTCGTCCCGGTGATCCGCCGGTTGAGGCGGTGCCGCGATACGGCCGTCAGCTTGCCGACCTTCCGGTCCTCGGCCGCCACCACGACCGACAGCCCGTGCGCCGCCCAGCCGATCTCGGCCTGCGCGCGGGTGGGGTTGTCCGCGTCGTACCCCGCGAACATCAACACCTCGTCGGTGTACTCGTGGTTGACCACCAGCAGCTGCCGGTCGTCCTCGTTCGGGACGTCCAGCACGGCCATGTAGTCGTTGTTGTAGCCGAACTGGCCCGCCTGCGCCTTCGCCGACTGGTGGTCCGGGTCGAACGCGGGCGCGCCGCGCAGGATCGGGTCGCCCCAGCGGATGACCAGGTTCTGGTCATGCCCTTCGGGGACGACCACCGCGTCCTCCGTGTTCGGCGCGACCGTCGAAAAGCGCAGACCACGGGCGGGCTTGCCCACCGTGCCGGGCTTGTCCGGCTTCTGCGACGCGGCCGCGGCCAGGGGCGCCTGCCCCACCGCCGCCACCCCGGTCGCGGCGGCCACGGTCACCACCGCGCCGGTCCGCATCAGCGAACGGCGCGACAGGGCGCCCGCGATCACGTCCCCGACGTAGGCGTTGTCACTCGTGTTCGGCGTCTCGTGGAGACATGCGTCACCACAGCGGTACCGGCAGGTCAGCGCGGAACGACCGCCCGGATGCGAGCTGATGAGCGGCAGGAGCTTGGGCACGACTTCCCCTCCATTGGACGTCACATCGCGGCGGCCCCCGCCGACATGACGTCGGAATCCATGTGCGGCGAAGCTAGGCGTGTAGAACCGCAGGGCGACAACCACCCCGTGAACCGAAGGTGAACGACCGGCGGCCGGAATCGACGGCCGAAACCAGCCGGTACGACCGCTAGCCTTTCGGCACCACGGTCATGCGACGTCATGTACCGCACTCGAACACGTGAGAGGCATCTCCCATGGGCATACGGGACCTACTGCGCAAAGTATTCGGACGCTCCCGAGACACACGGGTGGACGATTCCGCTGCGCCGGAGGCGGCAGTTGTCCCGGCCCCCCAGCCCGACCCGGCCCCGGACGCGCCACAGCCCGCCCCGGCCCCGGACAAGGCCCCGG
>Ga0307508_10004997_pt1 | contig 12747 bp, 12 predicted proteins | sample 9_EM_MG_FD_203089 | JGI IMG/M metagenome (GOLD analysis project Ga0307508, IMG submission 203089) | Populus trichocarpa ectomycorrhiza microbial communities from riparian zone in the Pacific Northwest, United States - 9_EM | ecosystem: Host-associated > Plants > Roots > Unclassified | place... | reverse complement strand
ACTCGGCGAGCTCATGAGCGAGCGCCGCGACATCCTCGAAACCTTCGATCGCCTGGCTCACGTCATAGTTGGCGACGCCGTAGGTTTGCACCCCACCGAAGAAATTGAACGCGAAGTGATAGCCGAAGATACAGCAGTTTTTTGGATTACCATCGAACATCACGACGTTGACAAACAAAAACATCGGAAAAGTCCGCGGATTCACGCCGCGGCCATGGAGCGCGGGCAAGATCTGCTTCTCGACCAGGTCGTCCCAGGCGTTGATGTCGAGGAACGCGATCTGTCCGCAGGTTACGTTCTGGGCCGGAAAACCGTGCAGCTTGACGATGATGGTCGGGAGCACGGCAGCCGAGACTCGCACGCTGTAGGCCGGGTTGATCGCGCCGGTGGCGCCGGTCAGGGACCAGAATTCGAGGCGGCGGAACTCTTCTTCGTATTGCCGTTTGCCATCTCCATAGCTCGCGGTCTGGACGAGAGGGGATTCCAGCACCCGGCTCAACGCCGAGCCGCCGCCCGCGCAAGCCGGGCTGAGCAACGTCGGGTCGAAGGCGGTTCCATTGTCGAGCTCGAACCGGACCGGGATGATCTGCATGGGCACGACGACTTTCGGCGCGTTCTTCACGAACGGGTCGGACCCCACCATGGTGAATTTGTACGTCTTGCCACGCGCCACGATACTGCGGGTGAAGGTCGGAACGGACACGACCGCGGCCTTTTCGAGGTCCTCTCCCTCCAGCCCCGGAAGACTGGCGGCACGGCTCGTCAGAGGGAGCGCCGGCGCGGCGTAGGGTTGCGGCGCGGTCAGGGTGAATGTCAGATCGTCGCGACCACTGGCTCGGGCCGGGACCCAGGCCAGCGCCAAGAGGATAACTACGGTGCATATCCGTCCAGCCAGCCTGACGTCGTGCCTCATAAGACCTCCCTCTCCGGTCATGAAGTTAATATTAAATGCTGGCACACGGGCAAGTACCGCGTCAAGGACTCCCTCTCCGGGGTCTCCGGGGCTCGTCGTCTCGTCATCAAACGGTGAGGCGCGATAGAATCCCTCACGCCATGATCCCGAAGCCGCCGTTTCCGATCGACTTCACCCCGGAGGCCGAGATCGCGGCCTTCCGGGAGGTCCAGCCGCGCCTTCTCGCGGTCTGGGAAGCCCTCACCATGCAGGACGAGGAGTCCCACACCTCGGTCGTCGTGCCGTCGATGACCCTCGACCAGAGCGAGCTGAAAAAACTGGCGGGCGCGAGCTTCTACGAGGAGCGCCTCCTCTTCCTGCTCATCCGGTTGCGCAATCCGCGGGCGCGCGTGGTCTACGTCACCTCGCAGCCGGTGCATCCGATGATCCTGGACTACTACTTCCAGCTCCTGGCCGGCATCCCCGCGAGTCACGCCCGGTCACGCCTCACCCTGCTCTGCGCCCACGACGCGTCGCCGCGCTCGCTGACCGAGAAGATCCTCGAACGGCCGCGCCTGATCGAACGCATCCGCGAGGGGATCTTCGACCGGTCGCGCGCCTACCTCACGGTCTTCAACTCGACGCCGCTCGAACGCAAGCTCGCCGTCACCCTCGGCATCCCGCTCAACGGCGTCGATCCGGACCTCGTGCCGCTCGGTACCAAATCCGGCAGCCGCAAGATCTTCCGCGCCGCCGGAGTGCCGTTGCCGGAAGGCTTCGAGGATCTGCACAGCCGCTCCGACGTCGAAGAGGCGCTCGTCGAGCTGGCGGCGCGGCGGCCGGGCATCCGGCGCGCCGTGGTCAAGCTGAACGACAGCTTCTCCGGCGAGGGGAACGCCATCTTCCGTTATCCGGAGGTGGGAGGCCGCGCCGCGGTGCGCGAGTCGCTGCACCGCCTGGAGCTCTCGGTGCCGGAAGACACCTTCGAGGCCTATTTCGAAAAGTTCACCCGCATGGGCGGCATCGTCGAGGAATTCATCGAGGGCGCCGAAAAGGTCTCGCCGAGCGCCCAGCTCCGCATCAGCCCGCGCGGCGAGGTGCTGCCGATCTCGACCCACGACCAGATCCTCGGCGGCCCGAGCGATCAGGTCTTCCTCGGGTGCAGCTTTCCGGCCCGCGAGGACTACCGGATGCGCATCCAGGAAGCCGCCATGCGGATCGGCGAGGTCCTCGCCACTCACGGCGTGGTGAGCCGCTTCGCCATCGACTTCCTGCTCTGGCGCGAAACCGCGGGCGGGGATTGGCACATGGCGGCCCTGGAGATCAACCTGCGGATGGGCGGCACCACCCATCCCTATCTGGCGCTGCAGTTCCTGACCGGCGGCCATCTCGACCGCGGCACCGGCCTCTTCTTCTCTCCCACCGGCCTCGCCAAGTACTACCGGGCGACGGACAACCTGCGTTCGGAGTCCTACCGCGGCCTGCTGCCCGAGGACCTGATCGACATCCTCACCGAGAACCATCTCCACTACAGCCACGCCACCGACTCGGGAGTCCTCTTCCACCTCATCGGCGCCGTCTCCGAGTTCGGCAAGCTCGGCCTGACCGCCATCGGCAACAGCCGCGACGAGGCGGACGCGCTCTACTACCGGACGCTGGAAGTGCTCGACCGCGAGACGGACTACGGGCGGGGGGCGGAGTGAGAGAACCCGCGCGGCTCGACACGTGTTAAAATGTCTTCGACGCGATGAGGAACGTACCGATGGCCCTTCGAGACTCTATTCGCCACAAACACTTCCCGGTCTCGGGAAGTGCCGGCTTGCCGGAACAGATGGCGAAGCTCGAGGCATTTCGGGAGCTGGCTCCGGGGTGGGACAGTTACAGCGCCCCCCCGCCGAACGAGACCGCCCTGCGAAGCGCATGGAGCATCCTGCGGCTCGTTCATGAGCAGGAAGATGTTCTCCCTGTTCATGCAGCACCCTCAGCCGAGGGGGGAGTCCTCCTCGTTTTCTCTGGTGCCGGCTCGAAATACGCCGACATCGAGTGCTATAACGACGGCGAGATCCTGGCCATCCTTTCGGAGCCTGCCTGCGATCCGACGATTTGGCCTCTGACTCCGGAGAAGGCCCCTCTCCAAGCAGCCCTCGAACGTATCTCCGCCTTCCTTGATGACTGATTCGCCGGCACCGGGCCTTCCCGATCCCGAATTCGAGGCCTCCGAGCGCCTCTTCCGGCGGCTTCACCCCGACCACTTCGTCAGCGGCGTCGTCACCGACGCGTTCCTTCCATTCCCATCCTTTTCAGTCAACCGCGAGAAGTACAGCCACCCGGAAGACGTACTCCGGGAGCATCCTCACTACGGCATCGCCGCCTTCGCTGTCGGAGACATCCCCGAGAAACTCGACGCCGAACCCGGGCAGGTCTTCCGGTTCGGCGTCGAGCATGTACCGCTGGCCGGCAACTACGCCCATTCCGAGGCCCACTCCTTCCTGGAGGGAGTCAAAGCCGAGCCGCCTCGGATCGTGAGGAAGAGATTCCGCGAGCTTCTCCGGCGGCGGACTGTGGTTCTGAAGAAGCCGTCAACGCTGTAAGGAGATCTTCAGGCGTTGAAACACGCTGTTTCAGTTCACGAATTGAACGCCGTAGTCTAATTCCGCAGCGGAACGTCGACGGAATCTTGCCATTTTGGCCACGCGCCTGTGGTAGGCTTTCTCCCCAGATCAATCAACTTGGGCCAGGGAGCGTTCGTTACAGCATCATGTTCGTGTCCACGACTTTGTCCCCGAGCGGCCGGATCGCCGACCGTCCTGAATCTCCGCCCTCGCTCTCCCAGACCCTCGGCCGGTTCGCCGTCCGCAGGTACCGTCTGTGTTTCACGCTCGTGCTCGCGCTCATGGCCTGGAACGTCTTCGCCGGCCTGGGCTCGGTGAGCCTGAACGATTCCGACGAGGCGCGATATGGCGTCTCCGCCTATGAGATGCTGCAAAATCGCGATTTGATCGTCACGACATACGGCGGCGAACGCGAGTACTGGAATCTCAAGCCGCCCCTCGGCTACTGGCTGATGGCTCTGTCGTTTTCGATCTTCGGCCCGACGCCGTTCGCTCTGCGTCTGCCGGCGGCACTGTGCGGGATCGGCGCCGTCGCGGTCTCCATGGCGCTCGGCCGGCGGTGGATGGGACGGCGGGCAAGCCTGCTGACCGGTTTGATCCTGGCCACCGCGTTTGGATTCCTTTCCAATCATGGCGCGCGGAGCGGCGATCTCGACGCCATGCTCACCCTGCTGCTGCTGCTGGCCCTCTGGGTCGTGTCGCGGCTCGGTGAGTCGCCCTGGCGGATGGTCCTCCTGGGCGCCCTCCTCGCGGTGGGATTCCTGCTCAAGAGCTTTGCGATCCTGCCGTTGATCCTCGTGGCGGCTCTCTACGCGGTGTGGAGCGGCGCCTGGCGGCGGCAGCGAGTGCTCCCTTGCCTGGTGGCCCTCGCCGCCTTCGTCGTGCCGGTGGCGGCCTGGGCGGTGGCGCGCTGCCAAGCCGACGGCTCGACGTATTTCCTCGAGCGCATGGTCAGGGAGGATCTCCTCGCCCGTTCGACCAGCATCATCGACAAGGTTTCCTACTCTCCTTTCGGTTACCTGGGAACATTGTTCGACCGCTTCGCGCCCTGGCCGCTGCTGATCCTCGCCGGCGCGTTCGCGGCCGCCTGGACACAACGATTCCGCCTGCGTTCCCTGATCGGAACGATGCGGACGATGGCGCGCGGGAAGAGATCGCTCATCCTGCTCTGGGCCCTGGTGCCACTGGCCCTGTTCTCCCTCTCATTGACCCAGCACCATTGGTATCTCGATCCGAGCTATCCGGCCTGGGCCATGCTCGCCGCGCTGGCGGTGCTCGCTCTGCTGCGCCGGGCAGCGCCCGCACGGCGCTCCGCCGTGCTTCTCGCCTGCGCCATCGTCCCGCTGGCGCTGTGCGAAATCCGCATTCTCTATCGCGTGCTCATCGCCGAGCGGATGCCCGAATCGCAACAGGTCCTCGCCTCTCTCGCCGGGCACCGGCTCGAGCTCGGGCCGTACCTGCGCACCGGTCCGCTCCGCCATTCCGAGCGTTTCATCCTCGAAGCGATGTGCGGCTTTTCGGTGGAAGAGGACCAGGCCCGACCGGTCCCGGCAACCTCGTCGGAAGAGACTCCGTCGGTGCTGATCGTCAAGGCCGCCACCGGCCCCCGCCCGCAACCCTCTCTCGGTTCCGGGATCTTTCTCGAAACGCGGGATTACCTGCTGTATCAAAGCTCCAGCCAGATCGCCGGCCGCAGCGCGGGACGGCGCAAACACTGGCACGGACGGCCTGCCGGAAGGCGCCGCTCAAGTGACAGTCACCTTCCGACATGGCGCCCGCGCAGCCGTGCCATCCCTTCATAGATCGGAAAACGCACCGAGCTTCAGACGGCGCGTCGGCCTTGAATGAGATGGACGATGAAGACGACCACGGCGATCACCAGCAGAAGATGGATCAGTCCGCCGCCGACGTGGAAGGCGAAGGCGCCGAGCGCCCACAGGACGAGCAGGATCAGAGCGATTGTCCATAGCATTGTCGTTTCTCCTTATCGTTAATCTGCACAGTGCTTGCTACTTCGCGGCGTCCTGCTCGGCGCGGCCAACCTTCTCCTGCAGCTTGCCGACGTTCTTCTGCACTTTTCCCTTGATCTCCTGGCCAAGATCGCCAACCACCGCACCCGTCACCTCATTGATCTTGCCCTTGACCTGGTTGCTGATACCCTTATCCTGATTGGTTGCGCCGTCCTGTCCGAGTCCCATAGCCTTATCTCCTTGGCGGTCTTTGCCGCTAAAATATTCGATCCAACGCCTGGGTTTACTGCAAGGCTCGGGCCAAGTGGGTTACGGAGGTGGCCACAGATGCAGCTCGCTGAACGATTCGTGCTTCTGCTCGCCGGTCTCGGATGCCTCGTCGCCACGGCAGGCCCCGCGGCCGCACAGGACAACTACGAGATCCAGGTGTACGGCTCCGAGACCGTGGCCCCCGGCCGGACGATGGTCGAATTGCACAGCAATTACACTTTCCGTGGCGCCTCCGATGCTCCCGCCACCGGGGAGCTCCCGACGGAGCACACCTGGCACGAGACACTGGAGATCACGCAGGGCGTCACGCCGTGGTTCGAGGTCGGGTTCTACGTCTTCACCAGCGAGGGAGGATCCGGCTGGCAATGGGTGGGCGATCACATCCGGCCGCGCATCCGGGTGCCGGAAAGCTGGCACTGGCCCGTCGGCGTGAGCCTTTCGGCCGAGATCGGCTATCAGCGGCCGGAGTTTTCGGCGGACACCTGGACCGTGGAGCTGCGGCCGATCATCGACAAGCAGTCCGGACGCTGGTACTGGTCGTTCAATCCGACCCTCGACCGCTCGCTCCGCGGTCCCGGCACGTCGGACGGCCTGGTCTTCTCGCCGAATCTCAAGGTGGGCTATGACTTCACGCCGCGGATCAACGCCGGCCTCGAATACTACGGCTCGCTGGGATCGATCACCGGCTTCGCCGCGGTGGACCGGCAGCAGCACCAGTTGGGTCCCGCCGTCGATTTCAATCTCGGACCGGACTGGGAGTTGAACCTCGGAGCCGTCACCGGCCTCACCCGCAGCACCGACCACTTCATCCTGAAGATGATCGTGGGCCGCCGCTTCGGATGGGGCCGGCCTGCGGCCGCGCCTTAACGGCTTACTTCCAATACCCAGGATGGTAGCGCCAGCCATGCCGGCCGTGCTCATAGCGGTGCGCCACCCAGATGGCTCCACGATGCGGCGGGCGCTCCCAACGGCCACCCACCCATTCATAGTTGTGCATCGCCGGCCGCCACTCCCAGTAGCCGCCGATCCAGACGTGATCCGGCCCCGGCCGCTCGATCACCACCTCTTCCCGCAGCGCGGGCGGTGCGACGTCAAGCCAGAGCCCGCCGCCACGGCCGTGGACGGTCGCGACGCAGGACACATCGAAAAGAGCCACCACTGCGACCAGCAGGAGTGGAAGAAGAACGAGAGTCCGTTTTGTATTCATACCGAAGTTACCTCCCAGAGGATGGAACCCGGAAGGACGGGTATTCTTGCGCCGTCCAACCCGTTCGCCTCGGATGAATGCAAAGCTCAGGCCGGCTCTGCCTTCGATTCCCGGCCCGACTCCCGCGCGCGGCGCGGCAGCTTGTTCGAAGCGACCAGGCAGAGGAGGACGAAACCGGCTCCCCAGAGGAGCGCCTTGCGGTTGCCGTCCGTGGTGGCGACACGACGCACCGCGGCCATCTCGTCGCGGGTGGCCGGCGGCAGGTTGTCGAAGATGCCGCCGGAGCCGAAGGCGAGGCTGGAAGCATGTTGGCGGATCGTCTCCTCGACCTGCGGCCGGTCCGCCGGGGAAATCCGCGGGCTCGTCCGCACAGCGCCCTGAAGATCGGCGACGATGGTGGTGAGCAGGATCGAGCCGATGATCGCCGAGCCGAGCGCGAGCCCGACCTGGCGGAAGGTGTTGGCCACGCCGGACGCCTCGCCCGCCTCCTCGACCGCCACCGCCGACAGCGTCAAGTTGTTGATCTGCGACTGTACGAGCCCCATGCCGATGCCGTAGAGCGCGAGACCGGGGATGAGCCACATCAAAGGAATATCGATGCCCATCGCCTGGCGCATCGCGAGGAGGGCGACGAAGTTCAACACCAGGCCGGCCTGCACCAGCCGTTTGTGATCGATCCGCTTGGTCAAGGCCGCGGCGGTCGGCGCGGTCAGCAACAGCATGGCCGAGAGGGGAAGAAGCATCATGCCGGTGTGAAAGGCGTCGAGCCTGCGCACCGATTGCAGAAACACGGGGAGCGAAAAGATCAGCCCGTTCTGGCTCAGCATCATGATGCCGATCACCGCGGCGCCGGCGACGAAATTGCCGTTCTTGAACAGCCGCAAGGAGACGATGGGCGTACCCCCACCGTTCTCGACGTGCTGTTCCCAGAACGCGAATCCGGTGAGAACGAGCAGACCGAAAAGGATCGCGAAGGGCACGATCGAAAGACCGCCCAGCGGCAGCTCGGTGCCCGCGATCGAGAACGGCTTCAGAGCCTGAATCCAGCCGTAGGATGACGCCTCGATGATGCCGAAGACGAGGGAGAGCAGGCCGAGGCCGGAGAGAAAGACGCCGAGCCCGTCGACCTTGCGGCGGCCGGCCGCCTTCTCGTCGCGGATCACGATGGAGCCGAGCAGCAGCAGGGCGACGACGAAGACGTTGATGCGGAAACCCCAACGCCAACTGTAATGAGTCGTCAGATAGCCGCCGAGAACCGGACCGACCGCGGAGGCCGCCGCGGCGGAGGCGCCCCAGATCCCGAAAGCGATGGCGCGGTCATGGCCGCGGTATTTCGCAACCAGCAGCGCGGCCGTGGCCGGCATCATCAGCGCCGCGCCGATCCCCTCGATGATCGATTCGCCGAGCAGGAGCACCGGCACGGACTGGCTGATCGACGCGATGAACGAGCCGGCGGCGAAGAGGAACGCGCCGAGCATGAACATCCGTTTGCGTCCGAACAGATCGCCCATCCGGCCACCGGTGACGGTCAGCGCGGCGAGGGTCAGCGAGTAGGCCGAGATCACCCATTGCAGGCTCTGCAGGTTGGTGTGCAGCTCGCGGATCAGTGTTTCCAGCGACACGTTCAAAAGCGTCGTGTCGATGATGATGATGGCGAGGGCGAGGGAGAGCACGAACAGGCTCCCCCACTTGCGCAGGCCGGTGGGCTCCGGAGGTGGCGTCTCGGCGGTCTGCTCCGCCGGTTGTGTTTCTTTCAGGGACTGGACCATGGGCGGGAGAGTACAACGATTGAGCCAGGAGTCAGTCCCCTACCGCTTTTTGCTGGTCAGCCGCTCGACCACGCTGTGCAGCATCGCCTGTGTCTCGGCGCTCCACCAGGCTTCCACCATCCGGTCGAGCTCGCCGGGCGCGACGTCGAACACGGCGACGAGATCCTCCCGGGCTTTCCGCCGGGTGACGCTCATCGCGTCCGGCGGCAGCGCGAGAAGGCTCCGGCACCAGGCGAGCGCCCGCTCGACCACCCCTTCGGCCGGCACCAACTCGTCGACCAGACCGATGCGCGCCGCCTCGGCGGGACCGATCAGCAGCCCTTCGACCGCCAGCCGCTCCGCCTGCCGCGCGCCGACCAGGCGGTGCAGCGCGGAGCAGACGACCGGCGGCAACGGCAGGCCGACCTGGACCTCGTTGAAGCCGATCTTCCAGCTCCCCGCGGCACAGATCCTGATGTCGCAAAAGATCGGCAGCACGATGCCGCCCGCCGTGGCATGACCGGTGATCGCCGCAGCGATCGGAATGGGCGACGCCGCAAGCGAGCGCAGCAACGTATAGAGGCCGTGCCAGGCGGCGGCGAGCCCCTGCCGGTCGAGAGTCACAAAGATCGGCAGGTCCAGGCCGGCCGAGTACATGCCGGGAGGCCCCGAAAGAACGATCGCGCGAGCGCCCTCCTGCGGCGCGGCAATCACCGCCTCCGCGAGAGCGGCGATCAGCTCCGGCGACAGCGCGTTGACCGGTGGGCGGGCGAAGCGCAGCTCGCGGATGGGTCCGTGGTCGGTGGTGGTGATCATGATCTCAACCTCATTATTTGTCGTTCCCCACAGCCATCTCCCGCACCTGCCCGGACCGCGCGCGCAGATCGTCGTCGGTATCGAGCGAGAAGCTGCGGCCATGGCCGAGGTCTTCGGTGAGGAAATGAGCGACGTCCTCCGCCACCGCGTCGAGGCGGGCGTGAGTCGCCTTGGAGAGCCCGGCAAAGCCGGCGGCGACCACGGTGCGGGCGTCGGGATCGTACTCCCAGACGCCGGCGATCTTGCCCTCGGCCATCACCGAACGCAGCGTCATGTGCTTCGCCTCGCCCAGCGGAACGGTCTTGCCGGTCGCGAGCTCCTGCACCGGCATCGCATGGTGGGCCTTGTCGACCAGCAGGGCCGGTCCGCCGTGGAGAGCCAGCAGATTGTCTTCGAACGAAAGGAGAGCGACCGGCTGGGTTGTGCCCCAGGAGGAGTCGAGCAGAGCGCGGCGCTCATGCAGCAGATAGTGGGGCTCGGGCAGGTGATCGACCGCCACTGGCACGAGGTCCGCCCGTTCCATCGCGGCCTTGGCATCGCGCTGCGGAATGCCGGCCCAGCCGGCGAAGTCCTTCTGCGTGCCGAGGCCGGCGCTGTGGAAGAAGATGCGCGCCAGGCCGGCGTAGAGCTCGATCGGATCGTCGGAGAGCTTGACGCCATCGAACGGGCTGCGCTCCGTGACACGCCAGAGATACCGCTCGCTGTCGAGGCGTCCGCTCTCGACGGCCCGCGCGACGCGGCCGGAAAACTCCAGCCGGCGCACCGCCGCCGGCAGCGGCGAGGAGACCCCCACCTTCTTGCCGATATCGCCCAGGCTGCGCACGGTTCCTTCCGGCAGGGCCTTGCGCAGCGCGTCCGTGGTCAGCGGCCCACGCTCGCCGAGTGTCTGGAGAACGGCGGCGCCGATCTCCTCGAGCTCGCCCGGGCGGATGCCCACCTTGGCATGCTCGCGCTCGTCGCGCGAGCAGGTGAGCATCTCGGCGACCCGCAGCGACAGTGGAACGTCGCGCCGCGGCACCAGATACATGCAGCCGCGGACCGCGGGGATGATCTGCGCCTCCCCCGCCGCCACCGCGGCATCCAGATCGGCCCGCCGCATCCCCGGCATCCGCGCGCGGACGGCCAGATAGACGTCCACCCCGCCGAGCGTGCGCACGAAACCGGTCTCCTCCAGCACCGCGGTCACCGACCGTCCTGGATGCGCCGGAAAACCCTGCGCGCTCACGAACACCTTGCGGGCCTCCTCGAGCGACAGGCGAAAGGCAGGTTTGGGTGCATTCATGGGCGTGTCCCCTGAGTTTTTGAGAAGGCTATCACGAGATCGCGATGACTTTGTCCCGCTTCGGCTCCGTGGCGCACCATTGAATTGTAGACACATCGTAACTTCAGATGTGTTGAGATAGGCCGGCCGGCCGGAGTCCTTCAACCTCATCGTCATCGCTGCCGTCGCCAGGCAGCACGGAGGTGGTATGGAAAGGTCCGTCCGTCCGCTCGTCCTCGCCGCATTGCTCCTCGTCGCCCTCGTGGCGCTCCCAGCAGCCGTCACCGCCCAGGTGCTACCGCCCCCCAGTGTCTTCGTGAGCAACCTCGACGTCCGGTGCTACAAGATCCCCAACCAGCCACCGCTCGGAATCAACCTGCGGTTGGACCATCTCAATCCATATTTCCAGCAGCTCGGCCTCCCCTTCGAGAACGTCTCCGTCCGTGAGCCGCAGGACCTCTGCGTGCCGGTCTACAAAGAGAACAACGTTCCACCTTCGACTGTGCTGCCGTTTCTCCGCTACGTCGACTGGAAGTGCTACGGCATCACCGGTCCGTCGCTCGACATCACGGTCCCCATCGACCAGCTCAACCCGGTGATCGCGGGCCTCTTCGGCTCTTCGACCAGCGTCGTCGTCCGCGAGCCGCAACAGCTCTGCGTTCCGGTGTTCAAGAATACGGTCTCTCCACCGGCCGCCGTGGCGCAGCTCGTCAACTGGCTGGACGTCAAGTGCTACCGGGTCGAGAGCACCCAGGCCGTGGGTACGCAACCGCTGCTGCTGACGCACCTGAACCCGCTCTTCGCCACTGTGTCGCCCGAGACCGTCAACTTCGCGGCCCTCCCCCCCAACCAACTGTGCGTGCCGGTGAAAAAGAACCTGGCTACACCGCCGTCCACCGTGCTCCCCATCATTCAGTTCTCCGACGTCCTCTGCTATCCGATCCGGGGTTTGCCGCTCAACCAGATGCTCACCCTGACGCACCTCAACCCAGTGCTGCGCGGCATGGGCCTGCCGCCGGAAAACGTACTGGTGACGGAGACCGACAAGCTCTGCGTGCCGGTGGCCAAGAACCACATGTTCCCGCCGGGCTGATCCCTCCCGGCGCTGGGAGCACCGTCAGAATGGCGGCGCTCCCAGCATTGGAACAGCCTCTTGGTTTATGATCCCTGTTGAACCACATCAGCAGGGACTTCCCGAGAGGTTTGCGCCCCATGGCCGAGTTGCAGGAAGGGTTCTGGGACAATCTCCTGGACTACATCCAGGACGGGACTGTCATTCCGGTCATCGGTCCGGAGCTCGTCACGGTGCAGGACGGCGACCGGGAGGTGCCCCTCAATCGTTGGGTGGCGCAGCGGCTGGCGTCCGCTCTCGTCCTGCCCACCGCGGAGCTTCCCGAGGGCTTTGATCTCAACGAGGTGGTCTCGCTGCACCTGCGCCGGCGCGGCGAGCGGGAAGAGCTCTATGCCCAGATCCACCGCATGCTCCGCAACGCCGCGCTGAAGCCGAACGAGTCGCTGCGGGCGCTCGCCGGCATCCCCGGTTTCAACCTGTTCGTCTCGCTGACCTTCGACTCGCTGCTGGCGGACGCCCTCGGCGCGACGCAGATCGTCTATTCGCCGAGCACCATCCGCGACCTCCCCGGCCCGAAGGCCGAGCTGCGCCAACCGGTGGTGTTTCACCTCCTCGGGCGGGCGTCGGCGTCTCCGGACTACGCCATCTGCGACGACGACCTGCTGGAGATCCTGCATGCCATGCAGGACAGGCAGCGCCAACCCAAGATGCTGTTCGACGAGCTGCGCGGCAACCATCTGCTCATTCTCGGCTGCAACTTCGGGGATTGGCTCGCACGCTTCTTCCTGCGCACCGCGCGGAGCCTCGAGCTGTCGCAGAAACGCCGGCGTTTGGATGTACTGGTGGGCGATCAGATCGCGCAGGACGCTAAGCTGGCGCTCTTCCTCGACAGCTTCAGC
>Ga0307508_10004996_pt1 | contig 12748 bp, 10 predicted proteins | sample 9_EM_MG_FD_203089 | JGI IMG/M metagenome (GOLD analysis project Ga0307508, IMG submission 203089) | Populus trichocarpa ectomycorrhiza microbial communities from riparian zone in the Pacific Northwest, United States - 9_EM | ecosystem: Host-associated > Plants > Roots > Unclassified | place... | reverse complement strand
TGCTGGCCCTTCAATATGATACTATCTTCTCTGGGGCTTCAGATGTGGGCTTTCCAAGTTTGCAATAAAAATATCCTCCTCTACTGATCCTCCAATATTAGTAATATTATGGATGGAAGAGGAAATTATTTTCCGCAGAACCTTGTTCAACAATGTACGATAAAGAAGCATGTAACTAACGTTAAGCACAGGGGAGTGATTGCTGGTATTGTGAGGCGGAAGAACACTGGTTTTCTTCCTGCATGCATTCATGCTCTGAAGAACTTGAAGAAAAGGCGCATCATCACACTCCTGTTTTGATCTATTTTCTGCTCAACCACATGGGAAACGCTACTGTTACTTTGCCAATGCTGGGACCTCCTCCCCATCCAAATATGAAACACTGACATGTTGGAAATATGGAAAAAAAAAAAAAACATCTATCAGGAAAGGAACGCAAACACCATTAAGGTATCATTTTATGAATTTCATTCCTGCATTCAAGCACATAAATAAAGTAATCAATACTCAATACCAAGTTCAGTGGGAAAACGTAACTTAAATCCCACCTGCCTTGGTTTTAATTCCTGCTCTGCTTGTCCCAGTGCTTGGATTTTGTTTATGCTCTAAATTCAACACAATTAAATGGGGCCTCGTTCAGCATACTATACTCTGGATCAGTTGAGGAAAGTTATCTTTGAAGTGAATAGATATTGGATCAGTTTACTAAAAAAAATTATCATTAAAGCTAATAGTTTTCCCCTTTTCAGTTCCTATTAATTGGTATGAATCTTGAGATCCTCAACGGCAAGTAATGAGAAAAGGAACACTATTTCCATGAAAAACTGACTTTGCTCTAAAACAAGCAGAAGTTTGACATACAACTGGTTAACATTCTTTTCTTACTCTGCCTCTCAGGCAACTCTAGCTTGCTTCCAAAGCAGGTTGCTACCTACAAAACTTCGGCTGGTATTGAAATCTATATTTGCATCTGTTGCTAAAACTCATGGTTTGTTAACAAAAGTTGATTCTGCCAAGTCGATGGCACGAGCAAGTCCAGCAGCTTTGTTCTGGCATTCACGATGCTCATCGTCAGGTACACTGTCTGCAACTATACCAGCACCAGCTTGAAGGTAAGCAATCCATTCACGGCGCAGCTGGGCATCCTTGTATGAGTACATTGTGTTGTATTGAGTTCCGGTTGGGAATACCATGGTCCTAAGAGCCAGTGCAATGTCCATATCACCAGTGAAGGAAACCCCACCTAGTCCTCCACTGTATGGGCCACGCCTCGACACCTCCATTTGGTCAATCAATTCCATTGCCTTCACCTGGATCATAATTCAAATGACGATCACTGGAATTTGCAAAGGGAAAGGAACATTGCATCTTGATAGTGCTTGGGAAAGCAATTTGGAAAAAAATAGGCTGTAAAGTCTAAACGTAGTCATGATAGATTTCCACAAACAACCTTGCCAATACAGGTGCAGTCACAAGGATGCCCTAATACCAAACAAGCCACGGTAAAGCACAAATAGTGACCAAATAATGTTCGCAAATTTAGTTCAGCCCAAACTCCAAGTCAAGTTGTGAGCATCTCATCAGTGATTTAAAAATCATTAGAACAGGAGAATCGAGTTGAGCAGGAATGGGAAACAATAAGATGAAAAGCAAACCTTTGGTGCTCCACTGACAGTTCCAACAGGCAATGCAGCACGCAGGGCATCCCAGCAAGTGAGATGATCATGCAACTCTCCCGTGACCTGCATTTTGGGGGAAAGCATGGTTTTCATTAGTAAAAGTTTGGTTTTAGCTAACCAGCCAAAAGAGGACGAGTCCTTCATCTATACATCTCAAATCCACATGAAACCAAATACTGCATTGGCAACTTCCATGCCATTGTCCACACAAATTAATTGCTTAAGAAGAGTTATCAGCATCACCATCAATAACATCACAAGGAAAATAGCAAATTATTATCCCCGTATAACTATCAAAATGATCCCCTTACAATGCTGTCAAGAAAATGAAATGCAAACCTGTAAATGCCATGGACGAAAGATGCGAAATATCATACTTGCATCGTAAATTTTTAAGGCATTTATAGAAATTAACTTTCCTTTGCGTCCAATTCTCAAATCAAAGAATACAATAGTTTGAATATTAAAATGACAACACGTGGGAATTCAGAACATAGTTTTTATATAAAAGCTCAATCAACATTTTGATTTTGTAGGCAGAGTGTCTCACCGTGGAGCTTATGTGCATAACATGGGAATATCGTTCAACATTCATAAGCCTTTCCACCTTCACAGAACCATGTTTTGAAACCTACAATCAACAACCCAGAATGGCTAGTCAAGCAACTTTACTATTGAAATATAGCTCACTCTTTTGGAGGAACATCTATCCATTGAATACTTGAACAAACTTGGTGAAACAGCATTTAATAAAAAAAGCACGAGACCAACAATAAATAAGCAAAGCAACAGCACACAACATCACATGTTGAAGAAAAACTATGCTGACAACAAATCAGAGAAAGAAGAAGATACATGTTCTTTTTCCGATAGACAAGAAATTCCATCCACTTGGCCTATTTTTATAGTCAAGCGGAAGAAGATATATCTTAATTTCAGGATATAAAATGATGCTGAGATGTTGATCATCCAGATAACAATTTATATAACAGTGAAGAGAGTAAACAAAATTACATTGTTCTGACTTATAACCAATAACATTGTGCAGAAGAAAGCTAGAAATCGAAAATTGATGACAGCCGTAGTTTAATTTGTTGTAGTCAGTCACTGATCACTGTAAAAGTGAAAGCTTTCCGACATAAATATTTAGGATGATCCTTGAAATAAACAACTGCAAATCAAAGAGCATATGTGCATGGTTTGGTAAAAGAGACTTTTAACAGAGTGATTTAGTTCTCCATAGTTGACCCTTGAAATAAACAATTGCAAATTAAAAGAGCATATGTGCATGGTTTGGTAAAGAGCCTTTTAACAGAGTGATAAAATTTCTAGCTAAAATTCAAGGAATACCATGTCAATTGACTATGAGCTTCAAGAAATAAAAGATAACATTCACAATCAGTAGTAAAACCTTTCCAACATCATTTCTTCCCAAATCAACAAGCATGGTATGTTCTGCACACTGCTTTGGATCCTTTAGTAATTGTTCCTCCAACACTTCATCTTCTTCAGGTGTCTTACCTCTTCTGACAGTCCCAGCCAGTGGCCGATTGACTACCCTATTCTGTTCAAGAAATGTAACAATGAAAAATCTTGTGAATATTCTCAAAACTAGCCAGTAAATTAAATGAGCATAAGAATTCATAGAGATCTGCAATCAGCTTTATTACAAGTAAAATTTAAAACCAAATACGGTGCTGTTGGTGCGGAGCGAGTCATTTGGCTTGAAATATCATACCATAGTAATAGAAAATCATAAATTTAGCATCTTACATTCTTTACACGTGTAAGAATTTCTGGACTCGAAGCAACAAGAATACACCCTCTAGCCTGTATGAGACAATAGATTTGTAGTATGAAAGAAATGTTAAGCATTGCAAGTTGTGCGTTGACCAACGCACTGGAAAAATAAACACTATACTACAAGAGAGCACATACTTGCAAGTAAGTCATGTAAGGACTGGGATTTACGACTCTCAATGCTCTATATATTTCAAATGGGTCAGCAAAGGTTCGGCGTTCAAAGCGCTGACTCAGTACTATCTGGAAAATATCCCCAGCCTGGATATGTTCTTTTGCCCGTAGTACTGCTTGCTTGTATTCATCACTGGTCATGTTCGAGTTCTTCAACAAGGGACCAAAATGCTGAGTGTGTAATTTTACAGAACCTGGAGATAGCCTTGGCCTAGCAGTGACAATCATATTAAAAAGAAAATATAAATGAACTTCAGAGAAAAACAGTAGAAGAAAATTAAAAAGAACAGAGAATTAACTCACGGATCAATATCCAGTACTCTGGCCAACAATTTTTCCAAACGTTTCATTCCATCACTGTATGCATCCTCAATAGAAGAGTATCTATCTATCTTCACCCAGTGAATTATGTATGCTTTCTGAGAATAAACAAAAAGATAAATTTAGAACTACAAAAGCCTGTATAAACATTCTGTTATCTACATTAATCTTCAATAAGAAGACAGCTTGGGAAAATAATAAAATTCTTAAAAAAGGGATAATGAGCAGTGACAATGCACCAAAAATAGAGCATGTTGAACTTGCCACATAGCTTGCTCAATAAAGCGCGCATTTCATTTTGCTCTATTATCTACAATAAGAATATACATCAAGCATGCACATTAAAACAAACCTATGAAACCTTACTTTGTTTTTTGTAAATTCTAGTGTGTTTATTTCAACATTCAAGCAGGAAATGGAACATATTGACTATGATGTCATTGAAATGAAAAGCACAGCTAACACATAGATAGAAATGGAAGGTCACTACTTATAATCTGGAATTGCACCAGTAATTTCCTTTGTCAATAAAAAAACAGTACCTTTTCCACATGATCAAACACGATCACATCATCATAAAGTCCCAGATGTATGTCTGGAAGATTCCTGTCATCCTTGGGTGCCCTTGAAAATGGCAGCTTTTTCTTCTCCGTGTATCGAACAGTGTCATATGAGAAATAACCAACCCAGCCACCTGCTCATGACAAGGATTATCATTAGATATGGCCATAAAGACTGTATGGAGACCACATTGATTAAGATTTTGTGGAGGGATTCAACTATGACACGACCACGCTATAGATAGATAGTTATATAATGACAGAAAGAAAGAAAAAAAGGATGCATCTGACTTTCCAATTTGGCTGTAAAATTCTAGAAATAAATCCATAATCCACGCGGTCAGGGTAGGGGTTGAATAACAAAGGTGCATACAAATATTCAAAGCAACACCCATCACGACATTCATCATTTCTACAAGGCATGTGCATGGAAATGCTGTATGTAAATCATACTACCATGGGTGTTTCTACTACAACTGGCAAATATTTCACATCATGGTCAAATATAAGTTATTTCCAGTTGTTGTATTCTTGGGGTTTGTTGGTACTCAGTACTACATAATCTTGCCGTTACTAGTAAATTCTGATTCCTTGAACAATAATATTTCTGATTATGAATGGCACCGAATAATCCCACATCCAATATTACAGGTGGCACCGGATAACTACAAATTCTCAATTTGCCACGATAATTAAGGCCGATACACAGAGACCATGCCTGTCTACAAGGTTTAAAAAGAAAATTATTTTAGCAATTTAATCCCTTACATTCTAGCACCAATCCTTGGAGATCACAATAAAGCTGTTTACTGAGTTGTTAATTTATCAGTAAAGGCCAATTACCTACCAGAGTATTCCCCGTTTCGCATTCAGCATGGCAAATCAAAGCAACCAATCATTAAAATAGAATTTAGAACAGCAACTAGATTGGGTCATATGTTTTAATAATTAATGAAATTATGCCCGAATCATACTTAAAGAGGATCTCATATGGGCCATTTAAATTGTCTGCAGAGATTTTTTGTCTTACCACAAAATGCGTCTGGAAGTCCATCAATGAGTTGGGGTTTCCAAGCCTCTGATATTCTTCTTGGAACCACCATCGCATCTTCGACAATCTCCTCAATCAATGTACCGGCTTCATGGTCCATCAGACTAACCTTATCTTCTTTTGCTACAATCTCAATTGCTGGTTGAGCTCCAACCACACTGTAACGCCCCTATTACCATCAATCCAACCTTAAAATTAACAACTCGTGATAAAAAAAAGGTCGACCACCTATGTGCAAAACAAGGAAGCACTGGAGGGCTCTTACCACACTTGAAACCCGAGAACCAGGCTCCACGGACTCAAATAGAAAGCTAGGAGCATCTCTATCATCTTCTTTCACCAAACACCGATAAGCAGTGACTGGAGTGAGCTGGTCAGAGAATATACAGGTGTGAAGAGGTACCAAATTTCCATTTTTAGCAGCTTCCTTGAACTTGGTGGCATCAACTACTACAAGAAACACCAACCAAAATTAAAACTGAAGCTTAGAAAACAAGTTGCTATAGAATTTGTTCAATAAAATTAACATAAAATTTTTAAAGTTAAATTCTTTAATTTCCCTAAAACACGTTAATTTGTTGTTGATTAAATGAGAGCATTAAAAATGACAAAAAAAAAATCATATCTTAATTCTTTAATTATAATTTACCAATCGTAATGACACTTTAATCAAATGTTGCTTAGGAAGTTGACTACCAGAGATATAACAAAAACCAAAAAAAATCTGCACACTATATTTAGAGAGAAAAAAAGGCGAACTTAAATCTTAATTGCTTTCCCCTCTTTTTCGCAGCAATCAAGCATTGGATGCAAAAGGAAGAGCAAGATATGACTTCTTCCCAATAAAAAGCTTCTCTTAACTGATAAATCAATATATCTCATGTTCCATTTAGAAGCCACACTAAACAATTACTGCTCAAGATTTTCTTCCCATTTCTCACAATACTCTCAGCAACAAAACACTTCGCAATCAAAACAAACCTAGAGAATCACTGGAAAGGGAAATGCACTTGAGTGGACGGACACACGAGACTGAACTGGACCTCCTCGTTGAAATGCCGGTGACCGGGACTGGACAGAGCCGGTGACTGGCCAGAGACAAGCAGTTAGAGAAGATTAGGGTTTGCATTTTGAGTAGAATCTCTAGTGGCTCTGTGTTGTTGGTAATAACACAGTTGCCGTTTCGTCTCTTCTTATATTTATAGGCGAAGATGACCGGAGAAAGAGAGGCAGAAAGGCAAGCTTTGAAACGTAATGAGTCCGAAAACGACACCTTATAAAAGGTGCGAGTGTGTTGAAATGGAAATATTCTTTAATCCTTTCAATGACTATAAAATTTTAGCAATTTTTTTTTTATTAGTGTGATTGTTCGGACTAATTTATATTTACAAGTTCTGAAATTAACGAATTCAAACTATATAATTTAAACTTGAAATTCACTGTATCATCTAGGTTAAAATTAAAGGAATTTTCTTGATGAGTCTCTTGGTGGGAATTTACCTTCTATTTAGAGGCTGGCAGCATTAAATGTCTGCCGGATTGTGCTAGATTCAGACCTCGTTGTTTGTTTGAGACTTGATGAAGGTGGATACATTGTCTCTGATCATTGGTTCTGTGTATTGTGTTTGGACACAGATCAACTTTAATTAATTGGATTTCTCTTTTCTTTTAATTGAATTATGAAGACATCTCAATTGCGTTATTGCATTAAATGGCAATTAACCATGTATAGATTCTCCCGTGTTGGTACGGAGTGTTTGTTACTGGAGTACAACTGTATTTTTTTAAAAAAATTTAATTTTTTTTATCATTTAAATATATTAATATTAAAAATAAAAAATATATATATTTAAATAAAAAACAGTATTAAATAGACAACCTGCCAAAATAAAAAAAATAAATATTTTTGATAACTGAATGAATCTATTATTTTATTGAAAAGAAAGAAGCGGAAAGATGATGTGTCTCGTACAAACTAATGCTACCATCATTTAATAATTCAAATCACCTTTTACTTTTCTTTTTTAGTTTTAAAATATATTATATAGAAAAAACACTAAAGAAGATTACATTTTGGAATGAGACTTACTTCATATCTATAATCAACATCATTTATTTTCATTCAAGTATTAAATGTTATTAAATTCTAAAAATAAATGAATAACAACAAATGCAATCTAGAACGAGTGTCTTAAGAGCATTCCTTGACTTTTAGCAATAAAGAATTACGATCCTTGGAATGTTGATGGGTGGGTTGAGCATGAAAATAATAATTATCAAATCTATTTATATGAATTTTTTTTTGCATGCATGATTTTGCTCAGCTAGTGGAGAATGTATTTTCATGGATGGGTATAGTCTTTTATTGCATACTAGATTAACTCTTTCAAGATTTTATAGATATGTGTTTGAAATTGTAGTAGCGATAATAGTTTAAAATATTTTTTATTTAAAAATATATCAAAATAATTTTTTTTTATTTTTAAAAAATAATTTTTAACATCAATATATCAAAACAATCTAAAAACATAAATTCAAAATTCAAAATTTTAAAAAACATAGTTTGTTACTCATTCCAAACCTCATCCATAAATACAGAAAAGAAGGTCGGTGGATAGAAGCTTCCTGGATTAGATAGAGTTTTCCTCCGACAATGGATCCCATACGGGAAAAAAAGTCAAATTTATTTAGAAAACAAATGTTTTGAAGTTTGACTGTTCCCGATCTGAAAGTCCTGACGTGGCATATTAAAGATAAGTTATTAGCTATTCAGAATATTATTTTTCGTGAAATATCAAATAGTTTTATAAGAACATAAAAAAGTTATACCATAATATTCATCAACAGTGATTTAAGTTTTAACGTAAGTCGTAAGTGTAATAAATATATTCATCCATACTTTATTTTGAAATTATGCGATCGAATGGCAGCATCGATGATGCTATCGCTGCTGGGATGAGTAAACTGAGTTCGTGGAGGTGGTAAGCTTTTCCGACTTTAATATGGGCAGATCATTTCTCGGGTAACGGTGAAGTCAAATTGATGGTGTTCTGGAAAATTCAAATAATTGGAGAATAAAGTTATATTTTGAATAATTAATTAATTCTTATAAATTTTTTTTAGTCAAGTAGCTAGAGGCGGGTGAATGATATCCGTAAAAAATTTCATTTGATAAATTATGAGATTCTTCTATGATTAAGTTAATGATTTTTTTTATAAAAAATATAATAATATTACAAAGTTATATTTTAAAAATAAATATGCAATAAAGAATGAAAATTTTAAACCTTTTAAGTTGAAAAATTTATGATCTATTTATACTTTATGAGTCATTTTATAAAAAAAACTAAAATATAATGTTATCTTGATAGTGTTGCATAAGACAAATATCTCTGACATGTATATTAATATTAATATTAATAAAAAACACTTCTGACATATGTATTTAATATCAAAGAAATATAATAGGTCATTAAAAGATTTTTACACATTATTTTTTATACAATAATAATATTAATGAAAATATAATAAATTCTTGGTTTTTAAAAGATTTATTTTATTCATTAAGGCCTGGTTGGGAGTATGATTGCGATTGCTTTTCAAAGTGCATTTCGTGCCGAAATGTATCAAAATGATGTTTTTTTATTTTTTAAAAATTATTTTTGAAATCAGCACATCAAAATGATTCAAAACATAAAAAAAAATTAAATTTTAGTAAAAAAAATTAAATTTTTTAAAAACACGATTTCATAAAATAGTTTTTTTTTTTTTCCATAAAGGCTCGTCACGTGGAGTGGAGAACTCCATGTGAAGATACTCTCGTGAGAAAACTTATAATCAAATTAGAACTGGACGGAAATCTTCAACTTTAGTCTTGTTGGCGTATAAGAAAGAAAACTCCGAATCCGGTAGCTATTTCTGGCAAAGCACGTACTCATGCGTGAAAAGCATGGAATCAATCAATCAATTTCTTAATTTCTAGTATTAAGTTCGTGTTGACACGAAACTTAATTTTGTGGTATTAATTGCTAGGCAGAGAACTATCCAACCCAGGTGTCGTTAAGCAACTGAGAAAAATGCTGGATTCTCACAGGAGCCCCCGCCGCCGCCGAAACTAATCCAATTTTTACTCGTGCTCAATATCATGCATGGCACGTTTTTGAAGTAGAGTAATAGAAAAGACGTTTGCAATTTCTTAGTCAAGAAAAATAAAGAAGACGAAGAAGGAAAACCAATCAAGTAAAGCTCCGAGAAAGTGATGGAAGACCATCCGGTATTATGGATTTAAAAAAGGTTCCAGGCTCCAGCTATGTACGTGAGGGTTCATTGTCAAAGAGAGGTTCCATCCATGGTTAATCAATGACACGACATTGTATAAATGCTAGAGCGCCAAAGTCGTGAGTATGACTCCTGGCTTGGTGATATTATCAATGCTAATCATGCCCGTACCGACAGCCATACCCCGTCTTTCTCCTGCAAGGCCGCAAAGCAATTACTGAATCAAAACACGTCCTCATTTAAAGTCGAGTTTGTTTTCATATTTTAAAATATTTTTGAAAAAAAGTTGAATTTTTTATTTTATTTATTTATTTTAAATTAATATCTTTTTAATGTTTTAAGATTATTTTAATGTGTTGATATTAAAAATAATTTTTTAAAAATAAAAAAATTATTTTAATATATTTCTAAACAAAAAATATTTTAAAATCCAAATATTACCGTACTTTTAAACATCCCTAAAACACCTTTGAGATATGAACTGCACTTGCTCCCATGACAACATAAGTTTAAGCGCCCCTATACCATTTGTAATGCCTCAAGTTGCCACCAACTTTTACTTAACATGGTGAAAAAAATTGTCCTCTCATAAACTAAAAACTTTAGCTCCGAGGTATCACTTATTATTTAGTCTAGGTAGTTGTATATATCCGAAATCTCCACAATTCCTTTCTCAGGTGGAATTAGGACATCACTTCTCCAGTGAGTTCAATCATGTTTCTGAATCCATAATATTTACCACTCTGATCAACAAACTTCAGGCCAGGGGATTTCAGATGATCCAAGCTGCAGAACTCCAGTAACATTCGGCTTCTGAAACACATTTAAAAGCGATATCTAGTTCCATAGTATGCGTGTCACGACTTGGGGCATTTTCGTTTTGTGAAAACAATGTGAACCAAACATGTGCGTGATTAATGCCTGCTTTATTGAGTATATCCTTATCCAAGGACCACATGATAATCCACGTCGACGTGCTTAAGCTTTTCTAGACAACAAGGACCTCTAGCTAGTCAAACAGCAAGGAAGGTAGCGGACTCAAATTGAAATGGAAACTAGTTTCTCTACCCCCCACCATCAATGTCAAGCATGTAAAACGTTTCCCCAGCTTTTTATAAGCTGAAATGACAAGACATCCTGTTTACAACTTGAAAGGGTATTATATATCAACTTAAATGGTACACCTTTCTTCCCCAAATAACAAAAGCTCTCCAGCAGGGATGCTGTTGATGGCATTAATAAGAAGCCCCGCCCATGCCCATATCACTAGTGGATTAACAGATATGGGAGTGCCTTCCTTGAGTACATCACCTAGAAGAAGTTTAGTTAAAGATGAAAGAAAAGCTCAAAGTTAATACATCAGTCTCCAGCTTGCTTGAGAAAAATCTCGTGATAGCACCAAAAGAACGTAACTGCTTCTGAAAGACAAGTCTCCTTGCAAGCTTTCCAAAAGAAATCGTGGCTAGGTAACTGCTCCATAAGTAAAGATTAAGACAGGACAACCATATATGTATATGTACACACACACACACACATATATGTGTGTGTGTGTATTTATGTGTGTATGTATTTCACCTGCCAACTTGGAACAAAGTATGGCACCCCAAGCTTAACATCGTTGCTTTTTGCAACCAGTATGCGGCTCAATTCATGTGACCCCAGAATAAGTGCAGTCACAAGGGCTCCAGGTAGCCCATCCTCATGTGGCATTTAAAATATTAATGTTCTTGTCAGAAAAAACTAACGAGTTCTGCATCATGAAAAAGTCTAGACAGGTCAAAGAAAATGCTTATACAAAAAAGAATTAGAAGCCTTGATGATAAACTACAAAAAAGAATAGACATAAAAGGCATTATAAACACTATAGCATCAAACTAAATTTATCCACATGAGCAAGGGCAACAAAAATGGACTATCCTCCCTGGAAAGTGTATGGGTGAAGGCGAAGAAAAAGAATTTGCTTAGGTTATTGCCCTTAATCAAGAAAAGCATGACAAAAAGAGGGTACAGGGAACCACAAAAGGAAAACCATGGACGTCACCTTTTCAGATACTTGCCTGAACAATAACATAAAATGGATTAAAAATTCATGACTGCAATTAAAATTAACTTTATCATCCTAACAGATTAAATGAAAAGGAACAAATTGTTATTCTATCACTCTTAGCTTCAGTAAAACATAACTTGTATTAATCTAAATATGATTCATAAAATAGATAAATAAATCACATGCAAGAGGAATGCCTGTAATGCAGGCACATTGTGGAGAAGTAATGAGAAGACTGTAACCAGTCCAAAAGATCCAGCTGCAAAACACTCTGGGACAGCTGCAGAAATATAAACTAAATCCGTTGTAGTTTAAACTAGAAGTTAAAATGGCATTGATTTGTGCCTTCATTCTTGCTATGAAAATTGAAGTATTATACTGTGCAAAGGGCGCTGATCAGGGGAAAAACTGTACTAAGCTATGAAACTACCTGTTGTTTCTGGCAGCAAGGTCTTCTAGGAACCACAACTGCCACTGGCTTATCATCCTCTGGATTAATTTGGAGGAAAAGATTATACTGATCCCTAAATTTATTCTGTTTAATTGAATTGCATGACGGATCAGTGAAGAAACTGCAAGAAATGGGACAAAGGAAAAGAAAATATATACATGCATCTTGTTTGTTGATTTTTCATAGCTTTTAGCTGCCTGACCTCGCAGGTTTCCTTTAAACAAGACTCAACCCTACCAAAAGGAAAACAAAAAACCCAACAAATTAACTAGCAAGCCATAAAACAATTACTCTTGACTAGAAAGAGTAAAACGAAACAGCAACTCCTCTTACGTATCTATTTCACAGACTCCTTGTCCCCATTCTTAATTGGATATTCAACTTCCA
>Ga0307508_10004994_pt1 | contig 12750 bp, 12 predicted proteins | sample 9_EM_MG_FD_203089 | JGI IMG/M metagenome (GOLD analysis project Ga0307508, IMG submission 203089) | Populus trichocarpa ectomycorrhiza microbial communities from riparian zone in the Pacific Northwest, United States - 9_EM | ecosystem: Host-associated > Plants > Roots > Unclassified | place... | reverse complement strand
CTCCGCCGTAATCCTCAACGTGGTCGCCTTCCTGGCCTGCCTCCTCCCCGGCCGCAAGGCGGCACAGATCGATCCGGCGGTGACTTTGCGGACGCCGTGAGGCATCGCGAGAGCGAGCCCAAGGGTGCCCCCGTCAACCCATTCCGGTGTCTGGCCGCGACCGGACGCGGCATCGATCCGTGTCGGACGGGAGGGCGAGATCTTCGCCGCGAAGGTCCGGATCTGGATCGCCGCGGCGGGGGCTCTGGTCCCCTTGGCGGCCATCCTCTTCCAGCCTCCCGATCTCGAGCCGCGGATCGCCTTCACCGGCATGGTGATCACGATGCTCGCCGGCTTCGCCGTGCGCCGCCTCGCCCGCCGGCCGTCTCCGCCGCGGTGGCTCGGGTTCTTCACCTGCGTTTTCGACGTCAGCACCCTGGGCGTGGCGAGCGCGGTCCTGATCGCCTCGGGGCATCCTCTCGCGGTCACCAACGGACGGGTGTTCTTCTGTCTCTACTTCCTGGCGCTGGCCTTCACCTGCCTGCGCCAGGACGCACGCATGTGCGCCGTCGCCGGGCTCGCCGCGATCCTCCAGTACGGCGCCCTCGTCGTCTGGGCGGTCCACCGCAGCCAGGTCCTCGGCCTTGCGCTCGCCAGCAACTCGTATGGAACGTTCCGCTGGGACAACCAGCTCGCGCGGCTGGTGCTGCTTGCGCTGGCGACGGCGATCCATATCGCGCTCGTCAACCAGAGCGGCCGGCTGCGGGAGCAGAAAGAGCAGGCCGAAGAAGCCAGCCAGGCCAAGAGCGAATTCCTGGCCAACATGAGTCACGAGATCCGCACTCCCTTGAACGCGGTCCTGGGAATGCTGAGCCTGCTCCTCGACTCCTCCCTGTCGCCGGCCCAGCGGGACTATGTGGCGACGGCCCGCAGCAGCGGCGGCGCTCTGCTGGAAGTCCTCAATGACATCCTGGACGTCTCGAAAATCGAAGCCGGAATGCTGCAGATCGAGACCGCGCCGTTCATCCTTCACGAATGTCTGCAAGGAGCGATGGGGATCGTACGATCCAAGGCGGAAGGCAAAGGAGTGGCCCTCCAAAGCCGGGTGGCGGACAGTGTCCCCATCGCCGTCGAGAGCGACGCCGCCCGCCTGCGGCAGATCCTCGTCAATCTGCTGGACAACGCCGTCAAGTTCACGCCGCAGGGCGAGGTGCGCCTGGAGGTGGAAGCGGGGAAAGAGACCAACGGCTTCGCCGAGCTGCTCTTCGCCGTCCGCGACACCGGGATCGGCATTCCGGCGGACCGCATCGAGCGGCTGTTCAAGCCGTTCGGTCAAGCCGATTCCTCCATGGCGCGCCTCTACGGCGGCACCGGCCTGGGGCTGGTGATCAGCCGGCGCCTCGCCGAGCGTCTCGGCGGGCGGATGTGGGTGGAGAGCACCCCGGGCCGCGGCTCCGTGTTCTTCTTCACGATCCGCTGCCGCCCCACCGAAGAGAGCCTGTGCCGCTCCCCCGCCGCCGACGAGCCGGTGGATGCCCGGCTGGCCGAGCGCCTCCCCCTGCGCATCCTTCTGGCCGAGGACAATTCCGTCAACCAGAAGGTCGGGCTGCTCATGCTCGAACGCATGGGCTATCTGGCCGACGTGGCCGGCAACGGGGCCGAAGTCCTGGAGGCCCTGCGCCGCCAGCCGTACGATCTGGTCCTGATGGACATCCAGATGCCCGGGATCGACGGTCTCGAAGCGACGCGGCGCATCCGCGACGAGCTTCTCCGGGAGCGGCAACCGCGCATCGTGGCCATGACCGCCAACGTCCTTCCCGAGCAACGCGAAGCCTGTCGCCTCGCCGGCATGGACGACTTCGTGCAGAAGCCGGTCGGCCTCGCCGACCTGCGGGCCGCCCTGGAGCGCTGCGCCGCCGCCCCGCCTGACCAGCAGTCAATCCTCGATCCCGCCTGCCTCGACAACCTGCGCCGGCTGGGCGAGCTGACCGGCAAACCCCTCCTCGGCGAGATCCTCGACCTCTATCGAAGCGAGACGCCCAAGCGGCTGCAAAGGATGCGGGAAGCCCTGCTCCGCTCCGATGCCGAAGATCTCACCTTCACGGCCCACAGCCTCAAAGGAAGCAGCGCCCAGATCGGCGCGCTGCAGATCGCCGCTCTGAGCGCGGAGATCGAGCAGAGAGCACAGCGCGGTGATCTCGGCGATCTCGGAGACGTGGCCGGCCTCCTCGACGATCTCGAACGGGAGATCGGGCGGGGGATGGCGGAGCTGGAAGATCCGGGAGCTCACCTTGGCGGCCTCCGCAAGCTGCGATAAGCTGCCGGTTCGCCGAGAATCGAGCCTCTCGGCCAAGCCGACATGATCACTCTCATCGAAGCACTCAACTTTCGCTGCCTCCGCTACATCTCGCAGCCGCTGGGAGATTTCCGCGTCCTGGTGGGGCCGAACGCCAGCGGCAAGACGACCTTCCTTGACGTCGTAGCTTTTCTGGGTCGCCTCGTCTCGGAAGGTCTCGAGGATGCGATCGCGGAGCGGACACAAAATTTTCAGGACCTGGTCTGGGCGCGGTCCGGTGACTCTTTCGAGCTGGCGATCGAGCTGCGGATTCCGGCCGATCTTCAAGCGCTCCTCGGCGAAAACCGGTTCGACACTGTTCGCTATGAAGTGGCGGTCGCGGAATTGGAACTTCGAAGCGAGAGAGCGTTTCTGAAAACCTCCGAGCGGCATTTCATCCGGCGGGAATCCTTTCCTCAGTCTGTCACGCCTCCCCGGACGCTGATCGCTCAGCTCAAAGGGCAGGAGACGCGTACGATCATCGACAAGATCCCGGGGGGAAGCGACAACTTATACTCCGAAACCTCGAAGGGCAAGGGACTGTCTTTCCGCCTCGGTCCGAGGAAGTCGGCGCTGGGAAACCTGCCCGAGGACGAGTCCACATTTCCGGTTGCCACGTGGTTGAAGTCCACTCTGACGAGAGGGATCCAGCAGGTCATCCTCAACAGCCTTCTGATGCGCAAGGCCAGCCCTCCAATCAAAGCGCGCATCTTCGAGCCTGACGGATCCAATCTGCCCTGGGTGATCGCCGATCTCGAAAGGACAGCCCCAGAACAACTTGCCATGTGGGTCGCTCATCTCCAGACGGCTCTCCCCGAGCTTGAAGGTATCCGGACGATCGAGCGGGAAGACGACCGCCACAGGTATCTCGTGTTGCGCTACCAGGGAGGGTTCGAGGTTCCTTCCTGGATGGCCTCGGACGGGACCCTCAGAATGCTTGCCTTGACGCTTCCGGCCTACCTGCCGAGCTTCAAGGGCATTACGCTGATCGAAGAACCCGAGAACGGTATCCACCCGCGGGCGGTCCAGACGATGTTCCAGTCCCTCTCCTCGGTCTACGACGCGCAGGTTCTCATGGCTACTCACTCGCCGGTCGTTCTCAGCGTCGTCGATCCGAAGGAGCTTCTCTGTTTTGCCAAGACAGAGGAAGGCGCCACAGACATCGTCTTGGGCGCTGGCCACCCGGCTCTCCAAGAATGGCGACGTGAAACGAATCTCGGAGTTCTCTTCGCGGCCGGAGTGCTGGGATGACTGGGCCGGTCATAAAGGACCTCGTATGCCTCGTCGCGGACAAGAATATCGAGCAGGCCATCCGCGCCCTCTTGAGCCGGCCACAATCTTTTGAGATCCGTGAGATCAGCTTTGACCTCTATGTCCATCCAGAGAGCGACCCCGCCTGCTCAAGAAGAGCGCATGATTTCTTGCGTCCCTTCTTGAACCGCTACAGACATGCTCTGGTGGTGTTCGATCTCGAGGGCTCTGGACAGGAGCACCTGTCTCGAGAAGAGCTGGAAGAGAATCTCGAAAGCCTGCTGGCTGGGGGAGGATGGGGCACGAGAGCCGCGGCCCTTGCGATCGATCCTGAGCTGGAGGTCTGGGTCTGGAGCCGCTCACCGCATGTCGTATCGACCTTGGGTTGGGCTGGCAGAGAGCCCGATCTCACATCATGGCTGACGCAGAAAGGATTCCTGGCCGAGAACGAGATCAAGCCCGAGCGCCCCAAAGAAGCCCTGGAAAAGGCATTGCGCATGGTACGGAAGCCACGCTCCTCATCGATCTACTTCCAGCTCGCGCAAAGGATCAGTTTCCGGAGCTGCACGGATGGCTCTTTCTCCAAGCTCAAGCTGTGCCTCACTCGTTGGTTCTCCGAGGCGAAACAAGTCTAGCGCCGAACTGGAGGGTTAGGCATCGCTCGGCGTCAGCGAGAATGTTGGGTAAGGCACCTTCTCTTTGTAGAGCTCGTACCCGCATTTACAGACGCAACTCCACGGGCGAACCATGTTGTTTTGAATTGAGCGCTTCGATGTCTTGTGGCACTTTGGGCAAGTGACCTTGAAATGCACTCTGCCCCAAGTAGGTATGGCGCTTGACGTGCAGTTGGGGTACTTGCTGTCTTTGACCGGGGAGTACTCATAGGACAGGCGAAACGAGCACTCGATTTCTCGCTGCAAGAGACCGCCGCTGTCATTGACCTGAACGTTCCCAATATGTCCAGGAAACCCATGTCCAGTCGTGCAGCGGCCTTGCTCGTCCGGGAGACCGAACACCACCGTTCGATCAGTTCGGCCGCACTGCGCACAGTCGAGTGAGACTTCAAGGTGCTGGTCGAACCTGAGCTCGACCCCTCGATTCGGGAACACAGACGCACGAATACTGATGCTGATGTTCATGCGATGCCTCTCGTTTGAGAGGGATCATGTCGAGCTGATACAGGCATCTGGGCACTTCCTCACCCCGCCGGGAACAACGACTTGTCGATCCCCGGCAAAATGCGCAGCGCGTTCTTATAGTAGATCTTCCGTAGCACCTCGTCCGGCAGGTCCAGACCGTAGAGACGCCAGAAGGCGTGGCGCTTGCGGTAGTACGGGAAATACTCGTCCGCCGTCTCGAAGGTGCGGAAGTAGGCCCAGTATTCGGACGGCTCCCAGATGTCTTTGCCGAACAGGACGCGGTCCTGGTATTTGATCAGGAACGCCCGCGCCGCGCGCGGCTGGCGGCCGAGCTCGTGGAGGACGGCGCCGACTTCGGTGTTGACGTTCGGCATTTCGTCGAGCAGCTTGCCGAGACGCGCGAGATCGTTGCCGAACCAGCCCAGGTGAGCGTCGATGAAGGTCGTCTTCGGGTGCTTGCGGAACATGTTGTGCTGCTCCGCCATGGTCTGCTCGAAGGAGGCGAACTCGGGGGAGTCGCGGCGGCGGCTGGGGAACTGTTTGAGCTCGAGCCAGCGCTCGTTGTAGCGGTCCATGGGCAGCCAGAAGGCCATCGGCTCGCCGGTGTGGATGAGCACCGGGATGCCCAGCGCGCCGGCTTCGTCCCAGATCGGATCGAGGCGCGGATCGTCCGTCTGCACCCGCTTGCCGTTTTTGTCCTTCACGAACATCCCCAGGTTCTTGAAGATCTTGAGACCCGTCGCGCCGTACTTGACGTCCGCCGCGAGCTGCGCCGCCGCCTTCTTGCCGAAGTCCGGGTCGTCGATCTTCGAGAAGTCGATGTTGGCGAAGACGAGGAAGCGCTTCGGATAGTGCCCCTTCATAGTGTCGACGGTCGTGTGCAGGTCGTCGCCGACGCCGCCACTCAGGTTGACCATCACCTGAAGGTTGAGGCCGTCCATGTCGGCCACCAGCTTGTCGAGCTGGGCCTTGGGCATGGCGCCGTCCTGGTGGTTGTGGACGTCGACGAAGGGATACTTGGCGCGGGTGACCGGATGCTCGGGCACGATGAGCGTCGACTTCGGCTCATACTCCTCGAACGACATCGTCGGCTCGGGCCCGGCCGGTTTTTGCGATGGAGACGAGGGGGGAGCCTGGGCACTGAGCACGAGCGCCGCGAGAGCACAGACCCCCAGCGCCGGGAGCCGGAATCGGTGGACGGGTTTCATGGGCTGACTATACCGCGCTCTACGCCACGCGACCCGGTCATCCCGCTTCGGAATCCGGCGGGTCGGCGTCGCCACCAGTGGGTGTGCGCCGGGGGCCGCTTCCGGCGGCGGGGCCGCCGGCAATCCCGCTTCGCCACCCGCTTCGGCGGGAGCTTCCCCCGCCCTCCCCATGCCGGGATCCGTGGGTTCGTGCTCCGGCGCCTGCCCGAATGGTGGGCGCCGCCGGTTGTGTAATGGCGTCCGGCGATGGCGCGCCGGGCGCCGTGGGTTATGGGCCGTGACCCGCGGATCCGCATCGCCACCGGCGGGTATGGGCGTATCCGCCGCCGGCTTTGGAAGGGAATTGTGTCGCGGGCACGGTCCTTACTGGTGAGGCCGTTCGTCAATCGCTCGCCAGTCGATACAATGCTCCGGTGGGAGTCTTCTTCTCGTTCGACGAACAGATCCTCGAGGCGGTCGCAACCGACTACAACACGATCGCGGTGGTCGCGGCGCGGGGTCGCATCAGCATGGATGTGGAAGGGGCGACGTTCGCCACCTGGCATCCGCGGTATGTAATGACGGGCTACAGTTGGGACGCTCTCGCCGCCGGCTGCCTGCTCCGCGCGGCGGGGCCGCCGGCTTCGGTGCTGCTGCTCGGGCTCGCGGGCGGCACGGTGGCGCGCCAGCTCCGGGCGCTGGTGCCGGAGGCGGCGATCACGGGGGTGGACATCGATGCCGCGGTGGTCGATCTCGCCCGCCGGCACATGGGGCTCGACCAGCTCGGGATCGAGGTGATCGTCGCCGACGCCGACCGCTTCCTCGCGGAGACGGACCGCCGTTTCGACGCCATCGTCGAGGACCTTTTCCTGAGCGGACCGGGCGACGTGATGCGGGCGCACAGTCCGGAGGGGGAGCGGCTGGCGCGGATCCAGGAGCGCCTGACGCCGGGCGGGGTCGTGGTGGTGAACCTGATCACCGACCCCGACGGCCCGCACTTCATCCTGCGGCCGAAAGTGCGGCGCGCGTTCGCGGCGGCCTTCCCGACCGTGCGGGTGGTCCGGCCGCCTCTCGGATTCAATGAAATCCTCGTCGGTGGCGACGGTTGCCGCACCGGAATCGCGCTCCGCCCCTTCGCCGACCGGCTCACGGAGCCTCGCGACCGGATGTTTCTCGGCGGGGTTCGCGTCCGCCTCCTGCGGCGCAGAAAGACGGTCTGAGGCTCCGCCGTTCTACAATGGCAGGTTGGAGGTTCAAATGCTTCAGAAAAAAGCCACGGATTGGGACAACGACGTCGACGAGATACAGGAGGACGGGGAGGAGCTCGACCGGCGGGACGGCGCGGCCCGTTTCCTGGTGCAGATGCTGGAGATGAAGTTCGGGCCGATGGATGCGGCGAGCCGCGCCCGGTTGGACGCGGCGGATTTCAAGCAGATCCTCGTCTGGTCGGACCGGATGCTCGACGCCACGACGCTCGCCGAGATGTTCGCCGCCGCGTAAATCAAGCCCGTCTCACACGGCGCGACGGAGCGCCGCCGGCACGGCGTCGGCCGTGTCCTTCTCCTCGATCCTCATGTCCTTCTTCTTGTCCGCCTGCGCCGGAGCGCGGCGGGAGAGGGTGATCAGGACGACGCCCGCGATGATCACCGCGGCGGCAGCGGCCGTGCGGCCGGTCAGCGGCTCGCCGAGGATCAGCCAGCCGAGGAAGACGGCCACGATGGGGTTGACGTAGGCGTAGGTCCCCACCACCACCGGCGAGGCCACGCGCAACAGCCAGATGTAGGCGGTGAAGCCGATCAGCGCGCCGCCGGTGATGAGGTAGCCGAACGCCAGGACCGAGCGCATCGACACCTGCGCGAGATGCAGGTGCGCGCCTTCGCCGGTGATCAGGCCGGTCAGGACGAGCAGGGCGCCGCCGCCCAACATCTCCATAGCGGTCGCGAGGAGCGGCGACGCAGGAAGCGGGGCCGTCCGCGAGAGGAGCGATCCCCAGGCCCAACTGAAGGAGCCGAGGAGGACGATCACGACGCTCAGCGGATCGAGGTGGCCGCCGACGGTGGGGCGGAGCAGCAGGATGAGGCCGATGCAGCCGAGGGATAGACCGGCGACGACTTTCCATCCCGGCCGCTTGCCGCCGGGTCGCAGCCATTCGAGCAGCACCATCCACAGCGGCACGGTGGAGACCAGAAGAGCGGCGGTGCCGGAGGCGAGCCGCTGCTCGGCCCAGACGAGACCGCCGTTGCCGCCGAGAAGAAGAAGACCGCCGACGATGACGGCCGAGCGCCAGTGGATGCGCACGGGGCGTTCCATGCCGCGCCAGCGGGACCATCCATAGAGAAGGCTGCCGGCAATCAGATAGCGCGTTCCGGCCATCAGGAGAGCCGGGATGGTGCGGACCGCCACGGCGATGGCGAGATAGGTGGAGCCCCAGAGGACGTAGACCACTCCCAGCGCGAGAGCGATCTGCAGCGCCGAAACCTTGCGGGTGTCAGTCAAGGGACACCTCCTCCAGCTCCAGTACCTCCGGCAGAGCCGTGACGGACGCGACAGGACCGAGCGGAAGCTGCGTGCTTTCGCGCAATGTTTCAAGGACGATCGTGGAGCGCGTCGAGCGCACCGAGCCGATGGCGCCGAAGCCCTCGCGCAGGAGGCGGCCCAGGCTCTTCGCGTCGGGCACCCGCACCTTCGCCAGGAAACAGTCGTCGCCGGCGACGTGATGCGCCTCCTGAACCTCCGGGATCTGCGCCAACAGCTCGCCGGTGCTCTTGTCGCCGACCTTGTCCTCGGAGCGGATGAAGATATAGGCCAGCAGATTGAGCCCGAGCGCCTCGGGGTTGATGCGCGCCTCGTAGCCCAAGATGACGCCCCGCGTCTCCAGCTTGCGGATGCGCTCCAGCACGGCCGAAGGCGCCATGCCCACCTGGCGAGCGATCTCCGCGTTCGGAGTCCGGGCGTTCTGCTGCAGGATATTCAGAATATGGCGGTCGATTTCGTCGATCATGCGGTGGATCTCCTCAACGGGAGAATGATACCACTGTCAGAACGACTTGCGGCGCCGAATTCCCTCACCCGCCCCCTACAACCTACAACGCGATCCGGCTCTCCGCCTCCGCCGCGAAGGGATCGTCGCTCTGCCCGCGGCGCTGGCGGAGGAGGGCGGCGTGGGCGATCATCGCGGCGTTGTCTCCGGCGTAGAGGAGGGGGACGAGGCGGAGGATGACGCCGTGGCGGTCGGCCCAGGCGGGGAGCTCGCGGCGGAGGAGGCGGTTGGCGGCGACGCCTCCGGAGACGGCGAGGAGGGAGAGGGGCTGGCGCTCGTGGAGACGGTTGAGGCGGTCGACGAGCTGGGCGACCGCAGCGGCGCGGAAGCCGGCCAGGAGATCGAGGATTGGGGCCGGGACCGGTTCTCCGGTTTCTCCAGTCGCTCCCAGATCGATCGGTCCCAGGATCCGTTCGAGCTTTTCGATCTCCAGCAGGGCCTGGCTCTTCAATCCCGAATAGGAGAAGTCCAGGGTGCCGTCGCGCAACGGGGTCGGAAAACGGCGCGCCGTCGCATCTCCCAGCTCGGCCAGCTCGTCGACTTGCGGCCCTTGCGGATAGGGGAGGCCGAGGCGCTTGCCGACTTTGTCGAAGATCTCGCCCATGGCGTCGTCGCGCGTTTCTCCGAGCGTCTCGACGGCGCCGTCCTCGACCGCGAAGAGGGATGTGTGGCCACCCGAGACGACGAGGCCGGTGAAGCGGTCCGGCGCGATGTCTGCCGGCAGCTTCTTTCCCGGCGGGGCGAGAAACGGCGAGTAGAGATGTCCTTCCAGATGATGGACGGCGTGGAACGGGCGCTCCAGGGCGAAGGCGATCGCCTTGCCGAGGGAGAGGCCGACGAGGAGGGCGCCCACCAGGCCGGGACCGCGGGTGGCGGCCACGACGCCGATATCGCCCATATCGCAAACATTGGCGAGGCGGATGCCGGCGGCCGCCAACGCCTCTCCGCTCACCCGCGGCCAGTTGGCGAGGTGCTCCCGGGATGCGATCTCAGGGACCACTCCGCCGTAGGGGCGGTGCGCGGCGAGCTGGCTGGAGACCACGGAAGCGAGCACCCTCCCCTCGCCGTCCAACACCGCGCAAGCGGTGTCGTCGCACGAGGTCTCGATCCCGAGAACGAGGGGGGGGTGGTGCGGGACGCGCGGCGTCTCAGCCGTTGGTCGAGCCACCTTCGGGGGCGGCTGGTGGCGCGTCGGCGGCCGGGGCCGTCGGGATGTTGATCGGCTCGTAGTTCGGGATCTCGAACCCCAACGGACCGTGGCAGTACTCCTTCCACTCGTCGGTCACGTTGTCGAAGATGATGTTCTGGTCCTTGAAGATCCCGTCGGTGACGACGTAGTTTTCCTGGAGGTAAAGGATGGAGTCGTCGTCCAGCACGCGGTCGACCTCGACCTCCTTGCCGTCGACTTCCTTCTTCTCCTTGCGAACGTTCTCCGCCTTCTCGCTCCAGCCCGAATACTCCCGGAACTGCTTCGCGAGGTATGCCTTGCAGTACTTGCCCATCTCCGCCATCTGTTGCTCCTCCTGAGACTGTTGGGTGAATCCCCTGTCTGGAATCGTCCGAATGGTCCATTCTTCGCGACACTGCTCCCAGGGTTCGAAGGGAGGGCCGCGGAATCCGCGCGTATTATCCGCCAAGCGGGGCCAGGACGGAAGCGCTCCCGCTCGACCGAATCCAGACACCGCTCGAAACTAACAAGTGCGCCGGACGGCCAAGGCGTGACACGCTGCTATGCTCAGCGGCCGATTCGCCGCCGGCGCGCCGCCGCGGCACGGACCGATCACCACGAGGAAGGATTCGACCGGCATGCCTTTGCGCTTTGCCATCAACGGTTTCGGCCGCATCGGCCGCGCCCTGCTCCGGATCGCCTGGAGCCGCGAAGGGCTGCTGCCCGTGGCGGTCAACGACGTGGTGCCGGCACGCCAGCTCGCGCCGCTCCTCGCCCGCGATTCGGTGCACGGCCCGTTCGGGGAGCGCGTGGAAGTGGACGCTTCAGGAGCGCTCGCGATCGGCGGCCGTCATCTTCCATGCTTTCAGGAGGACGATCCGGCCCGGGTGCCCTGGGGCACTGCGGGTGCGGAAATCGTCGTCGAGGCGACCGGGCGCTTCCTGCGCCGCAGCCAGGCGGCGGCGCATCTGCGCGACGGCGTACGGGCGGTGATCCTCTCCGCCAACGCCGATCCGGCGGAGCCCGTCGACGCCACCTTCTGCATCGGCCTGCGCGAGCCGGAGCCGGCGGACAGCCCGGTGACCGGCGTGGTCAGCAACGCTTCGTGCACCACCAACTGCCTGGCGCTCCTTGCCGACGTGCTGCACCGCGGCTTCGGCGTCCGCCGGGCGGTGATGAGCACGGTGCACAGCTACACCGAGAACCAGCGCCTGCTCGACCTGCCGCACCCCGATCCGCGGCGGGCACGGGCGGCGGCGGTGAACATCATTCCGACCTCCACCACCGCGGCGCGGTCGCTCGGCTTGATCCTGCCCGAGCTGGCCGGCCGGATCGACGGCTTCGCCGTGCGGGTGCCGACACCGGTGGTGGCGCTCCTCGACCTGGTGGCCGATCTGGAGCGCGACACCACGGCGGACGAGATCCGGGCGGCTTACCGCGATGCCGCGGCCGGCCGTCTCGCAGGGGTGCTCGGGGTGACCGACGAAGAGCTGGTCTCGACCGATTTCGTCAACGATCCGCGCTCGGCGGTGGTCGATCTGCCGCTGGTGCAGGTGGTCGACGGCCGGATGGTCCGCGTCGTCGCGTGGTATGACAACGAATGGGGCTACGCCACCCGCCTGGCGGACCTGCTGGAGCGCCTGACATGAAAGACCTGCTGCGCCTCGAAGACCTCGATCTCGCTCACCTGCAAGGCACGCGCATCTTCGTGCGGGTGGACTTCAACGTTCCCCTGTCCGCTTCCGGCGAGGTGGTCGACGCCACGCGTCTCGCAGAGGCGTTGCCGACCCTCCGCGAGCTGACCGCGGCCGGCGGCAAGCTCCTCCTCGCCTCGCACTGCGGGCGGCCCAAGGGAGCTCCCGACCCCAAATACAGCCTGCGGCCGGTGGCGGCCAAGCTGGCCGAGCTGCTCGGCCGGCCGGTGCGCTTCGCCGAAGACTGCGTGGGCGAGGCCGCCGAGAGCGCCGCCGCGGCACTGCAACCGGGCGAGGTGGCGCTGCTCGAAAACCTCCGCTTCCATGCCGGGGAGACGAAGAACGATCCGGCTTTCGCGGATCAGCTCGCCGCGCTTGCCGAGGTCTACGTCGACGACGCGTTCGGCGCCGCGCACCGCGCTCACGCCTCGGTGGTCGGCGTGCCCGAGCGATTGCACCGCAAGGCGGCCGGCCGTCTGCTGGAGAAAGAGGTCGCGGCGCTGAGCCGTCTGCTCGGCGAGCCGGAGCGCCCCTTCGCCGCGCTTCTGGGCGGCGCCAAGATCGAGGACAAGATCGAGACGCTGGAGAACCTGCTGCCGCGCCTCGACATCCTCCTCCTCGGCGGCGGCATGGCCAACACCTTCCTCGCCGCGCAGGGGAACGACCTCGCCGCCTCTCTCTTCGAGGCCGACAAGGCGGACATGGCGCGCGACATCCTGGCCCGCGCCAAGGCGGCGGGGATCGAGGTGCTGCTGCCCACCGACGTGGTGGTGACCGACGACCTCGCGAACCCGCAACGGATCGAGACCGTGGCGGTCGACAAGATTCCGGCCGGCACCAAGGCGGTGGACGTCGGGCCGGCCACCCGCGCGGCCTTCGCGGCGGCGATCGCCCGGGCGAAGACGCTGTTCTGGAACGGTCCGCTCGGCGTCTTCGAGAAGCCGCCGTTCGACGCCG
>Ga0307508_10004993_pt1 | contig 12752 bp, 9 predicted proteins | sample 9_EM_MG_FD_203089 | JGI IMG/M metagenome (GOLD analysis project Ga0307508, IMG submission 203089) | Populus trichocarpa ectomycorrhiza microbial communities from riparian zone in the Pacific Northwest, United States - 9_EM | ecosystem: Host-associated > Plants > Roots > Unclassified | place... | reverse complement strand
GTCCGCCCGCCCAGCAGGGACGGCTCCTGGCCCTGATCGGCGAACAACGCCGTGTCCACCACCCGGGTCTCCGGCCCGAAGAGGGTCGACAGCGCGGGCCGGGGCCGCCCGGTCTGCAGCGCCACGGCCTCCCGCAGCACACCGGTCAGCTGGTCGGACATCTCCTGCGCGGAGGAGAACCGGCGCCCCGGATCGGGGTCGGTGGCCCGCACCAGCAGCCGGTAGAAGGACTCGTACCGCCGGAAGACCTCGATGTGCTCGGGGTCCGGCAGGCTGTCCACGAAGACGTTCGTGTAGCCCTGGAAGTCGAAGGTGAGCACCGCGAGCGTGCGCGCCACCGTGTAGAGGTCGGAGGCGACCGAGGGGCCCTGCTCCGCGATCTCCGGGGCCTGGTAGCCGACCGTGCCGTAGATGGCGCTGTCCTCGTCGTCCATCCGCCGGACCGCGCCCATGTCGATGAGCTTGAGCTGGTCCTGCTGCTGTATGGCGTTGTCGACCTTGAAGTCGCAGTAGAGCAGATTGCGGCTGTGCAGATGGCCGAGGGCCTCCAGCGCCTCGATCCCGTACGCGCACGCCTGCTCGACCGGCAGCGGATCGCGCCTGCCGTCCTGGGCGCGCCGCCCGTTGGCGATGTCCTTGAGGGACTTGCCGCCGACGTACTCCATGACGATGTAGCCGTCGAGACTGCCGGTGCTCTGATCGAGGTGCTCGACGAAGTTGTAGATCCGGACGATGTTGGAGTGCTCGATCTCGGCGAGGAAGCGGCGCTCGGAGACGGCGGCCGCCAGCGCCTCCTCGTCGCCCGTGTCCAGCAGGCCCTTGAGCACCACCCAGCGGTCCGACACCGCACGGTCGATGGCCAGATAGACCCAGCCGAGCCCGCCGTGCGCCAGACAGCCCGCCACCTCGTACTGCCCGCGCACGATGTCGCCGGGGCCGAGCTTCGGCACGAACGAGTAGGGGTGACCGCACTTGGTGCAGAACCCCTCGGTGCGGCCCGGCCGGTCGCCGCGGGCGCGGCCCACCGGAGCCCCGCAGTCGCCCCGGCTGCAGAAGCGCTTCCGCTCCGGCACCTCGGGGTTGGCCAGCACCGCCGTACGCGGATCGGGGCGCGGCACCTCCGGGACGCTGACCAGGCCCGCACCCAGCGCGTTCCGCCCCGAGGCGGTCGAGGAGGAGCCGGAGCCGCGCACCGAGACCGAACGCGAGGAGCGCCCGGAGGAGGAGCGGGACAGCCGCCCGGACACCGAGCGGCGGGACGATGACGACCGGGACGGCCGGGATGAGCGGGACGAGTGCGACGATGACGAGGCCGAGCCATGGCCCCCGGCGGCGACACCGGTGGGCGGTGAACTCACCATGCCCTGCGGGGAGACCACCGGGGCCATCCCACAGGAGCCGCAGTACAGCTCGCCGCCGCCCACGTCCTCGTACGACCCGCCGCACTCGCGCCGCTGGCAGGTGCCCGTGTCACTCATGGCGCTCCCCCTCGCTCCCATGATCGGCGGCGCCATGACCGGCGGGGTCCGGCTGCCGGGGCGCCAGCGCCTCCGCGGCCGCCCGCTGGTAGCGCTGGACCGTCTGCTCGGCGACGCGCAGATCGCACGGGGCGCTCCACAGCATCCGCCGCGCCGCGTCGTACCGCTCGACCAGCAGCGGGTCCTCCGCCATACCGTGCCGGGCGACCTTCGCCTTGTACGCGTCCAGCCGCCCGCGCAGCTCTGCGCGGACCGCGAGTGGTGCGGTCACCGCCGTCAGCGACTCGCGGGCGCGCAGCAGTTCGTCGTCGGCGCGCTGTTCCAGGCTCTCCAGCAGCGGGGAGAGCCGGTGCCACTGGGAACGCCGCCGGTAGTCGGCGGCCGCGATCAGCTGCTCGTGCAGGGCGGTCGGCGGGCCGCTGACCGCGGGCACCTCGGACGCCGCGATCTTCGCCAGCACCTCGCCGCGCGCCTGCCGGGCCTCCGCGAGGGTGCGATCGGCGCGGGACAGCACATCGCGCAGCCGCATCAGACGCCGCTCCGCGTCCTGCCGGACGTCCAGGACGGCCTCGATCTCGCGCCGTACGTCGTCCAGGGCGCGGGCGGCGCGGTCGTAGCGGACGGTGTCGGGGCTGCCGCCGCCGGGCGCCGAACTGCCCGCGGCCGGTTTCCAGAAGGCGAGGGGATCGGAGACCACCTCGGCGCGCAGCGCGGTCAGCTCGGCGGTGATCTCCTCCAGATCGTCGCCCGAGGGGTGCTCACCGGGCCGTACCCCGACCGAGTGGGCGAGCGAACGGGTGCGGTGCAGCTCGGCCGCGAGCATGTCGATCCGGGCGGGCAGCGCGGACCACACGGCGTCGGCCGTGACGATGACGTCCAGCGCCTCGGCATACCAGCGGTTCATCCGGTCGACCAGCCGGTCCAGGCTCAACTGCTCGCTGAGCAGCGGCGTTCCGGTGAGGGTGGCGGTGCTGGGCAGGGTGATACCGGGGCCGCGCAGCAGCTCGGTCAGCTCGGCCAGCTCGCCCGGGGTGGACCAGCGGTGCCGGGAGCGCACCTCGCGGGCGCGCCGGAGGGCGTCCGTGTACGCGTCGAAATAGCTCCACAGCAGGGAGATGGCCTGCTCGGTGGTGATCCACCGGTCCTTGGTGACGCCCGTCAGCTCGGCGCCTTCGAGCAGCCTTCTGCCCGCGTGGTCCTGGAGGGCGAGCAGCGATGTCTCGATCGCCTCGTGCTCGGCACCGAGCCTCGCCAGCGCACGGTCGACCTCTTCACGGCCCATGGCCGGCCCCTCGGGTGTCCCCGCGGCGCCGGGGAAGGGTCCCGGGACCCCCATCGATCACCTCTCCGAGTCCGTGTCCGTATCCGTCAGGCGTGATCCGTCTGCTGCGACATCCCTACGCGTATGAACCGGGCGCTAATCCTTGCCGGTTCGTGATCCTCGGCTCCCGCCGCCCCGTAACTCCTCCAGCGCTCGCGCCTTCATTCCCTGGGCCTTTCGTTTCTTTGCCCCTTCACTTCCTGACCCACTTCACTTTCCTGACCCCTTCAATTCTTGTACACGGGATCTGGAGGCGCCGGGTTCCGCTGTGTCCTGCCGAAATCCTCCGCGAGCCAGGTGCGGTAGGCACGCTGCCAGGGGCTGTCGGCGCCGCCTCTGCGGTAGTCCTCCAGGACCTTGTTGACCCGGCGTACCAGGTCGTCGTCGTTCTTGTTCATCGCCACGCCGTACAGCTCATCGGTGAATCGGGGGCCGACCAGCTTGACGGAGGGGTCCTGGGCGGCCTGGCCCGCCGCCAGCGCGTTGTCCGTGATCACCGCGTCCACCTGGTCCATCTGCAGTCTGACCAGGCAGTCCAGCTGGCTGGGAACGAGCTTGACCTTGATCGCGCCGAGCGCCTTGACGCCCTTTTCCGGGTCGTCCAGCACGGCCTCGGCGGTCGAACCCTTCGCCGTGCAGACCCTCTTGCCGCGCAGGGTCTTGTTGTAGCCGGTGATGGACGAGTCGTCGGGGACCAGCACCTGCTGTCCGGCCTGGAAGTAGGCGGTGGAGAACGCCACGTCCTTGATCCGGTCGCAGTTGATGGTCATGGCGCGCACCACGACGTCCACCTTGCCCTGCTGGAGGGCCTTGATGCGCTGATTGGTCGGAATGGTGCGGTAGATGACCGCGTCCGGATCGCCGAAGATGTCCTTGGCGATCGCGCGCACGAGGTCGATGTCGAACCCGGTCAGCTCACCGGTGGCCGGGTCGCGATAGCCCCAGCGGTAGCTGTTCTGGTCGACGCCCGCGATCAGCTTGCCGACCTTGTGCCCGTTGATCTCCCGTTCCTTGATGCGATTGATGGCCGGACCGCTCGCCGCCGACGGCCGCAGACTCGCCTCCGGCTTCTTACAGCTCTCGGCCGCCACACCGGAACCGGCGCCCACGGCGTGCGGACCCGGAGGGGACCCGTGAGACGGCCGGGACTGCCGGGACCCGCCGCCCCCGCCGTCCATCAGCGCGGGCCCCACGATGGCCGTGGTCACCCCGAGGGCGCACACCACCGCGACGAGGCCCGATCGCATCCGCGCCGATCCCCTCCGTGCCGATCGCGGTCGTGCTGATCCCGGTTGTGCCGTTCGCAGTCGTACCGATCGCATGTCTCCGCCCCCCATCGCCGTCACCGGTACTCCGACAGCCTGCGGCCTATGCCCAGGACCGCGCCCGCCGCGCCCAGCACCGCCAGCGCCCCGGCCCCGACCGCCAGCCCGGTGAACGCACCGCGCCCGCTGTCGGCAGCCTGCTGGAACTGCCGCTGCTCATGGTCCAGCGCCTTCGCCAGCTCGATGTCCACCCGGTCGAAGGACTCGCCCGTACTGTCCTTGGCGCCGATGACCTTCTCCAGCGCGTCCTTGTAGTCGCCCGCGTCATCGGCGCCGCGGGCCGCCTGGTGGCGGGCCTGCCACGCGCGGACCGCCGTGGCGGCCGCCTCCACCGGCTTCCGGCCCCCGCCGTCGTCCGCGAGGTCATGCGCCCGGTCCAGCAGGCTGCCCGCGGCGGGACCGCCGCCGGAGCCGCCGCCGACGAGCCCGGCCATCCGGGAGGCGTAGCTGACCTCGTAGGCGTCCTTGCCCTTGTTGGCGCCGTCCGTGTCGACGACGACCGCGCCGCGCGCGATCAGTGTCAGGTTCTCGTCGGCGCGGGCCCGCAGCGAGGCGATCCGCGCCTCGTTGAGCACCCGCAGCGACCTCGCCCCGTGGTCGTCGGAGTCGTTCAGCTCGGTCCGGGCGATGGCATGGCCCGCCACCAGCCACACCAGCACCACCGTGGCGGCGGCGGACGCGCCCAGCAGACCGTGGTTGAACACCCGGTTGGTCCGCCGGTAGTTGCGGCGCTGGGCCCATCCCAGGGCGGCCAGCGCGGCCACGCCCACCCCTATCGCCACCCAGGGCCAGGCCTTCGCGTCCCCGTAGTCCTCCCCGAGCCGGGCGGTCTCCGCCTCGTACAGCCGGTCGGCGGCGGGCAGCAGCCGGGTGCGCATCGTGTCGTTCGCGTACCGCAGATACGCGCCGCCCAGCGGCAGGCCCTGGCGGTTGTTGGCACGCGCGGACTCGACCAGCCCCGTGTAGACCGGCAGCAGTTGGCTGATCTTCCGCATCTCGGCGCGCGCCGAGGCCGAACCGTCCGTATTGGACGCGGCCCGCACCAGCAGCTCGGACGCGGTGTCGATATCCCGCTCATACCGGCGGCGCACCGCGGCGGGCTCCTGGCCGCCCGCCAGGAAGCCGCTCGCCGCCGTGGTGTCGGCGTCGGCCAGCGAGCGGTAGATCCGCGCGGCGTCCGCGCTCAGCGGCTGGCTGTGCTCGGCCACCGCGTCGGCCGCGGTCTGCCGGTCGGAGACCTGCCACGCCGTCACCGCCCCGAACGCCACCACCAGCGCGGCCAGCACGGCCCCGATGATCCGCAGCCGCCCGGGCTCGGTCGTGGCCGCGGTCCGCAACCGGTCCACGCCCTCCCGCCACGCGGTCCGCGGCGGGGCCGCGGGCGGCGGCGCGGGTCTGCCGGTGGCCGACAGAGTCGACGGTTGTGACACAAGACCTCCCCCTTGGTCCGGACCCCACGGTCACTGTCCGCAGAAGTATGGACCGCGCCCCCCGACCGGGTCACCGGTCTTGCCTGGATCTTGCTCGGATCGCGATCTCCCCTCCCCTTTGACTACGTTCGGGAGGGACTTTCGGTTCCCATTCCGTCACTGTCAGTTTCCATCCGGGCCCCCGTACGCCCTGCTCGCGCGGGCCGTGCCGGCGCCCCCGCGGCCCCGTCGTAATGCGCGCGCAGCCGGGCGTACGCCGTCGGCGGCGCGCCGGTGCGGTCCAGGCCGAGCAGCGCCGCACCGAGCACGGGTGGGGCCGCCACGACCCGGGGCGCGGCCTTCGGGGCGCGCTCCGCGAGGAGTTCGCGGACCCGGCCGTCCAGCTGCGGATGCCGGGCCGCGAGCACCCCGCCGCCCAGGATCACCGGCGTCTCCTCGGCCAGCAGATCCAGCCGGGTCAGGGCGACCGTGGCCATCGTGACCACCTCCTCCGCCTGGCGGTCGACGATCGCGCGCGCGACCTCGTCGCCGCCCGCGGCCACCGCGAAGAGCACCGGCGTCAGCGCATAGCGGTGGGACGGCTCCAGCCGCCCCAGGTGGACGGCCTCGATCAGCTCGTACATCGTGCTCAGCCCGAAGTGCGCGGGGAGGGCGCGGGCCAGCTCGGTCGGCTCGCCCCGGCCGTCCTCCGCGCGCGCCGCCCACCACAGCGCCTCCTCCGACAGGAAGCCCCCGCCGCCCCAGTCGCCGGAGAGCCGTCCGATGGCGGGGAAGCGGGCGGTGCGCCCGCCGTGGCCCAGCCCGGCGCAGTTGATCCCGGCGCCGCAGACGACGGCGACGCCGGTCGGCTCGCCGTCGTCCGCGACCCCGGCCCGCAGCAGCGCGAAGATGTCGTTGGCGACCGTGACGGTCCTGCCCCAGCCGTGACCGGTCAGCGCCTGGGTCAGCTCCTCCTCCTCGCTCGGCAGATCGGCGTTGGCCAGGCACGCCGAGACGTGCCCGACCCGCGGCGGACCGGAGCCACCGACCTGCCGCGCCGCCTTCTCCACCAGCCGGGCGAGCTCGCCGACGGCCCGCTCGGTGCCCACGACGGGCGGCCGGAAGCCGCCGCCGCGGGCCGTGCCGAGCACGGCCCCGTCCGGGCCGACCAGCGCGACGTCGGTCTTGCTGTTCCCCGCGTCGATCGCCAGCACGGATGGCCCCGGTGCGGCCCCCGGTGCGGCGGAGGCGGAGACGGAGGGGGCCGGGGCGGAACCGGCCGGTTCGGACTGCGTCAGGCCCACGCCAGGTGCTCCCGGTTGTGCGCGATCAGGTCGTCGGTCAGCTTCTCGGCGACATCGATCTGGCCGATGAGGGGGTGGGAGAGCAGCGCTTGGAAGACGCGCTCCCGCCCGCCCTTCAACGCTGCCTCCAGCGCCAGGTGTTCGTACGCCGTGACATGGGCGACCAGCCCGGCGTACAGCGGCTCCAGGGGGCGCACCGGGAGGGGCTTCGCGCCCGTCGCGTTCACGGCCGCCGGGACCTCGATCACCGCGTCGTCGGGCAGGAAGGGCAGGGTGCCGTCGTTGAACGCGTTGACGATGCGCACCTCCCCGCTGTCGCGCAGCAGCGACGAGGTCAGGTCGACCGCCGCCTCCGAGTAGAACGCGCCGCCGCGGCGGCCCAGCAGCTCCGGCTTCTCGTCCAGCGCGGGGTCGCCGTACATCCCCAGCAGTTCGCGCTCGATCGCCGCGACCTCCGCCGCCCGCGACGGCTTGGTGCGCAGCTCCCGTACGACGGCGTCGTGCTGGTAGTAGTAGCGCAGGTAGTACGACGGGACGACGCCCAGCCGGTCCAGCAGGGGGCGCGGCATCCGCAGGTCGTCGGCGATCGCGTCGCCGTGCTCGGCGAGCAGCCCCGGCAGCACGTCCTCGCCGTCCGGGCCGCCGACGCGCACCGACCGCTCCCAGGTGAGGTGGTTGAGGCCGACGTGCTCCAGCGTCACCTCCCCGGGCGCCACGTTCAGCAGCTTCGCGAACTTCCGCTGGAAGCCGATGGCGACGTTGCACAGGCCGACGGCCCGGTGCCCGGCCGTCAGCAGCGCCCGGGTCACGATGCCGACCGGGTTGGTGAAGTCCACGATCCACGCGTCCGGGTTGCGGCGGCGCACCCGCTCCGCGATGTCCAGCACGACGGGGACGGTACGCAGCGCCTTGGCGAGCCCGCCCGCGCCGGTGGTCTCCTGGCCGACGCAGCCGCACTCCAGCGGCCAGGTCTCGTCCTGCTCGCGCGTGGCCTGGCCGCCGACGCGCAGCTGGAGCAGCACCGCGTCGGCGCCGTCCACGCCCGCGTCCAGATCGTCGGTCCAGGAGATCTTCCCGGGATGGCCCTGCTTGGCGAAGATCCGGCGGGCGAGCCCGCCGACCAGCTCCAGCCGGTCGGCGGCCGGGTCGATCAGGACCAGCTCCTCCATCGGGAGCACATTGCGCAACCGGGCGAACCCGTCGATGAGTTCGGGGGTGTAGGTGGAACCGCCCCCCACGACTGCGAGTTTCAACCCTTGACTCCTGTCAGTGTGACGCCTTCCACGAAGGCTTTCTGGGCGAAGAAGAAGACGATGATGACGGGGGCCATGACCAGCAGCGTCGCGGCCATCGTCAGGTTCCAGTTGACGCTGTGCGCGCTCTTGAAGCTCTCCAGTCCGTAACTGAGCGTCCAGGCGCCCGGGTTCTGCGCGGCGTAGATCTGCGGGCCGAAATAGTCGTTCCAGCAGTAGAAGAACTGGAAGAGCGCGACGGCCGCGATGCCCGGCTTGGCCATCGGAATGATGATGCGCAGCAGGGTTCGGAGCTCCCCGCAGCCGTCGACTCGTGCGGACTCCAGGTATTCCCGCGGAATCGTCAGCAGGAACTGGCGCAGCAGAAAGATGGAGTACGCGTCACCGAATGCCATCGGAATGATCAGGGGCCACAGCGAGCCCGACAGATGGAACTGCTGGGCCCAGACCAGATACATGGGCACCACGATGACCTGCGGCGGCAGCATCATCGTCGAGATGACCAGGAGCATGGCGGTCCGGCGGCCACGGAAGCGGAACTTGGCGAGCGCGTACGCGACGGGAATGGACGAACAGAGCGTGAAGAGGGTGCCGAGCACGGCGTACATCAGCGAATTGCGCCACCAGTCGAGGAAACCGGGGGTCCGGAAGACATCGGCGTAATTCGACCAGTGCCATTCGGTGGGCCACAGGTCGCCGCTCATCGCCTGGCTGTCGCTCATCACGGCGGTCAGGAAGACGAAGACGAACGGCAGCAGGAAGAAGAGCGCCGCGGCGAGGGCGACGGTGTGCACGGCGATCCAGTGGAGCGCGGCGCGGCGGCGGGCGGCCGGGGCGGGGGAGCGCCGGGCGCGGGGGCGGACGGGCGCGGAGGGCGCTGTGAGGGTGGTGGTTGCGGTCATGGCGGACGGTCCTCTCAGTCCTCGGCCGGTCAGTCCTCGGCCGACAGCAGCCCGGCGCGCCGGCGCATCAGCAGCGTCGTCACCGCCATCGCGATCGCGAAGAGTACGAGCGAGAGCACGCAGGCGGCTCCGGTGTTGAAGTTCTGGAAGCCGAGCGAGTAGACGAGCTGCGGCACGGTGAGGGTGGAGTGATCGGGATAGCCGGGCTGGATGACCGAACCGGGGCCGATGCTGACACCGGAGGCGAGTTTCCCGGCCACCAGCGCCTGCGTGTAGTACTGCATGGTCTGGACGACGCCCGTCACGACCGCGAACATCACGATCGGGGTGATCGACGGCCAGGTCACATAGCGGAACTTGTGGAGCGCCCCGGCGCCGTCCAGCTCGGCCGCCTCGTACTGGTCCTTCGGCACGTCCAGCAGCGCCGCCATGAAGATGACCATGAGGTCGCCGATGCCCCACAGGGACAGCAGGACGAGCGAGGGCTTGGCCCACGCCGGGTCGTTGAACCAGTTGGGGGCGGAGATCCCGATCTTCCCGAGGATGTCGTTCACCGGTCCGGTGCCCGGGTTGAGCAGGAAGACGAAGGCGACGGTGGCCGCCACCGGGGGAGCCAGATACGGAAGGTAGAACGCGGTGCGGAAGAAACCGACGCCCGCCTTGACCTTGGTGACCAGCAGTCCGATCCCGAGGCCGAAGACGACCCGCAGCGCGACCATCACCACGACCAGCCAGAGCGTGTTCCACAGCGCCGGGCCGAACAGCGGCATCTGCTCGAATACATACCGCCAGTTCCGCAGCCCCACGAACGTCGGGGTCTCGATCTGGTTGTAGTGCATGAAGGAGAAATAGACCGTCGCGACCAGCGGATAGCCGAAGAAGACGGTGAAACCGACCAGCCAGGGGGAGAGGAAACCGAGGGTGCGCAGCCGCGCGCGCACGGCCTTGCGGCGCAGAGCGGGATTGTTCGTCACTGTGGCCATATCGCGCTCCGTCAGTTCCGGGCCTGGAGATTGTCGGCGTCGATTTCCTTGTCGAGTTCCTTCAGCCCCTTGTCCAGATCGGGTTCCTTGCCTTCTTCGACGCCATAGGAGAAGTCCTGGAGGGAGACCACGTACTGTCCGCCGTTGATCGAGGCGGGCAGGGCGGTGCTGTAGCGGTTCTGCGCGATGTCCAGGAAGGCGCGGAAGGTGGGGTCGGGATCGAGCTTGGGGGAGGTGAGCGCCGCCTTGGTGGACGGCACGTTGTGGATGGCGTTGGCGAAGGAGACGACCTGGTCGGTATCGGCGGACAGGAACTTCACCAGTTCCCAGGCCGCGTTCTGGTGTGTGCTGCTGTGCCCGATGCCGATCACCGTTCCGGTGAGATAGCCCCGTCCGTAGGTTTCGGGCTGGTCGTCGGGTACCGGCAGGGGAGCGGTGCCCCACCGGAATTTCGCGCCCTTCATGAAGAGGCCGCGCCACTCGCCGTCCATGTGTATGGCCAGCTTGCCGGTGAGAAAGGCGTTCTGTGAGGACATCTCGTCGCCGAAGGAGGTACGGAACTTCTCCAGCGGACCGTAACCGCCCTGGCTCTTCGCCAGGTCCCGGGTGGTGGCGAAGAACTCCTTGGTCGCCTTGTCCTTCGCCAGCCGCGCCTTTCCGCCCTTGTCGAAGTAGGTCGGCCCCCACTGGGCGAAGAACCGGTCCGGGCTGTTCTGGTAGAGCCGGAAGTTCGGCATGAAGCCGACCCGTTCATAGCCGCCGCTCTTGGTGCGCTTGGTCAGCTTGACGGCGTCCCGCTTCAGCTCCGACATGGTGCGCGGCGGCCGGGAGATCCCGGCCTCCCGGAACGCGTCCTTGTTGTAGTACATGCCGTACGCGTCGGCGAGCAGCGGCAGCGCGCACTGATCGCCGTCATAGCTGGTGTAGTCCAGCAGCGTTTTGGGGAAGACCTTGTTCTTGTCCAGTCCGGTCTTCTTCATGAACGGGTCGAGATCCGCCCACATCCCGGACGAGCAGTACTGTCCGACATTGTTGGTGGTGAACGACGAGGCCACGTCCGGAGCGTCGCCCCCACCGGCCCGCAGCGCCTGGTTCAAGGTGGCGTCGGTGACATTGCCGGTGACCTTCACCTTGATGTTGGGGTGGAGTTTCTCGAACCGGGCGATGCTCGCGTCGATCGCCTTGACCTCGTTCTTCTCCGACCAGCCGTGCCAGAACTTCAGCGTGACGGGTTTGGCCGGATCGTCGGTCGCGCTGCCGGTGCTGGGATTGGCGCAACCGGACAGCAGCAGGGCACCGGCGCCGAGCACCGAGGCGAGAACAGCCAGTCTTGGTGGCATGTCGGTACTTCCTTGCGGGGAATTCAGGCGGTGGCGAAGGCAGCAGTGAATGCAGGCGTGAAGGCAGCACTGAAGGCGGTAGCGAAACTCAGGCGGTGTCGAAAACGGTGTTACGGGCATCGGCGACCGCCTGACGCAGCGCGCCGATGAGTATCGGGTCCCCCTCGATATCGCTGATCCGCAATTCCGGCCGGGGCAGCGCGAGCCCCGTCAGCTCGGTCTCGACCAGCTCGCGCAGCCGCTCCCCACCGGCCTGCGCGACCTCCCCCGACAGCACCACCAGCTCCGGGTCGACCACCGCGACGACGGAGGCGAGCCCGGTGGCCAGCCGCCGGGCCAGCTCGGTCAGCACCTCGTCGCCCGCCCCCGGGGTGCGCAGCGCGGCGCTCAGCGCCTTGGCGGCCGTGGGCGCCTCGATGCCGTGCTGCCGGGCCAGTTCCACGACGGCGGGGCAGCCGACCAGCTTCTGGAACCCGCCGCCCCCGTCCGGGCGGGCCGCGGCGTCCGGCCCGCCGCGGGCGAGCGGCGCTCCCGGCAGCGGCATATAGCCGATCTCCCCGGCTCCGCCGGTGGCCCCGCGGAGCAGGGTGCCGCCGAGCACGATGGCCGCGCCGACCCCCTCGTCCGCCCAGACGAGGGCGAAGTCGTCGAAGTCCTGGGCGGTGCCGTGGTGCTGTTCGGCGACGGCCGCCAGATTGACGTCGTTCTCGATGACGATCGGGGTGTGCAGGACCTCGGCCAGCTCGTCCCGCAGGGCGCGCGACTGCCAGCCGGGCAGGTGCGGTGCGTAGCGCAGGGTCCCGGTGCGCGGGTCGAGTGCGCCGGGGGTGCCGATGACGGTCCCGTGCAGGTCGGCCCGGACGAGCCCGGCGGCGGCCAGGGCGCCGTCGACGGCCTCGGCCACCAGCTCCGCGGTGCGGCCGGTCAGGGACTCGTCGGTGGTGGGGGCGGTCACCCGGTGTTCCCCGACCACCTGGCCGGTGATGTCGGCGACGGCGGCGGTGATGCCCTCCTGATCGACCGCGAGCGCCGCGACATGGGCGGCGGCCGGGTTGATCTCGTACAGCTGGGCGTTGGGCCCGGGGCGTCCGGTCACGTTGCCGGTCGGCCGGACCAGCCCGGCGGACTCCAGGCGGGTCAGCAGCTGCGAGGCGGTCGGCTTGGACAGCCCGGTCAGCTCCCCGAGCCGGGTCCGGGTGAGCGGGCCGTGCGCGGCCAGCAGGTCCAGCGCGGCCCGGTCGTTCATGGCGCGCAGGACCCGGGGGGTCCCGGGGGTGCCGCCTGGGGTGTTGCCGGGGGTTGGTGCGGCCATCGTGGTGCCCCGCCTCACTCTGTTAAGAAACTTTCCTATTGATGAAGAGGAAGGTAAGGCGCTTCCGGGGCGGCGTCAATGGGGTGCGAGCGTCCGGATTTGGTGTCTTCTTGGCGAAGCCATAG
>Ga0307508_10004992_pt1 | contig 12758 bp, 5 predicted proteins | sample 9_EM_MG_FD_203089 | JGI IMG/M metagenome (GOLD analysis project Ga0307508, IMG submission 203089) | Populus trichocarpa ectomycorrhiza microbial communities from riparian zone in the Pacific Northwest, United States - 9_EM | ecosystem: Host-associated > Plants > Roots > Unclassified | place... | reverse complement strand
AATTTCATTGTCTTCGACTCACTAAGGTACCGCGGAGAAGAAAAGGCTAGCAATTGGCTCGAAAGCAGGGTTAGCAGCGCATCCCCACGATGGGTGAGATTTTGATTGAAGATTCATGTGCCACTTTAACTTTAGACTCTTGACTTTTGAAAGTGAACAACAACCACTTACTATGGTTTCTATAGGCAATGGAACAAAATCTTAAATTGATAGATAGATGATGATGATGATGATGATGATCTATCTTTTTGTTGGATTCGGGTGGCTAGATTTTGGAAAGTACGGTGAAGATTCGTGGCTAGGGTTTTATGATTAAGCAAAGAAAAAAGGAGTGGTAATATTGATATTTTAACGTAATAAAGGTTTTTTTAGTTATTAATTAAAATAATTTCAATTTTTTTATTGATTTTTCTGCATAAATATAAAATATTATATAACTTATAAAATGTAAAATATAATTTTTTAAACCTCTCATGTAATTTTTCTTCTTTTATATATATATATATATATATATATATTTGACTGTACGTTGAGTCAAAGTGGACCCATCAAATACCGTGTATTATAGACACTTTGGACTTTGGAGACTTGGTTGAAATTTTCACCTGTATTATTTTGCTTCTTGTTCCCGAAGCTAATTTATTTTATTGTTAAAAGGAAGCTTCCTTTCATGTTGTCTTGAAAGGGTTCACAAGAGCTCAATAAAGAAGAAAGCAGAACATACTATGGAGGGGATCTCTCTAGAATTGAAAGAAATTTCCTGCAGAGATCTCAAAACCTTCAATTTCTTCCAAAAGCTCTCAGTCTTTGTTGCCGTCTCCATTTTTATTGATGAGCCAAAGAAGAATGAACAACGGCGAAAAAAGACGGCAGTGGACTTTCTTTATGGTGTATTGAAGAGGAACGAGAAGCAACAACAACGTCTGAAGCGGCAAAAGACACCTCCGAATACTTTCAACGATGAAGAAAAGAAGAACGAACAGCAACAACTTCTGCAGCGGCAAAAGACACCAGTGGACAGAGAAGGAGGTAGCAACCCTAAATGGAACCATATGATGCAGTTTAATCTCAATACCACTTCGCTTCCTGATTACGGTGATCATCTCTTTTTCAAATTTGAATTGCGCTGCAAAGGTTCCATCTTTGGTAACAAAACTATTGGGGAAGTTTGTGTTCCATTCAAGGATTTGAATGAGGAGTTCAACGGCAGTGTCAGGTTTGTGAGCTATCAGGTCCGAAATAGCGATGGGAGGCCTAATGGTGTCCTGAATTTTTCCTATGAGGTGAACGGGAAGGTCAAGAGGAATGAAGTTGATGGTGCAAGGGTTGATTTGCCTCCAGGAATTCGTTTCTCATCACCTAAAAAAGTCCATTATCCATCCTTGGAAGTCGATGTTAAGTCGAGGAAAGCATGCTTATATCCTTCCCTGGATGATATCAGCTTCAGCTCTCCTTCGCCAGGAACCGGGTTTCCTTCTACGGAGTTGTGTTATCCAGTAAAGGCATGTTATACTATGCCTCCGCCAGCCTTTCCTTTACAGCTTCCTGTGGGTCACAGAGTGTATCAGCTTCAATATCCATCACCATTGACACAGTCTCCAGGTTCATATTGCTACACAACAAAGACAACCGAGCATGGTTGCGGTCTTCGTGGGCATACTGGAGGTTGGGCAATTAGGGATGTTAATGTATAGCTAGTTAGGTTAGTGTTAGAGAGAATGTTGATGTCGATATTCTTCAATAGCAGGCTGGTGCCTGATGTAATTTCATTTATGTAAGAAACATTCCACTCTGCCAGGTAGTTAGGGACATGAGTTCTAATTATTGCTACGCTAGACCCGTTACCTACATACTGCTCATGTCTCGTTGATCAGTTCGTACTTGATATCAAAGTAAATGCTAGCTCTCTTTTCTCTCCATTTCCTTTTTGTGCAGAGCACTAAAATTTGCTTCCTTGTCACAAACAACAATCCTGGATTGCTACTTATTTGCTGATTCTTCACCATGGCTTGAAAAGCTTGTGAAAATAAAATGTTAGTTCAAATCTTCTGATGCAAGATTGAGAGAACTCAAGTTGCCCAAGTCTTGAGACTTGAATTAATTAAACATGAATACAGACTCTCAGATTTGACCAGACCCCGAGGTGCTACTGGCTATCAGAGGGTCCCCTAATCATCAACCATGAAAATTTGGAGATAGAAGTCAACTCAAGTGTAATGTTCTCTCTCTTATTGTTGACTGCTTGTATACAATGTATATTGCAAGAACTTGGACTGGTTCCAACGGGAATATGACGGCAGAATCCTCGACAGGAAATCTCAAGCATCATTGCATTTAGTTTGAGACTTGACGGCAGAACCACTGCAATTTGTTGGACCAAAACTCAATGCCCATAAGCGTTGTATCTCTGTAAGAGGACAGCTTTAACTTGCCTTTTACACATGATTAGAAACAGGACTTTGGCAGTTCCATTCTATTTTCCCCATTTAATTTTTTTCAGTTATCTGCCGTTTCCTTGTTTATGGAGAACAACTTGATGAAAAAACTGGATTAATTTTTTTCACCAAGTTGTTCATCATATGACCACTGACGAGACAGAGCAACGGTGAAGAAACATAAGTCAGCACAATCTTGAAATATAAAAATCCATGGAGAACAACTTGATGAAATAAAAGGAAAAAAACCACTACTCTTATCATATCTCCTCTGTGTTCATCGTTTCCCTTGTTTCCCTCAAAACAATGGGTATAGAAATTTGACCTGTTTTTGTTCAAGGAATATAGAAATAAATAGATTTTGTTTCCTCTATACACGCCAAACAAATTGGATTTCTATCTTGTACCTATCCTAGAATCACATTACACACATGCTGAATCAAGGGCTGAGCGCTAGGGTCGCAGCGCAGCTCTTAAAGTGGTTGACACAGCTTCATCAGTTGACTTCTCAACATAAATTTTATCGTTCCACTCTTGATCCTCACTCCAGTCATTGCCGTGAATTCATTTTTTAATGAGAGGCAAAATAGTAAGATAAGATATTTAATTTTATGTCAAGAGACGTTCATTAACAACATGGCACAAGGCCCATGTACAAAAGGGCTTACATGCTCAAAACACTCTTCTGGACTCACCGAATCTATTTAACAAAAGTCCCATCAAAGGATTTATGTTAATCGATCAAGTCCCAGCCCAAAAGCAGCTCTGGACGGAAGGTTTCTCACCGACAACCTCCTTGTTTTGTACATTATACTTAGAGCTAGATTCTCATAGATATTGATTAACGCTTGCATCAAAGGAAAAATGGCTGGTTTGCTACGAGTCAGAGGCATTTGTGAGTTATTGCTGAGACACTGTGTAAATGATAAAACTATTCAGAAGTTACAAGTTCGAACCCTTTCGATTTGATAGCTTTAAAAAAAGAAATAGCTGAGTAGCATATTTTCCATGGGGTTGTGAGGTGCCAAAACCATGTCAAACAGCTAGTTCCAATCGAAAGAAATTAAATTAAAGCATCTAAAAGTAGTTAAAGCAACTGCATTCCCTTGTTTTTGTATTCATTTGCTAGACACTTCACCACCTTCAACTTTTCAAAGAACAAAGTAACTAAAGCATAACCTCAACTTGCTTTTTCTGCGAGTGCCAACCGAAAAGTTTTCATGTTCTGGGTTCTTTTCCTTTACCAATAAAGTAATCAGAAAGCTCGCTGTTTTATTTTCTGTTCAAAATTCTTCTACGAAGCAACCACAGGCTAAACATGAAAAGGTCCCTTCTGCTCAGATGCAGCGTTTACAGTACATCCACCACCCACCAGGAAAAAAAAAGGAGGGGGGATATTGGGGGTCACGTTGCTTGGGAAGTTCGATGCTTCCTTTTATCTTTAGGGAGTTGAGAGAACTTTCATGGAAGATTTCGTTGTGTTAGCTAGAGGATCTGAATATATTTTTATTCTTTTCGCTTGAAATATGTTTTTTGAAAATGCATGAGTATTAGCCTATTATAATATAAATGATAGGATATTAATTACCAAACTTGAAAATGATTTTAATTTAACTCTCTTTTAATTATTAAAAAAATTAACTTCCTTTCTTGCACTTAACATGTTAAGTTCTATTAAGATTAAAATGTTATGCCATATATATCTGTATTGATAGAGAAAATTAGAGAAATATTTATTTTATATAGACACCAAGAAAGAAAGAAAAGAAATAGTAAGAGAGATAATAAAAAAAATATTTTTGAGATTAGGTGAAAATGTTCTTATTATTTCTTTACGAGTCTAGATATCATTTTCTTTTTCTTTTTATATTTGTATCTTTCCTCAAAATGAATTTATAAAATGAATATTAGTTAATTCTTGTTCTAATTTTTTTTTTGTGTGTATTCTTAAACTAAACATGCTTATTGTAGCTAGCCATCTATATCCTATTATTAGAATGTGGTCCGAGTCTCAATCTTGCTTTTCACCTAATACAATTGGGAAATATTACTTTAATTTATTACTTGTTAGGCTGTCATTTACATGATTCCTCTAAATTAAGAAAGGTTCCAGGCATCCGTAAGTCCCTAGTTTTTTGCTTTTTGTTCCAAGCTCGTCCCCTGGTTTTGTTGTGAGGCAAAGTTGCAAGAATTCCTTTTCTCGTGTAACAAAGGCAAAAACAATGGCAGTTCGTGTAGCAAAGGTTTCCATTCAAAAATGTCTAATGCCCATTTAGTTTTCTATAGCCCACGCCACATTGAACGATACGAAAAGCAACCTTTATCAAGGCTTCAACTGATATGTATCTCTGTGATCGTTTATGGTATGCAATTTGCATAGTACCAGGCTAAATATTTTTCACAGAAGTTTCGAATAAAGTTAATTTCTTCATCAATCAACAACTTCTCATAATTGCTGGTCCCTTGTGGAAATGTTACTTTCTTCAAAGGGAGTATCAATAATGGTGTCATGGGAGATAATTATACAAGAACTGCTGTGCTTCAACTTGCTTTGTCAGCAACTTTTCACGAGCACCCCGACTTTCACCTACGAAAGGCCCTTTCACTCCTTTTGTGGTTAAAGATGACGCCCTTGGCCATTGCTCCTGCAAAACTTGCATGGCTTTAACGCAGTCGTTTGGCATTGATCAGGAAAGGAATTCCACTACCTTTTGATTTGTAGGACTTGTTAATTACCACATTCCAATAATTGGTTTACGTACTATAACCTCACGTATAGCAAGAGGATTTTATCACGCCTCCAGCCAATAGCCTTATGCCACTTGGTTGTGTGAGAGCAGATTGCTGCCCCATGAAGCTTTCTTTTTCTCTGCATTTTATCACCCACCTTCACCCCACTCCCAAAAGTGCAAACCAAAAGCAGCTCCCTTTTGTGTTCTATATAAACCACTTCATGTTTCTTTTGCATTCCTTCATGCTAAGCACTGCTTTTAAAAATCCTCTCTAATATAGCACCACCTGAGTTTTTCTACGTCCTTTCCGCTTATCATTAGATCCAAACTTTTTAAGACGACTTTGAAAGAAATCAAGAAAATGAAGAACAAAGCTTCTGTTTTCTTGAAAAAGATAATGTCGTTGTTGAGTTCTGTTACAAAGGCCAAGTCCTTGGCTATTAAGAGCAAGACAAGCGCACTCAAAACGCGCGCTATTATGCTCTCTTTGATGAGGAGCAAGAGGGTTTTGGTGGGTTCAATCTCTAACAAGATTCATAGGATTCTTAATCAGCCTGAAAAGGACAGCGAAGACGACGACAATGAGGACCAAAGCAGGGCCATAGTTCTCTACTGCAATGCGATGGCCAATGAGTCACTTTCGAGTTGTTCACAAATGGCAGGCACTGGTGATGATCAAGCTAACAATCATTACTACTGCTATGATGATAAGTACCCGGATCTTACGCACTCGCTATTCGATGAAGATGACTTTGAAGATCCAGGTGGTTCTATCATTGATTTGGTGAAGAATTCCAAGGAAGATGGAGAAGATTTCAGCTTGGAAGATGAGATTGATCATGTTGCAGACTTGTTCATTATGAGGTTTCACAAGCAGATGCGTTTGCAGAAGCTGGAATCATTCAAGAGGAATCAAGAGATGCTTATGAGACGTGATTAATGGAAAATGAATGATCATATTCATAAGTACTACTGATGTTTAACTTGATGTTTTAAGAGCCATTTTCTCTTCTTCTTCTTCTTTTTTCCCGTATTGCTGCTCAATTAGTTGCTCTTTCAGCACAAACAAAGGATATGTACGTTAGCTGGAATTCAATAAAAATGTCAAGTAGAAACTATAAAATGAAGTGAAACTATGTTTAATGGGCTAGGTTCTCAAGTATTTTGTTGGGAGAATCCGATTGTCTACAGAATATGCTCAATTTCCCAAGAATAATGATGTGATATATACATTATAGGCTTGGTGTTATGAGCCCTCAGATTGTAAATTGAGGAGAGAAAGAGAACCCAGGGTCACTGGCAGTGTACAATCTCTCTTCTTTGAATAAAGATGTATTAGACTTCTATGAACCAGATCTGATGTCTTAACTTTCTGATATTCTTTATCAACAGAAAAAATTCTGATATGTGGATGCATGCCATTTGCATTGATCACGGTACAAATCTCGTCTTTTCTTCCTTTTCACCGCATTGTTTTTCTTCTCTTTTTCTTCCGGGTCCAGTTTGTGGGTCTATCAAAGTGAATCTGACAACAGCTGGTGACAGTACTGTATTTTTATGGGGACATATATCTATCTCAAGGGCATTTTGAAGGACCCCTTTTCATGAAACAATTTCATTTCTTTCTCGAATGGTTCTTGATTTATATTTAGAATAATGTATGTTTTCTGAAACTGAAACAGATTTAATCTTGGATGTAGATAAGGGGCTGGAGGAACTTCGGTATTGTTTTGGAGTATTAGATAGCTGATTATATACTTTGTTAGAATATCATAATCTTCATCAGCATCTTCAGCAGAAAATCCAGAATCTTCATCAACACTTTCAGCAGAAAATCCAGTAGCACATGCACCAATTATTCACTCCATCCATTTTGTTACTGGTTCAAGATAATCCATCTAGTTACTTGATTGTTTTCTTATTTTCCTCATGTTTGTTTCCTTATTATACTCTTGACAGTTTAATTGTACATTTATAAATACAAAGAAAAACTACACGGCTAAGTAAGTCAACCGATTCAAAGATATCTCTTGCCTTTATCTCTATGTTGTTTCTGTTTTTTGAAGTTTTACATGGTATCAGAGTCACACATTCTATAAACTAATGCTTTTCATACCATCCTTTCTAAAGCTTTCACATAATCCAAATGGCCAGCACTAACAACACCTCCATCCCTGATCCTATCCTTCCACTATCTACCACCACTATCTCTGTTACGCTAGAAGGTTCCCACAACTATTTAGCACGGAAAATGCAGTTCCTTAGTCTTCTTCGAGGACATAATTTAGTTGGCTTCATTGATGATACTAAAACTTCACCAAATCTTTAGGGCACTCCAATATTGTACAATAACACTCTCGGATATTTCTTATGCTGTTAACCGGCTATGTCAATATATGCACCAACCAAAAACTCCACATTGGCAAGCTATGAAACGAGTCCTTTGCTACTTAAAGGGCACTAAGGTTTCTGGTTTGCTCTACACACCATCTCCTCTTCAGTTACATACCTACTGTGATTCGGACTGGTCAAGCAATCCAAATGACATGAGGTCTACAAGCTGCTATGGGGTTTTCTGGGACAAAACCTGGGTTCTTGGAGCTTCCAAGAAACATATCGACTATGAGGTGCGATAGCATTAGAACAATTACACTCGCTTCAAATTCGGTGTTCCATGCAAGAATGAAACATGTAGAGATTGACAATCATTTTATTCGTGAGAAAGAATATAACAATGATATTAAAGTCCAACATATCTCAACAACAGTGGATCAAATAGCAGATGTCTTCATTATCATCTTTAGCAAAAAAATCCAGAATCTTCGTCAGCACCTTTAGTAGGAAACCCCTTACTATGTGCACCAATTATTCACTCTGTCCATTTTGTTATTGGTTCAAAATAATCCAGCTAGTTACTTGATTGTTTCCTTATTACGGAGCTTGGCGAGCTGCTGGATATGACCGCTGGCAGCATCATCTGCCAACAACGTTGTCCCTGTTTCGAGGCCTTGGGTGTTTTCTTGCTTTGCATCCCTTGCACACATGTAAAAAAAAAAAAAAAAGATAGAAATTAAGGCTTCCGTAGCATAGAATTTCAAATCAAAATCTGAGTCTCTTGAATTTATTATAATATATCTTAGATCACAAGGATTTAAGAAAAAATCTCCTGTACACTTCTCATTTGGGAAAAAAAACTTGATGTCCAAGTCTTATACAAGATTAGAAAAATTCCCACTAGAAAAATTCAATTTAGCGGTTTCTTTTTTTTTTTTTTTTAAATGCCTTCTTTTTTTAATCAAAATTTTCTATGTTAAAGTTTTTATCTTTTACTTTTTTTTTCTTAAATATAAAAAAACAAGTTGAAAAATAACATAAAATTGACAGAAGAAAAACTAAGATAAGTAGATTAAAAAAAAAAAAAAAAAAGAGGGCTAACTATATATAATTTTTAAAATTACAAGGATTAGTTAATTAATTTTACTAAACTATGTGTCCTATGTTACAATCAACTTTTTTTGTTCTTTTTCCTCATACGAGAAAAGATAGACAAGGGGCCGAGTCCCAGTAAAATGTTTAAAACGACAACCGCCCCTGGTCATCGGTAAGTTGCCGTTTTTTGTTTCTGGTGAGTCCAAGGTGAGAGTGAGACATAGGTAGCGACAAGGTTCCATGGAAATGGAAAGGAGGTGGAAGCTAATTCCTCAGCTTCTGCTGATTGCTTGCTTGGTCTTTCAAATTCATGCTAATTCCGATCATATGGTTGGTATCTTTCTAAGTAAAAATATTCTTTTTTTTTCCTCTTATGTCTAGTAATAATAATAATCTGATATAGTTTGGAGTTTCTTGACTGATGTTCTCAGATATTTTACGAGCCATCTGATTAATCTCTTAAACGATATTGGATTGTCTCCAAGAAAGATGACTATCTAGATTTGCTTAGCTTCGCTTTTCTTTTCTTTTTCAGGATTTTCACTTCTTATAGCCATATTAATAATTTTGTTTCTTTTATTTATGGAAATCTAATGATGATGGTTTCAAAGTATTATAAAAAGACACCACAAATAAATGATGGTTTCAAAGTATTATAAAAAGTTTACTTTAGTCCTCAAACTTTAAAAATTATATCTATTTGGTTCCTTAATAGTTTTACAATTTAATTTTGATATAAAAGTTTATTTTTGTTTTTTTAGTTCCTTGTTTAAAAAAAAATAGAAAGGTTGTTGGATTTTGATGGTACAGAGAAAAATTAACATTGATACCCATTAGAACCATTTTAAAAATTATACCTCTCTTTCAATCTTGAAGCAGTGGTTAGAAGTTAGAACTAACTGGACAATGAATAACTTGGTGGGATGAAACCCAAATAACAAATTAACAGGATGAAAAATCTAAATTTCAATATCAATTCACATGATTGTTTGCGAATTGACACAGGAGTCTCATTCTGTTTCAATCTGATTTTGCCAGTAACTTGGGTGTTTCTGTTTCTGTCTTTCAGAAAAAAAAAATGGATTGCACAGAGAATATTAAAAGTAGAAATTCTGACCTCAGCAGTTTGATGACCCGGATACAAAAATCAAGATGTTGAAAACTGAATCACCAAAAATCTCTACATGAACAAAATCCATCCTTAAAATGATGGAAACAATTTGGGTCCTTTATTATGATTTCTCGCTCTACTATCTTAGAAACGAGCTTTGTAGAATCATGGCATCCACGACACATACGGAGGTTTTTGGAGATGCGAATGGTTGCCCCGGGCTGTGTACAGATAAGCCCAAAAGAAAGTGCCAACATTTCGCTGTGCCCAATTTGAATGCACTCCCTCTCTGCATCCACGCCATGGAAGCTAAAACCTGAAGCAGGCCTCTGTGCTTCAGCATTCACTTTTTTCATCAAGCATTGCAACTCTGTATATATTCTCTCTGATCTTGGGTGGGAGATATCTCCAGTTCCAAACACGTGAACTTTATTTTGGAACTCTATCCAACTATAAGCTTTCTTAGGTTTCGAGCCCATGCTCATTATTGTTTCTCTCAATTTATCAACCAGATCCCATTTTCCATTATCTGAATACCAGTTGGACAGTAACACGTAGTTTTCAGCATCAAGAGGTTCCAAATCACAAAGCTGCTCAAAGACTTGCTTACCTATATTTCGTCTATGGTGCATCCAGCACCCATCTAGCAGCGCTCTCAGCACCTCTGCATGCCTTTCAATGTGATGCTCCTCCATAAAGGCTCTTGCCTCATCAAAAAGGCAAGCACGAGCAAGAAGAGATACCATTAAAGCATAGTGTGTGATGTTAGGCTCCTTGATACAATTGAAGTAAAACTTTCCTTCCTCAACCATGCAGGCTGCAGTGCAACAGTGTAGAACAGCTGCATACGTGAATTGATCAGCCTCTACTCTCTGGTCCTTCTCCATCCTGCAGAACAATTCTACTCCAAGCTCACCTTTTCCATGTAAGCTAAAGCCTAATATCATCACAGTCCATGAAATAACATCTCTCTTCTTCATTCTTTCAAAAACTTTTAAAGCATAATCAACAAGTCCTGATTTGGCATACATGTCCGTGGTAGCATTTTGAACTATAAGATTGTTGTCCATTCCATTTCTAAGTGAGTATCCGTGAATCTCTTTCCCGTTCTTATGAGCTACTGTTCTTGCACAAGCTGGAAGAACACTAGAAACCGAAAGTGAGTCCGGTTTTATTCCATCCATATTCATCTTCCGAAACAGTTTCAGGGCCTCGTTAAATTCCCCCTTCTTCACATACCCACATATGATTTCCGTCCATGATATAACATCTTTGGTTGTCATCTGATTAAAAAAACCCCTTGCATCTTCCATCCTTTGACAATCAATATGCATTTTCAGGAGCGAATTGCTAACCAAAATGTCAGACTCCAATCGGAATTTCCTTGCCACATCATGAACCCTCCTTCCATGTTCCACTGATTTCAATAAGCCACAGGCCCCAGCCGCGGTTATTAACACCACTGAATCAATCCGCGCATTCAACTCCACCATCTGATAAAACACATTGATTGCTAAATCAGGCTTATTTTCCATTAGGTACAACTTAAGTATCATAGTCCAAGCAACAGAATTCCTTCTAGGAGATTTATCAAACAACCATTTTCCCGCTTCAATGCCATCAAGACGACCATAGATTTCAATCAACGCTGTAATAACATAATGTTCGTCGAAGAACCCAAGTTTAATAGCCTGCCCATGAAGCTGTTTGCCAAGAAACAGATCACCACAAATCCGAGACGCGGTCAAAACACGAGGAAGGGTGCGGCGATCAGGACAGGCACCACGCATCATCATGTGATGATAAATTGACAATGCACCACCCGGGTCTCTATTACTCAAATGAGTGTGAATAAGATTATTCCAAGCAAAAGTATCTGACAGTGGAATTTCATCGAGCACTTTGTGGGTCAATGCTAACTGCCTATGAAATCTCGTACTCACCCTTACATGGCTACTGTGACCAAGGGAACGCTTGCATTGTGAGGTGCAATTAGGTATTTCGGGTTTTAGAAAACTGGGCATCCGTGTTAATGAAAGAACATCCATACTCGTTGTGCTTAATAATATCAAACATAGAAGAGTCTATAAAATGAGGACGACATTGTCAATTTTGAAACTTGAAGCTACTTGAAAATGAAGCTCTTGAACTGCAGCACTTACCAGCATCTGGGCAGTTGAGGGGTTGGTGGAATTTGGTTGGCTCCAGGTTGCTTGAACTTGTTAATGTGATAATAAGATGATAATTTTAAAGGGATCGGTCTTCGATTTCATCGGCGAAATGCAAGATTTGAGCTGCATTATTATTTTTTATATCCCTGTTGTTGCGATGAAGACAAGAAAACTAAAAATATATATAAATAAAATCGATTGACCAGACCATGCCTTGTTCCCTACTCCCCCCTGAACTGGAACCATGCCCTCTGGCATTGCAGATAGGACAGGAGAGGTTACCGATTTTTAAGAGGAAACTTCAACTCAGTCTGCTAAACTATACATGTGATTTCATGCGAATCCTAAATTCCTGAACTATACAATTTTATCCTTAATCTCGGCTCAGTGACGACAAATGAAGCATGCAAATCTTAATTATTATTTTTTTCACTTTAATTACTAAACAAGTATTGCAAATTCATGTGAACAGTCATGCCATTTGTAATTATGACTTCATTTTTGCATCAATTGAGCGATGCTAAGGTTGACATGCACAAAAAATATGCATAATTATGTTTTGTTAGTTGCTTTTCTTCCCTTTTTTTTCTTTTCCTTTTTCTTTTTACCTGTACATAGGTAGGGGCAACATCAATAATGTTTGTTAGTTGCAGGTAGGAGACCGGCCAGTGCTTGGTTTTTAATATATTTTTTGTTTCCTAAATAAAAATCATATTTGAATATCATTAAATATAAAGAAAAGAACATAAATATTGAGCCATAAAAAAGTCTTCTTTTTTTATAATTAGGATGATGAATTTTACCCTTTATAGTTTATACTTTATACCACTCTCTATCACCCAAATTTAGCTTATTGGAAAAGTATTATTTTTGGTCATTA
>Ga0307508_10004991_pt1 | contig 12759 bp, 10 predicted proteins | sample 9_EM_MG_FD_203089 | JGI IMG/M metagenome (GOLD analysis project Ga0307508, IMG submission 203089) | Populus trichocarpa ectomycorrhiza microbial communities from riparian zone in the Pacific Northwest, United States - 9_EM | ecosystem: Host-associated > Plants > Roots > Unclassified | place... | reverse complement strand
AATTGTGAATTGACTTAAACACCTTTCCAAAAATATGTAAAATGAAACAAATAAATGTTTTAAATAAGAAAATTTTAATGAAAATAATTGATAAATAAACATGTTACAAAATATGGATGAACTAAAGATTACGATTGATGGTATTTTTATACAATGTAAGATTAGAAAAACACGTGTAATATACAAGAATATATTTTTCCTTTGATTTTTTCTCATTAAAACCAAACTTATTAGTACATATTCCTATATAATTTGGGTAGATTAGTTTCCATTCATCCTTTTTCTTACTAATCACATAGCTAATTGGATGGATTAATACATGTACTATCTCCCTCCCTCACCCTTTTGTTTTATTATTTACATTTTCATCTTTCCGAACAAATAGAATATTAGGTAGTGTTTAATTATTATCTTAAAAAAAAAACAATAAAAATAGAAAAGACAAGTCATAACAAGAGACGATAACATGATTGTGTTCGGTAATAATATACAAGATATAATGACAATCTATATATCATATTTAGTTAATGATTAATCCATTAATGTTTTTTTTGAAAACCAAACTTTTGTCAAGTTTTTAAAAATTTAGATCAATCTAGGTTAACTCTCTTAACTCGTGACCCGCATCTTGTCTTGGATCAGGTTTTAAGACTATAATAATAAATATTTTTATCCTAACATGTCTTAATTGAATAATTTTAAAATTAAAATATTTTTACATTGATATTTTAAGGATAAAAAATAATAAATATTGTTCTTGTAAACATATCTCCTCTATATTTCTAATTTTGAAAAAACATAAATTTTCCCTAAAATTATATAAGGACAAATTTAATTTTATATCCTTTTCACGGATTGTCCATTTATCCTCTTATTTGCTTTTACAGGCTCTTTCACCTGTGTTCCGCAGACCCTAATAGGCTCTCGCTACTTGCTAGTTCCATCCTGTGTCTGGTTTGTGTAATGCCTCTGCCCTTCTAAGAAAGTCCACTTGTATGTCGTTCTAGGTAAAAAAGAACAGCAGAGAGAACTCCAACGTTAATCTCTGGAAAGAATGCTTCTCCTTGTTTCACTATCCAATCTACTCATTATTCCTGTGTCATTTTCGCAAGCTAACATGCCATGCAAAGACATAAAACTTATCCATCCTTTTAAACCTTAGCGAAGCACTGCCAACTGTTGCTTGGGAAGCATTAATTTGCCTTTGCCAGGCATTATTAGAACAAAGTATATTTATTCTGTCTGAATCTTATTGGTTTGTCCATGGCCCCGCCCTCAACCTGTTATGCCTCAATTTTGCTGGCTTAGGTTTTTATCCTTTAGCTTTGAAAGGCCAAAAGCGAAGAAGAAACATAAAGACGAGCACAGAATGAATGAAAGAACAAAAAAAAAGCTGTCTCTAGTGCTCAATGCAACAAAACAGAACAACTGCCGGTAACATCAAGGCAAATTAATGACAAAAACAATGGGAGAGGAAAGCCAGAAAGAGAAAGCCTGTCTTGGTTTATCCTCTTTATTCTTTGAGTTTAACCATCACGTTTTTGTCTGCAATCCACATGGTACATTCCTCACCTTTTTATACCATACCAAAATTCTAACTTCAGTTCTAAAAAAATCTTGTGACCCATATTTGGCTAAGCCAAAAGGTGCTCACTCACTCGAAGATGGCAAGCCGAGGCAGGTCAGATACAAATAACAACCTTGAGACTCTCTTAGACTTGGACAAGTTAGCTAACAGAAATGGAGTGGCACCAGAACCCCGGAAGATGATGCCAGGGAATGGCCTTGAGTTCAAGAACCTATCATATAGTGTCATGAAAAAGCAGAAGAAAGATGGGGTGTGGATCACCAAAGAAGCGTATCTTCTGAATGATATCTCTGGACAGGCTATAAGAGGTGAAATCATGGCTATCATGGGGCCTAGTGGCGCTGGGAAATCCACATTTCTTGATGCCATTGCTGGTCGGATTGCAAAAGGGAGTCTTGAGGGATCAGTTCGGATAGATGGAAAGCCGGTTGGTGTTATCTTTTCTTGTTCAATCTTAAGAACCTGATATAATTTAATATTATGCTTATATAATAAGGTATGGCTGTGCAGATAAGTACAAGCCACATGAAGATGATCTCATCTTATGTGATGCAAGATGACCAGCTCTTCCCCGCGTTGACAGTTTTTGAGACCTTCATGTTCGCAGCTGAAGTTAGACTTCCCCCTTCAATTTCCAGAGCTGAGAAGAAGAAAAGAGTCTATGAGCTCCTTGACCAACTGGGTTTAACAGTATGATGTCCCCTTCCTGATCACACAAACACACAGCACATTTACTATATTATGTGAACATAATAGCAAAATTAGTAACATGATTGATTCTGCAGAGTACAGCACATACGTATATTGGCGATGAGGGGAGGAGAGGAGTGTCAGGAGGGGAGCGGCGACGAGTGTCTATAGGAATTGACATCATCCATAAGCCATCACTGCTGTTCCTCGATGAACCTACCTCGGGTCTTGATTCTACAAGTGCTTACAGTGTAGTTGAAAAGGTGAAGGACATAGCTCGGGGCGGTAGTATAGTCTTGATGACCATCCACCAGCCATCTTTTAGGATTCAAATGCTCTTGGACCGTATCACAGTTCTCGCAAGGTAAAATAAACAAAAACTCAAGTCCCTGAAACCCTTAAAACTGTATCCATCAGATTCTCTGCTAGTATCACATCTTGCTGATTAAGATATCAAATTATGCAAACAGGGGCAGACTGGTATACATGGGAAGCCCCGCTGCTCTTCCTAACCATCTCTCTGGATTTGGAAGGCCTGTTCCTGATGATGAAAACAGCATTGAGTATCTTCTGGATGTGATCAAAGAGTATGATGAATCAACTGTTGGACTTGATCCCCTTGTGTTGTACCAACGCGATGGCATCCAACCAGATCAAGTGGCACAGACACCAATCCGCAGAATACCAAAAAACCTCAGGACCCCGCTCACTTCTTACATGAAAACCCCTCTATCAAAGTATGCCATCAGCCTCCGAAGCCAAGGATTGTCAGCTACAGGAACTATGACATCTCAAGCGGACTCTGGTCAATTTGATTACAACGATGATGATGATGATGAGGAATTTGACAACTCCCTTGAACGCAAATCTACTCGCACACCGATGTCAAGTGGTGTGTATAATCCTCGTTTGGCTTCTCAATTCTACAAAGATTTTCCAGTCTGGGTCTACCACGGTGTCAAAGGAACTCCTCGCCGAGCACCATCATGGACTCCTGCGAGAACTCCAGGAAGGACACCCGGGAAAACACCAATGAATGCACCAAGAAGCCAACCTTCAAGCCGATACTCAACACCACAGCATGTTGTTCCTCGTCCAAAAACCCCAGTACTTTCCATCCCTTCGCTAGACCCATATTCTCCTTCTTATACAGAATCTAGTTGGGATGAAGAAGAGCCTGATGAGGCAGACCATGGTCCTAAATTTGCTAACCCATGGCTCCGGGAGGTAGCAGTTCTTTCATGGCGCACAGTACTTAATGTGGTTCGCACTCCTGAGCTTTTTCTCTCGAGAGAGATCGTATTAGCTGTCATGGCACTCATTCTGTCCTCGCTTTTCAAGAACCTGGGTCATCCATCTTTCCAAGACATTAACAGGCTTCTCAATTTCTACATCTTCGCAGTTTGTCTTGTTTTCTTTTCCTCCAATGATGCTGTCCCAACATTCATCCAAGAAAGGTTCATCTTCATCAGGGAAACTTCCCATAATTCATACCGTGCTTCCTCCTACGTCATCTCCTCACTCATAGTCTATCTCCCATTTTTCGCTATTCAAGGCTTTACATTTGCTGGCATCACCAGATTCTTACTGCATCTCAAAAGCAATCTCTTCAACTTTTGGTTGATTCTTTATGCATCCCTCATAACTACTAATGCGTATGTGATGCTTGTGAGCGCGCTTGTTCCAAGTTACATCACAGGTTATGCCGTCGTGATTGCAACAACTGCTCTATTCTTCCTCACCTGTGGGTTCTTTCTGAAGCGATTGCAGATACCTATCTACTGGAGGTGGCTCCATTACTTATCTGCAATCAAATATCCATTTGAGGGGATGCTATCAAATGAATTCAAAGGCTTAAGATGCTATTCAGGGAAACCTTCAGAACTTTCACCAGGCCCTCTAGGAGAGATCAGATGGAGCCAACTGCATAATGAATCAATAGCAAAATTAGAGCCAAACTGCATGTTGGTTGGGCAAGATGTTCTATTCTCCATGGATATTACGATGGACAATATTTGGTATGACATCGGTATCTTGTTAGCTTGGGGAGTTCTTTATCGGTTCTTCTTCTACCTGGTTCTTAGATTCTACTCCAACAACCAGAGGAAATGAAGTTTTTTTTATTATTATTATTACTGTTATTGTTATTTTTCTCTTCGCATTTTGTTTTTGTTTCAAATCAATGTTTGTCTTAAACTCTAGGTCATGACTAATACATAATTCATATACTATGACCAATATATGATTAATTGCTTAGGAATTTCTTGTTGCTTTATTTAGAATACTGTTGGAAATAATGAATAAGAAATTTAAAACCGCTTCCAATAGATATTTTTATATTCTTCACAATGATTTTTTTGTTATTATAACACTAGCTAAAAAACAATTTCATATTTAATCAAATATAAAAATAATAAACAATAAAAATACATAATTAAGAAACAAAAATACCCTTAAAACAAAAAATTTAAACCTAGAGCAAAGGGTATTTTTGGAGCGATGTATGTCGGCGTTAGTGATCCAGTTTGTTGTCAATGGACCTTTTTTTTTCTTTTTTTCTTTCTCCTCCACCAAAAATTATAATGTAGCCTTTTTTGTTGTTGATATTTCAACTTCAATCCTTCTTCTTTTTATTTCTAATTTTTGTTTTTGCCCCTTTTGTAGAAGTTTTATTTGTTTTCAATTTTATACTTCAATCTTAATTTATCAAATATTATATTTTTCAATTTGGTCCTTAGTCTTTTGATTTCTAATTTTTTCCCTTGACCCTTTTGTAAGATTTTTATTGGTTTTTAATTTTATCATTCAATCCAAATTAATGGTATTATATTTTCTAATTTGGTCCTCAATATTTTGATTTTAACTTTTATTATTGACCCTTTTGTAAAAGTTATTATTCTTTTCAATTTCATCATTCAATAAAAGATTTGTTTTTATTTTTTATATCAATTTCAATCCTCATTCTTTTGATTGTTTTTTTATCCTTTTGCCAAATTAGTTTTTCTTTTCAATTTCACTCTTCAATCACATATAAATTTATTTTTCATTCGTATTTTAATCTTCATTCTTTTAATTGCTGTTTTTTTAATTCTTTTGTATAAAGCAAATTCTTCTTTCAATTTCATAATTCAATATTTAATTGATTAGGAATTGAACTTCATGGTATTTTCAAATATAGCTCTTAAAGTCTAATTACCCGAGTTATGGATTTGAAAAGTTAACGTGAGTGTTTTTTTAAAAGGGCTTTATAATTCTTATTATTTTTTACAAGTTATTCCAATCTTATGATCTGGGCTACGAGTTTGGCGGGATATCTTAGGTTGGCTTGACTCTAATTACCGAGGCTACGAGTTTGTTATACTAACTTGGGTTAATCAAGACTGGTTTTTTATGTATTTTTTTTATCTAATTTTATTCTTATGTATTTAATGGGTTCTGAATTAAGATACATTGTTTGTCCCTTTTTGAAAAAAATTATTTTTTTCTCATATTATTCTAATTACTTTTCTTTTTAAATTTGATCAATTTACTATTGTTTCTTTTTTTTTGTCTAATTAAAATAAATCTAGCTTATTCCATCTAGTTGAGTCTATAACATGAGTCTCATATTTTGCTCTCTTAAAAAAATACGCTAGTGATAGCTACATATTATTTTCTGCATAAAAAAAATAGTTTGGCCATGTGACGAAGCGTAGACACTAAGGTTAATTAAATAACTAGAATACTTATGTTTGGTTGCACAAATGCAAATTATAGAAAATACTAAAAAAAACATGGGCAAATCACTATCACCCACGCCATTGTTCATACACATAATTCATTATGCATTGATCATTCAAGTTGTTTTCTCCTCGATTAAGTCCTTTTGTAGTCAAATTGATGGTCAATTAGCTCTGAATTGTTAAACTATGGTAGGATTGAAAATTGAAGGACCATATTAGAAAAGGCGAGACAAACTGGTGGCAACTTCAAAGTTTACATGAAAAGTTCATTTTGATCCCATACTTTCCAATTCTTTTTTTTTTCAGTCCTTTGCTTTTGGGAGTTTTCATTTTGATACATAACTTTATTTTTCTTACCTTTTAGTTCTTGGTTTGAGAGGATCGTTGGATTCTGGTGGTAAAAAGTATTGGTTGACATCAATTTAGCCAATGGAAAGCTCAATCTTGGTGTTAATAGATTCAATTTCATTAGGGAAGTCTCATATAGGTGTTCTTTGACCTTTTCATAGCCTGAGAATGTAGATCTAAGCTTGAAAAAAAAAATTATTTTGAGTTGATTTTGTATTTTTGTATTTATTTTTTAAGGTTATATATGAATTTATTAAGGTATATATAGTATTTATACGTGTTTTGGAGTTAAGAAAAAGGGTTGAAAATGGGTTTCTAGAAAGAAAAAAAATCACCCCCGAGTTTTTGAACATCATTATAATTGGATTTTAAGAAGTAGACAATACACCACTAGCTTTTTTTAAAAAAATAAAAAATAAAGGGCGGATCATCCACTTTTTAAAAGGAAAACAAAATTAAGTCAATCAAGCATATGGGCCTAGGTATTTTTTAAGCCCAACCGTGTTGGGGCACCCAGGGCTAAGCCCACACCTAGGCTCTCTTTTTTTCATTGTTTTTTTTTTTGTTCTTTTATTTTTATTTTTTTTCAATTTTATCTTTCAATATTGTGTTTTTATTTAATTTTTTGTTGAATTTTTTTTTTCTTAATTTTATCAATTTTTATGACCTTTTTTTAATAGATTTAATTTACTTAGTTTACAAATAAGATTTCAACATTTTTTCTAATATTATAATGCATTCTTTATATTCTAATATTTGAATGAATTCTTTATATGCAGCCCTACTTAATTTTTTTTTTTATCATTTTATTAAACAAAACACTTATTATAATAAACAAAGCTTATTATATAAAATCAGGTAAATAATCTATGTTACAAAATCAAATATTTTGATATATATATATATATATGCATGTGTGTGTTGATTTTTCTAGTTTAATCTTTAATTATCATTAATAACTTTTTTTTATATTGTTTGTACAAATAATTCTTAATTTATTTAATTAAATACATGAAAAAGCTTTTAGATTTAAATAAATTAAAGACATGAACAAGCCTTTTGATTTACAATTGGGACTTTTTTATGTCAAAACATGCATTGAAAAGACTTGCATATTCGCTTGCATTCTCGCATTGAAAAAACCTGCACATGTATTTTATTTTTATTTTTTGTGTTGAAAAAAATATATCTAGCTGATAATCACAGGTTAGATAACTAGTATAAATCTCAAAAGGAACACAGCTTGCGCATGTCAGTCTTATTAGAAAATATATAATAATCTGACACATTTCTCACGTCTTAATATCATTGTTGAGTTGAGAAAGAAAACACTCACAAGGAGTATTACCAGAAGCAAGGTTCTTACAATAGATTAGCTTAGGACTAGCTAGCCAGAATGTTGTTTAACCTTCCTTTCCAATTCATTTTTATCAGCCCCCACAACCTTGTCAATCTCCTTGCCATTCTTTATAAAGTAGAAGGTAGGAACACTGCTGATGTTCCAGCGTGCAGCAACATCTCTTGCCTCGTCTATGTCAACTTTCAAGAAAACAACTTTCAGGTACTTCGCAGCTAAGCTTGTGAAAATGGGAGCAATCATTCGACATGGTCCGCACCACGATGCGGTGAAGTACAGGATTGCAAGGCGGGAAGTTTTTGACGCAGCATTCAGTTTGGGATCTAGTTCCTTGGCAGAATGAATGCCTAAAACTTGTCCTGTTCATCAAAAAAAAACAAAAATTGTAAAATGACCTATAGATGCCATTGTCCTGGAAACACCGTAGAACAATTCATCCTACTTCGCATATCACTGATGACAAAGTTTATCTCAACAATTCATCAGGTGATCTCAACTCAGAAGGTTAGGAATAAGAAATATCCTAGTCTATAATGGTGGAAAACATAACAAATGGCAACCGCTTTTTCTAAATAAATATGCTTGAGCAAGCAACGGCTTTTCTATGTTAACGTATTCCATTGTTCCTAGTTCTGCCCTAACAACGTTACTATGATCATTCTCTTATCCTTCACTGTACTTGAAGAACATAAACCTATGCACGCCATATATACACAAGGAATGGATGCTGGACACCCCAAACTAATGAAAGACAGATGATTTACAACACTTTAAAACATACCCAAACCAAACACAAGAAACAGAAATGATGTAAGGCGGCTCAAGAAATCTGGCAAAGAGCAAGTCAGTTTGTTGTTTCCATTCTTTGTACAATTTAATCACTTACATAAAAAACCATGATTATCCATGAATTTCTTCTTCCTGTTTACACCAATACAAACCAAACCCCTCCCCCGAAAAAATAAAAGGAAGAAAAAATAAAAGCCCAAAAAATGAGCAGGGACGTGTAATGTTTTAAAAAAGTTAGGACCAACGTAGAAGTGCTAAATCCAAGTGTTGGCTAGATAAGCACCCAGTACTAAGAGAAATAATACCAACCTAGCATCAGCAGAGCAGTGATGAAGGGAAAGATTATATTCCAAGGCCTAAAAGTTGTGAAGCCCATACAGTGCAACTATGTTAAATTTAATATCATGTCATCCAAAATGAAATTTTCTCTGCTGCACTGGTTTCCTGTGTGTGTGCGCGCACACACAAGTGCTCATGGGCAGATGAGACAGAAAAGGAACAAAAACCCATACCTTCCTTCAGAGCAGATAAGGCTTCTCTTTCCTGCATTGAATCAAGAGTACTTCAGTATACAGCAATCAAATACAAACCATGATTTAGCAAACCATTAGAGTAAGAGAAAGCAGTGGTGGTTGTATAGCATTTCTTGCTATAATAATCACCAAATAAATTGTTTGAGCACTCGTGAGTATGCATAGGATAAATCTAGAAATTTGAACTCGTATTATTTCTATTCAAATGCCATATTGAACAACTTAAAATACACCGCTTGACTATCTTTTAAAACGAGAAGTTGAATCATCTTTGTCTATTAATCTTGACGTTCCCACTAGCATTAGATCATCCTAAAAATGAGTATCTAGAAATAATTTCATAAAAAATTAAATAGAAAAACTTGAATAAAATATGCGACTCATATGAAGAGGGGATAGCCAGCCCTATTAAATGATTGGAGAACATTGTAGATCAATTTCAAGTTTTGCCTCCCCAGTATTTATTTTTTTAAGAGTATTGTTTCATTTGTGACTTTTGATTGCCGATCCTCTGATCTAACATCACTATAACTTGACCCAAAAGCATTCAAGTGTAGCCGTGATCATTTCCACTAAGACTTTTGAACCATCATATATTGGAGCATCATGCATCATAAACAGAAACTTTCCAACAAGAGACAGGTATAGGTGAACCAAAAATACTAAATGTTTTTCCTCCCAATGAATACTAAAAGAGCAATTATTAGTACAAAAGTTAAAAAAAAAAAAAAAAAACACTTACTTGGGCTTCAGCTTGTTGTTTTCTCTCAAGTTCGGCTTTCTTTAGCTCCCTTTCTTTTCGGAGGCGTTCATATTTTCTACGATGCTCTTCAATTTTGCGGGCATTAGGTTCAACCTGTGGATTTAATTGTACTATCAGAAAACATTTACTGTACTGAATCATGATAAACAAAGGAAATTTACCTTTCTCAGCACCAAACCAATCTCATCATCATAGTCCAACTTTGACGCCTCATGCAGGTCAGTTGCTGCTTGTTCCCATTGGCCCAATATGGCTCTGGCCATACCTCGTACTTTATATCCTTTTGCAGAGTTTGGATTGATCTAAAGAATATAATTCACCTCTGTAAGTCATCATGTTTGTCCAATGGGATAAATAATATCAGACGCATGACAACTGATTAATCTAAAATTTTAAAACTTCTTCTGCTGCCTTAACAAAATCAGTTGTAGAAGGGACCCAGCCAGAGACTTACTGCTAGAGCAGCATCAGCGTCACGAATTGCAGCAAGAGGTTTCTTCAGTTTAACAAAAACACTACCTGAAAAAAAGTATCGTAGGGAACTAAGAGATTGATGAACATGGTAAGAACAGGCATTAAATGAAAATTGAAAGATAAATTTCAAATCAGATAACATAACCTTTTTTAAAAACAAAAAGCTACCTCGTGTGGCATATAATATAGCTGAAGTTGGATTCAACGTGATGGCTTCTGTTAAATGATCTATGGCTTCTTCCAGCTTACCTGGAAAACAGACAAACTTGGCAACAAACACTATGGGAAAAATCTCAATCAGAAAAGCTAATACCAAAGGCCAACGGCATACCTTCAGAGATTGCATCCATAGCTTTTGATTTTTCGGTTTGAGCAGCATCCCGCTTTTCTTCTGTAACTTCAACTGCAGGATCTCCCATCTGTAATCACAAAACATGTGTGCTTAGCCAATGTTTAAAGCCTTTGTACCAACTAAATGGAAGTGGCTGAACTCAATGAACTCTTTCCATCACCTTTTGTGGAGGATGATTGTCAGGTTCCACGACATCAGTATTATCCAAGTCAATATCAGACTCAACAATTTCATCATCATCTTCAATTGGTCTTTTGGAATCAGAGTATTCCCCAGAGTCAGCCATGTCAATATCACCTTTCTCCTGCATATGAGCACCCTGTCGTCATCACCTAACAATTGTCATAAAGCCAATTACCTCCCATGCTACAAACCATTTTATAATTTGTTTTTTTTTAAAGAGAACCAGTTAGGCTCAATGGTCGTTATTGAAAAGAATTCTTGACATGGAAAAATGAGGGACTCGATCTCTCTCTTGTTCCAAGCAAGTTATAACTTTCTAATCCACTAGGTCAGAGACCAAAACTCGAGAGCAATATTTCTGCCAGTAAAATAAACAGTATAGAAAAAATTACTAGAGAAGAAAACATTCTTTTTTGAAATGAAAAACAGCGTGATATTTTAGAGTAAAAATCATAAGAACGAGATAAATCAAATGTTTCGATTACAAAATCCTTCATCTTTTCCTCTTTGAAGGATTTTAATGGAAAAAAAATTAATAACTCCATGTATTATCAAATAGAGCTCAAACTTTTATCAACAAAGAGAGTTTTATGTAATAACACTAATTAATTGTATAAATTCGGTTCAAGGTTGACTCTTTTCTCTCTCTTTTTCCTCATTTGTTTCCATTTCAAGAAATGATCATAAGGAAATGTAAATTAGTATCGAAAACCATTCTTTAAAGTATTTCAGCAATATACAACTGCAAGAAATGAAGTTATAGCTCATTTCCAGTGACAACAAGGTAAGTTCAAATCCAATGAGACAATCACTCGTACACAAATTTGTGCGTTCTTTACAAACCCAGAAGCAACAGCAGGCAAAAAACCAAAACTGCATAAATAAGAAGTGAAAAGTGTAGTCAAGAAACCATGCCTCACCGATTTTGTCTCTGGAGGAAATCGAGCACCTAGACTGCGAACCCCAAAAAAAAAAAAAAAAAAACACTAAATCATTAAAACCAAACAAAACAAAAACAAGAAATATTAAGATATGTAGAGAGATCTTGGTTGGAAATTAATACCTTTGAAGATAAGTCTTGAAGAAAGCAAGAGATGGGGTGTGGATAATAGAAGGGTTAGCCTTACACTGATCAATAAAGTGTTTGAGCTCAGTTACTTTAGCGGCATCCATCTGGAACATATGCCTCTCTTCTTTTTCTTCTTTTTCCTCAGAGAATCTTGAAAACAAGTGATGCGCTTGGAACCTTGCACTAATTTTGTTTATATATATATATACACACACACGAATTTATACGTTGAAAAAAAAAAGTAAATTGTATATGTGCTGGATAAGCACGAGATTTGTTTTATGGGGAAAACAACATATTAATGCTCTAATTATTGTTTGATTGTCGATTTAGTTCTCAATTCAAAAAAAAAATGTATGAAAGATGTTAATAAATGAAATAATTCCAACAATATTGGGTCATTAAAAGTCTTACAATTGTTTGAGAGATAAGAAAAATTTTGAAATGCATTTATAAAAAAATTCAAAAATCTCGGCCATGAATTTTTTTAAAAAATGCTTGAGCAATATAAATAAAGTTATAGGAATAGTAAGAATTCTTAAAAACTTTGAAACTGATAAAAAATTAAAATCTAAGAAATAATTTCAAAAAAAAAAGAAAATTCTTAGCCATTGGTATTTTTCAAAAAAGAATTAAGAAATAAAAAAAAATTAAGAATTTTGAATTTTTGTATATCTTAAATATTTCAAATATTTTCAACCACCTCCAACTTTTTTAACATGGTTTAAAACATCAATCTCACATATTTCATTGAATTTCTATATTTTTCTTTTTTTACCCCTCATGATACTCATTATGTCAATTTTGATTTTACTCATTTAATCCTCCCATTTCATTTTGTCATTTAGCTATCAATTGTTTTATTAAGCCCCGTTGTTTGCTGGAAAGTAG
>Ga0307508_10004990_pt1 | contig 12759 bp, 12 predicted proteins | sample 9_EM_MG_FD_203089 | JGI IMG/M metagenome (GOLD analysis project Ga0307508, IMG submission 203089) | Populus trichocarpa ectomycorrhiza microbial communities from riparian zone in the Pacific Northwest, United States - 9_EM | ecosystem: Host-associated > Plants > Roots > Unclassified | place... | reverse complement strand
AGAATGGGTCTGCGGTACCTGCGCGTGCAAAAGCCCTGCTAGCGCCGACAAATGCGTCGTGTGCGAGGCTCCGAGGGTAGTTTCTGGCGCCTCAACACCGAAAGTGGTTAATTCAACTACCCCAACGACTCCGAACCCTCCGGAAGTTATTCAAGCTTTTGATTGGGCGGCTGCGGGCTTGAAGCCTAATGTCCCATCCAGTGGAACAGAGTGGACCTGCCCAGTATGCTCAGTCAAGAGTCCCCTCACTTCCGCGAAATGCATTGCTTGTGAAGAACCACAACCCAAAAGTTCGTCGAAGCTGCCCACTCCGGCTGTTTCTCCATCCCCCTCCGCCGGCTCTCACGGAAGTTTTAACTGGGCGGCAGCCGGTATGAAAGCACCTGAGCCCAATGCCGGTGGCAAGTGGGCTTGTGAGATTTGTATGATCTCCAATGATGCCAGCGCTTCCCAATGCGCTGCCTGTGAGTCGCCCCGACCTTGAGCGCAGACTGCGCCACGGATTAAACCCCATTCATATCATTTGCTTTTTGTGTATGGTCTTGGATCACGATACTAATAAAGACATACATTGATGGTAATATCAGTAAATGCGCTTGCCCAGGTGTAATATACTATCAATTGATACAGGAACTACAAGTCGGGCCCCCAAATCTCACGCGAGCGTATGACAACATGTGTGTAACGTGTATATTGCGGTCATAAGTGTCCAATTTTAGAATTCAAGCCTCCTGCCGATCTTGGCGGCGATGCGTTCACCCGTTTCATCAACATGTTGAGACTCTGCCTTCCTTTTCTTGGCCGGCGGTGCACCTTGCTGTTCGGCGAGGGCGCGAGGTTGTAATGGCGATGATGTCTTGGGCAGGTTAGAAGGATGTGTTGGGAATGGTAGAGCAGTAAAGTATGCATGGTTAAGTGCCTTTTGACAACAGAAAACGAGGTATGAGACTCGATAAACACATCTCCTGGGTGTGGGCTTACCTCCATCGCACTACACCGCCGCCGTGGATCATAAGTGAGCATTCGACTCAGGAGATCCAAAGCGTCAGCACTCGCTGCCGTGAACAGGAGACGTAACGGCGTCTTGGGGAATTGACCCACAAACACGTAATCAGGTAACTTTGTGTGCCCCTAGGATTGCAACCGTTCGCACCGGATCATCGTTGAGAGGAGTATAGTACACTCACGGGCCAATCATCCTCAGTGGGCGTTCCGAGTGCGTGAAAGATCGTTTTTATTTGGCCCATGTCGGAGTCGCCAGGCAAGTATGGAGTCCTCAACATCAATTCAGCAAAAATGCAGCCGACAGACCATATGTCAATGGATGTGCTGTAGTATCGAGCCCCGAAGAAAAGTTCTGGCGGTCGATACCATCTACGGTGGATAGGAATGCGTGAGACCTTGCGAACAAGTTGCAATTGTGAGTGCACAAACCTTGTAATAACCTGGCACGTCATTTTTGCTCCAGGATCCGCAAAGTCGCGCGCAAGACCAAAATCGGCCAGTTTAAGTTGGCCATTAGCGCCAATGAGCAAGTTATTTGGCTTAAGATCCTTCAGATGGAGACATCAGTGGCAAATTAGTGCTGAAAAGCTATCAATAGTTACTTACTCTATGAAGTATCCAGTTTCTATGACAAAATTCTAATCCACGGAGTGTCATTGCAGTCCAGCTTTTTATGTCGGCAGGTTTAAAGACGTTGGACCTGTCCTTGATAATCGCCTCTAGATCACTGTCGAGATATTCGAGCACCAAGTTCAAGTTAGCTTTCGACGAGAAAACGTCTAGGAGCTGAAAATGAGGAAAGATAGATGGAAATTCTTTATCGACAGACGCCGAACTGAACCACTCACCTCGATGACATTGGGATGCGAAAGCTCGCGGAGGTATTGTACCTCACGCACAGCAGACATATCAAGACCATCCTTGAATTCGCCCACTTTTATTTTCTTAATAGCGATGGGCTGCCCCGTGTCTGCCGCTCGGCCTTTTGCGTTAGGGTTGCGTTAGGTATGAATATTGTCTCTTCAGTGCGCGATTGGGAAAACTCGTCACCTCTATATACAACGGCATAAGTCCCTTCTCCGACTTTCGCCTCCTTCATCCATTGCTTGGCTCTCGCCTGATTCGCGGTCTCGACACGGTCCATAGGGATAAATGGCGCCAGTGCTTCCCCTCGGTGCAAACAAGCTACAACTCAGCCTTGCATGCCACAAGAGGTGGCTTCTGGACGTGCGCTGGTCTTTTCTGAGTCTAGGAGACTCGGGAGCTCTGTGAAATATGCCTAAAGGGGGTAAAAGCTCCGCCACTTCTGCGACCAGGAAAAAGCATGCTCGTCGAGCTGCAGATGAAGTCCCACTTCCCCTTCCTCAGAAGAAGCCTAAGGTCAAGAAAGGAGAGAAGGCGCCACCACCAAAGGTCAAACAATACATTCCGCCAAGCCGCCCTGCCCCTGCACAGATCGATCCCCTTGATTCACTCGGTCTAGCAAGTCAGCTTGACAAGGACCTTGTCGTGAGCTTGCGACATCTTGGGAAGAAGGACCCCATCACAAAGGCTAAGGCAATTGATGACGTGAATGCTTGGATAAGTCGCGACAACGTATCGGGGTCAGTGGGTATTATTCCCGTTTGGGTATGTCTAAACATTGGCCGTCCCCTTAGCATATCACTGATCCCAGAGCTTTTTATCCTAGTTACACCACTTCCCGTCGCTCATCACGCACTCCTCCAGGCGCCTGCGACTGATGTCAGCCTCCCTACATAATCGTCTTCTTGATATTCCTATTCTGCGAGAATCCATCGTATTCAATATTCGAGAAGTCGTAGGCGCCTACCCTCTTGCGACATGGTGCTTGTCGTCTTTTGACGTGGACCGTACTGTTGGCCAGGAGTCCTCTAGATCCTGGTCTCGAGTTGTCGGGTGGAAAAGATCTTTGGAGAACGAGGAACCTGTAAAATCCACCATTGCTCTAGATGACGACGGGCTTTCAGATATGCTGTCCAACGTATTGATCCAAGCGCTCGCTGATCCGTCAGCTCTCTGTGACACGATACTCCCCACAGCCCCCCAGGCTCCGCAGGTGGTCTCAGAAAAGCGCGTGCCGACACGCGGTCCACACGCGCCGGGAAAAGACGACGATACTTCTCGGAACTCCGAATGCGAGGAGGAGAGTGAGAGCGATAGGAATGGAAGGTTTCGAGCGAGCTCACTCGGCGCTCTCAGATGGCTGATTTGTGAGGCCTGATTCACCGCTCTGTGTGCACCGATGTTGACCGCAAGCCTCAGCATCGTATAGCTCTATTTCTGGCCGGGAAGAATTCATACCTTCGATCCTGGAACGCATCACCAACAGCCCACATACGCTCACCGTGCTATCTCAAGTCCCGGTTCATCCTGAAAGCTCTCGCGTCGCCCTTGGACACAATCAACCACTTGTGCGGCGAGCCGCATGGTTTCTAATCGGCGCCATAGTGCCTCGTCTAAATGAAGGTCAGCTCTTATGTTGCTTGGCACCAGTTCAAGCCATCCTTACTATTATGCACAACTTGTAGAACATATCACCCATAGGATCCCTCACGTTTCCCGATGTATTCTATTTTCTGCTTGGGCTGAGCCCGACCCCACTGTCCGCAATGTAATGTGGGAACCTCTGCTGACATATCTCAGGAGTACGCTGCCCCCGCAAAAAAACTGAAGTACTCTTGCTGATCTGCTTTTGGCGGTCTATAGCTATGAAAGATGCGTGGCTGCATGCTGCAAGCCTAAAGCTGGATGGTCGGACACGCACTGCAGAAATAGACCAGAATGGTGATAGCTCAAGTGACACGGAGGGTCAAGCTGAAGACAATCCAGTCGGGGTGTCTTTGAACAACCGCGAGTCCGTCGCTAACTCTCTGGTTTACGATAAGTTCCTTCGTTTCTTGGAGCTCGGTTGCGGCGGCTCCCCTTCTCAGGGTTATCCCACACTTGTTGTGATACTTTCCACAATACCTACTGAGGTGCGATCGTCTCGCCACTTTGTGGCCTGTAACAATACACTCAATTCCCAATACAGTCTCTGTTATGCACGGAAGGCGTCCTGCAACAGTTATTCGCATCGATATGGGTGGCTTTTGATGGTAAAGCATTATCTACATCACTGGAAAGGGAGCGTCGAGAAAACACTGCCGCTTTCGTATCCGCTGTGTCCGAATGCACCGCAGTTTACGCGAGAATGCTTTATATTGGCACCCCGGAATGCACATTACCGTCGGACGGGAGGATTTCTTTGGGACTTCGGCTAGTCCGTGAACAATGGTCACGGCTGTGGTCCGAGACTCTAGGGGAACGGTTCGGTCTTCCGCTAGAAACCCTGGGCAGTGTATTGGGCCGTTCCCTGTTGAGACTGCGGATTGTTGCTTCTGGTGCGACTAGGCCTCTGAAAATGGGCCTCTCCTAGATCACTCACAAATTGTGCTCCCAGAGCTTTTTGACGCGGCGTGGGCCCCTGTTGCGTCTATCTCTTTGGACTCGCCCATTGTAACCTCGGAACCAGTGGTGACTCTGGCATCGGTGTCGTCACAATTTGATTCGCCTACGAATGACAAAGCAAGAAACCTTCACTCAGTTGTTACTACATTAGTCGCCAAATGGTTCCTCGAAATCATCTACTCCCCCGTGTTTGGTGCCGATACACCTCCGGAGGGCGCGTTGGACGCGCTACTCATAAAATTACAAGCTCTTATAATTCATTTTAACAATATGTTCATAGACGATCGCGAGATCACCAAGGTATGGATCGGTCGTTCTCTATGCGCATTACAATACTCCCACACTATGCCGCCTATCAGGGGATATCGTCCATACTGGTGTCGGACATGATGAGACTTGTCCAAAAGGCCTCCCCGCAGACTTTGACATCCTTATTCATCACGTACTTGGACTCTCGACCAACAGAACAGCAAGGAATTTGGGTCGCTGTGTCGCAGGCGCTCGCGCAACTTATTCACGACGATGATAGTGGGAGACAATCAGCATCGAAACAATTCCTCGCTTTGCTGGCTCAGAATGACCAATTACCAACCACCCTAATTGCGCCGTCGGCTCTGGCTGATCCTGTGTTATTTTTGTTGGATAACGTACTACAGGAGAATGGGAACGCTGGTGCCGACGTCGAGCTCCTCCATCTCCTCCTCAGTAGATCCCGTAAGCCACCTCTGAGTTATTCATTGGGGTCTTCTCTCACCTCCGCAATACAGGAGTCTTTATCAACCGAGCAGCCTTTGATGCTATCTATGCTAAAATAAATAGTCACTTTACCCAAATGGCACCCTCCCTCCTGCAAAAAGACGCTCCAGATCGCTCGATGTCCTCAACGTTACTTCTCCTTGAACCCTTGTTAACGACCGCAAAAGACGATGGACATTGCTCGTTCCTTGCCTCCGTTTTCCTCATTGCATACGCCAACCGGAAGGAGCCGTCGGCTCTGAGGCTTTGGAACTCCTGGAGGAAGATTGCTTCTCTTGACGCAAAAGTGCACGTCAGGAATGTTATCACCGACCTTCTTCGAACTGCTGTAAGTGACGTTGACTCGCAAATGAGGTGTGTTTAAAGTCGCTGCGATCAAGCTCCATTCATCTCAAGGACTATTCCCAGACCGATCGACCTGTTGGAACTTGCGTCCAAAGCGTTCGGTCTAGGAAATGAGCCCTTGGTAGCCTTGGGAATCCTTCCTACACAGAATCAATTCAGCGACGAGATTCAAAACCTGGGGGCCTATACACCACATCCCTCTTTAAGTGTCATCGATCCGCTCGTCCCATCCAGTAAAATAGAAGCCCGGCTTGACGTATCCTCCTCCACGTTTGATTTTCAAGGCCATTCGTCGCTGGCAAGAACGAGGATTGGCCTACTAGAAGCAGTGGCATCCGACAGACGTTTGATTCGTGAAAATGTCTGGATCATACCGCAGCTTGTGGTGTTGGACATCTTCGCACGGGATTTTGAAGCACTTCCCAGTTCTCCGAACCTGTTTTTCACTGCCGCAGAAGGATGGAAGGCGCCTCTGACAGAAATGATCACGAAGATACAACAAGCACTTGCCTACGCTCTGTCATCCCTAGTCTCAAATCTCCCTTCTAATTGGCACAGCAACGTCACGACGGCCATCAAGAACATGAAAACCAGGCGGGCGGAAGGTCTTGGACTGGGGCCTCTTGCAGACGTTCTTGCCAATGCATATTGGGAATGTGTCTTCGACAATAACGCACTCAGTACCCGGATACTACATAATGTTCTTCACGCCCTGCTGAAAGAGACAGGTGCCGATGAAGCGGATTCCTGGTTGGCCCTGGCACAAACACAGCTTGACCCACGTGAGCGTGGGGTTTTCTCATAGATTGGCTTCATCTGAGTCCCCCGTAGCCTCGCCGGCTGCGCCCGCAATTATTCGGGCTGTGGCACAAACCAATCTTCAGTCAACCCGTCTGGATCGAATTCGCAACGAATTGGCGAGCAGACTCTCTGCCGTGCGATCGACGAGGGCTAACTCCGGGGGGCTGAAACTTCTCAAAGCCCTTAACGCGTCCTCTCCCCCGGCCGACTCTGAGGTTACTCTCCTCCCGCAGCAGCGCACTATATTCATGTTTCAAACCATACAAAAATGGGTGCAGGAGAGTGACGGATTAGACGAAGAGATTGAGAGCCAGCTTGCAGAACTGTCTTTTAATGTGGCCGCTATTATCCAGTCCGTACCGGGCGCTCACTGGGACTTCATCATCGATGTTGTCGAAAACAATCTTGATGTCGGTCCCAAGTTCAACCGCATATTATCCGCTCTTCTAACTGTCCAACTGATTAGAATGCAAGTCTGACCTCAGCAGAGTCGCTACCCATGCTCTGGCGGACTTTGAAGTTGGTGGGTGAGATCGATGCACTTGCCAATTCCAACAGGGTGTTACGTGAGACCTGGAATGAACGTCGCGCATCTGTGTACGCACAAGTCAAGAAATCCCTGGAAATGGCCATTCGTGCGTGCCTGTTGACCTAGCGCAGCATCTATTTAGTGAAATCACTTCATTGAAAAAGCGACTGGCGAGATGTCACGGCCCCGAGACATATGTCGCGGTCTCGTCGTAGAGTTAGCTGCCGCTTCTCCTGAAACTTTTGTTGATGGGGACAGCCTGTCATCAGTAAGTTTGTGAATAATTATGGGTCACGGTGTTGACATGCCCTCTAGCTGTCTCATCTCTTGGCGGACCCATCACCAGAAGTTCAAATCACAGCACACGAACTCCTCCACCACGCATCAAAGCTATACGTCAAGAATGTAGTTCTGGAAGCGGAGCTCAACAATGACAGTAACGTTAAGCCGGCACTTCCTATTGAGCTCATGCGAATTATCCAGGAAAATGCCGACTCTGATGAGGTGCGAATGCTGGCTTAATAGTCTTTGTTACCGAACTAAACTAACGTCTTAGAGCGTGTTACCTTATCTACTGGCCTGGATGATCGTCTTTGACCTGTTTACGGATGCCGTGAGTAAACACATCCGATTCATCGGTGCTTTTCACGAATAGCATCACGCAGTCTCCTAGGGTCAAAAATGGCTACATTGACGGCTTGCGGTCCTCTAGAATGGTTGAGGGTCATCTTCTACCCACAATATTTAATTTTCTCAATATCGGAGCCGGGGGAAAGCCTTTTCCGCTGGATATATGGGCTGTGGATGAGTTTGTTGTGTCTTGTGAGTCGTGTCTTCCGCTTCAGCGACTATGGCGTGAATTTAACATCTGTTGCCTAGTGCTCGAAGAGGAGTCACCCACTAGTAATCAAATTCTAGCAGCACATGTCTACTATCGTGCTCTGGTTGTCATACCTTCACTCATTCGAGCGTGGTGGACTGATTGCAAAGATCGCCAACTTTCTGGGGCGGTGGCATCTTACACAAGTACAAATTTCTCGCCAGCTATCATCTCCAGGCTTCTTGCGAGCATGCGACGCGCAGATGTCCTGGAGAGCCTTCAAGGGGAGAACTTTACCGTCAAACTGCAACCTGCGGTTCGCGACATAATCGTCGGATATTTGGTTGATGAACAGCAAATGGAGATTGCGTTGCACATTCCCGGCGATTATCCTCTTCATGCGATCGATATCAAGGATATCCGCCGCGTTGGTGTGCAGGAGACAAAATGGCGGATGTGGCTTCTTAACGTTAATCAAATTGCACAGGTGAGATGTTAATCATTCATTCATGATTACTCCGTTCATACTGAATGGGGCCATTCACGCCAATAGACTGGCCAGATTGTCGATGCATTGTTCTGGTTCAAACGAAATGTCTCGTCGTTCTTCGAAGGCAAGGTGGAATGCGCTATTTGCTATTCGTACGTCCATCCATGAGCGCATTTCGCCTGAACCTATTCTGACGAGGTTCGTTCAGTGTGATTAGCGTTATGGATCGATCCCTTCCCAACAAACCCTGCAAGACGTGCAAAAACCGTTTCCACGCTAGTTGCCTCTACAAGGTACGCCACCCTTCCTTGGTTTACTCCCTTGGATACTTGTAAAATTCACATGGACTCCTCTGCTAGTGGTTCAATACCTCCCACAGTTCATCTTGCCCTCTTTGTCGATCCAACATCATGTGAAACCAGCCAAATAACTGTATTCTATTCAATAATACGTGTAAGCTGCGAAGTGTAGAACACTCTTTCCGCTGCCCTACTTCCCCAACGCGGCCTCGTAAACAAGTGGTTTGCCTGATAATCCTAGAACAAGATTTCTCGCTGCAGTTGTCGCCCTGAAAAAAAATGCCACAAGTCAGAGGCATCCATGTCGCGCTTGAGGTGATCGGAATGTACATTGCTGTCCGGGTCTCCAAGGTTGCAGAGCCAATGTGCGGGACAATTACACATCTTGACAGCGTATGGTCGTGAGAACAAGTAACGATCGAATGGGAGGATCACACTTGCCTTGGTTCTTTCACCAATGAATGGCTTGTGTCTACGTTCGGTTCCCCTTCGACAACGTCCAATCCTGCACTCCAGATCCTTTCCTCCTTGAGCGCAAGCGCAAGAGCGTCCGAATCTACAACTGTCCCTCGCGCAGTATTAACAATTGTGGCCGTTTTCTTACACTTGCGCAAGAAGGCATCGTTGATCATATGATACGTGCTCGGCCCCCCGGGGGTGAGAATAATTATGAGATCACTAGTCCGTGCGAGCTCGTCTAGAGACACATGGTTCATGGTTTCAAGGTTGTATTTCTTCTTGAGGATAAGTTCGTCTGGGCTGGGCGAGCGCGAATAATAGACCACGTTTCGGACGCCAAAGGATACTAATCTGTGCAGAGTTGCTTGCGCGATTCGTCCCATCCCGCAGAAACCGACGACAGTTGATGGTGAGCTTATTTGGGAGCCGCAAAATCCGAAGGGTGCCCAGGGTTGTGATGGCCATTGGTCCTAGATATCGAAGATGAGATGTTTGATGACGAAAAGACATACAATACATACACGGTCAATCACTTGCATGCCAACCCTGGCAATTCGCGTGGCTGTCATTGTGGAGGAAAGTGAGTTGTTGGGGGGGCAAATGTCAGGCTCCCCAAAACGACATACCCATTAACGCGAGCATGACGGTGACATCAGCCACTAGGTCCAGAAGATGTCATGTCGACCTGAGCCAGAACATCACGAGAGTTTCAGTCTCACCTGCTTCATTCAGCACGTCAGGCGTGTATCCCAATTTGATCCCTCGTTTGATGAGCTGAGGGGTGTCAACGTGATCTGATGGTTCGACAGGAGAATCATGAAGGATATATTGGTGAATAAGATTATGCGGCATTTACCATAGCCGACGGACATCGTCGAAACAAGTCTCAAACTGGGACCAGCTGTGAACAACGACTCGTCTGTCTTGCACGACAAATCGGCATGAAATGATTATACCTATATCTAAGAGTTCCTCATTGATCTGCCCAGAGGAAACACAGAATCAGACAGATTTGTGGGACGGAGCGCGCGGCGAAGAACCTTCTCAGTCGCTGTACACAGGATTCCACCTGCTCCTTTGACGTTCTCAAGGAGCCATTCTCTTGTACACGGGGAATCTTCTTTCCAGGACACGACCTATGACAGGTCAGGTCAGCTACTGCAAAATTTGACGAAATTGAAATCGGCATCCTCACGTCCAACGTTTTGTCCTCGTCCAGAATCTGCTGTGCTTCGGGGCCCATCCATCGCGCGACAATGACTTTTGTCCTTGAACTCATCGTGGTTGAAGATTTCTAATGAGGTGGGGTTGGCAGACTCTTATCTCCGGGCCCGCAACCGGCTGAGCGTTCCTCCGAGACGCGTCCCTTCGTGTGTTGTTGCAAGCGGTGCGCTACGAGTTGGGACCTGGTACCTGTTCGCGGAAGGCTGCAGGTGATTCGTTGTGTCACTTGAACCCTGCACTGATTTGGTTCTAGATTATCCGGAAATGCAACTGAACTCTTAATTACGGCAGATCTGCGTCGGTCACCCTCGTAGCGGCCGCAGTATCGGCCGAAATCCTTGTTTCAAAGCCCCGCCTTTCTTTCGTTCGTTTTTCCTTTGCTCGTACCGTACCGCGGCCTTTCTGCCAAGCACAACGGATGTCATGGTGGCATAGAGGATGTGGGCACAAATTGACTATTCCAATGATAACAACCCGTGGACTCACTGATGATTTACGTCTTTTCACGAATTCAGATCCAACTGCTTGGTCATTTCCAAGTTTTTATTGTAGTAGGTGACAGCAATAAAGAGCGTGGTTGAACACATCGTTTAAGATTTGCAGATTCATGGATGAATTGGTCTCAAACACAAGCACACTCTTATCAATACTCACCTGCAAAGGTTGGATAGCGTCATTGATTTGCCACCAAGAGGAGTATTCGTGTACGTCGCAATCTCCCCGAGATGTAATACGCAGACAAATAGAGATTTTAGATGTGTTATTGCGCTAATTCCGCCAAATTTTGGCTCGACACAGCCATTCTGAGGGTCTAAATGTATACAGTACGTAACCAATTGTTCAGCAAGCATAGAATCAAGAAGACTGAGAGAGTCCAGCAAGCGAAGATGTTATGAGAGTGATTCTAGTGAGTGGTGCCGTTTACCAGTTTTCCATTTGAGGCTGCTGAATTGGAAGCTGCGAGAGTGTAGGGAAGCTTCCTGGCGGAATCGGGGTGCGGTGACATATAGTCCTTCTGGAGCAAGATTTGTTCCTCAAGCACCGATGCATCGGAGGCAGCAGCGACGAAGCCCAAGAATGGTGGAGAAGGGTTGAGAGGACGCGTGCAGAATTCAGGGTGAGCTTGAAGGCCGACATAGAAGGGGTGATCTTCGAATAATAGCTAATGAATTTTGCGGAATGAGGTAATAACATACCAACGTACCCTTCAATTCGAACACCTGCATCCTCTCACCCTTCTCATCACGTCCAATGAACGGAAGACCACTCTTCTCGAGACGTTCAACGTACGATGGCCCAACTTCGTACCTGTGGCGGTGCCTCTCCCAAATTATCTGATCACCGCCATATAGCCGGCGAATCTTGCTCCATTTTTCAGTGCCCTCGCTGAAGATAGTTGCTCGCAGACCAAGACGCATGGTGCCCCCCAAATGTGTTTTGGATACCTCAGGCATGAAAACAATAACGGGGTCAGAAGTGCTAGCATCGAGCTCTTCGGAGTTCGCCTCTTTGTCGCGCAAGCCGTTCAGTCAGTGACTTATTTAAAATAAAATAAAAAACATTCAAATGCCTACTGGTCCAGCCACACACGCTCCTCGCCCACTCCACCACTGCGATCTGGAATCCAAGGCAGATACCAAGAAAAGGTCGGTTCTGTTCTCGCGCCCATTTAGCAGCAAGGATCATGCCCTCAGTACCCCGCGAGCCGAAGCCACCCGGAACAAGAACGCCACTATGGAGCGGGGTATGAGCAGACTAGGAATGATACTTCAGAAATTTTACCTACTTTGCGCCTACTAAAGCACGCCATGCGTCATGATAACGCATTGGGGATACATCCAAAGTTTCTGGCTCTAGATCAGTTGAATCCACCCACTGCGAGTTGAAGGATAACAAAGTTTGTCAGGTCGAATATTGAAAATCGCAGAGCTCTCACATCAAGCACCAGTTTGCGGTTACATCGGAAGGCAGAGTGTTCAAGGGACTTTACCACGCTCATGTACGAGTCTTTCAGCGTTGTGTATTTCCCAACGAGAACGATGTGCACGGTGTCAAGCAAACGTTCCTGCCTATACAACGATCAGTGGTCAGAGTGATGAAAAAAACAATCAATGGCGGCCTTCACCTTTGGGTCAACGCTTTCCATTGGGTACCTAACTTCTCACCGCGGGTCAGTGACGAGGCAGGAATAGAGATGGACGTCAAGTTCAGCCTCTTCTGAAGGAACTCTATAAGCCCTTGTGATTTGAGCAATAAAGGAACATGGTAAACTGAAGACACGTTGTGCACGCTGAGCACCTGGTCTTGTCCCACATGACAGAACATAGAGACTTTGCTCTTGGTGGATACATCTAGAGGTTGATTGCCTTGGACTCGGCATGCCACCTTTATTGGATTTTGAGATGTTTCACATAATGCAATACCAATCAGTCAGCTGGACGCACGTTCGCGGGGCATTAAACGAAACGTGCGACGTACCAAGTCGGGGAAGAGACCCAATCCACGAAGATCGCGAACGGTAGATTGAGTAGGTTTGGTTTTCTGCTCGCCGTGCATGTCAACA
>Ga0307508_10004989_pt1 | contig 12761 bp, 12 predicted proteins | sample 9_EM_MG_FD_203089 | JGI IMG/M metagenome (GOLD analysis project Ga0307508, IMG submission 203089) | Populus trichocarpa ectomycorrhiza microbial communities from riparian zone in the Pacific Northwest, United States - 9_EM | ecosystem: Host-associated > Plants > Roots > Unclassified | place... | reverse complement strand
TTCATCGTCGGGCGCAATAAACCCATTCTGATCGCGATGGGAATCCAAAAGCGACGATGTGTAGGACGGAACTGCAGTCCCTGACCTCTGTAACAACAATAGTCAATCCCCCCGTGATACGATGGTCTTCAAACTAGAAGTATCATTGCATACCATGCTATCTTTGACTTGAGCAAACGGTATTTCCATCATATCCACGACAGCCTTCTTCGTTTCCATAGCTTTGATTTTGAACGTAGAGAATGGAGCCCATGTCGGAATATGCCTTGCAAGACAAAGTTCAGAACGTCTAATGGACGACGGAAATGGAACAGACCTGAGAATAGGGAAAAAATCTACCCAGTTCGCAGAGGGAGATCCAACTTCTACCGTTAATGTCGCGGCACGTTCCGCTTTAATGAAAGCAAGATGAAAATAGCGTGCAGTAATAATATCTGCAAGGACTAACCCAAGCGGATGAAAAGATCGTCAACGGAGAAGATGTCATGTCCATAAGTGATTTTAAGGACGATAGCGGCTGCAAAGCTGTTTTCTTCAGTTATATTACCGATCCAACAACATAATGGCTCGTACCGCCTAAAATGGTCAACGAATCGATCCGGATCATGCAGCAGACCATCGAGGAGTATCAAAATCTCCTTTTGCTGAAGTTGTCGAAAGGATGCTGTTGCCCTTTGATTGAAGACTTGATTTATGAAGCGACGATGTCTCCGAAATCTCGGTCCACTGAACCCTAGTGAGGACCGAGCAAGAGGGAAGCAGCAACACCTACTATCGCATGTGAGTCGATGCATTCTCCCACCCCATCCTTTCCGAAGAAGAAATCAATTAGATTGCGCAGTGTGGACGAGACTGCAACCTACATCTCGGAGAGCAACACAAAGCGAGGTCGATCCGAATAAATAGAACCCCTCTTCTCAAGCAGGTCTCTAGCCGACTGCAGGCTGCTAAGGACGACCATATGTTGCCCGAGAATCCGAACATGTATGATATCACCTGTCGGGAATGAATAAATTCAGTCGATGCACAGTTATCTACATTGGCACACCGTATTGTTTAGCCCACTGAGCGTATATTTCTTCCTGGTTTTCCGTAGGCATCTGCAAAATGTTCCCGAAAAATGGCAATGGTTTCGGCCCTGGCGCAAATCTGGTGCAAGACGATGAACAGTTCCGATAGAAGCGAATAAATAGGCATATTAGGACGGCACAAATTGCAGTTTCAGTCGTCCAAATCCACGAAAGAGTGTATGTGAACATAGTTCCTGTCGACAAGAAAATGGCGAAGAGAACGGAGCCAAGTTTAGGTCGCCTTGCCCTATTTTATAGAATCGCGGCGACAGGGAAACGGACACCACATTAGGCGATAACCGCGGTGTCACAGAATGAGACCATAAGGGTGGTTCTTTGGAAAGCACCCGTGATAACCCATAAGGCATTAGACTGTTAATGGAACGTTAGGCCGACGAAAGCCATTAATCAAATCCGCATTGACATTGCCATTGCAAGGCGACGGAGTTCACGTCCGGAAAGCACTGCGAAACGGTTGCAAAATTGACACCCGCCGCTAACAAATTCGGGACAGTCAAAGAGCCTGTGCGATCAGGTCAAATAAGTGCGATAGGCATGGCTTGCGGTATGTCAAGTCAGCGTAAGAAGCGTGACTGAACAGAGTCGGAAGGACACGTTCATAAGATCGGGTTCTTTTGTTCTTCCTGTCGAGCCACGATGTATATGAACCTTCAAGAGATAGTCCGTAGCTTGTGGAATCCTGTTTCCAAGTGTTCGCTCGCCGAAGAAGAAGGCTAGGGCCATGCCAGGGAAGCATGCTTTAAGAGTCCTTGGCAAGACAAAGTGTCCAAATTCTCAATCTGTAATAGCGTACGCGCGTAGGATCGAACACTTGGTACAGGTACAGCAGAAGCCTGTGCTGGGGGGCCCAAAGGATAATCATGATGCCGCCCGTTGAGGGAGTCATATGACATGGGCGCAAGCGGCTGAGCGCTATGGCGTCGCAATTGACTGCAGTGGCGTTTTCGTTATATATTGATCATTAGCACTACACTTGCCATCACGGGAGGCGACACGACACTTGAATTCATGGCCAATCTTGACTTACGAAAACGATCGAGGTTTCGGTTTGATTGCGAAAGGTAGAAAAAATGCGTCATCAGTTCATTACAAGCGTTGTGTCGTGCATCAAAACCAAGCTAAGTGAGCGTTCAGAACTCGGAGACAAACAATGGAGTACAAAATGACATAGGGTTCTGCAACATCAACTCACAGCGATATTGATAGGAGCTGCTTTAGGTTAACTTCAAATAGATATCAGATTTGGGCACAGAGAAGTGTAGAACGACCTAGAACGACTTACCATACCACCGCAGAGTAGTAACCCCAACGGGGAAGGCATATGAACTTACCTGACAGGCAAATCAGATCTAGAGTGGTAGGTGTTTTAGCACGGCGCGTTGGTTGACACACCTGCATGCGTTGAAGACTCCAACTCAAAAACGACCCGGGTCGGTAAATTTTTAACGAATACTTCTGTTGCATGAGTGTAGTACATCAACTATGACTACAATTCATTAATACACTATCTATGTGTTCTCGATGCCTCTGAGGGTGACTTTTTCAGTTCAAAGCTCAATCTGCGACCAATTAACGACGATGGCTCGTCAGCGTAATATACTGGTAAATATCTGGTAAAGAACAAGGGGCCGCCGAAAGGGGGGTTACTTACTTTTTGCGCAACCCTATATAAGGGGCGGTGAATGGTGCTGAAGGGGTCTAGAAAGGAGGAGTGTGCGTGGCGTGGTATCGGAGGGTGCGTCCTTAATATGAGAGAGTTTTGACGAGGTGGAGAGGAGAAGGACGCATCCGCTTGGATGAGACGAGACATTCCTGACGAACAAAATCTTCTGGCTGACCAGGACGACGATTATCATGAGATATTGTAAAATTATCATACGTGTTGTGGAGACATCCAAACGGATGAGATCCTTCAATAAAGTTGTCAGCTTCTAATTTGCAATCCGTTTATTAGAAGCTGTTCCGAACACTGGAAATAAGGACTATGGAATCCATAATCTGGAAGACGCACTCAATTCTCGAGATCAGGAATTGTCGTCACCTAACCGACCTTGCGATTTGTTTGAGAGGAGTTTCTGGGCCACCCAATGATTTTTGGACCTTGCAGGACGGCAGGAAATCGAGGAGCTCCAGTTTTACTGACGAGATAATGCCAAGATAGATTACTGATATAAAACAAGGGCGATGAGGATTTCGTGACTGCTGCTGCGGTGTCTCATGCTGCGTCTTCTGTGATGAGGACCGTGCGCAGCCAGACGCTCGTGACTGGAGGAGGCTGTGTTTACGGTTCCATTGCCCTTTGCTTCTTCCACATATCTGCCCCGATTTTCCAGAAATTCTAACATGTCTGAAGCAGAAGATTCTGGCAACACGAGGTCTCTCAAAAGAGATCGATCTGTTTCGCTATCCAAAAAGCACTGGCGACGTGGGGAAACCACTGGGGGTGAGGAACCAGGACTAGGCCTAGCCGTCGTAAACTCCCAATCGGTTGTTGGACCGCTTTCGTCGACTTCCCATTGTTTCCAGAGTTGTGATGATTTGCGAACGCCCAGCGACATGGTGGTATGTAAAAATCGGGCATACGAAGCGTGATAACGCTGATTTAGATATCTTTTTAAAGTCGAACTCTCGACCGTCTTCCGTCAGTCTGAATACAACTTCTCCGAAAACATCCCAGCCTTTGGCCCTTGTAACCGATCCTGAGGCTACGCAATATGTCACACTCAATCAGAGCCCTGCTAGTTTGTTTGCAAGCAATATCGTCATCAACGGCGGCAACTTTACCTCTATTGTAAGCCATCCTTTGATGTATAGACAATGCCGGGTGCCCTTGATGAAGACATTTTTTAAAGTCGAACTCTCGACCGTCTTCCGTCAGTTTGAATACAACTTCTCCGAAAACATCCCAGCCTTTGGCCCTTGTAACCGATCCTGAGGCTACGCAATATGCCACACTCAATCAGAGCCCTGCTAGTTTGTTCGCAAGCAATATCGTCATCAGCGGCGGCAACTTTACCTCTATTGTAAGCCATCCTTTGATGTATAGACAATGCCGGGTGCTCTTGATGAAGACATCTTTTTAAAGTCGAACTCTCGACCGTCTTCCGTCAGTTTGAATACAACTTCTCCGAAAACATCCCAGCCTTTGGCCCTTGTAACCGATTCTGAGGCTACGCAATATGTCACTCACAATCAGAGCCCTGCTGGTTTGTTCCCAAGTTCAAATCTCGTCATCAGCGGCGGCAACTTTACCTCGGCCCACACTATTGTAAGTCATCCTTTGATGTGTAGACATGCCGGGTGCCCCTGATGATGGATGGATCTCACACAGATTAACAACAACACATTCATCAGTAGCACCTATAAGGGCGGAACATCCACTGAAGCCTTACTTTTACGGAAACCAAACTCGAGTTCGCTTTTTACGGGACGAAGAGAACAGTTAGACAGACTCAAGAAGCACTTTGCCCCACGTATTAAAGGCGAGCCGCTTCGTCGGCGCTATTTCCTTTTGTATGGTCCGGGCGGTATTGGAAAGACCCAAATCTGTCTGAAATTCTTGGAAGAGATGTCAGATGTGTATGTGTTCTACGTCCCTTAGGAGTGTGGTACTTATTTAATTATACAGATTTTCTCACATTTTCTGGATTGATGCATCTTCTATGGATACAATTATGCTGAGTCTCAGAGGCCTTTCAAATACCTCAGCTTCTGGCTTTAATGAATCTTCGTGGTCTGCTCTCCAGTGGATGGCCTGCTTACAAGGCGAATGGATTATGGTGTTTGATAATGCTGACAGTGCCCCTGGAGTAGTGGAAAACTTCATTCCACCTGGTCTTAGGGGTAATATCTTGATTTCCAGTCAGAATCAAACTCTGGGCTGCCTCACACAATTTGAGAATTCTCTGGAAATTGATAAAATGAAGGAGGAGGATGCAATTTCTTTGCTCTTGAAAGCCAGTGGTTATGTTGATCAAGCTGACACATATCTCTGGGAAATGGCTAGAAAGATTGTGGCTGAGCTCTGTTGTCTACCTCTTGCTGTTGTCCAAGCTGGGGCTTCCATTGAAGCTGGTCTTTGCAACATTATTGACTATCTTGATCTGTACTCTGCAAAGTGCAAGGAGCTATTATCTTATCCTTTTTTTAAAGGAGCATCAGCATATCAGCAGACAGTATATGGAACATGGGAACTGTCATTTAAGGAAATTGAGTCAAGGGCTAGCAGATATTCTGATTCAGAGAATGTTCAAAGTGCTCAGATTGCAATTCTCATTCTTCAAATATTTGCTTTTATGCACTATGAGGATATTGATGAAAGAATATTTAAGCATGCAGCCAAAGAGCTGAATTTATTGAATGTTAAAGATGAAAGAAACAAGTTACTTTCAATTCTGGCATCTACTGTAAATAGTAGACATGACAAGAATAGCAGATGGGATAAATTCTACTTTCAAATGGGCATTCATATTCTACAATCATTTTCATTGATTAAAAGAAGCCCTTATGAAGATATTTATTCAGAGCATTCATTGGGACATTCTTGGAGTCGGAACAGACTCTCACACTCAGAACAGTATATAAATTTCTGCAGAGCAACTACTATATTATCGTGCTCAATCTCATCTGCTTATGGAATACAAGATTCAAAATTTCATCAGAGACTTATTCCACATATCAAAGCAGGCTATCAGTATGCTGCTGAAATACATCTTAACAATGAATATGATGACAATACATATTCAAAGTTTGGCTTAGTATTCAGAGAAAATGGAGATTGGACAGAGGCAGAGAAGTTGGCTGTTCAGGTGGTGGTAAAAAGAAAGGAAATACTTGGACAGGATCATCCAAATACCTTGACAAGCATGGCCAGTCTAGCAGAAATATACTGGAATCAGGGGAAGTGGAATGAAGCAGAAGAGCTGGAGATTGAAATTTTGGATATAAGCCAGAAAGTGCTTGGACAGAAGCATCCAGATACTCTGATTAGTATGGCCAGTCTGGCATTGATATATAGTAATCAGAGAAAGTGGGCTGAAGCAGAGCAACTGCAGATTCAAGTTCTGGATATGAGCAGAAGACTACTTGGACTGGAGCATCCAGAGACTTTGAATAGCATGGCCAATCTGGCATCAACATATAGAAATCAGAAAAGATGGGATGAAGCAGAGCAGCTGCAGATTCAAGTTCTGGATATGAGCAGAAGACTATTTGGACTGGAACATCCAGAGACTTTGAACAGCATGGCCAATCTGGCATTAATATATGGCAATCAGGAAAGGTGGAATGAAACTGAGCTGCTGCAGATTCAAGCTCTGGATATGAGCAGAAGACTACTTGGACTGGAGCATCCAGAGACTTTGAGAAGCATGGCGAATCTAGCATCAATATATAGTAAACAGAGAAGATGGAATGAAGCAGAGCAGCTACAGATTCAAACTCTGGATATAAGAAAGAAACTATTTGGACAAGAGCATCCAGAGACTTTGAACACTATGACAAATCTGGCATCAACATATAGTAATCAGAAAAGATGGAATGAAGCAGAGCAACTGCAGATTCAAACTCTTGATATAAGAAAAAAAGTACTTGGACAGGAGCATTGATACATTGAACAGTATGGCCAGCCTAAGATCAATATATAAGTATCAAGGAAGATGGAATGAAGCTTTGCAGTTTTCAAGTTCTGGGCATAAAAAATAAAGTAGTATCGTTATCACTGTATCATCAGGTGCTCATTTTGCATCTTAGATAACCAGTCATCTATAGTGTATATATGTAGTAATACAAGCATGTATGTCAGTAAAATTGCATATATTCTATGAGAAATCAAGACATGACAGATAACTTTCCAGTCTAGCACAATATACTTATTGTGAGTGGCCCACCACTCTTTCTTCTTTCTGTGTTTTTCAATGGTAATCACAAGTTCTTCAGCAGTCTCCAAGCTCTTTACAATCAAACTATACTTACATTATTTATCTGAACAGCAAGAACATGTGATATGTCAACAAAAACTGTCATATAGATGAGAATGGAGCAGTTTTTGTATAAAAAAAGGAATTGTCTTACAATCTCTAAAAATGAATCACATCCAACTGGCACTCCAAAATGTGATCAACCAAAAAAACAGTTAGACAACATTGGAAACAACATGATAATGGTGTCTATAATATATGTTGCTGGTTTAAATTAAAATAAAGTTGTTATATTCTTCCTTTCACATCAGAAAAAAAACACTGGAAATGAGTATGCCAGTGGAAAAATGAAGACTTTATCCATAAATTGTTGTGCAAAATCTTGAAAGAGACTCAGACACCCAATAGAGGGTTAAATCCAGCTAACACTGGTAGTTGTGAATAGTCTGACATAAATTCTGTGTTCAGCATACTCATTTCTTATCTATGTACAGCTTGTTCATTCACCATTGGGTTAGATGTCTCTGCACAGCATCTGTATTGACACTTCCAACTCCAGCAGCAGAGCAAACTGATAAAACTAGTTAAAATGCTGATGTGGGCTCAGAGCAACACCATGCACCAGAACCAAGTGATGGAATCACTTAACTTGAAGAATGCCCAACCTTTTAGCAACTCCATAAAGTGAAGGCTTTGCAAACTCATATATTATATGTGCCATATATCTACAACACATGAAACCTTTGAGGTTGATTTTGATAATGAAGATGGGCCAGTGACCAGGACAAATAACAATAGGCTTCTACAAACATGGTGCAGAGAGGCTGATCTACAAGGGATTGGAAATGCCTGATTGACTGTACAGTGTACCAGCACTCCTTGGAACAGGCTAAGCACATTTCCATTTTATAGTGGTCAAACAGTAAAATAATTCATTCTAAGTTAATATCCATTTCAATATGTTTTTTATATAACCTTGGAATTCTTAGAATAAAAGAAGTGCTAAATGTAGATAAATAAGTTGTTTGCAGAAAACAAGGCAAATGTCACAAAATTCACTCCTTTGAACATTGTGTGACAATACATCAAAGTGAGTGAGAAATTGACTTATCATTCACTATTGCTATCACTCTTCTCATCACTCCCATCTTCATTCCCCTCCTCCACCAGCAACACCTTCAAAATCCACTTTGGCTGCTTGTTACAGATGTGTTTCAGGTTGAGTGAGGTGTTGCAGAACAGGTTAAAGGAAAGGACTTGGCTTCAACTCCTGAGTTGTGCCCTTGTTGTACATATAGTGTTTGCAAGTTAGATTAGTTAACTGGAAATTAACCAACACTGAACTGGACTGTAACCAATCAGGACTGGAAAATTTTCTAACTGGGGCTAACTGCAACTGCGGTTTGGTTAGCAGTTATCCCTTGTCATGACAATTGCCTAACTGGGCAATAACCAGTCATAACTGGTCTTTATCTACTGTATAAGAATATGACCTGGCATCAGGAATTCATTAAATAGTATTTAATGTTTACTTATAATATACAGTAGGTAATTAAAATAACTATCCACGGAGGGTAAAGAGCACCAGACATGGAAAATGCAACCAAGGGGGGTCATGTTTCTGGTCTTCAGTGGATAAAGACATGCTGAACACCAAAAACACACCACATTGGGCATGTTGACAGTTTTCAGCAGGTGGGGAGGAGAGGTCAGATGCCCAACACAAAAAACATGGCCAATGTAGGCCAGGTTTTTCATGTTGGGTGAAAGGGACCCCCAAGAACAACTTACAAGAAACATGCCCATATGGGCGTGTTTCTGGTCTTTGAAGGGTGCAAGCTGAGCAGTGATGCATCAAACACCAGAGATGCAACATGGTGTCCCATCTCTGGTGTGCACTGATGAGCCTTCAGCCTCTTCAGGTACAGAAATTGTGAAAACAAGCAAATTTGATTGATATATTTCCCATTCGAACTTCAATTGTTGAATTTGCACATGACTTCCTCAATGGACCTTCAATAAACGTGTCCTGCCACTCTAAATCACTTTATATTCGATATCCCTTCCTACACGAATCAAGTAATTTTGAAATGACACAGTTTCTAAGAATAGAACACGTTCACTTGTTGATTTTGCATTGAACTTGGTTCGCACTCAATGTGTGTACCCTCCTAGCCTTCGTAAAGGTTCACTCGTCACTGGTACAATATACCCAGACTCAGTATGTGTTCCTTACAGTGAAACTTCCAATATTTCGTACCATTCCTCGTTGCTCATACTATTCGATCGAGTCCACAAGGTTCAAACTTTATCGTATCTCAGTTCTTTTGATTATAGGATGATTTCATATCACCTTTGATTCATTTTCACGTGTTTACATTCAATTTTATTTATTTATATGTATTGTAGTTAAGGTAAAATATTGGAGATTATACTCCTATATCTTCATTTCTATCTTTGATAACATGTGTTTTTCAATTTCGGACAAGTAGTACGAATTTCTCATATATACTGGACTCTACTATTTGAAAATACAGTTTACCGGTTACCCCTTGAACCTCAGAGCTCGTCTTAAGTCGCATTTTTGGCCTGTATAGGCAAGTGTTCAACTGTATTGTTTTCAAGTCTAGTTGAACTCAATTCTTTGCAATATTCAATCGTTCTCAGTTATGTAATAGAGAAAAAATGGGGGGCAATGGATGGGATGGGACATGGAAAGGTGGGGATTGGAACTGGTTGGGACTAGGGAATTAAAAAAGAAAATTTGGGGACGTATCTTGTACGCCCTCCCTCCCTCTCCTTTGTCATCATCTTTGTCGCCAGTGTGCAGATTTCGTTGTGGTTGTGGGTGGTTGTGGGGTGGGAAGGGCTGACAATGCGCCAAACACGAAAAACATGCCCTTATGGGTGTGTTTTTCATGTTTGAAGGTGGGTGGGGGTCCAGGAATGCACCAAACACGAGAAGCATGTCCTATGGACATGCTTTTCATGTTTGGAGGCTGGGGTGGGGCCAAGAATGTGTTGAGCAGGCCACGTTGGTGAGGGGGGAGGTGCCAAGGAGGAGAACATGCCTGAAAGGGCGCGTTCTCATGTTTGACACGAAGGATGGGTCAGGAAGGCGTTGAGCACAAAAAACATGCCCTCAAGGGTGTGTTTTACGTGCTCGATGTGCAGGGTGGGGAGAATGCACATGGAAGGGAATGTTCTCTTGTTTGATGTGAGGGGTGACAGCAGTAGGGAGGGGGTCAGGGTCCAGGGAGACAATGAACATGCAAAACACACCCTTGTGGGTGTGTTTTGCATGTCTGGGGTGTGGGGTGGGGAGGAAGACAATGGAACATGAAAAACACACCATCTGGGTGTGTTTCATGTTCCTTGTCATTGCCGTGGTTCTGTGGCTGGTGTTGAGCCTTTGTTTGATGGCCAGGGTGGTGGGCGCTATGGGTCTGTTGGCATCAATTGGTAGTTAGTTAGAATTTCAGAAATATAAAAATATATGGTGTACCTGGTACACTGTACCCTCTGCTACCCTCCTTGCCCTCTTGTTCTTGTTCTTGTCCTCGTCTGGCCATGGTATGGTGGTGGGTTGGGTTTGGTTGTCGTGATGGTGAAGAAAGAGCTGTGTGATGTGATGTGTGACTAATTTGGCCATAAGTTATTATTAGTTCAACAAAAGAAAAAAAAAACTCACCAGAGTCCGTTCCAGTCAATTCCTGTTGCAATTCCGTTCCGGCATTCCAGTAGGCATTCCAGCGGAATGCCAATTCCAGTGTGCATTCCACCCAGAATCCACTGGAATGGAATTGCCAATTTTGGCCTGTCTCTCAGCCAAAACTGATTCACACCGGATTCCAGTAGGAATCAGTGGAGGACAGTAAAGAATTCAGCTAAAGCTGGAACAATTCTGTTTTCATCAACACCAAGGAGGGCAGCAGGATCATTATTCTGTGGAACATAATTAGCAGTGGCCTTATAGTCTTGTGTACATTCTAAGCATGCATGCCCATTAGACAGTCTTATTCCACCATTTTTATCCAATACACTGTATGCTTTATTTGTTAATTCAGCAATTGCAAGATTATCATTTGTTATATTCAACACATTTGAAACAGTGTGAATTGATTCTTGAATAAAGGTTTGCCAGATTTGTCATTGTGGAAGTTTGACGGTATGTGACTTTCCAAAGCTGTTGGCCCAAAATTCTGCATATGCAGCAGTAGATGCATGAAAACTATAAATGCCATTTAAAACAGCTTTTGAAAAGATACAATCAACATATGTACTTTGGCCAATTTTTAAATAGTAGGCATCATTAAGATATGCTCTTTTTTGAGTATTTGATGGACCAAATGTTTCATAATCTGTTATGCACTAATTATCTAAGATGCTCGATCAGCGAAGGTCACTATGCTTACAGTGTTGAAACACTGGTGAACAATCATGTTCGCTAATGACAGTGGTAACCAAGACTCTTGCAGGCTCAAAGTGTGCTGAGAGAATTGATCAAGCGACTTAGTGGATAGACCTGGTTTGCCTCTGAGAGATATAGCATGATTCTCAAGGTAGAACAGGTAATAATAAGCTAAGGATTCAGGTATTTATACTACACAATCCATATTACAAAGCATAGAGAATGTATCACACAAGAATGAGGAATCATCTAAGTAAGCAAGGTCCATAAGCATATGGCGTGACATGAAGTGAAAAATAGTGTAATAAGATGCAAGGCATAATGGTGATGCGATATGGTGACATATAGAACATCAAAGAACAACAAAGAAACAGATGATAAAGAAAAGTAAAAATAACTGTAACATTATCCCCTTACTAGGGGTATGAAACACCTGTGTCATCATTTACCATTCAAGCAAAGTGCCATAATCTCCAGCATCAATGCAGGCATTGACATAAGCATTGCGAGAGGTGAATCCAACTGCAACAGGGCGAGGGTTGTATGTGATGGACATATCAGCTGTGGGGAATGAAGACACCACTTGAAGTCATGGTCCCAAAACTGCTTGTGCCAGTGGTGTAGAGGTTTGCTTGTCAAAAAAACACAAGGATCTGATACTGGCCAGTCCTGCCAGAAAGGATGATGGACACCATTAAGATGGTGCAATTTGGCTTCTCGTCCATATTCCTCCAAATCCCATGGATCAGGAACTGTTTCTCTATTGCTGCAAGGAGGTCCAAAGTCTTCTGCACTCGACGAGGGGGGTGATGAAAATCATCTCCAAGTTGTGCATAGATAGCAGTTGTGACTGAAGATGTTTTGCATCCAACACCTGAGACAAGGGCTGATTCAGGAGTATCAACAATGTATGATGCTAGTGGCATAAAGCACCAATGTTGCTGGCCTAAGGGATCCAACATCAGATGTCCTGCCTTCGCAGCTTCTTTAAGGGGCTGGAGAATGAGATCAAGGCATTCATGAAACAGTCTTGCTTCCAGAATGCCACAGATTTTCTTCTTAGGGTGCATAAACTTTGGAATTGGAAGGAGGGCAAGAAGGAGATAAGCATTGTTTGATGCCTTATTGCGGAAATCCATCGAAATATTGGCCAGGCTGATGAGTAGAGGATGAGTGACACAGCCTCCTGTCATAGCCACAATGGTTGTCTTGTTGGAGGCCAGAATTGTGCCTAAGAGTGTTGCCCCAAGTGGTAGTGTGTCCTACAGAATTTCAGGGATTTGTTCTCACTGAAAAAGTGTACTAACTTACTTGCATTTGCCATGCTGCTTCTCCTGACAA
>Ga0307508_10004988_pt1 | contig 12762 bp, 13 predicted proteins | sample 9_EM_MG_FD_203089 | JGI IMG/M metagenome (GOLD analysis project Ga0307508, IMG submission 203089) | Populus trichocarpa ectomycorrhiza microbial communities from riparian zone in the Pacific Northwest, United States - 9_EM | ecosystem: Host-associated > Plants > Roots > Unclassified | place... | reverse complement strand
ATCGGCCCAACCTCACATTGAATCCTAAATTTGAGGACCCTCGGGTTACAAGGCCCATCAAATACATGAGCACTTTTCGCTATGTAAATCGCTTGGACATTTCTCATCGTTGCGTGGTCCGTCGATGCTTTTGCCCACAGGAAACAAAGTAGCAACTAGCAAGATCACTATAATCATAAAATCATCCACTCCAAGATCTCTAATTCAAATACTCCCACCATAAGCATAAAATAAGAAAAAAATAACAGAAAAGCCAACAAAAAAATGTGATGGAAATTTTCCGTCAGTCATTTCAGATGACAAAAAATTCTTTAGGATTTTCGTTGGCATTTCTAATGTATCAAATCACCAACAAAAATTTCTTCAGTGATTTTAAAAGAAAAATTCGACTAGCCCAGCTCTTGATTTCAAACCTAGCCTCCACGAATCCTATTTTTCCTTGTTTCAAAATCAACAGCCGAAACCTATAAATAAAACTCTCTTTTTCTCTAGTAATCACCCACACCTCACTCTCTCTTGAAAAACCTCCACCCACCTTCATAAATCTAGCCAACACAACTTGCCAACACAACAACTCTCTCAATACTTAAGCTTTCCTTCCTTAGTTCATTTTCTTGTCAAGTTTCACTTAACCAAGTAAACGAACTCACTCATTTATGTTTTAAGTTAATGTATTGAAATTTATTTTTAATGTAATTTACTTGTATATTTAAGTGTTTTAATTGTTGTATAATTCAAAAGTATATTGCCATCGAAAGGCTATATTGTGCTTTGGTTTGGGGCGCAAAAAGGCTTAGGCAGTATATGTTGCACTACATGACCTGGTTGATCTCAAAACTGGATCTGATCAAATATATATGTGAAAAGCCTTATTTGTCAAGCTAGATAGCAAGATGAAAAGTGTTGGTAGCAGAATATGACATTGTTTATATGATAAGGAAAGCTATAAAAGGAAGCACAACCGTTGACCATATGGTAAATCGTGCTGTTAAAGATTACGAGCCATTGAATTTTGACCTTCCCGACGAGGATGTGCTACCAGTTGAAGATGACGGTGAGATGAATAACTAGTGGACCATGTACTTTGATGAAGCAGTGAATATATCAGGAACAATGATAATTTTTTAGAAAAGCAGCAGTACCTTGCTTTGGTAAGGTTGCAACTTTAAGGCACTAATAATATGACTGAGTATAAAGCCTGCATCATCGGTCTTAGAGCTTCTTTAGAGCTAAAAGTTGGGAAACTTGATGTTTATGGAGATTCACTATTAATTATCTGCCAAGTAAAGGGAGAATAAAAAACCAAGGATGAGAAGTTAAAGTCGTATCAAGATTATCTCTTGAAGTTAGCTTATGAGTTTAAGGAGATAAAATTCACTCATATAAGTAGAGATAAGAATTAGTTTGTTGATGTTTTGGCAACCCTGACTTTGATGACCCAGATCAATATTAGGAGTAGGATCCAACTAATAAGCATCAAAATCAGGAATCTCCAAGCTCATTGATGTTCATTTGAATAGTCACTAGATGGAAAGCCATAGTACAATGACGTCAAGAGGCTTATCCAACACCAAGAATATCCTTCAGGAGCCTCCAAGGTGGATGAACAGATTTTGAGGAGAATGGTCATGGATTATTACTTGGATGGAGATGCCCTATATAAGAGGTCGTTTGACAGAACTTTACTTAGGTGTCTGAATGAGAAGGAGGTTGTGCAAGCATTACAAGAAATCCACGAGAGAATCTATGCCAATCATGCTAACAGGCATATAATGGCAAGGCAAATGTAGAGATTTGGGTACTTTTGGTTGACCATAGAGAGGGATTGTGTAGACTATATCAAAAAATACCACAAGTTTCAGATACATGGTGACAAGATAAATGCACCTCAAGCATCGTTGTTTAATATGACCTTGCCTTGGCCTTTTGATATATGGGAATTGGATATTATAACACCAATCAATCTAAAAGCTAGCAATAGACATAGGTTCATCTTAGTAGCCATCGACTACTTCACTAAATGGGTAGAGGCCAGCTCTTACGCACATGTAACATAAAAGATGGTTAAGAGGTTCATTAAGAAAGATTTGATTTGTCACTACGGTGTGCCAACAATAATGATAACTGATAATGCTTATAATTTTAACAGGAAGCTAATTGATGAGCTCTGCACTAAGTAGAAGATTAAGCATCTCAATTCTTCTCCTTACAGGCCCAAAATGAATGGGGTAGTCGAGGCAACCAACAAAAATCTCAAGAAGATCATCCGGAAGATGGTGGTCACTAATATGGATTGGCATGGGATGCTTTTGTGCATATCTTAAGTGTACCGCACCGGAGTCGGAACTTCTATAGGTGCAACCCCTTACTCTCTGGTATATAAGATGGAAGCAGTGATGCTTTTAGAAGTAGAGATTCCATCAATAAGGGTTCTAATAGATACAGAGCTAGAAGAATTAGAATGGGCAAAGCTGAAATTTGAGTAGTTGAATCTGATTAGTGAAAAGAGATCGGTTGTCATTTGTCATCACTAGTTGTACCAAAGTAGAGTAGCTAAGACATACAACATGAAGGTCAGGTGAAGAGTATTTAAAGAGGGAGATCTGATATTGATAAAGATCTTGTCAACATCAGGGAAGAATAGAGTAAATAGGCACCAAACAACGAAGGACCTTACATGGTGAAGAAGGCTTTTTCTAGATGAGCACTAATTTTTAACTAAGATGGACGAAAATAATCTGCCTAAACTTGTAAACTCTGATGTTGTAAAGAAGTACTATGCATGATGTACTTTGTCTATTAAATAAATAAAAGTCAAAGTTTGGCAAAAAATTCTTTGGTGTATTTTCTTTTTCTAAAAAAAAAACTTTATATGATCTCATAAGCTTAAAAAACCTTGTTTTTGTGTTTTCATAAAGGTTTTTGGGTAATCAAAGTTATTAGTACAAATGTAGAAGTTTAATTGGTGTTTGTTTTTAACAAATGAGTTATAAAAATTCAAATGATCTCCTAATAAGATAACCAAACGCTTACAAACCTGAAAAATAAACCAAACACCATAAAATAACATTGAAGCTGAGTTTTAATTAAATAAAAAAATGACTTATAATCATAATGAAAATCAATTTTACATGGCCAAAATAAAGGAAAACAAAGCTTATCAATCCTAAATGCATGTATTTGAAATAAGAAAAGACCATCTTTGATAATCATTTCACAACACTCGAAAATATCATTTATAACCCTTTTTTAGCCTAGTAAGTTTTTTCTTAAAAATGAACTCCTACTAGGATCACACTCCACAATAGGGCAAGCATATGGATTAAAACCGCAAGAATATACAAAATAATCCTTAATGATCAAAGGTGCCTAATCAAAGCTGAGGGAATGAAGAAATTCAAATAATTGAAAAGGGTCGAGCATGAAGTACAAAATGAAAACAATGATGACATTCATAGTCAAATAGTCCAAATGTTAGGGGCATGTAGAACTATTTTACAAAGTCAACCCTAAGATCTAGGAATCCCTTGACCAAAATGAAGGTTCAGGAATAAACTTAGGTGATCTTTTATCTTGAGATATTTTAAACACCTTTTGAGCTTGCAATAACTAATCTTTGTCATAGCCAAAAGCCAAAACCCAAGTTATGTATCCAATAAAGCCCTTTATAATCGAAGGCAATCAATCTAGATTGGTAAGTGATGATTTCCCATGTGAAAATGAGTTTTTTCAAGAACCTCAGTTATGCTTCATTATTCATACAAGTAAAATGAACGCTTTAAAGACCTATTTCTGAAATTCTCAACTTAAAATTGTATAACCAACAAAACATGAAACAAAAGGTCACTTCACATTTTCATAAATATATAAAAAACAACAAAGATCTTCAACTCTCACAAAACCTTTTCTATAGGGATCACTTGAATTCTTTTTGGAACAAATTTGCTTTAAATTAGAATTAAAATAGTTCTTGCATTTGAAACTAGCTTTGACATTCCAAAAATTTTCCTACAAAAGCAATCTCTTGTAAATAGCCAAGCCCTCTTCCATATGACATCATCCTTGAGAAAGTTCAAGCAAACAAAACATGATAAAAATACTTGGGGCATGATTAATCTAGGGGTAACTTAAGAAAACAGTAATGGCTGGCTCCACGACTCCTTTTCTAGGAGAACAGAGAATGGAAAACAAAATTATTCAAATCCACCAATAACTTTTGAGAAAAGCCATCAAGGAATAAGTCATAATTTTTTAGATAAATTTTTTTAGACAATGAGGTATGTTGGTATCATCTAAGATCATTAAATGAACATTTCTTCCTAGAGGTCAAGTCCAAGAGTTATGGCTCGGGTATGTAGAAGTGAAAAAAACATGAAAGCTTGTTACGAAGATCAAAGCTTTGAAAGAAAGAGCCAAAGAATAAAAGGGATCTATATTTCTCAGGTAAGAATACATGCATATCAATCACAACGCATCATATTTTGACCGTTGCACGAAGTCCAAGGAAAGAATCCTTGCGGCGAATATTCCACTCTCAAGGTATTGTATCTATCTGGCAAATATGTGGGGAAGTCAAGGAATTATTGTTTTTTTATCAGTGGAATGGAAGTCGCCACTTAGTATTTTGGTCACTAGGAACCCTAACTGGTCTCAGAGATCGGGCACGGAGACTGGTTGCATAAAAAGAAGGTATGAGCACCCCAGATATGCCCTACATAAGGTAAGCTGCATTGTTTAATTGTCTAATGAAAAACTAAGGTCTTGTCATGTTTTCTAATTGTTGGTCGGTCTATGGTTTAAGAAAAGTCCTTCTCGGTAAGGAGATCCTTATCTTATCAGATAAAAACCTAATCGTTCTATGTTAACAAAAGAAATACCTTTTTAATATTAGGAATACATTTTACGTGTAAATTTGTAATCCCAGATACTAAAAGAAAACAAAATGATTTTTTTAAAGAATTTTTGAAATATTGGCCAAGTTCTCGTGGCTTTAATAAACTGGTTATTAAAGCCAAAATGTAGGCTAACACATATTTTTTATTTTTTTTTATCGTATGAAAATACGATATGATTTTTTAAGACTTGACCCTATGCATGAAAACAAGATATTATTTTTTCATTTTTGCAAAGTTTTAATGAAAACCGGATTCGTATCCTTATTATATAAAAATACAAATTGATACTAATCAAAATGGATAGAAAAATATGCGGGAAAATCACATATTTTTAAAATGATATTTTAATTTTTTTTGGACTGGGCTAGACCCGACCACTCATTTTAGGCAGTGGAGCACTCTCCACTGTTCATGTGAATAGTGGAGAGGGAAATAATTCACTCTCCACTGTTCATGCAAAACAGTGGAGGAGCTGGGGATGACGAAGGAGAAGAAGCTGACCTGGCATTGGTGGCAGTGTTGAGGAAGAATCGCACGGTGGATGGGGGATTCCAGACGGTGGTTCTTTTTTGTTTTTTCTTTCTATTTTCTTGTGTTTTCTTCTTCTCCTTATTTCTGTTCTCCTGCTTCTACGTTTCTTCTTCGGTCTTTGATGATGGTGCAGCTGCTGTCGATGGCAGTGCTGCTGGCGCTAGCGGTGGCGGACTAGGGAGCTGAAGGTGGCTGGTGGTTCTTTTTTGTGTGTTTTGCTTGCCTTTTATTTCTGCCCCATCCTGTTTGTTGTTACCCATTTTTGGGTTCCCCAAAAAAAATGAAAAAAATACAAAAAATACACATCAAAAAAATATATTCGGAAGGAATAAAAAAAAAATAGGAGTGAGAAAAGGATGCTGGAACTACCATAAAATGGCTAGGAATTGGTTGAGAAGGTTCAGAAATACAAGAATTGAAATTTGACAGTAAGAACCCTGTTGATAAGGAAAATTCAATTTGAGGAAGAAAAGTCCAAAATCAGATGTTTATGGATTCAATTAAACTTTATCCAAGGTTTAATTGAATTTATGGAGGGTTTGATTGCAAGAAAATTGATTTCTTAAGTCAATTTAGGCTTTTATTGGAAGAAATTAAAGTTCTGGGGTCCAATTATAATTTTGAAGAATTGATTTGGTCAAATCAGGGGCTTAATTGCATAATTATTGAAGTTTTATGGCCAATCAAGGACTTAATTGAAACAATCCAAAACCAAGGACTAAATCGGAAAAGACGCTAAAATCAAGGGGTCTAATTATAATTTATCCGGGGGGCTTGATTACAAAAAAATACAAAACTCCAATGACCAAATCGAAAATATACATTTTGAATAAGAAAACGGTGCCGTTTCAGAGGCACTATTCATTCTCTTCTTCAGGAGCCGTTTCAACAGACAGAGGAATTGATTCAGCAACAAAAGCCGCAGATTGCTTCAGTTATGGGGAGCGTTTCACAGCTAATGCACGCCGGCCGTTACTATTTTCATGCAATAACGCATGCATCCTCTGGCTATAAAAGCCAGAAGAGAGACCGAGCCGAGGGAGGAGGAAAAGAAGAACGACAGAGAGGGAAAAAGAGAACAAAAGGAGGAGGATAAGGCAACGAGACATAAAAAAAAAACAGAGAGAAGAGAGTGTAAAGAAGAGAGAGGCAGAGGGATTGAGCAGGATAAGAGAGAAAACAAAGAGAAGGCGAAACCAACAGAGGAGCCGAGTGACCGTAAAAAAAAAACGCGACACCAACAGAGGAGTTGAGCCACCACCTGCTCTTTCTTTTTCCAGAACGAAGGAAATAACAGAGGAAGCCACCATCACCATCGGCTTCACTTTCTTCAGAACCAGGGAACCAGCAGAGGAGGCCAGCATCATCATAGGCTTTTCCTTCTCCAGAATCACGAAGCCAGCAGAGGAGGTCAGCACAACCATCGGCCTCCTTTCTCCAAAACCAGTCTCCAGAACGAAGGAAATAACAGAGGAAGCCACCATCACCTTCGGCTTCACTTTCCCCAGAACCAGTCACCACCGATCCTGCGCAGCAGTTTCATCGCCAACGTCTTCGTCTGTCTCAGTTACCAGGTAAGCTTCACACATTTCTCTTCACGTTGCATTTTTTTCTGTCATTGCTTCATTGTTATGTTTTACTGTTCAAGTGAATTATAATTCACTTGAACAGTAATTGTTGCATGCACGCGTGACCTCTTATCTGCCCAGCTAGGTCACTGGCTTGGGCCAGTGACCCGGTTAGGCCTGCTGGGTCCAGCCCAGCTACATGGGCCGGGCTGGGCCCAGCCCGAGAAAAAAAAATTCTTCAAAAAAATTATTTCAAAAAAATCTGTGGTTTAAAAAAAATTATTTCAAAAAAATTCTTCAAAAAAATAATTTTGTTTTCTTCTAATATATGGGGTTATGACTTTATATGTAAGACGTATTCCGGATATTAAATTCTTTTGTTGACGTCAGAATTACCCGATAAGATAAGGATCTCCTTACCGAGGAGGACTTTTCTTAAACCATAGACGGACCAACAACTAGAAAACACGACAAGACCTTACATTTTATCAGACAATAAAACAATGCAGCTTACCTTAGGTAGGGCGTATTTGGGGTGCTAATACCTTCCCTTTACGCAACCAGTCCCCGTACCCGATCTTTCATTGATAAGAGACAAGAATTCCTTGTCTCTCCACATTTGCCACATAAGATTTTTTTTTTAGGGTGGATGTTTTCGCCGCGATGCCGCACAAGTGCGACACTGTTCTTTCTCCTTTTTTGTTTTGTTTCGGCTTCTCTTCTATTTCTGCTGGTGGTGGAGCTGTTGTCGATAGTGGCTCAAGGCGTTTCTCGTGGCAGCGATGAGAAAGGCAAGCGGTGACGGTTGTTCTCTCTTCTGCTCTGTTTTCTCTCTTTTCTTGTTCTGTATCTCAAAACAATTCCTCTCTGTTTTTCAATCTTCCCTCTCTTCTTTCTCTCTATTTCCGCCCCCTGTCAACTCTACTCTCTTTTTCCCTTCTGTTTCTCTTTTTCTTTCTGTTTTGTTCTTTTCTTTTTCCTTCGTTATCCTCTGTAAAATCTCACACAATTCTTCCTCCTCTCTCACATTCGCCCCCCATTGGTTCCTCTCTTTCTATTGGTATTTATAAGGAAAAAATGGGGAGAGAGGTCTACTACCCCTGTCCAGTCATGGCACAGGGGTAGGGGGTGTCCGTGTGACCACTAGGCAGCCACTTGCAGGGCTTGTCCACTTTTTTTTTCTTCTGTGTCAGTGAGGGGCGTAGGTCGTGTCGATGCTTTTGGGTTTATGCAAGTGGGTAGAGGGAGAGAGTGAAATGGGCGTTATAGGGGAACAAAACATCTTCTTCCCTTGCCTCTGCGTGTGCAGGGGAAAGAGGAGAACAGTGTCGTTCAAAACAGCACTGTTTCATTTCTTTTTTCTTTTTTCTTTTTGAGGTTGGGAAAAAAAATGAATTTGGGGAATAACCCAAAAATAGGTTATAACAGACATAATCAAACTTTTTTTATTAAAAAAGAGAGCATATTTATCCATTTTCTTTGGAGTGTGCTTTTTAGCCCTCACCCACCAGATAATACGATTTCTAGCCCTCACATACAATATAGTATGCTTTCTAGCCATATCTCTTTTCTTTCTGAGTGCGCTTTCTAGCCCTTACATATAAGATAATGCACTTTTTAGCCTTATCCTTTTCTTTTGAGATCATTTTCAGCCTTTACATACCATATAGTACGCTTTTTAGCCCTATATTTTTCTTCTGAGTGCGTTTTCCAGCCCTCACATACTATATAGTGCGCTTTCTAACCCTACCTATTTCTTTTCTAAGTGCGCTTTTGAGTCCTCACATATTAGATAGTGCGTTTTCTAACCCTCGTTTATCGAATAGTGCATTTTTTAACCGTATCCATTTCTTTTGAGTGTTTTTTCTAGCCCTCACCCATAAGATAATATGCTTTCTAGCCTTATCTCTTTCTTTTTTTTAGTGTGTCTTCTAGCCCTCGTATACCAGATAATACGCTTTCTAGCCCTATTTCTTTCCTTTTAAGCGTGTTTTCTAGCCTTCGTATACAAGATAATGCGTTTTTTAACCCTATCAATTTTCTTTTGAGTGCGTTTTATAGCCCTCGCCCATTAGATAGTGCGCATTCTAGCCCTCACCCATTAGACTTTTCATAGGCTAATTTGATTTAATCATAGGCTTACTTAAAAGTTTAAGAATTAATTTAGGTCAAATTAAAAAAATTAATTCAGTGCAAGGACTAGATTAGACTTTTAAGGGGTCAAATTAATTTTATTATGGACTTAATTGGTGAAAAATTAAGTTTGAAAGCTTAATTTGGTCATAAATGAAAAGATTGGAATTTGAGAGGACCAGATTTAATTTTTCCAAACTCAATTGGATGAAATCATGGATAAAATTATAAGAAAATCAAAGTTTAAAGGTGTTAATTAAGGCCAAAATTGAAGAAATTAAGAACCAAAGACCTTTTTACGAAAGACATGTGAATTTAGGGACCCAATTCAACTGAAAACAAGGGTGAAATTAAAGAAATTAGAAGTTGAAGGTCAATTAGGGATGAAATGAAAAATATCCAAGACTGGGGACCAAGATGAAAAATGCACTAAACTCAGGGAATCATTTTGAAACTCGGCCGGGGTGAAATTGAATTGATTCTTAGAATCAAAATTCAATTGAGGACTTATTTGACTAAATTAAAATATTAGGGGCTGGAATTAAAAAAATGGGTTAATGACCTAATTTAGGTATAAAAAAAAACTACATTGTTTCATTTAAGTAAAATGGTGCCTTTTAATGTTGTTTTGACCAAAATGACATCATTTTGGTCAACAAAAGTGAGAAAAATAACAGTGTTAGACTACATGTTGTCTTATTTTATTTCTGCATCCCTTACCTTATGCTAGAAAAGCTGCATGTGAAACCATTTTTTGAGTCCATTTAATGCTCCATTCATCCTCCAAACAGGACAACAGACACACCATCTTCACCCTCCAACATTGTACTACACTCTTGTCCCTTTCTTTGCCGGTTTATAGCCTTGCAGCTGCTGCAATAAACAATTAAGATGATTTTCAAGCAAATTAATGGTCACAAACTATTCCCAAGAAACACCTCATGTCCTTCTTTCATCTCGTATAAATAGGGATGAATTTCGTGCAAAAGAGAAGGGGAAATTTGGGAGAGAAAGAGAGCAAAAAATCAAAGCAACCCCCCCCCCAGTTTTCTCTAAAAAAAAAGAGAAAAACTTCTCTTGCATTCCAAAAAACACTATCACCACTTAAAAAACAACTTTACCCAACGTCTTTCATCCTTTTTTTTTTAACCTAGCAAACAACCTCCCTTCCTACACTTCCACCATTTTTCTTTTTCTTCTTTCCACGACAACATTGCCACGAGCAACAACAAGCTCTTCCACGCTTGGGTTAGCATTATCACAACCATCCACCATCACTGCAACAAACCATGATAGCTCCCTACTGCAACATCCACGTTTCTTTTTCCTCCTCTAACGCAGTTTCTCCAATTTCCAATAGCCACCGCAAACCCACATAACAGCACCATTAGCTCCACCAGCAACCCACCACGCCATGTTTAAAACACCACTACCCAGCAGCACACCCTTTTGGCTAGGTAAGTTCTCTGACATTCCTGCATTTTAACCTCCCATTTTGTTTTGTTAAAAGCATGCAGAACATGAATTAATTCATGTTCTGCAAGCTTTACATAACTTGGTTACTGGGTTGGGCTAGTAACAAAGTTATGTGGGCTCGATTAAGCTTAGCTCATATGGCTGGGCTGGGTCCAGCCCACATCATAAAAAAAAAAATTTGTTGGGTCGTCTGTTAGCCCAACAAATCAGGTGGGCTGAGCTTGAGCTTAACTTGTACAAGTAGGCTTAAGCCTCAAGCCAAATAGCTCAATCCAGACTTAAGGGCATGTTTGGTAAGCCATATTTTTCCTTAAAACATAAGGCCTTGTTTGGCTACTTATAACGTGTTTAACAAGCATACCCTTGAGGCATTTTTAATGCCTCTAATTTTATCCAAACACGCCCTAAGCCTCTTCGTTTTATTTTAATTTATCTTTATTTGTGTGTCTAGCCAAATAGACCCTTAAAAATTTCAAAAAAAAATCTAAAAAAAGTCACAAACTATTTTGAAATTATTTGTGAGTCCCTCGCATGTTTTTTCAATAGACTTACACTATAAGATACATACCAAAATACTTGATTTTTCTAATAAAAATCAAAACATTTTCAAAAATTCAAAAACAAAAGTCTTTTGTTTCGGAAAACACACACACACACATATAAAGAATTTCATTTAATATTGGGTTATAGACTTACTTTGTAAGATATGGACCTGATATTAAAAATACCTGATCTTTGAAATTAAAAAAAACACAAAACAATTAAAAAATTACTCATTTCAAAAAAACATTTTCATGCATATGGAAAAATCCTAAAAATTTTTCATGCATACTTTTTTTTTAAAATAAAATCACATTTTATCAAGTTTTAAAAAAAATACAAAATGAGTATCGTAACCAGTTTATGATTATCCATTAGTGTTTAGACAAAATATAAAAAATCCCATAACAATTAATTTTTTTAATTAATATTTGAAGTGTAGGATTTAGTTGTAGACTTTAATATTTAGAAGTATAAAATTACAATGTAAAATATATTCGTAGGTATTAAAGATACAAAGTAGAAAATAAATGCGATACTAAAATTAAGAGCCTTAAAACGGTTAGGATTCAACCTGATAAGTTAAAGATTTCCTCACGAAGAAATATCTGCTTTTAACCTTTAGATGATACCAACAAATAGAAACATGTCTTAGATTAACAATCAATAAATAATGTAGTTTACCATACAAAGGTAAGGTGCACTTAGAATGATGCATTTTTCCCTTAAATAACTAGTCATCTTACCCAAACTATCGCAGACCATAGATTTTCTAGTGACTATTATACTAGGTGACGACTTTTTTATATTAAAAACAAATTGGAGAACAGATAATTTTGAATTGAAGAGCTAAATTAAAAAGAAAAGACAATTTCATAAGAGAATTAAAGAATAAACCACCAAGAGAACGATAACCAGATCTAAAAAAATTAACCAATTAAGAATTTTGATCAAAGGACGAAATAAAAAACAATTGAAAGTTCACAAAGAGGCAAGAAAAAATGAAGAAAAAGAAAAAGAATCACAACCAAATTTGAAAAATAAAAAAATAAAAACTTCAGATTGAAAGATGCAATTGAAAAAAAAACAAAAAAAAACTTATGAAAAGTCCAAGGTCACAAATTAAAAATTCATAAGGATAAGGGATGATACTTAAACATTCCCAACCAAAAGGACTGCCCTGAAACTTCAAATGTTAGGTGTAAATTTTAAGGGAGGAGAGAGAAGGAAAAAAAAGAATAGAAAACAACTCTAGTGATAATCCGCCCAGTATAACCCAACACATGTTGCCTATGGAGGAATAAGGATGTCATGAATAATCGACTAACATGACACTTTTCTCAAGCTTTTGCTTTACAGGTTTGGAATTTTAATAATTTTTTAATTATTGTAAAGACTAATTTACCCCTCTACGCACCTAATTATAACAAAAAAAAAACCTCATGTGGAAAATATGAAGATGACCTAAAAAACCTAAATTAATTATGAAATTGAGGGTAATTTTGTAAATTTATTGTGTTTTTAATTTTTAATATTTTTTTAAATATTGTTAAGACCTATTTACTCCTTAACCCATCCGATTATAGGGAAACAACCAAGATGAAAATATGAAAATGTCC
>Ga0307508_10004987_pt1 | contig 12762 bp, 6 predicted proteins | sample 9_EM_MG_FD_203089 | JGI IMG/M metagenome (GOLD analysis project Ga0307508, IMG submission 203089) | Populus trichocarpa ectomycorrhiza microbial communities from riparian zone in the Pacific Northwest, United States - 9_EM | ecosystem: Host-associated > Plants > Roots > Unclassified | place... | reverse complement strand
GGAGTGGAGCCCATGTGATTGCCGTGCACAATAGCTCCAAGTTACTAAAGACATGGGTTACTGCTGCAGTTCCACTAAGTGAAGCTTGTAGGCGTACGCCTTGGTTTATCCTTTTTGTGGAATAGCCTACACAAATAGTATATTATTATTTGATCCTGTAATTTTAATAAAATAATTAATTAGTCCCTTTACTTTACAAAAATCATATTCAATCTTTAAATTGCATATTTGTTTACTTTCAAGACAATTGAACTTTTTTCCCCTTAACATGTCCTTAATGTGTAATAAAATCTGCAATCTCACCTATATAGACAACATAGAAAAGCATTTAAAAAGGGTAATTTGTATATTCTAGAAATAATCAATAGTCACCTTTAGTTAAGGGACTAATTTATGACTTTGAAAATGAAAAAGGACTAACCTAAAGAATGTTAAGAGTATAGAGACTAAATTATAATTTTTCTCTTTTCCATTTTTAGACAAGGCAACCCTTTTTCTTGCGTTTGAATACTCAAGGTGAGAGCGAGACCACCCTTGATTGTCTTCTACGTTTCAAAAACATTGCAAAATGGTACTATCTTGACTTTCATGGTCCTTCAATTGTACAAGCCAAAAAAATGACGAGTCTTTCTCCTTTTTTTTTTTTTTTTAATCACATCATAGTTGAATGGTTGCTCATATAAAGAAAAATATTCCAATCTCTTATTTAGAATTTGTTTAATCTATATAGAAATATTAAATTAAGTTGACTAGTTTATTTTCTATTTTTAGCATTCCATTTCCTCAAATAAGATTTTGACACTAGCATAGCATACAATATATCAATTATCAACTCCAAAGTCCGCTAATTATAGGCTTAATTAAAAATTTTGAAGTTGATTTTGTAACTCAAAAAGACTAGTGTTAATTAACATCTTTGTGTGTTAATTAACATCTCTGCAAATCCTTTCGCCTTCCTCCTATCATGAACCTAATGGTCGTTTGATGCCTTACCAAACCCATATGCATTTCATCTTAGCGTATAGCTAAATAAAAAAATGTTGGGTTTAACACCTTGTCAGACCCACATGTACTTGGTTTAAGCACGTAACTGAACTCAAAGATGTTGGATCTAACTTCTTGCCATACCCACGAGCATTTGAGCTCAGTACATAACTGAACCAAATGATGTGGGTCTAGCACCTCACTATACTCACATGATTTGCAAAAATTATGAAAAAAAAAATTCAAGAACCATTTCAACATTATTTATAGGTCCGTCACATGTTTTTCCAACCATTTTACTTAATATCAGAGCTGTAGATTTACACTGTAAGATATTGACCCAGTATTAAAAATATCATCTTTTCTTTAAAATTTAAAAAATACAAAAATTCCTTATTTAGAAATTGAAAAACACCATAAAACTAATTTGTTTAATTAATATTTAGGGTATGAATTTTACAATGTAATGCATATTCTCGATATTAAATTAAATGAATGGATAAAAATAAAATATTAGGAATCAACTGTAGACTTTAATATTTGAGGGTATAAAATTACATTGTAAAGTAGATCCCTAGGTTAAAAAAATACAAAGTATAAATAAATATAACATTTAAATTTTGGGCTTTAGAATAAATAGGTTTTAGTCTGATTAAGGAGATACTTCCTTATTGAGGGGGATCTATCTTAAACCTTAGACAAACTAACAAATAGAAATACAATTAGAAAGAACACACTCAATCAACAATACAACTTATCATAAGTAGGGTGCATTGAGGGTGATGCATTTTTCTCGTGTATAACTAATCCCCCTACCCATAATCTTGTAGGTCAATAGGTTTTCTAATGACCATAATACTAGGTGACTACTTTTAAACCTTTTAAATCATAATTTTATGATTTATCCCAACACATCCAAAACCCTCTCGATCCAAGAGTAAAACTCATCGTTCGACGTCGTGCATGCCACGATAATATAAAGGTTGGTTGAAGGGTAAGGCACTTAAGGTACGTGCCTATTATGATTGGGATCTCCAAGACACCCTTTATTAACACTCTTGATTCTTCAATCCCAATCAAAAGGGTTTTTATATGAGTCATTCTTGAGGGATTTATCCTTATTTGGGACATCACATCTCTGGACAAGATGTTAACTGAGCTTCCATCATCTACCAACACCTTGTGGATTTGATGATTGAAAAGAACTGTGGAAGTTACAAGTATGTCCTCATAGGGGTAAGTCACCTCCTCTCTATTTTCTAGAGTAAAAGTTATATAGGGTTGTGCCATGGGTTCTGTTAATGAGCCATTATGAGGATCTATTTTCCATACTTCTTCCTGCCATTAGAAGTATCTCTCTTAGCCGAAGTGCCCCCTAGAATCACATTGATTTTAGGTAGGGCTTAGGCAGGTTGGTTGAGCTCTTCTCTATCATATTCTATGTGGGCATGCCCTTTAATAAATTTTTTTAGATAACCATTAGCTATCAGTTTTTCAATTTCTTTCTTTAATATAAAACAATATTCTATATCATGTCTTTCATTCTTTTGGAACAAGCAAAACTTTTTGGAGGTGCGTGTTTGTGAAGGTGACACCATAAGAGGGGTGGATACTGAATAAAGTCTTTTCCCTTAATGGCTGTAAATACTTCATGAGGTTGGCATTTATGGGAGTCATATGTCTCCTATCGGGGTATTGTATGTGATCTTTTACTGGCATTTTCTGACCTTTCTTTGAATTATTATCTCTACTGGAATAACGATTTTGTTTGAAAGGTTTCTCATCTTCAACCTCTTGGTAGAAACAAGGAGGCCTATGCCTCAACATATTGGCTTTTTCCACCTGTATGTGATTTTTCATGACTTTCTTTACCTTAAAAAAACTTCTTTCTGGTAGAGCATACAAATCTTTCCATAGAGAACATTCCCTCACTCCACTTATCAAACCCTTTAAAGCTACTAACTCAATCAATTCCTTTACTTTGAGCATTTCTTCGTTGAACCTCTTTAAATATACCTTGGTGGATTTCCCTCCTGATTGAGTAATGCCAAAGAGTTCTTTAGAGCTCCTCATGACGGGTATACTGGTGCTAAATCATGGCATAAATTTAGCACATAGGTCATTAAAACCCATGATAGAGCCCATCCCTAGGTTGTTATACCATGCTTGTATTGACTTTTTGAATGTCGTAGGGAAGATCTTGCACATAACATCACTATCTTGGATGACCAACTTAAGGTTGTTATATATGTTTTAGACATGTTCTTGTTAATCCATGTGACCATCATAGTTGTCTAAAGTCATTTTGGTGGAGATGTACTCCTTAAAGATAAAGGTGTACAAGACTCGCTTAGATAAAGATAATCCTTTTATCTTATAAGGATTGTAAACTTCATCTTGGATGTATTTACTAGCCATACTCTATCTTGACTTTTATGTAATTGGCTCTGGGAGTTGGATGATTCTAGCATGGAATAGAAAGATTGATAGTTAACTTTAGTCCCACGGTGGCTAGAAGGATCAGGTATAAAGTCATTGTTTATTAGAATAGCTTCATGTCTACTAGAACAATCTCTAAAGAGATTAAGAGATCATTAAGGAGGAAAGCTTTCCAAGTTATTTTGCTCAGCCTTCTCTAGATAATACAATTGACTCATAGCAAAGGGGACTGCTTGTGGTTGAGAGGTTATGATTAAGGGTTATGTGCTATAACTTGGTGAGGAGATAAGGCCTGATGTTGCTCTTGGGATGCCAACATTACTTGGGTAAAGGCTTACTCCTAATTGATGAGTTGTTGAAACTCTGATGGAGCAGACGTGCTAGCATTCGCATGGAGGTCCGTGACACATTCCATCCTAGGAGTATCTTAATTGTTTGCCATTAATAGTAATTAGTGATGTCAAAAACTAGTTGATAACTTTTTGATTAGCTTCCCACAAACAACGCCAATTGATAATGTTCCAAAATCTAATATGCTCAGGAATGAAGGTTTTTTTAGTGTTTGGATATAGGATGATAACATATTCATGTCAAATGTCAATATTCCCTTCTCCAGAATTTAAAAAATTGATGATTTATGATAGAAGACTTGACACCTATAAAATAGTCCCTTTTGGTGGCATTTAGAAACATTTTGATGATAAAGTCGATCACTTTTAATAAGAGATCACAATAAATTAGAGAATGAGCTATAAATTCTAATAATAAGAATGTTGGTTCTTAGTTATGTATGATGAATGCTCTAAAAATAAACATATGAATGCTTAAAGAAGAGTAAAAAAAAGAACTCTTTACCTGGGTGGTTCATGGGTATGCATAACCTCTAAACTTTATCATGTTACTTGAATGGAAATGTTGGAATGTCATCTCCTCCTGATACATTAATTAGGAATATAAATATCACTTACACACTATTAATGAGTGATATATATCTCTTACACAATGTTAATGTTGATGTTGATGAAATAGGTCCTTATAAGACTTTTATGTACTTAGGGATGTAGGGAAATTATCATTCTTAACCTTTAATATTTTATGTTAAAAGACATAAAAATAAACAAACAAATCCTTATGATCTAATATGAGGCCTTAAAAGATTATCAACTCTATATTTATTTAGAGATGTAATGATTCCAAGCCCAATGATGCTGAGTCTGACATCTCTTCACACTTACGTGGACTTGGGCTCAACATATATCTGAATCCAAGAATGTTGGGTTTGACGCTGAGTTTGTTATCTCCTCCTGATACATTAATTAGGAATATAAATATCACTTACACACTATTAATGAGTGATATATATCTCTTACACAATGTTAATGTTGATGAAATAGGTTCTTAGAAGACTTTTATGTACTTAGGGATGTAGGGAGATTATCATTCTTAACCTTTAATATTTTATGTTAAAAGACATAAAAATAAACAAACAAATCCTTATGATCTAATATGGGGCCTTAAAAGATTATCAACTCTATATGTATTTGGAGATGTAATGATTCCAAGCCCAATGATGCTGAGTTTGGCATCTTTTCACGCTTACGTGAACTTGGGCTCAACATATAGCTAAATCCAAGAATGTTGGGTTTGACGCTGAGTTTGTCATCTTCTCTTGATACATTAATTAGGAATATAAATATCACTTACACACTATTAATGAGTGATATATATCTCTTACACAATGTTAATGTTGATGAAATAGGTCCTTAGAAGACTTTTATGTACTTAGAGATGTAGGGAGATTATAATTCTTAACCTTTAATATTTTATGTTAAAAGACATAAAAATAAACAAACAAATCGTTGTGACCTAATGTGGGACCTTAAAAGATTATCAACTTTATATGTATTTGGAGATCTAATGATTCCAAACCCAATGACGCTGAGTCTGGCATCTCTTCACACTCACGTGGACTTAGGCTCAACACATAGTTGAATAAAAAAATATTGGGTTTGACATCTTTCTAAACTCATATGTATTTGGGCTCAGCACGTAGCTGAACTCAAGGATGTTGGGTCTAATACCTTGCTAGACCCGTTAGTAGTTGGGCTTAACTTTTAACTTAACCCAAGGGTGTTAGGTTTAGCATCTCTTCAAATCTACATGTACATGGGCTCAACATGATGAGTCTGGAACCTCGTGTAATTAGGCTCAACACATAAGAGTGTTGGGTTTGACATCTCGTTAAACCTATATGTACATTGGCTCAGGACGTAGCTGAACCCAAGGATGTTGGGTCTAGCACCTCGTCAAACCCATATATACTTGGGCTTAGTGCGTAGCTGAACCTAAGGGTGTTGGGTTTGATTTCTCGCCAAACCCACATATACTTGGGCTCAACACGTAGTTAAACTCAAGACCATTGGATTTGATATCATATGAGACTCACATGCATTTGAACTCAACATGTCGCTGAACCTAAGAATATTACGTTTGACATCTTGCTAGACCCATATGCATTTGGGCTTAACATGTAGCTAAACTTAAGGATGTTGGGTTTGACATCTCATCAGATCCACATGTAATTGGGCTCATCATGTAGCTGAACCCAAGGATGTTGGGTCTAGCACCTCGCTAGACCCATATGTATTTGAGCTCGGCGCATAGCTGAACCGAAGGGTGTTGGATCTAGCATTTCACTAGACCCACATGTACTTAGGCTCGACATGTAGCTCAACCCAAATGTATTGAGTCTGACATCTTACCATACTCACATGTACTTGAGCTCAACGCGTAGCTGTACCCAAGGGTACTGGGTTTGGAAGCAAGTTAGACTCATGTCATTTAAACTTGGTATTTTGCCAAGTTTAGATACGTTAGGTTATTATTATTCTGCCTTTAGACTTTTAATCATAAGCTTTTAAGCAAAAAAATATTATACACACACAACTCACCAATGCATTTTTTTTTTACATATCAATGTTTTCTTTTCTCTGAAAAGAAAAAGAAAAAAGAACAAAAATAGTACTCCACAAATTAACCTACTCCTGTATCAAAAAAGAAAAAGAAAAGAAAAGGGTGTCTAAAGTCTAAACACTAGGAGGTGTTGATGATGATTATAAATTGTGTGCCCTGCCCTACCATGTATGATACCTTCTAGAAGATTAGTCACATGGTTGATGGTTGTTTGCGTCATTTCACTTCAATCTCTTTCATGGCTTTCCGCCTTTCCCTTCTATTAATTTAATTGGCTTGACCTAAACAAGTAAAAGAAAACTTACGTTCTTTCTATTCAAAGTTCAAACGCAGCAAATTACAAGACGACCCAACATTAATTATTTTCTGTAGTACTTTAAAAACTTGGGCTTTGTCCTAGAGGAGGAAATCTTCTAACCAAAGTCACAAACTATCATAACATTAATTGCTTCTTTTTTTTGTGTGACAAAGAAATGGAGAGAATGAAGAAATCTGTTGATGTTTCTTCTTTCTTGCTAGTGGAAGCTACAGGTGATTCTGAGGTTGATTCTGATCCCAACATGACCATCATAGATCTTGTTGATGATGATGATGGTGATGCAGAGTCATGTAGCTGTGATACATCATACCATTCTTGTGTTAATGGTGTCTACAGTGAGGTTGAAGAATATCATGTTAATTATAATGTGGTTGATGAAGAGCAGCATCAGCATCAGCAGCAGCAGCAGCAGGAGGAGGAGGAGGAGGAGGAGGAGGAGGAGGAGGAGGAGCAGCAGCAGGAGAAGGGAGTTCATGTTTATCAATCACGGGTTGATCATGGACATGCTGGGTTACCAGTGAAGCAAAAATCATGTGTTTCAGTGGATTCAGCCAACGAATCAATGAATGAGAAGGAGGAGAACAGGTTGTTTTGGGAGGCTTGCTTGGCTTCGTAACTGGAGTCTGCAGGATTATTGTTATTTCTCTTTCTAACTCATGTTCCAAACCATCTTGACCTTCAATTTGTGTCAATGGTTTTACTGGGTTTCTTCTGTTTTTTTTCTTCTTTTTTTCCTGGTTTATGAATTTTCCCCGTTTCGAGAAAGAGAGGAGAGAGGTTAAACGCGGTATGTATATTTGTCCAAGAGATAGTAACAATTGTACAGATGATATGCAGCTAACTACTATTTGTTTTTTTCTTAAAAGAAAATTCTTTTGGTAATCCTTAGTGATGCTGTGAGCTGTATAATCTTCCAAGCTTTCTCATAATAATGGATGATTAGGGGAGAGCTTTATTGTTTGATTTCTGATGATCAAAACATTTGATTGCCAGGCAAACCACATGAAACCATAAATTTGGAAGTGTGAAGGAGCAGAAGACAACGAACTCAAGTAATCAAGAAATCCTATGCATCTAACACGAGAATTTTCAGAAACTCAAACTTCACACAATAACAAGTGAACGGCCCTACAGTGAACTCAGAATCAGGTTTTGGTTTCTGTTGGACAGAGGACAAGGAATTAGACATGGGGAACAGATTACATTGGAGCCTAAACTGCCGAGGTTAGACATACATTCCGATGAAACATAAATGTAAAGTTTTCAGCGCTGTGTTGAAACTTACAGAGCCCGAAGCTGAATCTATTAGTTTAACATGCCTTAGTCAATTAATTTGTTTAATGTGTCTATAATCAATCAATCAATCAATTGTATATGATATTATTATATTTATTATAAATATATATTTATTATTAATAAAAATTAAATTAAATTTATTTTTAATATTCATATAATATTATATTAATGAATCTAATATTTGATTTATAAATCTAGAGTAAAGATAAAGTTCAGGGAACAAAAATACTTTCCAAAACAAATTATAAAGTTGTTATAATTATGAGATTTTTGTTGCATCAAAATATTATTCCTGAAATGTTCCCGGTCGATGCCCTCTTAAATATTGAACATCTATTATATCTGTTAAGACTAGTACATATTATGTTTTTTTATTTATTTATAAAAGGAAGCAGTTGTTCTCATAAACTGAGGTATAATGGATACATAGAACTAATATGTAGGTGCTTGTCATAAGACATGTACACTGAACTGACCTGCATGAGAATTCCATATGGAGATATCACTTGTGTTAATGAAAAGGCTCACGTGACGGTTGTGTAAGTGATTCTTAAACTTGAGATCACTAAATTATCTTATACATAAAGTGTTATGTTTTGATCCTATTACATATTATCTTGGTAAATGTATCAAATGGGCAAACATTGGATATAACATAAACTATATAAAGATATTTGAGTGATCAAGAGAGGATTTATCACCCTAGATGAATTAGGGTCAATAGTCCATATGTTTTCAAATTGTATTGATTGTTAAATCATTGCACAAGGTAGAATGAGATTTGAAAAGAGTTTTAAATCTTATTAAAAAGATCAATGATTATAATGTTGTGAACAACTATGATTTGACATTACAAACACACTCCATGCTAAAATGCCTAAATCAAAATATTATTGATGAAGTGATAATAATTACACTGAGAAACCAGTCACTAAAAGGTTAAGTCAAACCACCTATGATTTTTTTTAATATTTAGAGGGTCATAACAAGTTGTTAGACGATGCACTTGATCTTCAAATATAAATTAATTAATTATTGAATTGATAATAAATTGAATTGTTTAATTTATTTAATTCTATTTGTTTAGAGTTATAATTTATTTTTGAGCCAACATATTAGGAATCTAATAGGTCACACACATTAAGAACTATTATACAGAAATTAAACTAAGATAATTAATAATGTGTGACTTGATTGAAAATAATTTTAGAAATTAAGCACTAGAATGTATTTAATTTAGAGATTATAATTCTAGTCTTAGAATAATCAAGTAGGGACTTGATTAATTAAATTTCTAAAATTATTCTTAAATGATATATGGATATTATTTAGGTGGCAAATAGATATTTTTTCATTTATAGGGTTTTAAGATTCATTATGAATATAAAGTTATGCCTCTTATTTTTGAGGAGGTTGTTTATTAGATAAAAAAACTATGTAAGTCATAAAATAAAGAGCCAACACTCTTGGCATAGTAATTCCTTCTCTCCTAAATAGAGATTTAGAAGATTTATCATTGGTGATTCGTGTGGATTACCGTTAGAGGTAAGAAAATTGAACGACTTGTGATTTGCAATAACCTAACTTTTAAAGAATTATTCAAAGCTGAAGAAAATCAGATCTTGAGGTAATAAATCCATAACTAACTCTAAATCTATCTAACGGGATCTTAGGGACTCCCGAATATTACCTAAAATTTATTGTTTCTGGTGCGTGTATGGATTTCGGGAACCCAACAGTGGTAGCAGAGCCTTCGTTAGAATAATTATGGTTGTTTGATTGCTATTTTATTGTTATTGGTGTTAATTAGGAATTAATTTTGTGTGCAAAAATTAAAAAAAATGATCGGTTACTATTCTCATTCGATCAGATCATATCTAGCTGGAATTTGGATTTTATTCCTAGATTCTAGTGATTAAAAAAAAGGGTTTATGGTCGCTATGCCTTCACTAGCGGGGGCGTCAGCCGTTGTTGTGCCTGACTTGGTGCACAGGCCAGCACGCCGCTAGCTGGCGAGGCAGCTGTGTGACTTGATTGAAAATAATTTTAGAAATTAAACTGATTGAAAATAATTTAAAAACCATTAGTCAGAAATTAAACTAGAATAATTAATCAAGTGTGACTTGATTGAAAATAATTTTAGAAATTAAACATTAGAATGTATTTAATTCAAAGATTATAATTCTAGTATTAGAATAATCAAGTCGAGAGTTGATTGATTAAATTTATAAAATTATCCTTAAATAATATATGAATATTATTTAAGGGGCAAATATATATTTAATCATTTGTAGGGTTTTTAAAATTCATTATAAAAACTGTTGGAGATCGAACAATTGAACAGTTTGTGGTTTGCAGTAACCCAACCTTTATAGAATTATTCGAAGTTAGAGAAAATCAGATCTTCAAATAATAAATTCTTAAATAACTCTAAATTTATCTAATAAAAATTCTAAAAACTCTTGAATATTACCTTAAATTTATCATTTCCGTCGCATGTATTGATTTCGGAACCAATATAATCATTACTCTTAACACTCCATCACAACTGGACACTCCCTAGCCTAGTGCAAGCAAAGCATACGGAATTAATGCAGTATTAATTTACAAAAGCAACCATGATGGGAAAGAGCAAGTCAAAATCTGCAAACGAAGCATTTCCCGAAGCATGTTGGGGACACTTCGATCAAAAAAATTCAGTAGAGACCCAGATGCCTGCTTAGTCAAAACGGACTCCTCTAATTTGTCAATCATCAGCACATCGTCATTAGTGCCTTCTTCGCATCCTTTTGATTGACTTATAATGTCAATCTTTGTCCTACAGTTATCTCACTTACCCTTAGAAAAACTTGTAGCACCTGCGAAGTCTTTTGGTAGGCCGCAAGCTGGTTGCTCCACAACCATGCAGTGCAATTTTTATCCCCATCCAACTGCCTCAAGATGCATTCTTCTACCTCACTTAACGACTCAACGTCATTGTCATTATCTTCTTCTTCGCTGCCAGGTCTGTAATGGGCACGATCATCATAGTCTTACGGTCCCTATCTCAACTGACAGCTGACCCATCTCGAGTTGACTGTCAAATTCCTCATCAGTTTGCTGACCAGATGAATGAGATGACATGGGTGAATATCCTCCAGTCGCAGTCTCTTCATGCTCTCGCGCCGTTTTTGTGATTAAGGTTTAGTTGCACAGCATGCATCAATGCTGTGAATGGATCAGACATCTGAAAAGGGGAAAAATCTTCAATCAAATTTAGAAACACAGTAATAAACGAGATTAATACACTGAGTGTACCATCAAGCGAACATGCAAGGCTACATTATATTCGCTTTTAGCAGAAGTGCCTTCATTTCATTGTAAAGAAAAGCAACTTTCATATGCTAAGAAGTAATGGAAATATACCTGAGTCATGTTTGGAGCATAGTCCATTGCAATATTCCCAGCAGTCTTTTTATTGGAATCTTCTTCCTCAACTACATCAGCCATAAGACCAACAGCCCAATTGAGCAATGCAGCCTCAGGAGGCTTTAACTGCTTCACAAGCTCAACAGATTCTTCCTCGTGTTGCATTGCAGAACCTGTACAGGAGAAAGCCCATCCAGCACCCCAGAAGGAAGCTCCCTAAACCAGGCTTTAATAAGGCCTGCTAAACAATGGACAGATGTATCATCAGGCACAATCCCCTTGTTCAGCTGGTCCCTTGCATGCCTCTCCTGGCTATTTTCTGGGTTTAAACGGAAAACCCCTTCTGCCTGGAAAACCAACCAAAATCAAATGTAAGACAATTCATTCAATATTGAAGTGTGAGCATAAAAATCCCAACTGTTTGAACGTTAAGTGGTTTTGTAATCGATACCTTTAGATCTCCTTGTGAGTACAGTCTATCCTGCATCATCAAGAGAATTGTGGGAATACAATTTCCCTTCGAATCATAATTAAGAGACATTAAATTAACATCCTGGCACTGCAAATTGTGATGCTTTAAGTTAAAAAAAAAAAAAACCACTAAATAATACTAGAAAGTAAGGAATTTATACAAATTCATAAGCGACAACACGAAACAAACTATTCGTGAAAATTGAAAGAAGAGAACACAAAAGCTATTACTTTTTTAAATTGAATATAATTATATAATCATGTCAGTTATTGTAAACCACATAATAAATAATAAATTAAATAAATTCCAACTGGATAAAATATTATTTAAAAGAAAATTTCATGAATTAGGATGAAAATTCTCATAAATTTTGAATAGAATTCTGAATAAAATAAATGTACAAATTCGCACCTGGATAATATGGACTGTCAATATAAATCACATGTTTAACCATATAATTTTTTTTCTAATTGAGAATGGTGAAGATTCTGAAAATTTTTTTTATCATGATTAAGGGTAAAATGTCATAAAAAATTATCATTAATCCTTCATTAAACAAAAATAAAACCGTGTACGAAACTTTTTTCACGGTGAGGAGCTTTACATAAACTACTCTTGTTAAAAAATAAATGAGTAATATTTTTATAATTACGAAGAAATCAATTTCTCTCATTCCTTATAAGTTGGCCGGCGGATTCAAGGAGAGGGAAAAGGGTTAAAATTTTTTTCTTCACTTCTTCTCCTTCTTCTTAAATCACTATACCATTAAACAGTTTTACCGACGGAATAATTTCGTCGGTGTAAAGCATGAACTCCGTCGGTGAAATTATTACCGACGGTCTTCGTCTGTCGGTATACTAATCGTCGGTAA
>Ga0307508_10004986_pt1 | contig 12762 bp, 20 predicted proteins | sample 9_EM_MG_FD_203089 | JGI IMG/M metagenome (GOLD analysis project Ga0307508, IMG submission 203089) | Populus trichocarpa ectomycorrhiza microbial communities from riparian zone in the Pacific Northwest, United States - 9_EM | ecosystem: Host-associated > Plants > Roots > Unclassified | place... | reverse complement strand
ATACCGCCACCGCGAAGTCGAATACCGCAACGATACCACGCCGGGCATGAAGAGATTAGGGTGAAGCTGAATACCGCCACAGCGAAGTCGAATACCGCAACGATACCACGCCGGGCGTGAAGAGATTGGGGCGAAGCCGAATACCGCCACCGCGAAGTCGAATACCGCAACGATACCACGCCGGGCATGAAGAGATTAGGGTGAAGCTGAATACCGCCACAGCGAAGTCGAATACCGCAACGATACCACGCCGGGCGTGAAGAGATTAGGGCGAAGCCGAATACCGCCACAGCGAAGTCGAATACCGCCACCGCGAAGTCGAATACCGCAACGATACCACGCCGGGCATGAAGAGATTAGGGCGAAGCCAAATACCGCCACCGCGAAGTCGAATACTGCATTGATACCACACCGGGCGTGAAGAGATTAGGGCGAAGCCGATTACCGCCGCAGCGAAGTCCAATACCGCCACAGCGAAGTCGAATACCGCAACGATACCACGCCAGGCGTGAAGAGATTAGGGCGAAGCCGAATACCGCCACCGCGAAGTCGAATACTGCATTGATACCACACCGGGCGTGAAGAGATTAGGGCGAAGCCGAACACCGCCACAGCGAAGGCGAATACCGCAACGATACCACGCCCTGCGTGAGGAAGATAGAACGAAGCCGAATACCGCTACTGCGAAGCCGAATACCACAACGATACCACGCCCTGCGTGAGGAAGATAGAGCGAAGCCGAATAACGCTACTGCGAAGCCGAATACCGCTACCGCGACGCCGAATACTGCAATGACGCCGAGACGCGAGTGCGCGGACTGGCGGAAAGGAAAGAGAACACGCAATCTATCATCTCTCTCCATAGACCTACCTCTCTACCCGTGACCGGCGCTGCGACCACCCAACCCCAACAAGAACATCGAGCCCACGCAAGGCGTGTGAGAAAACCGCGACGAGACCATGCTGGGCGTGACAGATACCGCAACAACAACGATACCGCGCAAGGCGTGTGAGACCGCGACGAGACCACGCAGGGCGTGACGGATACCATGACAACAACGATACCACGCAAGGCGTGTGAGACCGCGACGAGACCACGCAGGGTGTGACGGAAACCGCGACAACAACGATACCACGCAAGGCGTGTGAGATGACCCATGGAGATACGCCGGAAAGAGCCAAACACCAGGATGTCAGCCTAAGTCTATGTTGCCTGTCGAGCCGAACGGAGTAGTCGAGGCAGGATCTTGACACTGGTTCCTTGTGAACCCCGACAACCATCACCTACGCTGCCACGCCACGACCCCGCGAGCACCCCTAGCTGACATCATGCCACCACAGGAAGACCAGGAGGCCGACGAGGCCGCAAACGTAACCACCGCCATCCAGGACGAACAAATCAACCTGCTTGGTGAAATCGTCATCATGATCAAACCACCACCCGAGAAACCCGCTGCAACCACGTGGTACACCGGACGCTCGCCCAACACATGAACCAATTCCATGACGCCGACTAACAACTCCAGAGGATGGCACATGCACTGGAGGAAATCGTCACCGAACAGCACCGCCTGAATAAACAACTCCAAGTCCGGCAGCAGGTTAGCCGGCCCGTACGTATCTACCACACCCCGAGCAGCCGCTGCCGCGCGCCTACTCGACATGACCTCGCCGGAGCTTCGGTCTGGACAGGGGACGTGCTGTCACGAATCTGGCAAGACAGGCTTCTGGGCACCGCCACCGGAGCCGCCGTCACCCTTGCCACTGTATGGTTTGTCCTCGTCTCCGCTGCCGCAGCCGCGGTCCTCCTGCGCGCCTAGGCGCATCACCCCGGTCCCCGCCGAAATCGCTCCGCTAGTGATATCCTTCGAAGCCTCGACCCGACCGCCGGCCGGTCTGGGTCCTTTCTCCTGTTGTCTCTATTATGTTGCTTGCGCGTCCTTTCTCCTTACCATTACGTAGGTTGTTTCCCGCTGATTATGCTTGCGCGTCCTTCTCCTGTCATCGATACGTATGTTGTTTCCTGTTGATTATGCTTGCGCGTCCTTCCTCCTGTCTTCTTACGTATGATGTTTCCCGTTGAGTGTGCTTAAGCGTCCTTCTCCTGTCAATCGCCACGTGTGTTGTTTCCCTTTGATTATGCTTGCGTGTCCTTCTTCTCTTTCCTTACTGTTCCTACTTGTGTGTCCTTTCTCCTGTTGCCGCGAGTTGAGTGTTGGCCGCGTGGCGGCCGAGTGTGATCAAGTGTTTTCCTTGGGCGCGGCGATTGAGTCATGATGGGGAGGAACTGTGTCAGTCTTGCGGGCAAGGTGTGATTCCACAGAGGGAAGGAAAAGTATAAAGGCAGGGCGCGGTAGCTAGTCTGGAGATTCTTCTCCACGCAATATATTATCTATACACCTGAACCTATCTTTACCCATCTCTGAGCGGCGTGACGAAACCAGCACCGGGATCTCGGATCACTTGCGCCGATGACCACCGGGTCATCCAGCAGCGCGACGAAGTGATCCGGGATCACCTACAACGAACGACACCGAGATACGATTATCTATCTACCTTGACCTACCATTCCACATCTCTGAGCGGCGTAACGAGACCATCGCCGGGATCTCGGATCACTCGCGCCGATGACCACCGGGTCATCCAGCAGCGCGATGAGTAACCCGGGACCACCTATGACGAACCCACAACACCACCGCACACACCGGGCCGCGCCGGACAGAACGGAACCCCGCCGCGCATAGCGGGCCGCGCCAGACAGAACTGAACACTGCCGCATATGCCGCGCCGGGTAGAACGGAACATCGCCGCGCATACCGGACCGCGCCAGACAGAACAGAACACCGCCGCGTATGCCGCACTGGGCGGAATGGAAGACTGCCGCATATGCCGCCCCGGGCGGAACGGAAGAACGCCGCGCATGCCATGCCGAGCTGAACGGAAGAACGCCGCGCATACCGCGCCGGGCAGAACGGAGGACCGCCGCGCACACCGGGCCATGCCAGACAGAACGGAACACCACCGCATATGCCACGCTGGGCAGAACGGAACACCACCGCGCATACCAGGCTGCGCCAGACAAAACGGAACACCTCCGCGTATGCCGCACCGGGTAGAACGGAAGACCGCCGCGCGTGAGGGAAGTCTGCCGCGCATACCACAGGCCACACCGGGCATGAAGAAAGACGACAACGACGATGCCACGCCGGACATGAAGAAAGACGACAATGACGATGCCACGCCGGGCATGAAGAAAGACGACAACGACGATACCACGCTGGGCATGAGGAAAGACGACAACGAGGATGCCACGCCGGGCATGAAGAAAGACGACACCAACGATGCCACGCCGGGCATGAAGGAGGATGAGCACGACGAGTGAGTGGGAATCACTTGCGCCAAACGACACCGGCGGGGGCCGGTCGAAGCGGGGCGACGAGATCGCTCAAGAAGAACGAGAGAATGATACCGTGCTACAGTAAAGACCACCGGGTGGCAGTAGATGAAGACCGCGTAAGACCTAGCACGGCCGCACGGAAGGCTGGGAGCACGACGCCTCGCCAGCAGGAAAGGCTACGCCGAGGGACGTCCTTAGACTTCACCTAAAACAGTGGGAAGTACTTGCCTGCGCCAGTGAGCTGAACGAACACAGCCCGAGAGCCGAACGAACAGAAGACCTACCGAGTAGGCACGCCAAGGAGCTACATTGCCTGTCGAGCCCAAGACAGAGAACGGAAGTCGGGGTCAGGTTTTTGACAGAGGGTGGCTGCGGCAGCAGCCCTCCCCCAGAAGGACTACAAACGCGTCGGCCGCAACGGCAAGCCGGAGCGGGAGCACACCAGTATGGAGCCTCTGAAAAAATCAATCCCATGGGACGAGTGGGGGGTTGTTTTTGAGTGGACAGCAGGAGCGCTGCAGATAGACGCAGCAGTGGCGGTGAGTGCAGCGGCCTTCTTTAACATCAGGCTCAGCAAGGTGGCGCCTGCCCATGTGCGAACCGAGGGCTTCAAGATCTCGGGGCAGGGAAGGCTATCAACCACAGCGCACTTCGGGGCCTCAGCAGCGATGCTCCTCCACTTCATCAAGGAGATCCTGGAAGCGGCAAGAAAGCCAGACAAGGTGATCATCAATGTCGTCGCGAATGAGACATGGGCGGAGCTTAAGATCCTGGTGCCATACGACCAGTACTGGCACCCCAATAGGCTGGCAGACCTAAGGGAGCAGATTGAGGCAGAAAATGAAGGTGTTGTGGTCCCCCCATTTTCGGTGCAGTGGATGCGGTCAGTGCGGATCATCGAACAGCACTACCAAGCTGGCTGCCTCCCGAAGAATGCGCTGTCGGTAGTCTTCAAGTTCCCAGGCAAGGTGGCAGCTCAAAATCTACAAATGGAGATGTGGGTGGTGGGCAACAAGTTCCATGCACTACCCTTCATCCCCAACAGGGCGGATATTCTGTGCAGCACCTGCAGCCAATGGTGGCACTCAGAGTTTTGGTGCCAGCAGGCAGTGGTGGTTTTGGCCATCTGCGCAGACAGCCACAGGACTGAAGACCACAGATGTCAGGTGGCTACCGGCAGAAGAATCGGCAAGGTGCCCACACACCGAGATGAGGCGTCCCAACTGTGCTGGCGGACACCCAGCCCAGGATGCCAGGTGCAAGGCTAAGCGAGCTGCCATTGCGATTGCCAGAGGAATGCGGGGGACAACACCCCACCCAGTGTTCGACATAGACCAGACTGGAGCAATTTTAGGTATGGTCGGGTCGGGTCGGGATGTACTCAGACCGACCAGAAGGTCTGCTCAGGTCGGATCCTGACCTTCCCTATGTCGACTCTGGATGGTTGGCCGATGTCGTCTGACGTCGGCCAAGCCATCCCCAAAAAGTTCAAGTTTCATACTCCATACAGTCGGCTTGTGCTCAATGGATACGGCAGCCTCCAAGACAGCTGACGGACAGACTACAGTCGATAGTAATTGGTTGAAAAGTTCACCGCTATAGTCTACAGGCTGTATATAAGTGTGAATTTTTTCGAATGAAATGATACATCTCGCATGCTACACAATATCCTCCGCACACAGTGCATTAAGCATTTCCTCAAGGGCTCTGATATCATCCCTTGTAGCCGCAATCAAGCCATCCCGCGAGTAAGTATGGGGAGCGATATGATCAAGCAAGTGGACAAGCTACCTGAGAGTACACGAATGGTTGGCCGACTAAACAATCGATCAAACGAGAGGACGTAAATGAGCAAGAGGGAATTGGAAAAGCAGTCAAACGCGCATGTCAGAGTATTGGAGTGAGCGGAGAAGGTGTATGTCATGGCGAGATGTCTGTTCTGTTCCAACTTTTATGGTGTGGGAGGTTTAGGTTCGGTTACTTCATTGCAGTGGGTTCGGTTGCTTCATTGCAGTGGGTTCGGTTGCTTCATTGGGTTTGAGTTCGATTGCTTCATTGCCGAGGGTTCGGGTGGTTTATTTTATTGGGTTCTGGGGCTTCATTTGCACTGGGAGGATTGACCACAACCCCTTCCCCAGTTTTTGTATATGTATTGAGGTGCGGAGCAGGGTTGGCTCCAGATCCTGAAGAGTATCCTGGACATCCTTCTCGCCGGACAGAATCAGCCAATCATTGGGTCGCGTCAACACCCACCCATTCTCTTTTAATTCTACATTCCTTTCTTGTCCTTACATTTCACAGGCCTGGCATAGGTCTTTCAATGGTATTTTAGCGTAGATTGAAGTCGATCAAATTGCATATTATTTTATGAGTGCCAAGACAGACTTATCCCGACGTCGGCCGACATAGACATAGTCGGTCCGACTTGCTGCACCTGTCGTCGGGACGGTCTATTTTCTATCCCGGCTGTGAAATGCGAGGTCTGGTCAGTGTCTTGGCAGACCGACCGGAGCAAGTCGGCCGACCGGTCTGGTCTATGTCGAACACTGACCCCACCTGAAGACGACCAGCGAGCACCCACGACAACCAGCGGGACTGAACCAGGCGCTCGGTGCTGGTAACTCCGCGCCATTGGACTGGGTCTCTGGAGGCGTGCCTGTGGCAGTCTCACCAGACTGGACTGAGGATGCAATGGAGGTCTTAGAAGTGGAATGAAGTGGCACCGCCCCACCTGTAGCCGCATAATGGCGGTCCCACAGGTTCCCAAGCTGGTGGCGCTCCAGCATAACTGCGCCAGGGGGGGACAAGTGTTGGAGGCAGTGTTGGAGACAGTGGTCAGGATGGAGGCAGACTTGGTTCTTATCCAGGAGCCAAGAGAAATAAAAGAGAAGGACAGCACACGCTCGCACTCCAGTTTCCGGTTCATTAGGGGGTAGGAGGGGGCACCAGTAAAGTGCTGGGTGGCAGTCAACCAGGCATCCTGGTGCCAGGTGACAGAAATGAAGGATGTGACACGGGACTGAACCAACTACGCGCAGGCACTGGAAGTCAAGGCGCCGGGCGGGGCCTCGATCGTCGTTGTCAATGTCTACGACTGGGAGCCCAGCAGTGGCGTAGGATGGCCGGCACAGCTGGCCAACTGGGAGGCTATTGCGAGACACAGCCAGGTAATAATTGCGGGGGACATGAATGCCCACAGCCAGATGTGGAACAGGAGGGCAACATCAAGACAAAATGCCCCATTCTGGGAGAACCTCATCACCAACCACTCGCTGGTGGTGTGGAACTCCGAGGACGTAACTAGAGTAGGTGGCGACAACCAGTCCATCATTGACCTCACGCTCACGTCACCCAACATTGAGCTCAACTGGAGTATAGCCAATGAGGAGGCTACCGGTTTGGATCACGAGGTCATTGTATGGGAGGTACTTAGGGGGGTGTTCGTGTAGGAGGAGGATTCGGGACGCTACGCCCAGCGGGGTGTCTAGAGTTCGGGTGACACAGACGTCGCTACTGGAGTGTGACATAGGGCTACATAGGACAGTCACAGTAGACAGTCACAGGCGGCGCACGGACACTCCGTATAAGTGTCCGGTGCTCGCCTCTCTAGAATGGACATGCTTCTTGCTACCCCTCAACTGGTAGCAACACTTTTTCTTTTCGTGTTGTGGCATCCCGGGAGATGAGCAATGAGCCACCCCTCCCCCCCACCACCCACGAAAGAGAGAAGCGAAAGAGGGCACGCGAGGAGCATCGAACATACCGCCGAAAGGAGCGAAGACGGTGGCTGGCGCAGTAAAGCCAGCGCTGTAGCGAGAGAGAGAGAAGAGAAAGAGAGAGAGGGAAAGAGAGGGAGGGAGAGAGAACACCTTGCATGAAAAGTAGCTGCCAAGAGGGCAGCGAGCGGTAAGTGTGGGTGGCGGCATTCGGGGCCCATACCTTACATCTCACCAAGCTGTTTCTGGTCACATACAGTGCGCTGACCTTTAAGAAAGATGTCGACATCAGGAAGCATCGACTGGCCGCTACTGGAGGCGCTATTCGAATGGGTCGGGGAGAATGAGCTCTCACGGGATGGACAGTCAAACGCCATTCTCGGAGTGACGGCGGCGGCAGTCGAGCAGTGCTACACCCCTTGGTACAACTTCCACCGGGAGACCGTAACCATGATAGATGTGATGATAATGGATCTGCAGGCCGCAAACAAGGAGAAGAAGAGTGTTCCGACACTGAAGGCACACATCGGCACGCTTGAGAAAGAGGTTGCTACCCTGAGGGAGGAGTCAACCAAGTACCGGGGACAGACCAATAAGTGGGCAGAGAGATATGGAAAGCTCGCTGATGACTACCAGACCTTGCGGACGACCGCAACCGCCACCCCAGGAGTGCAGAACACCATCATCCAAAAGATAAAGCCATTCAAGCCGAAACGGTACAAGGGATCACAGGACCTGGAAGTCATCACAAGGTGTCTTGATGAAGTCCAACATTATGTTCGCCAGGGCGCCTCGATGTGCCCAAAGGCATCTTCGGACAACCAGAATATTGACACCTTTTGGCGTTTCCTCTCGGTGAAGATCTTTCGGTGGTTCGAGAAGGAGATGAAGGAAAGAGAAGTGGACACGATTCCACCGATCGACAACGACTACAGGATCAAGTGGTCAGATGTCAAGAAGGTCTTCAAGGAGCAGTTTGTACCGGAGGTGGCGGTGCCTGTTGTGAGGAATGAGTGGCGTGCACTCATGTTCAACAAAAACCAGGTGCTGAAATTCAACCAGAGGGCGTTGGAGCTCGTGGAAATCCTGGGAGGGTCTCTGTCGATCACGAGGGGAGATCCGCTGTGGGAGGAGTACTTGTGGAAGCTCCCAGAGGCAGCAGCCCAAGATGTCATGCAGCAAGCTCGCCCGATGAGTCGCGTCCACAAGATCGAGCTCACGCTCTCCGATATGATGGACATGATGGCGGAGCGGACCCTACCATATTTGCCGCCTACCACCCCCTCCAACACCCCACGAGTAGCGTCAACCACTCCAGTCACCACTTCCACTGCCGATTACGGCCACCCGATGGATTTGAGCAACATGGAGGACCCAGAACTATATACTGTCGACGAGGCGTCAAAGCGGTGTTTCCAGTGTCTGGGATTCAGACACATTGCAAAGCTGTGCCCGGCTCCAAGTTTGAGGGGTAGCAAGAAGCATGTCCATTCTAGAGAGGCGAGTGCCGGGCTCTTATAGGAAGTGTCCGTGCGCTTCCTGTGACTGTTTACTGTGACTGTCCTATGTGCCCTATGTCACACTCCTGTAGCGACGTCTGTGTCACCCGAACTCAAGACACTCCGCTGGGAATAGCATCTGCCGTGCACGCATGACCGGAATCCTCCTCCTACAACCACTCCCCTCCTAATAAAACCAGCGCCGTCAACGGCAAAGTCCCCCCCTTTTGTAAAAACAAACAAAAAAACGAGCAAACAAGAAAATCACATCCATCCACCCCCCAGCGCAACACCCGTGCCTCCTGAAAGCGCAAACAAAACAAAAAATAAAAAATAACGAAAAAAATATGCCCCACACCTGTTGCACACCAGCCCACATCCCGTCTTCCACCAATTTTTCCCTCACCCTTGTTCCATCCATCGGTAGATGCGTAGGCCATTCGCAGAGTGGTATTCGGGGAGCTGCTCGTTGCTGCTACCTCTCAGTGTCACGGTGTAGCCCTGACTGCACGGAGTGTGAATGGTCGCGCTGTGTTTGTGTGTGGGGATCAGCATGAGGGTTGCGTGGAGGATAGGGTGTTGCCCGGATGGCTGATGCTTTCCTATTAAAGGAAGCCGACGCCCGCTGCTCTTGTCTTTTCTCCCTTTCTTTCCCCACGTAACAGCTTGTACATCTCGCTCTCGCCTAGCAATAGAACTTGTCTCCAATTCTCTCTCTCACTCTGGTTCACCTCTTGTCCTTGTCCCGTCCCGCACCTCTCTCTGCTTGCACATCCCGCGAGCGGGTGGCACATGTGTCGCCCGCTCGCCACGCCTATACCGGCTCGCCTCGCGCCGTCCGCTCACTGTGCGCCGCCCTTGTTCCTGTCCTCGCCCGCTCGCTGCGCGCTGTCCTCTGCCCGCTCTCCGCGCGCCGCCGGCTCGCTCTACGCCGGCCTTCTTCCTTTCCTCGACCCGCTCGCCACGCGCCGCCCGCTCACTGTGCGCCATCCTTGATCCTGTCCTCCCCCTCTCACAGTTCCCTGGTTGTGCCCGCCGCTTGTGTCGCCTGGACGCCGCTCCCTGGTGGCGCTCAGTACTCATGTCGCCCGCTCCCCGTCCTGGCCCTCGGCCCGGTGCCCCTCCTTGTTCTCTGTCCGGTTCTCCTCCTCGTTCCGTGCCCAGTTCCCGACCTTTTCCTTCTCCACAACCCTCTTGTCCTGTCCGCCCCGCTCCATGCCGTTCTGTCAGAATAAGGTGGCGTCCGGAGATGAGGAGGCGTCCAGAGATGAGGAGGCGTCCAGAGATGAGGAGGCGTCCGTACATGACTGAGTCCCCGAGCACCGGCTCGGGGGCCCCTGCTTTGCAACCTATCGATGCTGCTGTTCTGATTCAACTACTTCTGTAGGAGAATCGGTAATATGGCATACATCGCTTCAAATCCATATATCATTCAAGACTTCAGTATCACTACCTTGAAAAGCTGGATCCAGTAGGCACAAACTTTCGCTCAGTCTGAATTGATACTATAGGCAATAATTGTACGAATTAAACAGCCGGTTCCGGCGTATCGACGACTATGGGAGTGGAATTCACAGGTTTTGAGCATTGCGAGTGATTTCGCACGCAACCTGTAAGGTGCCAAGCGTTTGCTAGTGCCTGCGCTTTCGTACGGCTCGGCTCACTCACCACAGCTAAAATACTACGGCACGGCCTCAATTCCACCCCTTTTTTCTTCTCCTTTCATCATATGCACGCACCACCATCAAACTCGTCGCATCTTACTTGCTATAGTCGACGCCGCCAGCATCCTCGCCGCCGCCAGCATCCTCGCCGCCGCCAGCATCCTCGCCGCCGCCAGCATCCTCGCCGCCGCCGGGCATCCACACCGCTATCCTCACCGACATCGTACTCGTCGCGTCTTACTATCATCCACGCCGCCGGCATTTTCACCGCTATCCTCATCGGCATCGTACTCGTCGCGTCGTATGCACAACTTCCCACTGCGTCTGTCCCTCTGAGAGCTGTGCTAACAATCTCACAAAGCTTGCCGATCTTCTCGCCGCGTCTTATTTGCGATCGTCCTTGCTGTAAGCTAAGTGTGGTATATAGATATACATTAGATGTAATGAATAGAACTGGATTGAGTCATTATACCTGGAACCAAATGCGTGTTTGATAGTCGTCGCTGCAATGTACCATGCCCTGACAGTCGCGTCCGGATGCTACCACCGCGACTACTCTGTTACCTATGTGTGGTGCGCCATCGTAAGCCTCGTCCGGCCGAGATTTGCCTTGACACTCTGCGTCCAGAAGGCAAATGCCCTGACACTCCTCGTCCGGAAGGCAGATGCCGTGGCACGCGTCGTCCGTACGACATTTGCCTTGACACGGCTGCGTCCACCTCCACCTCCACACCAACCTCCACCTCGACCCCAACCCCCACCTCGACGCCAACCTCCACCTCGACGCCAACATCCACCTCGACGCCAACCTCCACCTCGACACCAAACTCCACCTCGACGCCAACCGCCGCTGCCGCGTTCATCCAAACCTCCATTCCAGCCTCCGACATGGCGACGATTGCCCGGCTTGCTCGATCCCGGCTGTGTGTTGCATCAAGGCGACATTCACTCCATTCAGGCACTCCTGGTTGGCATCTGTGTCGTGGACGGGTTGCGTTTGGAGGATTGCGCACGTATACCACACCAGTGAACTCCGAGTCCGGAAAGCCTCTGGGATCAAAACTGGCGACACCCGCGCCTCAGGGATCAAAGTTGGTGGTGCCGACAGGGACTTACACTTTTTCACCGGGAGTAGCAGGATTTGAAGAGATCCGCAAGCGAGTCTACATCGACAAGACGCAATTCATCGCTCCAATTTTAGAGAAGGACTTTGTTCTATTGTGCCGTCCTAGGCGGTTCGGGAAGACTCTTACTGTAGAAATGCTTCAGCAGTTCCATGGTATCGAATTCCGTGGCCAATACGAGAGACTATTCAAGGTATGTGGACTGGTTAATTAGCACTTATCTGCGTGTTCACCACCGATGCCTACTTAGGGCCTAGAGGTTGACAAGGCCGTTCGAAATGGGGAAATCCAACCTGGAAAATATCTCGTTATGAAGATTGACTTCTCCGGCCATCCACCAAACGGGATTGACGGTATTTCGCAGCGCTTTTACAAGAACATAGAGGTTGAGCTAAGCCGGTTCATTCCTGTTTACACCCCATACCTACGCAATGCGATGACTCAGATTATATCGAATTTTACCGACAATCCTGTTGATAATTTCCGACTTCTTGTTGATGGAATTTCCTTGGAGCTTAGGAGGATCAAAGAGGATGCGAAGGAAAGCGATAACCCGCTCGCTGACGTGGAGGGAGTAAGTTCATTCTAGTTGGCTGCTTATTCCGCTGTCATGCTTCTAACGCCCAAAGATCTACCTGCTGGCGGATGAATACGATGTTTTCGCGAATCGGTGTATGGATCCACATGACTACAATGCTTGGAGGGGAAGTGGGATTGCAAATACTCTGAGAGCCTTCTGGAGCACAGTCAAGTCAGCCACCACCGGTAACTACCGCATAAAGAAAGTGTTTATCACTGGAATCACACCACTTCTGTTGAGCGACATGTATAGTGGTTTCAACATCGCTCAGAACATTTCCTTCGATACAAATTTTGCAACCATATGCGGTTTGACAACAGACGATGTCGTGGCAGCTCTGAAGCTCTTATACAAGGAGGATGAGGAAATGGTAAAAGAGCATCTCGCAAAGCTACAGTACTACACCGACGGTTACCACTTCTCCAACACGGAATCTGTACCAAATGTCTTCAACACAGACACAGTCATGTGGTATCTTGAGGTAGTGTCCTTAAAACAGCTCGTACTGAAGGTTGAGCCCAGTGCTGATTAGGATAAGTATGTCCAAAAACATGGAGGTAAAACGCCCGACCTCGCCGATCCTCCGAATTCTGAAGTCTCCGAGAATATCTTGATGAGCTGTGCTAGTGCACCTGCGGCTATAAACGATATTCAACTGGCGCTCCAAAAAGACGGAGATGGCTACCGGAAGTTAAGATATGACAGGATACTCGTAAACTTCAAGCTAGAAGAATTGGTAAGTCGCACTTATGTTGGTAGATAATCTGGTTCTAACGCTCTCG
>Ga0307508_10004984_pt1 | contig 12764 bp, 12 predicted proteins | sample 9_EM_MG_FD_203089 | JGI IMG/M metagenome (GOLD analysis project Ga0307508, IMG submission 203089) | Populus trichocarpa ectomycorrhiza microbial communities from riparian zone in the Pacific Northwest, United States - 9_EM | ecosystem: Host-associated > Plants > Roots > Unclassified | place... | reverse complement strand
GCGGCGGAGCAGTTGACTGTCCGCTGGCTGGCGGAACGTGTCTGGGATTGGGAGGGAAGGACGAAGCGTTGGGCGTTGGGTGTTGGCTTTAGCGTCATCCAGCGTAGAGTACATACGGGCTAGCAGGCCGCTGGGGGGGGGGGATTCCTGATTTCCGCAGCTGCTTGGCTGCTGGCTGCTCGCAGCCATGTAGAGTAAAGAGAGGCTGCCTTTCATGCGAGTCCGTACGTACAGCCCAGAATGGCTGGATGGAAGGAGACAGGTGCCTCGCGGAGAACGGGCGGGAGCGGCGAAGTGCATGGGGGGACGCGGGGGGGAAATGCTCAGCACAAAACCCGACGATGCATTGCGCGGGCCAGCAACGGCCGAGGCCCGCGAGCGATGCCGGACGGCCGCTGGCGCTGGATGCTGCTGCTGCTGCTGCTGCTGACGGTGGCGATGATGGATGGTAGCTGCCAGGACGCAGGATGCCGGCCAGCACGGACACTACGGGAAAGAGAGAGCGCGAGCGAGCGGTGTTCCTACACGCACGGCCGTGTTAGCCTTGCCGACGGACGTGATCCGGACGATCCGGGGGGGCCCCATCGGCATCGAGATGGCCGTACGTGTTTCCATCCGGGCCACCGTGTACACGGTGCTGCTGGGCGTGCTGGAGAATCGCCCCCGGGGACGACGGCATCCCTGCCGCGCGCCGGACGATATCTACACATGGACGGATCGATTCGCCTCCGTTGCATCTGCGCGGCCGGGCGACGCAGCGGTCGCCGGAGCGCCGTCCAGCGAGATCCGCCAAACACGAGCGTGCGCGCAGCAAACGGGCGGCGGGCGCGCGCTGCCATTGGCGCATCGAGGTGTTTTGCGGGCTGAGATGCGTGTGCTGCGTCCCGAAGGGGCTGCTGCAGCACACGCCAGGCAAAACCAGCACCGTCTTATCTGCCGATCCTCCCGACAGACTCCCAACCACGGCCGCGCATGCATGCACGCCCGCAGCACGCCCGCGACGGTGTGGCTGGCCGGATCCGCACTAGCAATGCGGCCACACGTATCTTCTATCTATCTATCTACTCGACATATGTGTGTATGTATGTGTGTAGAGCATGTATGTATGTATTCCGCAGCGGCGCTCCTCTCGCGCGCGTCCGCCGACCACGGGGGGCGACTGCGGCCCTGGAGTGGTGGTGGCCGGGACGGCAGCTACTGCAGGCCGCCGTTGTCACGGTCACTGCGCCCGCACCCGCGGCCGCGGCTCCGGTGGTGCGCGTGGACGGGCGGACGGACGGCTGGCTGGCTGCGATCGCCGCGAACTGCTGGCCGGCACTCTATCGCAGTGCTTGCTTGCACTGCCACGCTGCCGTGCCCAGCCCCCGCTGCGACACTGCGACAACGTGCCGCCGGATCGGTGGTCGTGTGGCTCCGCCGGTCCGGCCGCTGCCGATTAACACTTTCCGCCATGCCACCACCAGTCCCGCTGCCACGCCCAACCACCAGCACGCGCGATTGGGTCGATCGGTGTCCCCCAGCCCCATGCCCCCGGCCCAGCCCAAGAACCACCCGTGGCAGCACGTGGGGCCGGTGGCGGTCCGGATGGGGGTTGGCGCCCGATCGCCAATGGCCGCGGCCGTTCTGGACGTGTGGGGTGGCCGAGGCCCTGCGCGGCAACTCTGCGGACCACGCCTCGGCCGGCACGATCCCCCGCAGCCGCCAAGGCGGACCGCAGATCACGCGCGGGCACTCGCTGGCGCGGGGACACGTCCGCTCCGCTTCCAGATTGCGGGCCCCCGGGGGGGGGGGTCTCCCAGGCTGCGGGGGCGCCAGCGGATCGATGCACGGCGCAGAATGCACCGATCGCCCGATGCGGCGAGCTCGAGCACCCGACGGAGCGACTCGCGCGATGCAGCGCGTGTGTGTGCGCGTCCGCATGGCAGAATCCGGCCGGGCGAGCATCGCGTTCCAGGCTCCCCACCGGCAGCCCAGAGCCGCGCCCGTCGGCCGTCTCCCCGGCCGCACCAGCACGGAACGCGAGGACGCCGCAGCCGATGGGAGCCCGTCGTCGGCGCCAATGCCGCAGCTGCCGTGGAACCTCGCATAGATATCCGCGCCCAGCGCCGTCAGTTGCCGGCCCGCAGCCGCCACTCGACGGGCAGAATCCCCGTCCCCAGGATCCCAGCTGCCCCCTTCGCGCGGCGGGGGGCTGCAGTGCTTCCTTCGGGTCTTCACGAGCGAGGTTCCACCGATCAGCAGCGAGTCTGCAACGAAAATGATGTGTCAGAACCGCCAGAGTCAGCGCGGAAACTAATGCTGCAGGTACCCAATCCTCCGGCGTCTGATTGGCCATCCATGCTCCCACCACCCCGCACCTTGAAACGGCCGCGAGCGTTTTTCGAACCGAACCCACACCCCTCCGACTGACCGAGGTGGCAGCCGAGCGGAGAAGTGGGGGCCGGTCTCACTGTGCGGCTCTGGTTCGCATTTCTTTCTTACGTACTCTGCGTATGTACGAATGCATGTATATAGAATGTATGTATGTATGTATGCATCTACTCCACAATCCGTGGATGCAACAGGCGCGCGTCTGATCGGAAGCAGCGAAGGAAAGAACAGCGCGTGAAGCCAGTCCCCATGCAATGCAATGCTGCGTCCCCGTGGCTGGGTGGAGGCGGCCGTCGTACATAGCCTCTCGAGAGTGGATCGCAAAACAACTGTTTCGACCGCCTCTGCCCAGCCGACCCCCCCCCCCCCAGCGATGTCCGGCTAGGCAGCAATGGTGCGCGCGTGATGGGACCCACAGAGTGTTTAGTCATAGAAATAGCAAGGAAGTAGAGTACATACTGGTGCATGCAGGCCGGTAGCTAGCGGCGACACAGCGCACCCGCGGCCACTGCGGCTGGCGGCGGTGCAGCGACAGCCGCGACCGGCACGCTCGCTGCATGCATACACGCGCCAGCCGACGTGAGATGCCGTGAGGCATACGCACAGAGCATCACTCGCCAAGTAATCCCCGGTCCGATCCGCACGCCGACGGCCCCATCCGCAGAGTTGCTCCGAGCATCTCGGCGCACTGCCGGCGATCGGCCCCTCCCTCCCCCTCCCCTCGCTCCATCCTCGCTCCCCCCGATCCGAGGTGGGTCCCGGCAGGGCACGTGCGGAGCGGGTGCATGCTTGTGCTTGTGCTTGTGCTTCTGGGGCTGGGACTGGGACTGGGAGGGGGGCGGGTCCAGGCTGCAGCGCTACCGTGCGCGGACATACATACGAAGCACACAGGTACATTGTATAACTTCTGCGTACTTCTGTGTCGCATCGGCTTCGGCGGAACACGGCTCCTGCGACGACCCGCGCTTCGTGTCCTGGAACGGCCGGCCGGGGGGCTGAGGCTGCTCCCCGGCCGTCGACGGTTGCTCCAGCATCCCGACGGATGGACGGACGGTGGTCCTACGAGTCGTCCTCGTGACACCGTACCTGCCGGCGCCCGGGTTGGTTTTTCGCGGCTGGTGGTTTTTCTTTCTTTCTTCTTTCTCCTCGTTTACGCGTGCCCTACAGCTTCTCGCACATGCCAACCCCAAACCCCCCCCCCCCCGCCCCCCCCCCCCCCCCCACCCCCGGGCCCCCCCCCCCCCCCCCCCCCCCCCCCCGCCGCACGACGAGAATTCACCGGAGTCATCATATTACCATTCTGCCTTGCCTCGCACGGAGAGCCGCCATACTGCTCCGTACAGGATCCGCACGGGATCGATGGCAAATGTGGATAATATCCATCCACAGGCGTTTCGACTCATTATACGAGTGACAAGCAGTGAGGGAGTCACCAACAAGCAAGCATCCCCCCCCCCTCCCCCTCCCTCCGAATTTTAAAAAAAACTGTATCCCAGGAAATCCACCAATATGCGTCTCAGCTCTTTGCTCACCGACACCCCCCAGCCCCCCTTTTCTCATTATGGTGTATCATACGACATCGGTGGGGTGGTATTGATGCGCTGTCTTTGGTCGGGCCCAGTTGGGTCAAAGGTCAGGTCGGCCGCAAGCGGAGTTTGTGACCGCGAGTTGACAGCCAGTTGGTCGATTGGGGACGTGAGTCATGGTGGCTGTGCAGAGGATAGGCGTCATTCTCTCATGTTTCTTCGTGCCTGGTTGGCTGGAGACAAACAAACATGTGAAGCGCGAGCAATCTATGTCCGTGAATTCGGGAGAGAGAGGGGGGGGGGGGGGGGGTTGATATGTGCGCAACGCAGCGCAATTTTGGCGGGCGAGATTGAGATGACGAAGCCGACATGTGGAAAGGAACAATCCACATCGCAGAGTAGGGTGCGTAGATAGTATTGGTGGTATGCAGGTACTCGGTCGAGGACGTCGGCGCAGGTCGGGAGGCGGGTAACAGCGGGCGGCAAATGGAAATGCTGGACGCCTCCCTCCCCTACGGGCGGACGAGTGCGACGCGTCGCCCCCCCCTTCCTCGCCAGGGGCTGTGTCTGTGCGCCGCGGAAGAGAGAGAAAAAGGAGCTGGAATGACCGAAGCGCTTCCATGTGTGGTGGTAACGTTGCGGGGATCATCGCGGTAGTTACTGATTCGAGGGGGCTATGTGAGTCATCTCGTCGGTGTTCCGAGGCCCATCTCCGGCGGGTAGCAGACGTTCCGTACTGGCCGAACGTGCGGTGGTTGGGATCTCAAAGATCTCAAATCCAAATCTTAGTTATCATACTCGAGCCAGACGGATCGATTGTCGATGATGTCACTTGGGGAGATTATATAATCGGGTCGGAATTAAAGTTTAGCGGGGGCCAGGCCTGGTCGGGGGCACAGACAGCGACAAGGTTTTGTCCCCGCCCGCTCGATAGAGAGAGGCGGCAAGGTCTGGTCATCCCGAATTGGATGCGCCATCAATAGATACCTTCATTGGAAATATCGACGCCGATGCTGCTGGGGGGGGGGGGGGGCGGCAGCCGGCGACGAGAGGACACCACTGCGATTGGTTCAGCGCGGGCAACCCAGGGGATTCGGCCTGGATTGCCATGTTGGTGTTCGTTGTGGTGATCGCCCAGAGCCGATCTAGAGTACCACCGGGAGGCGCTGCCTGGTCTGCAGTTCGGCAGAACTGAGGACGGGAGCCCGGTTTCAGATGTACGGCCCCTGCTTGCACGGGGCAGAATAGGTACATAAGTTGATATGGTAGCCCGACGAGCCCGGCAAGCCCCGCGAACGCCGCCACCACCTGCGAGAAGCAGTTCCGTAAGTCCTCTTCTCCTCTTCTCTCCCGCCAGCGACAGAATCAGCAACACAGTAGCTGAATAGCATCCGCAGGCTCCGTAATGTACAGTACCTACTTACGTACGGGTGCAACGGACCTTGGGTGTAACGGACCTCGGGTGATGCGCGTCGTGGCTTGTCTGGGGGCGATGCTGGGGCGATGATGCCGCCCGGCCCCAGCTATTGCGGGATGAGTCGCAGAAGTCCGGACCTCCACGGACACCGCTAGTCTTGCCGCTCACTGCTCACTCATCGGTCAGATGGCTCAGCGGCTGTGCCGTGAGCGCTCAGGGCGCTGACAGCCTCAGGTTGAAGATGAGGCACTTGGCGGCGATGCGGCGGTGCGGCAGGCACAGGAAGGCATCGTGTGGTGCTCGTCGCGGCCCGTGGGGCTTCCCATCACCAAGGTGCGTTGGATCCCGCCTCCCCCACCTCCCAACAGACCTTCTGCACGTGACGGAGGGGTTAAGGTTTGTCACAAGGGCAAGCAAATGTTGTTTCACCGCAAACCAGACCCAGCTCCATGATACGACATGCGCACTGCCCACGGCCCCGAACGATGACAGATCAACGCCGATCTCTCAGCCTCGTCTTGCCACCGTCCTCAACTCTAATTCGACAACGTCGAGAAACCGCTCACTGCTCTTCCTCCATCCCATCCCATCCCATCCCCATCCCATCGCTCCCCGTCCAGCCTCCTCTCCGCCTCTTCTCGGGCAACCGAAAATCTACGTGCTACCGTCGTCAACCTACCGTACATCATCGCCTCATCAAGAGCCCATCGTCTCTCTCATCGCATACCTTGGATCTATATATTCTGCCCGCTACCATTTGCTGGACCGAAACACGTCACCTCCCCACCGGGCATCTTCTCGAGCCGCTCGAGTGTGCAATGGTTGTTATTCGGGGAACGCAGGGAAGAAAAAAATATCTGCCCAGTCAGTGTATGCGTTGTCGTCGCAGCCCACTCAGCTCCCACACACATCCCCCATCATCTTCTCCCTCGCGATCGCCCACCCACCACAAGCCCCCCCCGCAGCGGGGCAGAATGGCAGAATTATCCACTGGCTCTCGACTTATCGTGTGTGCGCGAGCAGCAGGAACAGGCGGAATGTACTAGGACGCGCTCGACTGTGCGAAGCACACCCTTGCTCAACACCGTGTCAACATTCAACGTACCTACGTGTCGCAATCCGAGTCTCGCGCCCTGCTCATGCCTCACCGGCCGGCCTTGGGATCCTGAGGAGAGCCAGGACGGTGCGGATCCCCTCACCACCCCCAAAACCTCGCCGCTTTATGTGTGCGCAAGTTACTCGTATGTGCATTTGTAGGTGGGTGGGTTGTGTTGGGTGGGTGTTCCTAGAAAGGTAGGTATTCGGGTTGAGGTTGTTGGTCTGGATACTATGTGCTCACTAAGCGAAATACCCTCTCCTAGTTGTGCGCGACATCGAGCTGACCGTGTCTTCCGGAAGCTGCTGGGAAAAAAATCTTTCGCTCTCTTTCGCCCTCTTTCGCCGTTCGTTCGCGCGGCAAATCGGCCGACCGCTGTGGACACAGGTATCGACATCAAAGCGACACGCTGCTTGTGATCGTGGGAATTGACTGGCCTTGCAGCCGTCCATGCGTCCAGTCGGTTCTTTATCTCGGATCGGCTCACCTCAACCACACAGCAACCAGGCGGGATCCCTTTGAGCCTTTGTGCCATCGCGACCATGTCCACAACCGCGGAGCGGTGTGCGTTCGTGCGCAAAAGGTGGCCAATCATCTGGCGAGCGGTCTGGTCTTGTGTGTGCAACCTCGTCGGAAAAGACCGTTTTTGTGTGGACAACACGGCTGGGCGTAGAGTACTACTGCACAAGCCCCGCGTAGCCCCCAGGACAAAATCGTGCAACCGGCCAAGGATGCTGCTGAGCTGTCCTTTACTTGCATGCTGCCCAGCAACCAAACCTTGGAGGGCTCGTCCTCTTGCTGCTGCCTTCATGCTGCTCAAAAGCAGACGGGCGTCATTGCCGGCCTGTTCTCAGCCTTCAAGAACGGTCTACTGTAAAGTGTGCATGGTGCTAAGTAGGTGCGATTTACAGGCTCACTCCACTCTACAGTAGAATAGAGTAGGTACCTAGGTAGCGTTGATATCCAACGCTGTGAGCGCGACAAATCTCGAGTAAAATGACTCAAGGACATGCGATCGCGGATGGATGAGAGGAACCGAGCACCACAGAGGCAGTTCTGCAGCCACTCGCACGCTGCATGTATCGAGTAGGCACATAGGCGGCCCGAGCATCGGCTTCTCTTCGGACTTCGGCAAACTCGTGAAGGATTCTGGCATTTTGGTTGTCGGTGTGATCGGCAGATCACACTGGATATGAAGCTCGATGCCGGCATTCGCTTTTGCCTGGACGGAAGACGTACTTATGTACCTGGACGACTCCTCCGGTTCGAGGTGGGCAAGCCAGTACCCGTGGTTAACATCGTAATGTCCACCGGTGTTCGAGGAGTTGGGGTTGGATGTCTTGGCAGCTCTGCGCGTCCAGAAACGCCATGTCTACATATCTAGCGGACGGATGAACCAGGGCCACGGGCCTGAATTTCGGCTGCGATCGCAAGTGCTTTCGCCGAAGTAAGAACGGGAAGGACGCCCTAGAACGCCATTGTTTTGCTCAAAACGAAGGAGCTCCTCTACATACCACAGGCAGGTCTCTTGCAGATTGGGTGCCAACACTTAATTTGGGCTTATTACTGCTGCCTCACACCCCTGAGGAATTTTTTTTTCTCATGTTTTAAAATTATCTAGGAGATTCATTTCGGTGCCCTCTTCCCAACACCCATGGCTGCTTCTCCTTCTCTCTTGCTCGCTTGCGGAAACCTGTGCCTTATATCCGATCTAACAAACTAGTACGCTCTCAAATGTTCGCACGATGGGCGCGGACGGGCGTATTCAAAAGAGCAGGGACTAGAAAATTCTGCTATTGGACTCCCTACAAGTTTTGGAAGGGTGAGTTGGAAATCGCCCCCCCTGTCTGTACGGAAAAAGCAATGCCATATGTAGGGAATCCACTCCGTGGAAGTCGCCGAAACGATATCGCTAGCAGTTTTGGCTGCTGAGATACCGACACCACCAGCACACAGGAGGAGCAGAGCTCGAGATGCTTTCTGTTTCCGTGAACTGGTTGTCTTCTGGGTGCGACTGGAAATACTTGGGAACCTTCCTCCCGCTTTCCCTTCCAAAGGCTGCATCTGCCTCGTCCAAAGTCGAGTCACTCTGACAATCCCGGCTGTGCAGGGGGGTGTCGCATCCTTGTTCTGTCTTTGTGGGTCCGGACCCTGGGCCCTGGGTCACCGCCCGCACACCTCGCAGCTGAATTTCAGCCATATATATATCTATCTATTTGGCGTTCGCCCCACTTCGCGCACATCTTTCTCGAGTATACCGACCTCTGGCGATCTCATCGTGCATCCAGCGGAAAAAAAAGGTCTTCGCTTCGAGCTCGATAACTCTCGAAAACTCCAATACCTCAAGAACGCTAGTTCTTCAACGATTACGTATTCGACTTCCCGGACAATCGTTTAGGGAACGTTATAACAGCAGCGCAGCGCAAAAAATTCTCCGCACTACACATCCACCACATTACATGTTAGAGATACGAGCAGAACCATCACCCTGACCTCCTCTTCTCTCTCGACCCTCGACTCCAAATCCAACAGCGCAACCATCACCTCCACGCATTCCTGGCGCCATTTCGAGGGCTCCCTCCACATGCAGTTCGAACAACCAACCTACAATCAGCCATTTGGGTATCCCCAAGGCACTTACTACGCCAACACCCAACCGGGAATGTCTCGGCCCGGTCAACAATACTTTGAATCTGGATACGGAGTCCCCACGCCTGCTCCTTCTCCCCGAGCCTCATCTTCCCGCCGCCGAAGCAACACGCAAGAGCCTTCTTCCTACATGGGTGCCGAGTATGTGAGGCGGTCGTCGTCGTCGCGAAGACACGAAAGCTACAGCGAGTTCGAGCCTCACCGATCCACCACCTCTCCCCGTCCCGGGACCAGTCACAGTCACGGACGCCCGCAGCCAGGCTACATGCACACGCCTCTCCACACTCCTCCCCCGTCGTCCCACGCCCACCATGGCACTCCGATGCCCAACATTTACGCCTACGGGTTTCCTCCGGGCGCGACCGGCGAATACGTAAGTTCATTCTATAGATATCCATATTCACATCCGTATCCATATCTTCCGGTCGTTGTGGACCTGGGCGGCGGTCGGTACGGCGGCAGGGCCAGAAAGGAGGAGCTATATCCCCAGCAGCGGAGGCGACCCCGAAGCTCGCGATACCGTCAATGTCGTCCGAGCGTCCACCTCAGGATCCCTGCTGACTCTCGTTCTCGCACCCAGTTCGCTCCTCCCAGCTACACGCCGGCCCCTGGTCCCCAATCCCCGCCGCCGTTCGTCACCGAGAGTCGTCGTTCCCGCACCCATCCACACCGGTCCGGCGAGAACTCGCCTCGCTCGCCTCCCCGCGCCGGTTCCACCAAGCCGCCGCCTCCGACCCGGGCGGCAACCGAGGGCGCTACCCTTGATGCCGACGAGCTCCGTCGCAAGGCCGCCGAGGCTGGCATCCCGTCCGACTACTCCCTCAAGAACTGGGATCCCAACGAGAGGCCCATCATCCTGCTCGGCTCGGTCTTCGATGCCAACTCTCTCGGCGAATGGGTCTTCAACTGGACCAAGTTCCACCACGGCCGCACCCACGAGGCCACCCGCACTGCTGGAGGGCTCTGGGAGCTCTTGATCGAGCTGAGTTCCAAGCTCAAGCGCGCCCGAGAATTCTTCGCGTCGATCCGCACTCCCGAGAACCGCGAAATCATCGAGGAGTTCATGGAGAGCGGCGAGAGGCTCTGGCACAAGCTCAAGAACCTTCTCAAGTCGTGCGAGGAGTACATGTGGACCGGCGCCAGACACGTCAATTCGCCCAAGCACACGGAGAGCAAGCCCAAGGTCCAGATGGGCAAGCAGTCCGGTGCCGAGTTCGTCGATGCCATGTTCAACGGTGAGAAGGAGTGGGAGAAGACCGAGAGACTGATGAGGGGCATGGCCATGTGGTGCCATCGCTTCCAGGTCAACTGCGAAGAGATCCTCAAGCACGCCGATGCCTAGTTGACGGCGACGGCGACGGCATTTCATCTCCTCTCCCTCTCGACTTTGACTTTCCTGTTGGCCTCTCTCCCTTTCGGTTTGAAATTCTTAGATGGCGGCGTTTTGCCTTTCTACGTATACCCCTCCAACGCTTCTTCGCTTCTAATCGTGTTTTATCCACATTCTTATTTTTATTTTATTTTTTATTTCTTCTTCGCTCCATTCGCATCACGTCATGTTTTTCTGGGCTTCTGGGGGGCGCTCAAAAGCAAATGTTTTGAATTTATTTTCCTTTCCCATTTCTCTTTCGGGCCTGTACTACTACCCTGCATTGTCTGTTTTTGGGGAACTTTTCTTTTCTTTTCTTTTCCGACTTTCCGGGAAAACACAAAAGTTTCTTGTCATTTCGGTTGGGGGGTTTTTCTTTCAGTTTCTTTTTTTATTGGGTTTTGGGTGTGTGTGTGGGGAGGTGTGCATTCGATGAACTGGGGTGGGCGGTTTTTATCAAATCTTCCTTTCCTGTTTTTTCTCTTTTGCATGCTTGCGGGCGGATGGTCGGCTGTTTGTCTTTATTTTTCCGTTTTCGTTTCGAAGATACCCTTTTCTTTTTTCTTTCCTTCCTAATGCTTTTTTTTTTCTTTGTCTGATGTTTTACCTCTTTGCCGGTTTTAATCAGCTGTAATTATGTCTCCCCTTCTTCCCTTTCCCCTCTCCCCTTTTATTTGGTTGCTTTTGGTTTGGTCTGAACGGATGGAATTCGCGTGCGCACTCGCCGCTCAGCTGTTGGATGGGTAGTCGCCTTTCCGGATTATTTGTTACGGAAACGGTCGGACTTGTGGGATGGAACTGGTGGAACACGGTGGGATGTGGTATGCGGCCGGTGGAGGGGGGGAGGGAGGGAGGGAAAGAGGGAGGGAGAGAGGAAAGGGAGCGTGGATCGAATGAAGGATTTCGGACGTGATGGATTTTTTTTCCCTGTGTCGTGGTACGTATCATGTATGTGAAGGAGAGAGGAGGATTCCCTTACTTTGTTTTTCCTTTCCCCCCTTTGTTACGGAAATGACTTCTATCTACATCTTCTGCTTCTACAACTACTTATGTACGCACTGAAAAGTAATAAAAAAAACCCAAAAAAACTCGAGCTGGGTCTCACCAAAAAAAAAAGCAGTATATGTACACACATAGAGTTCATTATCCCTCGTGCTTGGTGCTTGTCTCAGTATCCACGAATCCGCGAATCCACAGCGAACGGCGGCATGTGCGGCACATCGTCTCTGCAAGAGAGCAGGAGCAGGGGCAGTGATTGGAGGGATGGACGTATGTAAGTAAGTATGTATCTGCTGGGTAGTGATCGTCAGTTCTAACCAACCAACCAACTAGCGAAGGGGGGGGAGAAGAAAGAAAGAAAGAAAGAAAAGAAAGAGAAAGACACAACTTCTCCCTCTTCCTCCCCTTTTTTCTTCCCCCCCCTGCGGGCCTTCTCCCTTTCGCTTTCCGCGGATCCAGATGGCTCAAACGAAGGAGGAGGGGCGGGAAAAAAAAAAGAAGAAAAAAAAAAAAAAAGAGCACTGCGCTGAAAGGAGGAAAGAGGGGAGTAGGGGGTAAGGGGATAGGGGGCAGGGGGGAGACGCATCCTTGCAGTGCAGTTTTGCTCGTCGCTGCGGCGTGGCGTCATCGCGAGTGAGAGGCGGACTCTTTGTGGGTTATCTGCACATCTACCTACAATTATACCATAGATACAGATATCATAATCATACGTACTGTATGTATGTGCTTCTAGCTAGCTCGATGGATAGCTAGCTCTAGTTACGTACACACAACTCGGGGCCCGGTTTGGGTGGTCGGAGAGAACGAGCTGTGCCCGGAACGCAGCGGGTGTTGTGGAATGCCGGAGTTCCCGACGGGACGTCCCCCCCCCCGCCTCCCTCCCCCCTTCCCTTTCCCTGGGCGGCAAAGCCACGCAGCGCAGCTGAGAACGGTCCTTCCCCCCCCCCCCGGTTGCCCGACTCCGTGCAAGCCTGCAGCCCCCCCCTCGCAAACAGAGACGCCCGCCCGCCCGCCTGCCCGACGGATCTAGCGATCAGGGCTGCAACGGGCTTCGCGCGGGAGGACAGGATGGATGTGTACATATCTAGAGTACGTATGGAGAGCCGCTCTTGCTGGATGCAAACGGCGTCCCCGTCCAGTCGCATCCATCCATCCATCCATCCACCTATCCACCCATCTACATATCTACTTATGTATGCAATGCACTTGGGTGCCCGTGTTATTCTCCGCAGCACCCGGGGGGGGGGGGGGGGGGGGGGGGGCGTTGGGGGGGGGGGTGGGGGGGGGGGGTTGGGTTTTTTTTTTTTAAAAATAGGTAAAATAAAAAAAAAAAGAAAA
>Ga0307508_10004983_pt1 | contig 12764 bp, 19 predicted proteins | sample 9_EM_MG_FD_203089 | JGI IMG/M metagenome (GOLD analysis project Ga0307508, IMG submission 203089) | Populus trichocarpa ectomycorrhiza microbial communities from riparian zone in the Pacific Northwest, United States - 9_EM | ecosystem: Host-associated > Plants > Roots > Unclassified | place... | reverse complement strand
AATGCTTCCCCCTCAATCTCAAATCAACGACGAGGAATTGGTTCACGAATGCTTCTACAAGGTTGAGATTGCTCATGATCTTGCTCCATGAGAGTAAGAATAGATAAAATAGCACTCCCACTATTTCCAGGAGGATTAAGAGTTTCTTCTAAGTCCTCTACTGAATGACTTGTTGCTTTATAATCTGGATTTTTCATTTCATATAATTGAAAATCTTTATTAACCTCAATGTCGTTAGGAAATTCTTTTCTAAGAATACAACATCACGCGATTCAATCTCCGTCACTCTTCCATAAGCTTTTTCACCAATAAATACAAATCCTTTGGAATGTTCAGAATATCTTATAAAGATACATTTCTTCCATTTAGGACCAAGTTTCCTATATTCATGAGAATTATTGTGAATATAAGATGTACACCCCTATGGACGTAAATAACCTAGATTAAGTTTGTCATTGTTTCATAGTTCATACGGGGTGGATGATACAAATTTAGAGGACACTCAATTAAGTATGTAGGCAGTAGTTGACAGTGCATCTTTCCAAAATGAAATTGGTAAGTTAGCATGCACCATCATTGATCTAACCATGTCAAATAAGGTCTTATTCCTCCTTTCTGCTACACCATTTTGCTGTGGAGTATAAGAAATAGTTAATTGACTAGCTACACCATTTTCATCATAAATTTTTTAAATTGTTCAGATAGGTATCCTCGATCAGTTCTTAAAACTTTGATCTTAGTGCTTAGTTTTTCCTCCATCAGATTGGTGTATCGAATGAAACAATCCAATGCTTTAGACTTATATGAGATCAAATAAACATGACTAAATCGTGTGGAATCATATATAATTATGATGAAATAATTTTCTCTATGTCTTGCCCTCACATTCATTGGGCCACAAATGTCTGAATGAATAAGATGTAATGGACTACTGGCTCTTTTAGCTTTGCCAAATGGTAATTTAGTTGCTTTTTTAGCAAAACAATACTCATAAACAAATAATTCTTTTTTGGTAAGTAATCCTAAAAGACCAGCTCTTGTCAATCTATATAATTGGTCTTGCCAAATGTGTCATAATCTAGCATGCCAAGTTATGATATCACTAGTATTAGTAGTGTTGGAATTTTGAACAACATAAATAGAAGCATCATCATTAATAGATATATTACAATGTCTAACACCATAAAACCATTTAATACAAAACAAGAACCATAAAAAATATTATCCAGATATATTTTTACACAACAACCAATAAACGCAATATTAAAACCCAATTGTAGTAAAGCATGAACAGACACAAGATTCCATCGAACTTCTAAAGTGTACAGTAGTACATCATGAAGATAAAGTGTGCGACCGTCCCACAAATCCAGTTTGCAAGTACCGATCCTAAGCACAACAACGGAAGTATTATTCCCTATGTATATGTATCTACTTCTCTTTGGAATTCAACAAAATTCCACAAAGGCTATTTGATCCCTTGCTATGTGGTCGGTTGCTCCTGAATCTACAGTAAAGAAAAAGAAATAGATTCAGCAAGCATTAAACAATTGCTAACGTATATGTTAGAGGGATGGTTGTGGTTAAACGTTACCTTTGGCTCAGTATAATCACGAGCAAAGTGACCAGGTTTACCACAATTAAAACAATTCATATTCTTGCCTTTCTTACTGCCGCGTTTCCTACGCTTGCGTTTATATCCAATGCTACTTGATTCTATTCTTCTCTTGCTATATTTGGGACCTTTACCCTTAGAGCATCTCCAATGGAGCTGCTAAATGGATAGCTAAAAATAAAAAAGTAATATTTTAGCTTTTCTTTGCTTGTTTTTCATACTCCAAGGGGAAAGCCAAACAAAATGCGAAAATGCTTTTTCTTTCCCACAAATGTTATTCCTACATATCTCTCAAAAGAGCCAAAACTAACAAAGTAGGGCCAACAAAAGAATAAGCTAATTAAATCTAGCCATGTGGAAAAAGAAATAACATCAAAATCATTAAAAACAAATAAAACACTTATTTATTCCACTCTAATAGAATTGGCTTTGCAAATGGCTTTTTTCCATTGGAATATACATGGTAAAAAAAGCTATATTTATACTATTCAAAATGCTATTTTATCAATTTGCCTCTTTGAAATAACATCTCCCATTAGAGATGCTCTTACCTTTTCTATATTTAGAGCCATATGCTCCACGCATCTTAATCTTAGATATGAAAGCCTCGTGTACAGGCTTCTTAGCATGAAGTCGATCTTCTTCAAGCTTGACATGATGAGCAACATCATTAAATTTCTTGATGTTGTCATTGTGGGCAAGGTTAACACGCACGTGTTCCTAATTGCTTGGCAAAGAGCGGATAACAACTTGGATTTATTGTTCATTAGTCGTCTCATGCCCAACACCCCTTAATTCACTGATCATGTTAGACATGACTGTAAGATGTTGCCTCATTGTCTGATTTTGGCGCTTCTTGTAACCATCAAATTTGAGGGTTAACTGATGCAGTCTAGTAGTGAAGGTTCTCCCATATTGAATCTTTATTGCATCCCAAACCAATTAGGCTGAACGATGCCTTTCAAAACGCAATATTATATCATTTCTCATGCCACTCAACATCAAAATGCGAGATATATGATCCTTGCGCTTATAGGTTTGATATGCTTCCATATCAAGCCTGTGCTAAGTAGTGTTTCCTTGCTCAGATTCAGCCATCGATTGTGTGATTGTTTCCAACATTTCTTGCCCTTCCAGAGATACTCAATTTTACAATGCCAAACATCGTAATTCTTTTCACTTAGTTTTTCTATATGGTTCAAATCAATAATAATACTTTTAGATACAACCATATTAAGCGCTATTGACACCAATTACAAATATTAGTATCTAGTACAATTTAAATGATATTTATTACCACTCCATTCTAAATCAAACAAATAATAATCTAACACATACAATAGAAATGAAACGATTGTTAAACACTTAATCAATTTTTATTTGTATGGTCTAATTATTATTGAAAATTTAAATGAGTGCAAAATTATAGTTATTAGTTTCAACTAACAACTCCCACTGATCAAATTGCAAATATTTTCATATACATGCATATAATGTAATTAAAACTTAAATTACATAAAATATGCAATTAAAAAAAATAAACAACCAATTATCTTAACAAAAAAATACCGAAATAAAAATACAAAATTAAGAATAATAAATTTTAAAATTATTTTATATTGCAGGTACAAAAGTAGGTTCTCCAATTACATCATCTACTTCATCAGAGTCATCTCCTCCAAGTTCATTCTACTCAAACCATGAAATGAATTTAGCTACAACATCCAAATGACTTGTGCTTCTTCCAATGTGTCGTATATCTTTTTCAGTATACTGATGTTTCCTCTCAAGCAACATTTCATCAGCGAGATTGTTGAAATCTAAGGATTCCAGCCTATATTCCAATAATAGTCGAACCGGCATGCATTCCTCAAGCAGAGAATTGAGAACGATTAACATTTGATATTCCATGAAGAATTTATAAACATTACTCATAGCCAGTCTATTCATCCAATGATACATATAATCAATGTGCTCTTGAATTTTATGAACAAGATTAATGGTATAACCCAATAAATAATTAATTTGTTGTTACCTATCTACTACAACAAAATATTCCAAAAGCATATAAATATAATAATCAATATTTAATTAACGCATGTAACATTTTGTTTCCTTCTTAAGTGCCAAATAATAGTTACACATCTACCAAATCCAGATGTGTTATCATGTTTTTTTCCTTTATCTGCCAAATGACAATTACACATCTGCCAAATCCAGATGTGTTCTGGAATTTTTTTTATGTTGGAAAATTTGCTTCATACAAATTTAATTGTTAATAGAAAGGAGAGATGGTTGGCATCTCCCTTGACAAGGATGGGATCAGCCTTTTGGCTTCCCTGTTACCACATATCTGGTTAAAACTCTCCACTTTATAGGTGGATCTATAACCTAATTTTAATTATTTATGTTCCAATGCATCTTTTTTTCAACATAGAATGTAAAACAAACGTTTATGTTGTAACAAATGTTTTGCTCGAAAAATATATATATTAAAAGCATGACTCTGATACCAATGTAGATTTGAAAGGAAACTTACTTGTGACGTGAGAATTCGATTTCTTATCACTGGATCAATTACTTCAGTGCCACTTTAATTACTAGAACCAAAGTGATATTCCATAGTACGAACGTCTTTGTAAATCTTGTCAAGTTAATGCAGAGAGTCCAAGATGGGAGAAGAGTAAAAGAGAACTATTTTATTTCAACAATGAAAATTTGTCTTTTCATATGGGTTATGTCCCTATATATATAAGTAGAGGAAAAAATTACTTTCTTTAGTAACTCTTTTAAATGCTTAGACCAGGCCCATCCTTTAATAGGCAGACCAGGCCAAGCTTTATCTCATATTCATATGTCCATGTTTTATATTTCTTACATGGTATCAGCCTAAAAATCTAAAAGCTCATGCTTTCTTAACCGATCCCCAAACTTTCACATACTTTTCAATGGTCAACACCACCAATGCCACTTCTACTACTACAACACTTGCCATCCCCATATCCACCACTATTTCCATCAAACTTGATGGCTCCAATAATTATCTGGCGTGGAAGATGTAGTTTCTTAATCTACTCCGCAACCATGATATGGCAGGCTTCATTAATGGTACTGAAGTTTGCCCTCTCAAGAATCGTTTTATTGGTTCATTGAACCCTGCCTATGATGTTTTGCAAGAAGGATGTTTTTCTCCTTGGATAGATATTTGCCTCCATTTCTGAAAGGCGGTCTCCACCAATTATAGATTGACCACATCCAAGCAAGTCTGAACTACTCTCCAAAATCATTTTTCATCCTAATCATGATCCTACATCTTCCACCTCAAACGTCAACTACAAATGTTGACTCAAGGAGGAAAAACCTGTTTTACGCATCTTGATACTACCAAAAGTCTTATTGATCAATTGGTAGTAGCTGGCAAACATGTGGATGATCAAAACCTCATCAATTTTCTTCTAATTAACCTACAAAGTTCCTATACACCATTTGTTACCTCTTTTAACTTTGCATCCCGAGACACTGAGTTCACATTTGAAGATTTTCAAACTGAGCTTCTAGGCTTTGAAAACCTTTTAAAAATCAATCAGTCTGCTCCTACTTCAAATAATGGCCACTTTATCTTTACTGCACGTAAACCAAAACTACCAGCCTTTATAAAGAAGCCAAAACCATCCAACTCTCGTGTTCCATAATATACCCTATCTACTACTTCACAAGTTCAGAAAACTCATCCCATCTATCATGTATGTGATAAAACTGGACACATTGCTATTGATTGTTTTCATCGTTTTGTCTATTCCTATCAAAGAATGTATCCTCCTCGGGATCTAGCAACTATGGTCACTAACATTAATGTCAAATATGATAATCAAGTGTGGTACATGGACAATGGGGCCAATGTCTATATCACCTTTATTGCATCTAAACTCACCACTCAACAGCCTTTTCGTGAGTTTGATTTTGTTACTGTCAGCAATGGTTTAGGTTTGCAAATCCAAAAACATTTACTCTTCATCCTTTTGATTAGGTCACTCTAGTTTCCATCTCAATAAAATTCTTTATTGTCCACAAGCAGCTACCAATCTTATTTTTGTTAATCAGTTTTGTTTAGATAATAATTGTTAGTTTATACTAATTGCTAGTGATTTTATCATAAAGGAGAACTTGATAGAAAAACTTTTACTGCGAGGTGTGGCTGAAAATGGCCTATATCTGCTAGTTGGGTGCAAGTCGTCTTAGAAAAGCCTCGCATGTCTGTCTGCAAACATAGGGGTTCATGCTACCACTATAACTTGGCACTTCAGACTCAACCATCCCTCTATTGTTGTCTTAGATATCTTGTGTCGTTTAAATAAACTCTATATCACAAGCCATTCTAATAATTTAGATTTTTGTTCAGTTTATCGACTTGGCAAAGCTAAACAACTCCCCTTCTCAAAACCTAGTCGTCAATCCTTAGTTTCTTTAGCTTTAATCCGTTATGATATATGGGTTTCCCTGTTAAATCAATTGGTGGATGTAAGTACTATATTTTATTTGTTGATGATTATTCTCGTTATTCATGGTTATATCGTTTGCAACAAAAATCTAACGTGTTTGTAACCTTCGTTAAATTTAAAACAATTGCAGAAAAACTCTTTTCCATCTCTATTAAATAATTACAAACAGACAATGATGATGAGTTTACCTCTATCAGTTTAAAACTTTTTGTTAGCCCAAGGAATTTATTATCGTTTAATGTGTCCTCAAACATCTCAACAAAATGGAATCGCAGAACGAAAACAGACACATTCAGGAAATGGGACTCACGTTACTTGCCAAATCTGATTTACCACCCTAATATTGCGTTGATTCCTTTCTTATTGTTGTGTTCTTGATAAATAGACTACCTATAAAGGTCTTAAAGAATCAAACACCTTATTTTTTACTTCATAAAACTGAACCATAATATATGGATTATGTTTATTTGGTTGTGCATGTTACCCTTTCCTCAGACCCCATAATGACCACAAATTAGCATTCAAAAGTAAGAAGTGTCTTTTTCTTGGATATTCCAACTATAAAAAAGGGTACATGTGTCTTGACTTAGCCACCAACCATGTATACATCTCACGACATGTGGTGTTTGATGAACATAATTTCCCAGCTAAGAAATTGACAGTGTTTAACTCACCTTCAAATCAAAATTCTACAACAATTAAGTCTCTGATAATCCCTGCTCTGTTTTGGATTCACAATGACGTGCTTCAATGGGCAGAGAATTTGATGCATTGGTGGAGAATGACACTTGGTTTTTATATCCACGTCCACCTCGTAAACATATTGTGCGCAATGAGTAGGTATATAAGGTGAAAAGGAAACTTGATGGTAGTGTTGAGTGTTTCAAAGTTAGACTTGTGGCTAAACGGTATGATCAAATTAGTGGAATTGATTTCCATGAAACTTTCTCTCTTGTGATTAAATTGACAACCATCATATTGGTTTTGACCATAACAGTTCACTTTCATTGGCCTATTCGACAGTTGGATGTGTCCAATGCTTTCTTACATGGATTTCTCCATGATGAAATGTTTATGGAATAACCACGAGGCTTTATTGATGATACAAAACCTGATTTTATCTACAGACTACACAAGTCTTTGTATGGCCTCAAACAAGCTCTAAGAGCATGGTTTCAACATTTATCTCAGCAATTGGTTGAACTTAGGTTTGAAGAATGAATAAATGATTACTCTTTGTTCACACTACATACTGACAACACAAAACTTTTTGTCTTAATCCATGTAGATGACATTTTGGTCACAAGTTCAGACTTCCTCAAAATTGATGGTCTAATCCGAAGCCTGTAAAGCATTTTTCATATCAAAGATCTTGGTTTATTATCCTATTTCTTTGGTGTGCAAGCTGATAGGAGTTCATAGAGTCTTTATTTATGTCAGACCAAGAATATCTGTGATATATTAGATCGCACCAAAATGGCTGGAGCCAAACCCCTTGCCTCTTTTACTGTATCAGGTACCAAGTTGTCTAGCTTTAATGGTGATTTGCTTTATGATATCATAAATTATAGACATATTATTGGGGCCCTACAGTACTACACAATCGTAAGACCAGATATAACATATGCTGTAAACCAATTGTGTTAGTATATGTATCAACCGAGGTCATCACATTGGCAGGCTATAAAGAGGGTTCTACATTATTTGAAAGGCACGATCAAAGATGGTTTATACTACACTCCTTCTCTCCTTGAGATTCATATTTATTGTGACTCAGATTAGGTAGACAATCCTGATGATAGAAGGTCTACTAGCGGTTATGGAGTGTTCTTGGGTAGTAACTTAGTGTCTTGGAGTTCTAAGAAACAACATGTAGTGTCCCACTCCAGTACAGAGGCAGAATACCATTTAATGGCTCTAGCTACCACTGAATTATACTGGATACGCATGCTATTCAAAGAGTTAGGTATTAGTATTGCGTCTACACTGACTTTTTGGTGTGACAATATCAGTGTAATTGCTTTAGTATCAAATTCAATGTTCCTTGCTCGAACAAAACATGTGGAGATTGATTACCATTTTATTAGAGAGAAAGTCTGCAACTGTGATGTCAAAATCCAACATATCTCGAAACTTGATCAAGTAGTCGATATTTTTACCAAAGGACAGTCTGCTTAATGATTTCAAGTTCTAAAGCACAAATTAATGGTTCATTCACACCCCTATCAATTTGAAGGGGGGTGTTAGATCATCAGATAATTTAGGAGAAAATCATGAAGGATATGCAGTAATAACAAATTTCAATATCCATTCTGTTAGCAATTTGATTGTCTCATAATATTGTGCCCTCTTTTTAGAATAAGTTTGTTCCATACTTTACTAACTTACAGTTACAATATATATCTATAAATATAATACAATGATCTATGGCTAAGTGAGGACAACCAAGCTTCATCTCATTTCCATTTTTCCATATTTTATAGTTCTTACAATCTTCTCCCATTTCACTAAATGAATACCTCACCCTATGTCCTTACTCCTCTTGATAAAATTTCCAACCACCTTATCGATGCCATTGCAAGTCGATTGAGGTAGCCAATAATTTTGCACTTGATAAATAAGGATCGCATTAATCACTGACTTAGCAAAAGTATTTCTCCTTGCTTTATGTAACAGCTTCCCCTTTCAATTTGCTAATCTCCCATCGATCTTTTCAAGGATAAAGTTAAAATCACATTTTCTCACTCTACCCTGAAAAGAGGAAACCACAGATACTTGCCAAGATCATTAGCAACTCCAAGAGATGATAAATAGGCAAATTTTACCCGCTTCATTCGACTTACCATCTTAGAGATCATGAACCTTGATTTCTCAATATTAACTTTTAAACCAGAGGCGTCATAAAAATCAGATAGGACATTATCGACTAGTCGCATATGAAAAGACTTAGCTTCCTATACGAATGTAAGAAACAAACCATTTATCTTCCTCCTGCAAATTACTATCTTTCATGCACCAATCCCCATTTGCAAGAAACAAACCATTTATCTGATTTTGCTTCCTATACGTATGGAAAAACTTTGTGTTCTTATCACTCAGCTGTTAGAAAATATTTAGGATGGAAACAAATATGAAGTTGGCTTAGAAATATAAAAACACTATTTTTAAGGTGTTTATTTGTCCCACATAGAGACAACACCTCCAGGATACAACTAAGCCCTATAAACCTCTAAAAGAATGAGAAGATAAGACCAAGAAAAGAATATATGTTTTTATTGTGTGTAATTTTCTATGTAGTAACAGGTTTTATAGACTTGAAACATAACTATGAAACAAATAATTGTTGATCAATCAATATGACTGTTGATGAAACAATATGATTGTTTGATGAAACAGTATGTTTGTTAATCAAACAATATAACTATTGATCAAACAATATACTTTAAATTAAACTAATTGCTGTCATTCAATTTTATCTCAACAGTTACAAGTGTTAAAATTAATTACAAAAATTAATTTAAGGATGAATTAATCTTACTGATATATTAAGTTTCAAGTGTCATCTTTTGATAGTATAAATATTCATATAATAGCATTAGAAAGTTCACTAGAAAAGTCCTTCCACCATGACTTAATTTACTACACAATAAAAACCCACACTTATAAACATTAAGAGGAAATTTTTTTTTCCATATACATTTTTTTTTTTTATTCATTTACAAACTACACCAACACCAACTTCACCTATTTTTCCCTAGACTTCTGATACTAAAGCATCTCTTAGTAATTGTCTCCCACACAAAGTTTCAACGAAGACTTCTAGAAATTGCATACGCCAATCACAATTTACTATGACTCTATCCAGTCGTTTAGCAATATGCATTACAACATAAATATGGATATGCCAGGTATATTTTTGACCCTTAAAACCTAGGTCCATCAGGCTGCAGGTTTCCATTACTTCTTTGGATTTCATGGCTCTTACCCTTAGAAAGTGTCCTCCCAATGTCTCCGAGAGGTGAATACCTTCATTGAAATCTCCAATAACTACCCAAGATCTACCTATATGTGATTTAATCTCGTTCAGATGATCCCAAAGACGCACACGTAAACTTAAAATCGGAGAAGCATAAACTGCTGATAAGTTCTAAATTTGTTGATCCTTAATAATGGTCAGAGTAATACATTGTGGCATTATGTCTATAACATTGATGTTAATGCTACCACCTAAAGATAAAATCCATTCCTCCTGCATGACCACTAGCTTCCACAATGGCAGCCGGGCTATGACCAACCTTTTTTCAGAAGCTAGCTACTGTGATAAATTGAGTATGAGTCTCAAGAAGAACAAACAGATTAGGATGATATCCGCTAATTAATTCCCTAAAATGACGCTTACTTCTCAAGCTAGAAGCACCCCGTACATTCCACGATAAGACTGAAAAATCACTGAAGATGTTCATCATTAGAATAAAATATATAAAGAGACCGACCCTGATCAGCTCGGATAGCCTCTATATACATCTCAGTGATGTCCCCCACAAGATTCACGCTTTCAATCATTGTTGTCTTCTCACTTGAGCCCCCTGACTGCTCAACATGTTGTCCATTAAGAATGAAAATACCAAGTTGCACTGGCTTGTTGCCACGGTACTCTATCGGGTTATCAGGTCGCAATACATATGTTTCTACCACTGCTGAAAGTACCCTTCTAAGTTATTCCTTGAACACGCCTTGAGCACCTTTAATGGTCCCTGGTGAGGACGTAGCTTTATCATTAGAACCTGCAGAAAACTCCATCCCAATATATAGTCGCACTGGAATTTCCTTTGGGTTGCAAAGGCTTCCTCAAGTGTCCCTTCTCTTTACCTCCAGTAACTCCCTTGCAAATTCATCTTCCCTTGATATCTTTATTAGCCATATACTGTATAGAACTTGTATCATCCCGACGTGACCTCTTATTCTGTTTAGGAATATCTTTAGGGTTCCGATCAAAAGGGTCTTCATTAAATTTGGTTCCACTAGGCTGTCCCTTAAAAAAAAAAAACCTTATTTCCCTTATATATATGGACTCTTAGACTCACCCAAAATATTAGGCCCAGCTTGATTCTCTGTCCCTGTAGCTTTGGCAGCAGGTTCACTAAGAGCTGCGAATTTATTTTGATTTTGCGCTGACTCTTTACCCTTATACATGCTCCCCTTATCGCTCCGTGAGTTCTGTGAATTTATTTTGATTTTGAATTCCACTGTAATACTCCCTGTCATTTCCTAAGATGCTGATTTCTCAGGATGTGGGATAATTGCAGGATCATCGGGATTCTCTCCACTCGCCGCCATGTTCATGATAGGGTTTTTGTTCGAGGAGCCTCCAAGGAAACCCAAAGTGCAAGATCTCCCATGATGTCCATAACATCCATAATTCCCACAAATAATGTGTAACCCTTCATATTCAACCTTGTACCAGTGACCCCATATACAGACCTTCCTCAGTACCAAAGGTTGATTCAAGTCATTTTTGCATACAAATTCTCGCAAACCGACCCCTCTCAATTCAAAACCTCTTGTTAACCTCCATATTCCTTTTAACCTCGTATTCATATGGGTGTAGCCTATGCTCTTCCCCAATAGCTTAACGATCAATGTCTTCCCCCATGACTGACAAAGATCATTGAATATCTTGTCATCAAGGAATATCTTCGACACCAAGCTTTGCCTTAGCTTGTCCACATTCTTCTTGATTGGTGGTATGAACTGTTAAAAAAAAACATTTAAATCAAATAGCTTAAACTGTTAGGTAAGATTTCAAGATATGATTTATATTATTTTATAACATATCTTTTTAAATAAAAACTCTTTAGATTTAAAGCTTGCACAGACCCGTATTATTTTGTGTTTAATTTTTATCAAATAAATAGAGATGATGAGATTCGAACTAGTAATTATTTGGTTATTAAAGCTCTAATACCATGTCAAAGAATTATCTCAACCTAATAACTTAAATTATTAGATAAAATCACAAAATATAATTTATATTATTTTTTAACATTAATTTTGATCCCAAGACTCTATCACGAAAAGACATCCTTGTTGCTATTTGGTGATTTAGCAATCTTCTTATCCCCAGGAGGATCACCAATATCTAGCGGCTTCTTTGGGATGGTATCTTGCATTTGTTAATTCATTCCCTTCAGACTCGACTTCCATAGAAATATCTTCGTATTGTTGCTTTTTTTTTACTTCGAAAAAACGATAAAGGAAAAATGTATTTTGGAATTCTAGGTTTTTTATTTTAAAAAAAGTAAATCTCATTAAAAAATATTATTAAGTTAATATTTTTTTAGTGTTTGTTATTATTATTTTAATGTATTGATATTAAAAATTAAAAAATATATTTTAATATATTTTCAAATAAAAAATAATTTTTAAAATCAAAATACCCTATAATATATTACAAGTATATAAAAAAACTTTTTTAAAACTTTTTTTTTTTTTGCAATTTAGCTACTTAGACAACATTGTATGATCATATATGAATAAACCAACATTGAAAACAGTTTAGATAAATCACTACAAAACATACCTTTCTCTTTAATCATAATCGATAAAAAAAACAAATTAAGTCAATTCGCATGAGCTATATATATATATAT
>Ga0307508_10004982_pt1 | contig 12766 bp, 9 predicted proteins | sample 9_EM_MG_FD_203089 | JGI IMG/M metagenome (GOLD analysis project Ga0307508, IMG submission 203089) | Populus trichocarpa ectomycorrhiza microbial communities from riparian zone in the Pacific Northwest, United States - 9_EM | ecosystem: Host-associated > Plants > Roots > Unclassified | place... | reverse complement strand
AGCCGCCGACGAAGGTCTCGTGCTGCAGCACGGCTCCGAATACGTAGCTGTGGCTGAGCACGCCCAGGGCGAGCGCGCCGACGGCGCCACGCCTACGCAAATGACCAAGCTCACCGCGTCCGAGCAGGCGCAGCATCAGCACGGTGGCCGCGAAGATGTAGGGCACGGAATGGCACGTGTATTGGAAGGCAATCGAGAGCGTGGGCGCGTAGCCGGTGGTCAGCAGACTGAAGGCAAAACCCGGGATGGCGAGGATCAAAAGCGCGCCTCTGCGCAGCGGCAACAGCGCCACCGGCGCCATCATGTGCAGAAAATAGACCAGCTTTTCTTCGGTCAGCAGCGTCTTGAGTAGGTAGGGCGGGTTGATCAGCATGGTCTGCACCACCGGCCCATAGCCGGCGGTGCCGGGCGGCTGCAGATCTTTGTAGATGCCGGCAAACCACCAATTGCCGGCCGAGGCCATGATTCCGAACTTCAGCGTCACGAACCAAACCAGCGACGTCAGCGCCAGCACCAGACCGAGACGCTGCCGGATGCCGGTCAGCAGCAAGAACAGCCCTAGCACGCAGGTGCCGACCGGGATGTCCTCGCGAAAGGACCAAATGATGGGCACCGTGATCCAAACCAGCCAATTGCGGTTGGTGGCGATCGCCCAATAGAGGAGGAAATGGAAGAAGAGCGGCGGCAGCAGCTCGTGGTAGTCGTAAAAATTGGGCCCGTGCAGCGGCGCAAACAGCAAAAATGCGTAGGCCACGACCACCGCGGACCAGCGCGGAATCTGCGTGGATGCGAACAGATACAGGGTTGTTCCGGCGAACCCGACCATGGTCGCCTGAAAGACCAGGAAAAATACGGCGTCTTGCTTGAGCGCAAACAGCGGCAGGTACCAGAACACCGCGAAGATGGCGTGGTTGGCGAGGAAATTGCCGCCCGATTCACCGAACAGCACCGTGCTTCGCCACGGGTGCCCGTGCAGCGCGTTGTAGGTCCAGTTGATGTTGATCCCGAGATCGAAGCCAGCGGTGCCCATGCGCTGGTGATTGAGAAGCGTATAGTGGCTGAAGTAGATGGCGTAGGCACTGCTGCCGAGCAGCACGACGCCGAGGGGTATGAAGCGCTGAGCTCGAGCGGAGCTCGGCCAAACGCGGCCCAGCCAGGCGCTGAGGTTGGCCGGCCAGGCCGCGACGGCTTGACGCAGTGTCCATTCGAAGCCCAGCACCGTCGCGCTGAGCAGCACGAGGTACACCATGGGGTGAGAGCTCCACGGCCGGGCCGTGAACAGGCTGGGCAAGAGGAACGCCAAGACGAGCGGGAAGGCCACGTCGGCCGTGCGGCGTAACTGCGGCACACCGGGTCGACGTCGGAAGAGCACGTACAGCAGGGAGCAGAGCCCCCCAACACCCCCGCCGAGCACGAGGCCGATGCTGAGCGCGGCGCGGGCGGCGAGCCCGAGTGTGTTGCTGTCGAGGAAGTCGGCAAGCACCGCGTCGCGCACGCCCAGCAGCGCCACGAACAGACCCACTGACGACCCGACACCCGTGAAGATCGCCACCGCCTGCATCGCCATGGCGAGCGGAAACGGGTCACGATAGCGCCGCTCCGGCCGCTGCTTGGAAGGCCCAGGCAGAGCTCCGGAGACGTCCAGACTGAGGTCGGTGGTGGACATACGCGGCGTCGCGGGCATTGGTCTAACACGGCCCGCCTGACGTTGTCATTTTGGCTTTGAGCGAGCCGCTGCGGTGGTAAAAGCGGCGTTTCTCGGCCTTCTCTCGCCGTTCAAGAAATCGACGGCCGGCTCGCGCCCTCACTCGAGCGCCGACAGCAGCGACGAACGCATGCGCCGGTAGGAGACCAACCGCCAGCATCAGCGCGTGCTTCGTCGCCAGCGTCTGTCCAATGTCGTCGCCCAGCGCGAGCCGCTCCAGATCCGACGGCTCCCTCCATAAACTGCCTGAGCCTAGCCAGAAATCCCGTGGTAAGACAACCCTCTGTTACGGATGTCGCGACACGGAACCTGCGTATGAGCGAATCAGCACTTATCGACCTTTCCATCATCGTTCCCTGTTTCAACGAGGAGCTCAACGTTCCGGAGCTGACCCAACGGGTCCTTCATACTCTCGACTCCGGGAAGCTGAAGGGCGAGCTGATCTTGGTCGACGACGGCTCACACGACGGGACCGCCAGGGTGATCCGGGAGCAGGCGCTCAAGTACCCCGACCGCGTCCAGGGCGTGTTTCACCGTGGCAACAAAGGCATTGCCGCCGCGTGGCGGAGCGGCACCGACGCGTCACGCGGCGCGGCCGTGGCCGTGATCGACGCGGACCTGCAGTATCGACCTGAGGATGTATTGCGGCTCCACCGCAAGCTGGTCGAAACGAGCGTGGACGTGGTGCAGGGTTGGCGCAGCAGTGTGGGACGCGATCGGGGCACCCGCTACTGGCTTTCGCGTGGGCTGAACTCCCTGCTCAATACCGCTTTTCGCATGGACCTGCAGGACAACAAGTCCGGCTTCGTCTGTTGCGCCCGCGAGGTCATGCTCGACCTTCTAACCTACCGCGGAAACTACGCCTATTGGCAGTCTTTCATTTTGGTTGCGGCCAAAGCCAAGGGCTACTCCTACACTGAGGTCGAAACCCTGTTCGAGAATCGCAAACAGGGTCAATCCTTCTTGGACGGCAAAGCCTTCGGCGTGTCCGCGGTGGCGCTGGTCGACATCGGGAAGGCTGTCTGGGAGTACCAACTGCGTACCGAGCCGCACGACGAGGCCCGGCATTTCTTGCGCAGCAACAAGATCGAAATCGAAGATCCGCCGTCGCGGCGAGCCAATCCTTTGCGCTGGCGCGCCTACATGGCGACCTTCGAGCAAAGCCATTGGATGATCACGAAGAACGTCGAGCGCTATTACGAGACGCTCAACGCGACGCAGTGGCTGTCGCCCGCGCAAATGCGCGAGCTACAGGACGAAAAGCTGCGACGCCTGGTCCGGCACGCCTACCGCTCGGTGCCGTACTACCGCGTGCGCATGCAAGAGCGCGCGCTGCGGCCCGAGGATATTCGCGGCCAAGAAGACCTGCACAAGCTGCCGTTCTTGACGAAGACGGACGTGCGCAATCACCTGCACTTCGACATCATGCAGGAGGGCGTTTCGCACTCGGAAATCCTGCGCATCTCGACGTCTGGCAGCACCGGCGAGCCGTTCATTTGCTACGCAGACAGGTCGCAGCTGGAGTTCCGCTGGGCCGCGACCTTGCGCGCCCAGGATTGGACGGGCTACCGCTTCGGCGATCCGACGGTGCGGCTCTGGCACCAAACCATCGGTATGACGCAGGCCCAGGTCGCCAAGGAGCGCCTCGACGCGTTCTTCTGCAACCGCCACTTCATCCCCGTGTTTTCCATGACCGCCGACGGTCTGGCGAAAATCGCCGACGAGATGTGCCAGAAGCGACCCGTCTTGATCGACGGCTATGCGGAAGCCTTCAACTTCTTGGGTAACTACCTCGAGACTCGTGGCGGGCTCGATTTTCGCCCCAAGGCGCTGATGTCGAGCGCGCAGTCGCTACCGCCGCAGAGCCGAGCGTTGATCGAGCGCACCTTCGGTTGCCCGGTCTACGACAAGTACGGCAGCCGTGAGTTTTCCGGCATCGCCTACGAAACCGACGCCCACAACGGACACGCCGTCGTCGCCGAAGGTTACATCGTGGAGATCCTCGTCGACGGTAGACCCGCCAAGCCCGGTGAAGTGGGCGAAATCGTGATTACCGACCTGAACAACTACTGCATGCCGTTCGTTCGCTACCGCATCGGCGACTTGGCCCAAGCGATCGACAACTCGGTGCCGAGCACCTGTGGGCGCGGCTTGCCGCGTATCGGCGAGATTCAGGGCCGCGTGCAGTCGATCATTCAAGGCACCGACGGGCATTTCGTGCCGGGCAGCTTCTTCTTCCACGCATTCAAGGAGTTCGACTACGCAATCAGCCGCTTCCAAGTCGTGCAGGAAGAAGTCGGGGCGATCAAGCTGCGTATGGTGAAGGCGCCGCGCTATTCGGACGAAACGCTCGACCAAATCAAGGCCCTGATCCGACAATATTTGGGCGAAGGGCTGCGCATCGAAGTGATTTTCGAGGAGGCCATCGCGCTTATCCATACCGGCAAGCACCTGGCGAGTGTGTCCAAGCTGCCAATCGACTTCCAGCGCCATGCGCCGAAGGCGGCGATCACGACCTGAAGCGCGGCCTCATGGAACAACGCATCTTGGTCACCGGTTCGCAGGGCTTCGTCGGCAAGCACTTGCGCGCGGCGTTGAGTGCCCGCGGCATCGGCATGCTCGGAGCCGACGTGCCGGGTTCCGGCGCAGAGCTGCCCGTCGACCTGGCGAGCCCCGAGTTCGACGCGCCGGCACTGGCGCGTGCCACCGGGCCCGTGCACGGCGTTATCCACCTGGCAGCTCGCATCACGCGCGGCTCCAGCGTCGATGCTCAAGCCCGGACCAACCTGGTGACGATCGCGGACGCTCCGCTGCGAATCTGGGAGGCGTATCACGAGGCGCACGGCGCGACGCACCTGGTCTACTGCTCCACGTTCAAGACCTACGGTCCGGCGTCAGTGCAACCGATTGATCCGGAAAAGCCCCCACAGCGACCTGATCCCCACTCCTACGGGTCGGCCAAAGCGCTGGCCGAGCGTCTGCTGCGCATCGCCGCTACGCGCTTAGGTAGCGGGTTCGCGGTCGTACGCCCGACATGTATCTACGGTCCCGGACAGCACCTGCACAACGCCATCCCGGTTTTCTTGCGCGCCTGTCTCGACGGAAAGTCCCCTACGGTGTTCGGCAACGGGCAGGCTCGCCGCGACGACGTGCTGGCGAGCGATTTGGCGTATTGCTTGCTCGAAGCGTCGCTGCGTCGGACGGTCGGCGCCTTCCACGCCGGTGGCGAGCGCGGCCGCTCGATCTTGGAAGTGGCGGAGCTGTGCTGTCGAGCCGCAGAGCGGTTGGGTGGCCCGACGGGCCTGAAGCCAGTTCTCGACGCCGGTCGTCCACCGAAATGGTGGTTGGATCAGAGCTTCGATATCTCGTCGACCAAACGCGCGCTCGACTACGTCCCGACGCCCCTACTCGAGGGCTTGGTGCAAGAGGCCGAGTGGATTTCTGCCGGTGCTCAGCCAGAGACAAGCATCGCCCATGCTCCCGTGAGGAGCCGATGAGCCCGCGTCGATTCGTCGTCACCGGCGCGACCGGGCACATGGGGCGCAGCGTCGTGCACGCACTTGCGGGCCTAGGCGACGTCGTGGCAGCGTCTCGCTCCGGCGCGCTGCCCGAGCCACCATATGGCGAAACGCGCCGCGGAAACGTACGCCCGCTCGCGCTCGATGTCGCCAGCGAAACCAGCGTGGCCGCCCTCAAGGCGGAGCTCGGCCCGGACGTCGCGCTAGTACACCTGGCCGGCTGGCATCCGCCGCGCACCGCCGGAACGGGACCAGCAGAGCGCGCGCAACTGCTGGCCACCAACGTCCTCGGCACCCTACGCGTGCTGGAGGCTGCGCGCCGGAGCGCGGGCGCGCCGGGCGTGGCCTGCGTCGTCTACGCTTCAACGTTCGAAGTGTATGGCATCCCCGAGGGCTCGGAGCCGGTTCTGGAGACGGACCGCCTGAACCCGGTTACCGACTACGGCGCAACCAAGCTGTCGGGTGAAGATCACTTGCTGGCGTACGCCTACGAGGAACAAACCCGCGTTGTCGCGCTGCGCCTGCCAGCCATCTACGGTCCTGGCGAGATCACCGCGCGGGCGCTGCCCAACTTCTTGCGCAGCGTTTCGCGAGGCGAGCGGCCGACTATCAGCGGGACTGGCGCAGACCTGCGCGACCAAATCCACGTTCGCGACGCCGCTACGGCCGTTGCCTGCGCGGTGGCGGCGGAGGCGTCGGGGATCTTCAACGTGGCGGACGGCGAGCGTCACAGCATTCTGTCGCTGGCAGAAGCAGCCATGCAGGTGGCTGGCATGTCCGGCGAGCCCGAGCGCCTGCCCTCGGATCGGCCCAGCTATGCCTTTCACATGAGCATCGAGCAGGCTCGACAAAAGCTCGGATTTGCCCCGCGGGTCGCGCTGGTCGACGGCATGCGAGAGCAGCTGGCCTGGTTGCGACAACAACCTCCGAGCTGAGCCGTCGATGCAGTTGCCGCCTCCCAACTACGACGAGGCCGCGGTCCAGGCCTACGAGCTACCCCAGCTTTTGCGCAGCGAAGGCGGCACGCAAATCCAGACCAGCGAAGCGTGGCGAAGCGAGCGGCGCCCCGAGCTTTTGGAGCTGTTCCGCCGGCACGTCTACGGTCGCTTCGACGCGCAGGTCGAAATCTCGCTCGAGCGCGTGGTCAGCGACGCTCCAGCTTGCGGCGGTCTCGCGGCACGCACGGAGCTGAACGTCGTGCTGCGCGGAGCGCGCGACGCACGGGTCGCTGTGCGCGTGTTGATGTTCACGCCGCGGGCCGGGTCCGGGCCTTTCCCGGCTTTTCTTGGGCTTAATCTGTTCGGGAATCAAACCGTGCAGCCCGATACCGATATTCGTTTGGCCGAGGGTTGGCTACCGGAGAATCCGGAGCTGGGCTTGCTCGGTCACCTCGCCACGGAGGCCTCGCGCGGCATGCATAGCAGCCGCTTTCCCGTCGAAATGTTGGTGGCGCGCGGCTATGCGCTGGTCACAGCCTACGCCGGAGACATCGATCCTGATTTCGATGATGGCTTCCAAAACGGCGTCCACGCCCTGCTGCCGCCGGCAGCTAGAGCGGCTGCGGACGCGCCCGGTACCATTGCCGCGTGGGCCTTCGGTCTATCGCGCCTGCGCGAGGCGCTCACTTTGCTGCAATACATCGACGTCGAACGCCTGGCCGTCTTCGGCCATTCGCGTTTGGGCAAGGCCGCCTTGTGGGCCGCAGTCCAAGACGAGCTCCTGCCGATGGTCATCTCGAACGAATCGGGTTGCGGCGGAGCAGCGCTTTCCCGCCGCCGCTACGGCGAGCGACTGCTGCATATCAACCAGCGTTTTCCGCATTGGTTTTGCCCGGCTTTTCACGCTTTCAACGAACGCGAGCACGAGCTCCCAGTCGATCAGCACCAACTACTGGCGTTGCTGGCGCCGAGGCCGCTGTACGTCGCGAGTGCCGCCGCAGATCTGTGGGCAGATCCGTTGGGCGAGCTACTCGCGTGTCGCGCCGCTGCGCCGTGCTACGAGCTGTTCGGCTTTCCAGGCGTCTCCGAGCACCCCGCCGCTGCGAACCCTCGCGAAAGTCGCATCGGTTATCACCTCCGCCCCGGTCGCCACGACATCACGCCGCGCGATTTCTGGCACTACCTCGAGTTTGCAGATCGGTATTTCCCCCAACGCGGACCATAGGAACTGCACTAGGAATGCTTCAGCTCAAGGTCAAGGCGCGCGGCGTCGAAGCCGCTGCAGCGCGACACCGGCAGGCGAGGGTACTTGGCGAAACGCTCCGGCTCGCTCACGGCTCGTTCACACAACCAGAAGCTCGAGCCCTTGGCGGAAACGATGCGACGCGCGTGGCCACAGTCGGTACAAAGACCAACGCGCGACACCTCGTCGTCGCTGAGCGGCGGGGGAAGGTCGCGCGAAGTCACGCTCGCGAGCGCCTAGACTTCAGGCGAAGGCCGGCAGCGGGAGGCGGAGGCGCTCGAGAAGCTTCTTGATCCTGCGCATGGCTGCTGCTTTCTTCGGGGACCCGTTTGGGAGCCAGTGTGTGGCAAGCTCCTACATCCATTCCCCGAGGTGGGCAAAGGATTTCGCCTAGAACGCAGCGGCTGCAGATTGATCGCCGTTCTAGAGTGCGAAAGGTGAGCTCCGTGGCTGCATTGGAGGTGGGGTGACGGCGGAGCGCCCACGCATTCTGCTGGTCGGCGCCGGCGGCATCGGCGGCGTGCTTGGCTCGCTGCTCTGCGCCACACCGGCGGAGTTGACCGTGCTCACTCCCAACGCCGCGATCGCTGCCGCGCTACGCGAACGCGGCTTTCGACTGCGCGGCGACGTGGCGGGACGCGGCGGCACTCCCCACGCGGTCTTGTCCGAGCCTCCCGACACACGCGATTTCGATTGGGTGCTGCTGGCCGTACAGCCACCGCAAGTCGAGAACGCCGCGCAGGGGGTGCTGGCGGCGCTTGCCCCCGACGGGCAAATCGTCTGTTTTCAGAACGGGTTGTGTGAAGAGCGCGTCGCCAAGTTGTGCGGTAACGAGCGGGTGGTCGGCGGAGTCGTGGCTTGGGGAGCTTCGATGCTGGAGCCGGGCGTCTACGAGCGCACGTCGGCAGGTGGATTTTCTCTCGGCGTGCTGCCGGGCGGGCAAGCGGCGCGCCTGCCGGAGCTATCACGCCTGCTCGAAGTGGTAGGTCCGGTAAATATCACCCAGAATTTGGCCGGGGTACGCTGGAGCAAGCTGGCCATCAACTGCGCGGTTTCCACGCTGGGCACGCTCGGCGGCGAGCGCTTGGGCGCGCTGCTCCGGCTGCGATTCGTGCGTCGCTTGGCGCTTGAAGTACTTACCGAAGCCACGCTATTGGCGCGCGCCGAGGGCGTGCGACTCGAAAAGGTCGCCGGCACGCTCGATCTGGAGTGGCTCGCGCTCGGCGCCGACTACGGCCAGAAGGCGTCGATGGCGCTGGCCACGAAGCACGCGCTGATGTTGGCGGTGGGCGCGCGCTATCGACGCATGCGCTCGTCCATGCTGTCGGCGCTGGAGCGGGGGCGCGAGCCGGCTGTGGATTTTCTAAACGGCGAGGTCGTCGAGCGCGCGGCGCGCCATGGCCTTTCGGTGCCCGTCAACGCGCGGGCTCGCGAGCTGGTGTGGGCCGTGGCGCGCGGTGAGCGAGTTTCGTCGCGAGCGCTCTTGCGCGAGCTCTGGGAGACCACGCGCGGTACGGGCGCGCGGCCTTGACGGTGCCGGGCTCGGGTCGTATGCGACCTCGCGTGAGCTCGTCCGCGCTTTGGTTTTCACGCCGGCAGCTTTTGTCGTTCACGCTGCTGGCCGGGGTGAGCTGTCGGCGCGCTAGCGAGCTGCCGGCGCTCGGCAACGTCGGCAAGTTCAGCTTGATCGATCAGGCCGGTCGCGCCGTCTCGGCTGAAACGCTGCGCGGCCAGGTCTGGGCGGCAGCGTTCTTCTTCACGCGCTGTCCGACCGTGTGCCCGCGCATCACCCGTCGCATGCGCGACTTGCAGCAGGCAGCCGCCAAGGGCGGCGTGAAGCTCCAGCTCGTGAGCTTCAGCGTCGATCCTGACAATGACACGCCCGAGGTGCTCGCTGCGTACGCCAAGCAGTACGGCGCTGATCTCGCGACGTGGCGCTTCTTGACCGGTGACTTGGAGGTCATTCGCAAGACCTCCGAGCAAGGCTTCAAGCTTGCGCTCGACGGCAAGGCGACGCCCGGCGCCAAAGACTTCGGGCTCTTTCACGGCTCGCACCTGGTGCTGGTCGACGGCAGCGCACAGATCCGCGGCTACTACCGCACGAGCGAAGACGAGCAGATGGCGCAGCTGCTCAAAGACGCCGCTCAGCTGACGGGCTGAGCGACGGCCGTTTGCCGCTGGCGGCCAGCCGCGGGCCAGCGCTTTGTGGCGGGTTTTTCCGGGTCCTGGGGCCTGGCACGCGGTGTGAAGTGCCTGGGCAAACCCATGCAGGCTATACTGAGCACCACGATGGTTTCGCAGCCGGTCGTCTCGCTCCGCTACCGAGTCGGTAGAAGCCCCGAAGCATGGGAGCTTCCGGAGGGGCCCGTGCCAGAGTCCACCGCGCACGACGCTGCGCTCGATCGTACTTGTTCATTGCTCCGAGCTTGGGCCCAGCGCACCGCCAACGGCGCGCGCGTCTCGCGCAACCTGGCCGTGCGTTGGCTGAAGGGCCACCCAACCACTGGGCTCGATCCAGACGTCGCGGTGCTCTTGCCGGGCCCCAGCGATTTCGACGACCTGACCTCGTACCGGTTGTGGCAAGAGGGGCGGCCGCCTCCAGCGCTCGCGATCGAGGTGGTCAGTCAGGGCCACCCGTACAAAGACTACGGCTGGGTGCACGAGGGCTACGCCGAGATGGGGGCACTCGAGCTTCTGGTGTTCGACCCGCAGCTTTTCGGTCCCAAATCGCTGGGCGGTCCAGTTTGTTTTCAGCTCTGGCGTCGCGACGTGAGCGGCGCTTTCGAACGCGTCTACGTCGGAAATGAGCCGGTCTACAGCAGCGTTTTGGACGCCTGGTTCAGCGTCGACGGTCGCAGCCTCAACATTTCCGACGATCGAGCGGGTCAGCGACGCTGGCCCACCCTCGAAGAGGCGGCAGCCGCGCAAGCCTCTGCCCAGGCGCGCGCCGAAGCCGAGCAGAGCCGTGCCGAAGCCGAGCAGAGCAAGGCTGAAGCCGAGCAGAGCCGTGCCGAAGCCGAACGTGAACGCACGCTACGTACCGAGCTCGAAACGAAGCTGCGCGAGCTGGGCGGCAAGCCCAAGAGATAGCTACTCGGCGGCGACCGGCGCGTCCGCGTCGGATTCGGGCCGGCGCGGGTAACGCATCCGCTGCGAGGTCGCGATCTTGATGATGCCGAGCTTGTCGAACAGGACGATCGCCGGATACGTCGGATCGATCTCGAAGCGGCGGGCGGCGAAGTTCGGGCTCATCGAGAACTCGTGGTGGTTGTTTTGAAACAACTCGCCGGCGGTCAGAAAGTCGAAAACCAGCGTGTTGCGCGAGACGTCTTTGCAGTCGTAGTTGCGGTAGCCGTACTTGTGGCCGCACCAATTCACGATCGCGCCGTGGATCGGCCCCATGATGAAGTGCGCGGGGAGCAGCACGAACAGCCAGGGCGTGGTCGCGAAGTGGACGTAGAACAGCGTGTACAGGCCGCCCCAAGCCACGCGCCCCACCCAGTTTTGCCCGAGCTTCTCGAGCGCGGGCCAGGTCGGCACGTTGGCTTCGAAGCGCGGCTCGGGCGTCTCGCGGTAGTACGCAAAGTTGTCGTAGCGCTTCTTGGTCGACAGCATCATCGTGAAGACGTTGCGGTAGAACAGCGGTGAATGCGGATCTTTCTCCGTGTCGCTGTAGGCGTGGTGCATGCGATGCAAAATCGCGTAGCCACGCGGTGACAAGAAGCTCGAGCCCTGCGCCAGGTAGGTACACAGGAAGAAGAACCGCTCCCAACCCTTCGACATCGTGAACTGCTTGTGCGCGCCGTAGCGGTGCAGGAAGAAGGTCTGGAAGAAGACCGAGACCTGCCAATGGAGGACGAAGAAGACCAAAACGGGGAGCATGGGCGCTTCAAACCTAGGGTAGGTAGCCGCTTTTGGCGGTCATTCTTGTGTCATTTGGGCCCTTAGCGCGCTGCGGCACGGCGGCGGTCGCGCAATCGGTGCGGCCTCGCCCCCGCCGGGTGCTTCCTTGCGGAAATCGCCGAAATGGTTAAAGTGCGCCCTTCCCCGTGGCAGATCCAGCGGAAAAACAGCCTCTCGTTGGCGTGATCATGGGCTCTTCAAGCGATTGGGAGACGCTGCGTTATACCGCCGAAACGTTGACCGAGCTCGGCGTGGCACACGAAGTCAAAGTGGTGTCTGCGCATCGTACGCCCGACTTGATGTTCGAATATGCGGCCAGCGCCGAGGCGCGCGGGCTCGAGGTGATCGTCGCAGGTGCTGGTGGCGCCGCGCATTTGCCCGGCATGGTGGCCGCCAAGTCCGTGTTGCCCGTGCTGGGCGTTCCGGTGCAAAGCCAGGCGCTGAGCGGCATGGACTCTCTCTTGTCCATCGCGCAGATGCCGGCCGGCATCCCGGTCGGCACGCTGGCGATCGGCAAGGCGGGTGCCATCAACGCCGGGCTTTTGGCGGCCGCCATCGTCTCTGCCAAATACCCTGAAATCCGTAAGGCGCTTCACGCCTACCGCAAGAGTCGCACGCAAGCCGTGCTCGACAAGCCCGATCCGCGCGGCTGACGCGGGAGGCCTGACGATGAAACCTCGCGAAGCGAACGCTTCCGCCGCGCTAGGGGCTCGCATTGGCGTGCTAGGCGCCGGGCAGCTCGGGCGCATGTTGGGGCTCGCCGGTCGTGCGCTCGGCTTCGAGCTCTGCTTTCTGGATCCCAGCGCGGATTCGCCGGCCGCAGCCGTGGGCGAGCTGCTGGTCGCTGATTACAGCGACGAGCTGGCGCTCGGGCGGCTGGCGCAGGCCGATGTCGTCACCTTCGAATTCGAGAACGTGCCGGTGCAAGCGGTGAAAGCGCTCGAGCAGAGCGCGAAGGTGTTCCCCAGCTCGCGAGCGCTCGAGTTGGCGCAAGACCGCCTGCACGAAAAAAACTGCTTTCGTGCCCTTGGCATCGGCACGCCGCCGTTCGAACCCGTCGAGAGCTGGGACGAGCTCAGCGCGGCTCTTTCGCGCGTGGGTTTGCCGGCCGTGTTGAAAACGCGCCGCTTCGGCTACGACGGCAAGGGCCAAGCCGTGCTCCGCTCCGAAGCGGATGCGCAGGTCGCGTTCGAACGCCTCGGCGGCGTGCCGCTCATTCTCGAAGGCTTCGTGGAATTTCAGCGCGAGCTCAGCATCATTGCGGTGCGAGCTCGCGCTGGTGAGCAAGCCTACTACCCGCTCGTCGAAAATCACCATCAAGGCGGCATCTTGCGCAAAACGGTGGCTCCTGCCCCGGGCGCGACCGAGGAGCTCATGCGCGTCGCCCGCCAGCACATCGAGCGGTTACTAGTGCATCTCGACTATGTCGGCGTGTTGGCGCTCGAGTTGTTCGAAGTCA
>Ga0307508_10004981_pt1 | contig 12766 bp, 16 predicted proteins | sample 9_EM_MG_FD_203089 | JGI IMG/M metagenome (GOLD analysis project Ga0307508, IMG submission 203089) | Populus trichocarpa ectomycorrhiza microbial communities from riparian zone in the Pacific Northwest, United States - 9_EM | ecosystem: Host-associated > Plants > Roots > Unclassified | place... | reverse complement strand
TGCCAGGTCATCGCGGTGAGCGGGCTACCTCGAGATTTGCTATATAAGGGCGCGTGTTGACGTTGAGATCTGCGGGTCACGGTAGCGGCGGTAATTACGTAAGCGCCGACTGTCCGAACTCACTTCATCCCGAGTTCTGACGGTCTCGTCACGCCGTGACACATTCAGTTTCGATGACCGTCGACGGTCACGTGGGCCGTGGACGGTCCTGCCCCGCAAGCGTCTTGACTCCTGAGTCACGCCCGCCTCTCGTCACAACGGCCATTACTCTGGCTCGCTGCCCGCGTCGATCGGTGATGGGCGTTGCCGGTTTATGGGACGTGAGTGAGAAAAGTCACGATCGACAATTTCGGGTCGTTGCCGTGCGGTGCTCACGCTCCTCGCCTTCCCCAGCTCATTCGACTCACGTCCGAGACCCGGTCCCTCACCCAACTGGCAGTCATCGACGGTTTTGAGAAGAATGCGTCTGGTTTGCGAGGATACCGGCTCGGGATCGATGCAAGGTTTCGTCCTCCTCCTCCGTCACTCAGTCTGAAGCAGAGACTCGCTGACCCCCTTCGTTTGGTTTGGACTGCCAGCCTCTGGTTCTTCCACCTGAAAAACAGGCACGAAGGTGAGAATACTGGACTGCAACTCATGTTCTTTCGACTCGCGAAGCTCCTCTCGGCACCCCTCCTCCCCCTCTTTGTGTTCGACGGTCCCAAACGTCCGGCATGGAAACGCGGCATCCAGATAAGCAGGAAACCTCATTGGATGATTCACGGCGCGAAGACTATGATCCACGCCTTTGGATTCGAGTGGCGACAGGTGTGTTTCTTCCAGCCGCCAAGATGTTAGACTGAAGGCTCCCGGCTGCCGGCGAAACTTTGGCAGGCTCCTGGCGAGGCGGAGGCCGAGCTCGCGTACTTGAACCGAGTCGGTGCCATTGATGGCATCCTCTCTGACGATGTTGACACCTTCCTATTCGGTGCTCTCACCGTGATTCGAAAGTGCGTCTTGTCTCGCTTTATCCTGGCACATTTCAGTCTGCAAACTTGCCACCCCGCAGTCCAGGGCGAGGTCTGACCGGTAACATCAAGAATCCGGCTCTCAATGCCAAAGGCAAGGATGATGGGAATCATGTGCGCATCTTCAAAGCAGCCGACATCGCAACAGACGAAGCAACTGGCTTGGATCGTGCCGGGTTTATTCTTATTGGGCTTCTGAGCGGAGGAGACTATGAGGAGGTGTGCTTGTTAATGTACCTCGCGCATTTGCACTGATCGTATCTGACTGGTTGCTTAGAAAGAGGTACCGGGCTCCAAACTGCACGGTTGCGGCATCGCCACCGCACATGCCCTAGCACGTTGCAGCTTCGGTGAAGGGCTGGTGAAAACTTTGGACTGTATTGCAGATGATGTGCTGTCCGCACACCTGGATCGGTGGCGCAACACGTTGCGGGATGAGCTGCGCACAAATTCGCATGGCTATTTGCCGCACAAACAGGTGAAACTTGCCGATAGCGTTCCCGATGCTTTCCCAAACCTGAGTGTGTTGCGGGCATATGCTCAGCCCGTGACATCCGAATCTGAAGCTCACTTGGCCGGGGTGTCGCCACCACCTGTGCCGCAGATAGAGTGGCAACGCGAGCACAGCCTTGCTACCCTTGCTCAGTTTTGCGAGGAAAAGTTCGAGTGGGGTACTATGCAGATCATACCGAAGCGCTTTCGCAGCCTCCTATGGCATGGCAGTGTGATCCGTATACTGAGACGAGCGACACTTGATCTGGACCACGGCAAAGGCAGTTTCCAGGAAAATTGCCGTGTTGAATCAACGGAGAACGTCTCAAGGATCGACTCGTGTACCAGCGCAATTCCTCGTACCCTGACAGAGCATCACAAGCAAGATCTGCACACGATTGGGGGCACTCCATCAATAACGATTTCCAAGCACTTTGCTGACATCTCTGCCTGCTCCTCTGCGACGTCTCAGTGCCACCCTGGGAACCCAGATGCCATGGATGTCAACATTGATGACACGCACCCTCTGATAGTGAATATCCTGGCATCCACAGCAGCACATCCCCAGACAGATTCCCTCCTTGAGTACCGCATCGAGCTTGATCCGTACCAGCTTGTCCTGCGCACGCGAGCCGGTATAGAAGGCATCCGCCAGGAGCCAGTCGAAGCAAGTGATGGCTCTGTCGAGGAGGATGAGGTCGATAGCAACGCGCTCAAGCCTGATGTTGTGGATCCATTCAGCATACATCGAATCTGGGTCCCAGCTTGCATGTTGTTGCCGGTGGAGAAACAGCTTGTTGCGGCATACGAGGCCAAGCAAGAAACTAAATCTGCAACCCTGTCTCGTAAGTCCTTGTCCGGGGGGAAACAAATCGCGACGGCCCGCGGCATATCCACAAACGTCACTCCCGCAAAGCCCAGACTGAAGGTCCATAAGGTTGCTTGTACTCCGACAGGTGTACAGCTGGAAAAGGACGGCTTGCCGAGCGAAGACATTGCAGGGGGGTTTGCTCTCGCCGCTGTTTCCGATGCCTCAGACTTAGATGCAGGTGGTAACGGTGCACGACGGCAAGACAACATGTCACCGGTGTCAAAGGCAGCAAGGGCATCGGATCGACGAGTTCGACACCGGGCAGACACAGATCTTGAGACAAATCCAAACTTCACCCGCAACAAACGAACCAAGGTAGCTTCGCCCGTAAACAGCACGTCGTCATCACGACATTTCCCACCTGCACGAGGCCAGCCAGAAACACCACATCTCAGCCTGCTTCAGAAGCTCGATCAGGATAGCGTCCTTGCCGACATGTTGAGGTAAAAATCGTTGCATAGCTGGGTTGCAACGAGCTTTGAAAATAGTGGCATCCATGTCACATCTCTTGCCCATTTGTTCTCGTCTCACATTTCTTGCTTCCGTGTCTTATCAAACAAATAGTAACGTGCCCATGTACATTTACAATGTAAAAAAATAATGACAGTATAAAATATGAGCTAGTTGTCCTCGTCGTTGTCTCCGGCCTGTTCCGCAAACACGTTAGCACACTTGTGTCTGACCTAAAGCCGGCATCATACCTCCACCAGGCCCTCAATCTCTCGATATACTCGTGCTATTTCTCTCACTCTTGTACAGCGGTAGTGTCTTCCTGCTTTCACATATGAGAACCTGCGATGGCCCGAGAGATCGCTGCCATACTTTGCTCTCGCAGCAACAGCATGTGACTCATCCCGGCACTCGCGTGCTGCCATGAGCTTCTGTGAGATTGCTTTGAGGGACATCCGGGTACCGTTTGCATTCTTATAGGTATCCCAGAATGCCGATTCAGATTTGAAGCGACGCCACTCCTGTATAAAGTACTGCAAGAAATTGTGGGCGACGGCACCCCGCTGGTTGGAAAAAAGAGAGGGGGTGTGCAAACCTTGAACCTTGAGAAATCATCTTTCAGCCTCTTCCAATGACTCGTGCCTTTGTAAATGGCGGGCCAGTCTTTCACGCCAACATTAAGAAGTGCATCAGCATCTGCCCGCCAGTGAAACGGAGCATGATCCCAGTCATGCACAAGCATCTGTGGATTTGCATTATAAGGACGGCGAGGCGGAAGCTGCAACTTGCCCAAGTCGATCGCGTGGGTGTGCCCGCCCAACGTCAACACTCGGAGATGAGGCCTAGCCTCGAGTTCGGCCAAGGGCGCTGGTGCTACGGCATGATGAGACACATGAGCTGGCACCGATGAGCCAGATGTTAATGCTGAGGTCAATTGAGCTGCTGAGGGCACGTAATTTGCGTGTTGCGGCACGATACAAGACGGTTCGGCAGTCGTGCGCTGGTGGATCGACATATCACAGGGGGCTGGAATCGATGCAGTAGGGGGGTGTGCCGAGTGTTCTGCTCCAGTAACGAGTTGCTGCACAAGCTGCTCAATATTCGCCAATGTTCTGTTGAAGCGGCGAAATTCAGATTCACAACTAGGCATGCGAAGGTCAGGGTCCATGGAGCGCTTCCGATTCAACAACTCAGCATCACAACATTGCATGCACAATTCCTAGAATGAACACATACCGTGCTCCTCTCGCTACAGCTGTTAGCCATGCTCGGTTGGTCTTCGAGTTGCGGGAGCGCAGATTCCTCGCCGCACCTTCTCTCTTGACTTCTGTCTTGCTCCTGCGCCGCTGTAAATTCACCAAGCTGGGAGAGGCTCTATTTTTGCCAAACTTTTGTATATCGGCAGGTTCACTCACCATTTCGAGCTGACTTGCGAGTGTCCATATGCCATTCTGCAATGCATATGCTTTCGACGGCAATGAATCGGCCTGTGGCGTACTAGTATCATCAAGGACACCCATTCGCCGTCTTTGCAATGTTGTAGGCTTTTGACCCGGACGAGGACCATTTCCCCCTCGGCGACGCCTCGGTGCATTTGGCTCCATGCTGGATCGCCGACGGTTAGTCAAAGTCTTTGCATGACAAAACTGAGGACGTGCCAAGTCCATTGCCCGGGGTCTTGAGCAAAGTCCTTGAGTCTGGCCTGCAGCTCAGACTTCAATGTGGCCCCATTGGCATCTATGGACCTCTCCCTGATGAGCCCCCTGAGCTCTCGTACGCGTAGCTGTGAACTTTGTTGATCGCATTGTCGGCAAATGACGTAATCAACGATGCCGCACTTTTGGACTCACAAATTCTTGAGAGTAATCATAATATATTCTCCATCTTGCTTAACGGGCAGGGGCAACACGAGGGTATCGGTATCGGGACTTGTAGATTGGCTCATGTGGTTCTTTAGTCGGGAGGTAGCGCCGAGTCTGATATTGCACAATGTGGTTGGGTGATAACCTCGTGCCCCGACCACAGCTTTCAAAGGGTATCCCCCCTTTGTCTCTAACTTTGCTCTACTTGCCATCTACTCTAATCCATGGATTACATCGACACGTTCGCATCTTTGGGTGCTGGAGCGGAAGCTGAGGATGATGCACAGGCTGAGATGGATGCGTATGAAGCGGGGACCCTCGGCATTTGCAGTGAACTCGAGGGAGCGGCCGGGGTAGCACCCGACGACGACCTTGTGCAGCAGCATATTGCAGAATTGTCGGAAGCTGTAGTTAATACTAATACCGCAAAGTCGTATGCAAGGTATAGTCATGGGACTTACATCTTCTGTTGCGACCGCTCCTGATGCTTAACCGATCCGTCTTTTAGACTGTGGAAGCAGGTGAAAAAGGCATGCTTGAACCATGGCTTCATCACAAACGAAGCCGAGCTTGAATCCCAAATCATCGATGCTCGAGCACCTAAATGGTTTGCAATTCATGTTGCCGAACAGTGAGTCCCCATATGAATGGGTACGGCATACAGTTCACTCAGCCTGAGCCACACAGGTGTGATACTATCGACCTTAAAACAGGGAAACCTCGCGCATCCGGCATCCAAATGAGCACATTCCAGCACGCACAGAAGATACGTTCTGCAATCAGCCACTACTATGGGAGAATCCAGCAGCTGGGCATGGCTGAATGGCGAGAAATTGGGGAGGGTCGTGCGAAGGGTAATCCGTCCGTCGCACCTTTCCTGTGCAATTACATGGTCTCCTTGCGGCGGCGTAAGGTGCGTAAATAAATAGAGTCCGTTTAGCTATGTCTCCCCGGAAGCTAAACCAACGTAGGCAGCCACGGGAAATGAAGTTATTAGCGCTCGTGCAATCACTTCCACCATGCTCAAACAGTTGCATGAATTCAACATCGGGACTGAGGCGGCCTCGCACTCCGGGCCACCTGCAAATTCATGGGGCAGTATGGCACTTCGACGACTCCTCCATTGCCTGTACATGCTTTCATTCTGGTGTTTACTGCGCTATGACGAGGCATTGAGAATTCAGTGTGGAGATGTCATAATTGAAAAGCATCCGTCTCAGCCACACTTGTTTAGACTTCGGGTAAACATTCCATTTCGAAAGACAGATCAATTAGGAGGTGAGCAGCCTCACTATGTCTCTGTTGTCTGTGTAACAATGCTTTGATTGCTCCCAGGCGGGTTGCCGTTCTACCTCTATCCCCAGCCACAACACCCCCATATTTGCCCCGTCACTGCATATGCCCGCTGGTTTGGGACACTAAGAATTGTCCAGCCCGACAGCAGGCACCCGCTCTTTCCGCATGTCTTCGAGGGGGGCCGTATCAGCTCCGAGTTCATGGTAAGTTAGTCATATATTTGCACGTGCCTATTCAATATACTCAACAATATTAATGCGTAGACCGCACAGCAGTTCCTCAAGCATTTCCGTATGAACTTGCTTGATGTTCATGTCGACCCAAGTCCGTATGGAACCCACTCCTTTCGCCGTGGGGGAGCTCAGTTCCTCTCAGATGAGATGCGATTGTCAGTGAAGGAGATTTGTGACTGGGGCGGTTGGACTTATGATTCAAATGGAACTCTAACAGTATTCAAATACCTGTGCTCCTGGATCGACGATCCGAGGCATAAACGGGAGTCTTTAATGGATCCAAGCCTCCCTCCCGCTGATCAATGTCCCCAGTGTCGAAGATCATGTAATTGTCACCACTAAATGATCTCTCGCAGTAACATCATTCATGTGGATCGACAGAAAACATCTTTGCCGCTTCAGCCTGAAACCAATAGATTACACTCTGGCTCAATCCCCCAGTCAAAATAAATGTATAGAACTCGGGTAACGGGATGTCGGCGGGAATAAACGGATTCCTCACTGCGGACAAACCGATGCGCATTAGAACTGCAAAGAAAGGAAGAATATGATTTGAAAGTGGGCGTACCATTGACCCTATTATCCAAAGACCGTTTCTCTCGTTCAAGCTTTCGCCGCTTCCCACTAGCTTCATCAGCAACCATATCATCTCTGAGGCCATCCTTTTGGACGCGCCACCAGCTCCAAATAGCATCCTCATCAGCTTTGCGCTTCTTGTGAGTCCATTCTTTGTCGCAATCACGCCTGAGAGATGCAAGGTTCGGGCAATGTTCTTTGCGCTGAGAAAGTGTCGTAAGTAACTCGGTAGGTGTGCCGTTAATAATCATAGCCTCTTCAGCAGCAATCTCTTCCATTTTGTCGATGTAGATGTGTTCGCGTAGAATCGCGAACATACCGGCGAGGATGTCGAGAGCTTCAGCGCGTTGTGGTGGCTGCAAATCGGTTTCGGCATCGAGAGCATCCTCTGCTTCCTCCTCCGAGACAGCCTCTCCTTCGCCTTCGACCTTGACTTCTGCATCTTTGTTGATGGCGGCAGCGACAGGCTCGGCTTCTTCATCTGGTGGAGTGGCATCTGGGTCAGCGTTAGCTGTCGGGGATGCTGTAGCGAGGGCGAGTGCGGCTTCTACTAGCGTGAGCGCCGCGGCCTCCTCTCGCGCAAGTTCGCGAGTCGTCGACACTTCATCCCGGACATCAACATCCTTCGGGAGCAGAGCAGTGTGGCGAGCCAAAAGGCGAGTACGCGCAATAGCATGACGTCGAGGAAGAAAGCTGAAATCAGGCAAATCATCCCAGTCTAGATGCGGATGGGACAGTTTGACTTTAGTCCCCCATTCAACGTCGATACTCGCATCCTCCGACACCACTACGAATCGCGCGTCGTCGTCTTCATCGTCACCGTTACCATGGCCATTAGCCAATGGAGTGAGAGGCACAGATGAAGTGTCGCACTTGGTCCCCGCTAAATCTGCATGGTCATCTTCCTCATCCTCGGTGCCATCATCCTCCAGTGGCGGCACATCGTGCGTGGTGTCAGCATCGATATTTTCATCTTCATCCTCGTTAATGATACGGGCTCGTTTGGGACTGGTGGTGGTAGGTTTGTTGCGGGATGAAGTAGTATCCGTCGTGAACAGGTATTCCGGGGATCTGGTCCAGGATCCTTCTTCCTAACAATATCGGTGTGCCAAGGGCCACGACTGTGATGGCGTTGCCAGTGGCCCAAAGGTAGACCATGAAAGCCATGACGCGCTTTGTAAAACTGGGAGGAAGGTAGACAATCTGGTAGTCTTCGGCAGGGTCACGATGTGCTTTGCGCGCCGCTTCATCTTGCGCCTGAATCAGCTCGGCACCTCGATCGTCTAACGGTGCACCAGCCTCATTAGTAGGAATGAGCATCTGCTTCAGATTCTCTGGAAACACAACCGAATCAGAAGCAGGCACACGAGCGAAACCGCCATCATCAGGAAGCTCAGCCTCGTCGCGTCTAACCCAGGCGAGATCCCGAATCAGTGGCAAACGCCTCCAAGTGAATCGTGACCCAACCTCCTCTTCCACGACCCGATCTCCGAATAGGAAGGACGTGAGGCGGAATTCATGTGCCGCGTGCTCCCACCAAGCATGGTAGAAGGGGCTTATCAGTTCTCGCGGCTTTATGGACTCGATAATGGTAGGAAGCACGATGTGCAAGAAAAGGAGGTCGATAGGAAGCTTGCTCAAAGGATGTCTGCAAACAATAGGTCCTATGAATTTCCTGCATTCGCAATGAACCAACATGCACCCTTACCGAGAGTTCCACCGCAGCGGCAGGAGTTGTTGGTATGGTGTCCAAACAAAGCTTAAGAAGTACACCGCGACCCCAATTCCGCCAGTGATCACCACTGCATACATGATGGCACTGATGCCAAGCTTTCTGAGCTGACCCAGCGTAGGACGGTCCAGAATGTCATGAATCGGGTGGAACGTGGGATCTTGAGGGTCCCTACAACACGATATATCAATTAGGGAGGGCTGTGTCCCACGTTGTGCGCCGCAAGTCACTCACTTGACAAACCATAAAGCGCCTTTCCTCATGTGTCCACGGGCGAGGGAGAGCACCATTGCAAACTGGTACATGACTGGTGGGAAACACGTTAGAATGCATCCTACGTACAACTCAGGTACCAGGCGTACACATTGTGCCGAGCATCCAGTGAAAGAAAGTTGCTGTAACAGGGGCGTTTGTGCAATATTCGAGCCTGCTCCATATTGAAGCATCTGGGAACATTGGTAGGGTAGACAAATCGAGGATGACACCACAGCCGAAGGGGAACAGCATAAGCTCGATTAAAATGAATAACCCGACCTGTAGCCCATATGTCAGCGCCGCATTGAACGTACCTAATGCCAACATACCTTGACAATAGTCAATTGCTGGGCGATGATGTTTTGAATAACACGAGTGGCACCATTCAACATTATTCCACTGCGGAGGAAAAGCAAGGCACCACATATAGTCACGACATAGCCTAACCAAATGGCGAAAATCTGCTCTCGAGGGCCATCGTCAACAGCCATACGATGCCAGAAACCAGGAAACGAGGCTGAAAGGCTGCGAATTGTCAAAAAAAACATCGGAATCTGTAATTGGTTCATCGCTGAAGCTGGCCGTCGAAGATTGAGCTAACAATCTTGGCATATATCGTGTCGCAGCATTGTGTGCAGACTGAAGAAAAGATTGTATAGTGCCAGGAGAAGCGGGGGGGCGCCAGAACTTGTATAGGGAAGGGGTGAATTGCTGGATGCGCCATATGGCTCGGTGATAAAGGTGGTCCAGGCTGATGCGCGACTTCGCTGTGCCAGAGGTTTTCAATTTCCAAACCTCCTTGAGAATTCGGTAGAGATGGGATAAAGCCGGTCGAATGAACCATAAAATAACGTCCACGACAGGGTCTGTGATCAGGCGAACGGCTTTTATCGGCATGTGCAAGAGAAATAGGAGACGCTTTGGTTTCATCTAAGAATTTGGGATCAGCTGGCTTGTGCACTCCTTGGGTCCTTAGCTGACGAACCAAATTTAGGGCTAGTGCCTTGCCCAACGTGTATGGCAAGAAGACTGCTAAAGCAATGGTCACACTTAATATAAAGACCATGAGTGATACCTGCAAACAGAATTACATCAGCACGATGAGCGATACCAAATACAACGACTACCACACGTTTTGAACTAGGGACATGAAAGGCCCTCGCATTCCAACGGCTGTGACCGTATTATGAGCTTCTCCACAGAAAAAAAGATTCACGACCGTGCGTACCTTCTAGCAACCCGTCGAGATCCTCTTCGCCGGCTTCCGGCGCGTCGCCTTGGTCGCCTCCATCGTCGGCAATGTCGTCAATGGGCCCATCGTCCTGTGGCTCTGGACCTGGAGGTGCCGGCGGCGCAGCAATACGGGCAGGACCTGCGCCAACAATCATCGGTACGAGCGCAACTAGAATACAGATTCCCAACCATACCGTTAGGCGCAGCTGGATGCATGTCCTCCTGTCGCGCGAGGGAGTTCTGCGGGCGCGGCGGCTCGGTCCTGTTCCTGTTGAACCTCCTGTCTGTCCTCAAATTCAACAGTTTCGTTATGAGCGGGCGCCAGTGTTGGTGGCGGTTCGGTGGGGTTCGGTGTCTGAATGTTTGTCGGTCTCCCCCTCCTCGCGGGCATCCTCTTCTCCTTCCTCTTCGCTCTCACCCATAAGCACATCCCGTGAAGCACGATCGGACGACACAGTGGATTTGCCTGAATGAACGGGAGCGAGCACGGTAGGGGACGCACGAGCACTTGCCGCAACCTGGCTTGACAAAGTGTGAGCAGCAGTTGTGGTTTGTGCAGGGGGGGGCCTTGTTCCTCTTCTTCGTCATCTTCCTCTTCATGTTCATGTTCATTGTCCTCATCTGACCTGTCGTCGCCTTCTTCGTCGTTGTCACGGTGCTGGGCACTCACACTGCAACTCATCATCTGTTTCTTCTTGTATGCCCAATCCCAGCATATCCTTGTGGTTCATCAAACGGCAAAGGCAAGCGGCGAATTCAGGAGGTTGAGTATTGATTGAGATGGGCATGACACCCAGAGAAACGTGCGTCGCGGCCCAGAGGGTTGTTATGCCCAACAATGGGTCGGTAAGAAAGGGGGTGAATGGGTCTAACTGGTCACGGAATGTTTACTCTTGACAAGATGACGCTTTGCTGTCAGAGGAGCCATGCCACTACTAGATCCCAGGTCAATAAGCTCGTCCTGTTCACCCGGATGATGTTTAGCCCTGGGACAGCACCGGTCTCGAGAGCTGGATGCAGAATGGCACGGATGACCGAATGCAGGTGTGGCAGGAGAGGGAATTATACGCGTTTGTCTATTAAGGTTTGTGGCCGGGAAGGGAATTTATAAGGCCGTGTGATGGGGAGGAACGATAGCAGCACGCGCGTGGCATCCAGAGTTGCACTAAGCCGGTGGCCGAGATTAAGCGAAAAGGCTAAGAATGTAAAGCTGCTGTGCTATAAGGCACATCTGGCCAGTTGCTGGGGCTCTAGCATTGGCTATAAAAAGGATTTCTCATTGGTGCAACGGGAGGTGCGATAGGCAACAATGTCGATGGAGATAAATGTTCTTGAGCGCCCACGGATGCTGTGGTCGATAAAGATGGTATTGGCACTGCCGGATGGGATGACAAGGATGGGACTCGTAGTTGGCAGATAAAGTGATTCCAAACAGTGATGGATGGAGGCCCTCGAGCGACCGGTTAAGTGACTTGTGTCACACCGTGACAACGCGTCCTCAACGTGGCCGAACTTGGGCATAGCTCTCACTGAGTAGCACCAGTACCTGCTAGTAGAGCAGTACTAGTATATTGTAGCATTGAAATGAAATTCGTCTTGCCTTGCCCTATTCAAAATTCATGCGCGGCTTCAGAATGTGCGACGCGAGTTGACTGAAAAAGGAAGGCAGCCATCGGTCGGCGTGTAAGGCCGGCGAAGCTCTATTAGCTCCACCCGGCAGAGAAAGTGGTGGCACCGGACGTGCCTACGGCACCGAATGGTGGAGAATTGTGCGTGTGCAGGCGAGGGAGAGTTGGCGCCGCGGGACCACCGTTTGGGGGCTGGACCGTCTTCCAATCGTCTTTTGTCCGGACGAGAAACGACAAAAGGCTCCCTGGGAGCCGATCTGAATGGGATGTGGAAACGATGGGAAATACAAAAAAGACGGTCCAAGCGACGGTTCTGAGCGCTTGGAGAGGGTCAGGTCGCGACTCCCGCAAGGCAGCATCGAGAGGTCTGATCGCTTGACGGCAACAATGGAATGCACTCCTGAGGCCTGTCTTCACATTATCCATGCAATACGTCGCGCCGGTTTCGCCTCTCCAATGTACATTCAGGATGTTGGCATGCCCGCTTCGAACATGCCGCATTTTCGGCGGCATTGCTGGGCACCCACGTCACCAAATGTCACCAACACGTAGGTTTACACTGTATTCCCGTATTCTACGCGTATCTAGGGCAATTACAAGCAGGAACGATCCGATCTCCCCATCTGCCGTGCATGTTGAAGCTGCGGGACGAACACGTGAGGCGCGCGAGGGCGTTTTGGCCCGATCGGAAGCCCAAAGCACACGAAGGACGGCTAGGACGAGCCCCCTGGAAAGATTCACCCCCCCTCCGCCCGGCTCGAGCACGCGATCGCGCTCGCGCTTGGTCCGTGACACCTGTGGCCGTGACCTAGGAGCGTGGGAACGTAACCGTCATTTGTTTGCCGATAAACGCTACTTCACAAACTTCAAAGCAACGACACTGTATACGATGGCTCCAGTTCTGCCTCCTGACCAAAATGAGTGGGTGAAATCGCCCCACGCGCCGCAAGACCCCCCAACTCTTCAGGATGTAGTGAATTCCATGCGCTATCATCAAACAATCTTAGCCCAGTCGAAGAGTCCGTTCCCCAGCTTTGACCTGTGGTGCAAGTCTCTGATGTCAGAGTTCACAAAGCTAAAGATATACCAGATGAAGTCCAGGTGGAATCATTCATGTATCAAACGGCAGTA
>Ga0307508_10004980_pt1 | contig 12770 bp, 10 predicted proteins | sample 9_EM_MG_FD_203089 | JGI IMG/M metagenome (GOLD analysis project Ga0307508, IMG submission 203089) | Populus trichocarpa ectomycorrhiza microbial communities from riparian zone in the Pacific Northwest, United States - 9_EM | ecosystem: Host-associated > Plants > Roots > Unclassified | place... | reverse complement strand
CTCGAGTTCGGCGAGGGCTTCCTCCAGTAACACGGGGTCGGTGGGCCCGGCGGGCAGCGGCCCCGACGGTACGCCGGAGCGCTCGCGTCCGGCCGGGTCGGTCATCGAGGGCAGCGGACCGGTGGGTGGCGGCTCCGGCTCGGAGAGCTTCAGCTCCCGCCCCTCGATGCCGAACAGCTGATCGACCCCGTCGGGCCCCTCCAGCATGTCCTGGCCGAATCCGGTGAGCGTGATCGCCGCGAGGTCGGCCTGGTCGTCGTACCCGTCGCCCTCGGCGATCGCGGCGAGCCGGGCCGAGGTGTCCATGAAGGCGGGGTCGACGCGGTGCACGGCCCGGTAGAGGGGGAGGGCGGCCGCGGACCGGCCCGTGCCCTCGTGCGCCCGGGCCAGCCAGTAGCGCAGTTCCTTGCGCTGGGGCTGTTCGCTGCGACAGCGCATCAGGGCCGCCGAGAGGAGCGGTTCGGCCTGGCCGTACATCTCCAGCCGGACCCGGGCCATGCCGCCGAAGAGGCCGGCCTCGATGCCGAGCATGGGGTCGTCGTGGAGCGGGTCGGTGTGCCGGACCAGCTGTTCCCAGTCCTTGACGAGATAGGCGCGGCAGGCGTGCAGGAAGCGGACCTGGTGGTCGGTGTCCACCGGCGGCAGGCCCGCGAGGGCCCGGTCCAGCTCGGGGACATGGCGGCCGTCCAGCCAGTGCGAGGCGTGTGCGAGGAGCAGGTCCCGCGGGCTCTCCAGCACCGGCTGCACCCACCAGCCCAGCCAGTACCAGGAGTTGAGGGTCCGGCGGTGCCGGCTGCGCTGTTCGCCGAAACGCTCGCGGTGCCGGAACATCCGCAGCAGCGCGGTCGTCGTGTCGACGCGCAGCGCGTGCAGTCCGAGCCAGCCGTCGGCCATCCCGGGATCGATCCGCACCGCGACCCGGAACTCCTCCTCCGCCTGCGGATAGGCGCCCATCGTGTAGGCGTCCACCCCTCGCAGCCAGGCCAGGTCGGCCGGGGCCTCTACGCCCTGCGTGCCGAAATCCATCACGTCCCCCACAAACCGTGCCCCCGTGGTTCACCGCCGGGCCGTCGCCCGGTGGCCGCCTTCGTCCAACCGCTGTGCCGCGGACCGGAGTTGCAACGGTGCGCAGAGCAGCTGTCCGCAGGTCGCACCGAGGGCATGGTACCTGCGCGGGTGTCGCCCGCCGTAGGGTGCCGCACAGGCCGTTTGACGAGGTGGGAGCAGATGAAGCCCATCGCGCTCGGTGACCGAGGGTGAGCGAATCGCGCCCCACAGCGTCCGGAAAACCGGGTGAGGGCAGAACGAAGCCCCCGATCACGGGGGAACAACCGGGGGCTTCGCGACTGCGGGCGACCTCGAACGGCCGCACATTGAGAACGTAAGACCTGTACGGCCCCCCGGTCAAGCGGAGTTGAGGCACTCCGGCAAGTTCCTACCGGTCGGTCTTCACAGGTTCAACACATCGCCGTCGGGTCGTCACCGTGCGTGACATTTCGGTCCGGTCCAACAGTCCCCGCAGGCCCGGCAGTTGTCTCGTACCCCTCCCGAAACTGCCGTACCAGAAGGTCGGAGAAGGGGCGGGACGGGTCTTCGGCGAAATGCCGTTGTTCCGCCACGACCCATGCCTCCCAGAACTCCCGCTGTTCCGTCCCGTCCCGGGAGCGCCCCCGTGTCCAGGACTCCTCGCGGGACAGCTCCATCCACAGCAGGTGCGCCAGGTGCGGCCGCAGTGCGCGCCGGCCCGCGCCGACCCCCTCCAGGAGGATCACCGGCGCCGGCGGCAGGGTCCGGGGCGGTCCGAAGCGGCGGGTGTGCCAGTCGTAGGGGGCGTAGTGCGCGCTCTCGCCGCAGCCGAGCGGTGCGATCACCTCGCTCAGCAGCCGTCCGGTCCAGCCGAACAGCTCGTCGTGGCTGGCGATGTCGTCGAGGTGCAGCACGGGGGCGCCGCCGAGCGCCTCGGCCAACTGCCCGGCGAACGTGGACTTTCCGGAGCCGGCGTGGCCGTCGACGCCGATCAGACGGACCGGACCGCAGGACGGGGGCAGCCGGCGCAGCCGGGAGGCGAGGTCGTGGATGGCGGTTCCTGAGGACGGGTGTGAGGGGCGGGCGGACGGGCGCTCGGACGGGGCGGCGACAGTCTAGTGAGGGACCGCCGCCGGACGCGGAATGACAGGTTCCCAGGTCATGCCAGTGGTGGAGACCAATATTCGTGGGCGCGGCATGGCCCGAAGTGCTGGCAGGAGCATGCCCCCTCGTTCATAGTTGGCGCACAACCGTGCATTGGACCCGCCCCGACTCGGACACCTGGGGGTTTTCCCACCCATGAGCAGAGCCGAACAGCCGTCCCGCAGAACCGTTCTGTCCGTCGCGGTCGCCGCCGTGGTGGCCGGCAGCGCGGGCCCCGCGGCCGCCGCCGGACACACGGCCGACGCGGAAGCCGACGAGGCCGCCGCCCGGCAGGTCGACAACCACGCCTGGACCACCTACAGCGACTGGCGCTCCGGCACGGCGAAGGGCACCCGTGCCGTCGCCGGCAGCCGCCCCGGCATCGTGATCGGCGCCCCCGCGGGCACCACCCAGTACACCGACCCGCACACCGGGACCACCGCCACCTGGGAGTACGCGACCTGGACCGCCCCGGTCCACAAGCTCGCCGTGCCCTCCACCGAGGTGATCGCCTCCTGGAACGCCCACACCCCGGACGGCACCTGGATCCAGATCGAGCTCAAGGGGACGTACTCCGACGGCACGGCCACCCCCTGGTACGTGATGGGCCGCTGGGCCGCCGGCGACGGCGACATCAGGCGGACCTCGGTCGACGACCAGACCGACGACAAGAGCACCGTCTGGACGGACACCTTCGCGATCGACGACCCGTCGACGGGGCTGCGCCTGGCGTCGTACCGGCTGCGGCTGACCCTGTACCGCAGGCCCGGCACCAAGGCCACGCCCACCGTCTGGCGGCTGGGCGCGATGGGCTCCGACGTTCCCGACCGCTTCACCGTCCCGGCCTCCACGCCCGGTCTCGCCCAGGAGCTGATCGTCCCGCGGTACTCGCAGGAGATCCACGTGGGCCAGTACCCGGAGTACGACAACGGCGGCGAGGCCTGGTGCAGCCCCACCTCCTCGCAGATGATCATCGAGTACTGGGGCGGCCGGCTCACCGCGGAGCAACTGGCCTGGGTCGACCCGTCGTACGCCGATCCCCAGGTCTGCCACGCGGCCCGGTACACCTACGACTACCAGTACGCGGGCTGCGGCAACTGGCCGTTCAACGCGGCCTACGCGGCCACCTTCGAGGACCTCCAGGGCGTGGTCACCCGGCTCGGCTCCCTCACCGACCTGGAGACGCTGATCGCGGCCGGCATCCCGGCCATCACGTCCCAGTCGTTCCTCAAGGAGGAGCTCACGGGGGCGGGTTACGGCACCTCCGGCCATCTGATGACCGTGATCGGCTTCACGGCCGAGGGCGATGTGATCGCCAACGACCCTGCCTCGCCGAGCGACGCGGAGGTGCGGCGCGTCTACAAGCGGCGCGAGTGGGAGAACATCTGGCTCAGGACCAAGCGGTACAACGCCAGTGGCAAGGTGGTCTCCGGTACCGGTGGCGTCTGCTACCTGTACTTCCCCGCCTGTCCGACCTCGCGCCAGCGCAAGGCGCTCGCGGCGGTGGGCGTGCGCTGAGCAGGCACAGGGCCCCGGTTCGACCGGGGCCCTGTGACCAAGCTCTCGGCCGCAAAAGCCCCTCCGGGTGGCAAGGTGGACGGATCGGTGGGGGGCCGTCCAGTGCACCCGAGACTCTGCGAGACGCCATGACCGCACACTCAGCCACCGCCGTCCGCGCCCGTACCGGCGGACCCAAGGACGACGGTCCGAAGATCCTCGAACATGTCGCGGGCTGGACCCTTGTCGCGGTGATCGCGATGCTCGTCACGCAGCTCGGCCTACTGTGACGTGATCCATAGTTGACCTGACATACTGCGGATGTCCCGCCGCCAGCCCGAGATCAGGGTCGAAATTTGAATATCAGTGATCAGCGTGAAGCCGCCCGGCCGCGGGCTCGCGGCACCGAGCGCTCGGTTGCGCGCCGCGCCGAACTCATCTCCATCGGGCGGAAGTTGTTCGCGGACACGTCCTACGACGCGCTCTCCATGGATGACATCGCCCGCCAGGCGCATGTCGCCAAGGGGCTGATCTACTACTACTTCCAGTCCAAGCGCGGTTACTACCTGGCGATCATCCAGGACTCCGTCGCCGACCTGGTCACCTACGCGGCGAGCGGCCTCGAACTGGAGGCGGTGGACCGCGTCCAGCGCACCATCGACAGCTATCTGCGCTACGCCGAGCACAACCAGGCCGCCTACCGCACCGTCGTCAGCGGCGGTGTCGGCTTCGACGCCGAGGTGCACGCCATCCGGGACGGCGTGCGCGAGGCGATCGTCGCGACCATCGCGGAGGGGGCGTACGGCCGCACCGACATCTCGCCCGTGGCCCGCATGGGACTGTTCGCCTGGGTGTGCAGCGTCGAGGGCGCCACCCTCGACTGGATCGACCGCCCGCCCCAGCTCTCCCGCGACACCATGCGCGATCTGCTCGTGAAGATGCTCGGCGCCTCGATGCGCGCCATCGAGGAGATGGACCCGGCGTATCCCACCCCGCCGCCGGCCCGCCGCGAGGACTGACGAGCGACCGACGAGCGCCCGACACCCACGAGTCGGGGCGGAGGCTCGTGGTCCCCCGCCCCAAGTCCCGCTCGGATCCGGCTAGTTGATCGCCCTGATCAGCTCACCGCCCGTGGTGTCCCCGCTCAGTTCCCAGAAGAACGTCCCGCCGAGACCCTGCTGGTTCTTGTACGACATCTTCGTCGCGATGGTCGCGGGCGTGTCGTAACTCCACCAGTCGTTCCCGCACTTGGCGTACGCGGTGCCGCCCACCGTCCCCGTCGCCGGGCACTTGGACTTCAGCACCTTGTAGTCGTCGATGCCCTGCTCGTACGTGCCCGCCGCGGGCCCCGTCGCGGTGCCGCCCGGGGCCGACTGGGTCACTCCGGTCCAGCCACGGCCGTAGAAGCCGATGCCCAGCAGCAGCTTCGAGGCCGGGATGCCGAGGCCCTTGAGCTTGGTGATCGTCGCCGAGGTGTGGAAACCGGCCTTCGGGATGCCGGAGTAGGAGTTCAGCGGCGAGTGCGGAGCCGTCGGACCGGCCGCGTCCCAGGCGCCGAAGAAGTCGTACGTCATCGGGTTGTACCAGTCGACGTACTGGGCCGCGCCCGCGTAGTTCGCCGCGTCGATCTTGCCGCCGGCCGTGGCGTCGGCGGTGATGGCCGCCGTGACCAGGTTGGAGGAGCCGAACTTCGCCCGCAGGGCCGCCATCAGGTTCTTGAACGCCTCCCTGCCGCTGGTGTCACAGGTGTTGCCGCAGGCGTTCGGGTACTCCCAGTCGATGTCGATGCCGTCGAAGACGTCGGCCCACTTGGAGTTCTCGACCAGGTCGTAGCAGGACTGCGCGAACACGGCCGGGTTCTGCGCAGCCTCGCCGAAGCCGCTCGACCAGGTCCAACCGCCGAACGACCACAGGACCTTGAGGCCCGGGTGCTTCTTCTTCAGCTCGCGCAGCTGGTTGAAGTTGCCCCGCAGCGGCTGGTCCCAGGTGTCGGCGACGCCGTCCACGGACTCGGCCGCGGTGTAGGTCCGGTCGGTCGCCGCGTAGGCGTCGCCCATCGCGCACTTGCCGCCGGTGACGTTGCCGAAGGCGTAGTTGATGTGGGTCAGCTTCGCGGCCGAGCCGGAGGTCTCGACGTTCTTGACGTAGTACTTGCGGTCGTAGGTGCCCCATTCGGTGAAGTAGCCGACGACCTTGGAGCCGGCGGCCTTCGCCTGGGGAGCCGACGGAGCCGTGGGAGCCGCAGGGGCCGCCGCGGTCGCCGTGGCCGTGCTCGCGCCGGCCAACAGGCCCGCGCCGAGGACCGCGCAACACGCGGCCGAGATCAGCGCCCGGAAACGGGCGCGCTGGGGAAGGTGCATCGGGTGTCTCCTCGTGGGGGAGAGGGGAACGCCAGCCGATTGGCATGAACGCGGTGAAGCGCTGCCGGAACAGTAGGAGGACTAGACCACCGCGTCAATGGTTCGGACCAATTCTCGGCCGATTCCGGGCCGCGTTGTCGGTGTGCTGGGATATCTTGAAGTAAGCGGTCGTTAACCAGTGACCGGGTGCCTCCGATCGGGCATACTCACAGGGCGCAGCCGCTGGTCAGCAGCTTCCGTGACCCGGGAGACGCGAGCAGCGGACGGCGCCCAGTGAGACCCTGCGGAGCCGCCCCACCCCACGGCGTGCGCCCGCCAGCGCCCTACAGGGAGGAGAGCGTCGCCATGCCCGACCGCGCCCCGCAGCCGGTGGACCGGCAACTGCCCACGGACGAGGCCCGGGACCTGATCTCGCTCGTCCGCGACATCGCGCAGCGCGAGATCGCCCCGAAGGCGGCCGAGGAGGAGGACGCCGGCCGCTTCCCGCGCGAGGTCTTCACCCTGCTCTCCCGGACCGGACTGCTCGGCCTGCCGTACGACGCCGAACACGGCGGCGCCGACCAGCCGTACGAGGTCTACCTCCAGGTCCTCGAAGAACTCGCCGCCGCCCGCCTCACCGTCGGCCTCGGCGCCAGCGTCCACACCCTCGCCTCCTACGCGCTCGCCACCTACGGCACCAAACAGCAGCAGGTCGAGCACCTGCCGGCGATGCTCGGCGGCGGACTGCTCGGCGCCTACTGCCTGTCCGAGCCGTCCTCCGGCTCGGACGCGGCCTCCCTGCGTACGAAGGCCGTCCGGGACGGCGACGACTGGGTGATCACCGGCACCAAGGCCTGGATCACCCACGGCGGAGTCGCCGACTTCTACACCGTCATGGCGCGCACCGGAGGAGAAGGGCCGCGGGGGATCACCGCGTTCCTGGTGCCCGCCGACGCGGAGGGCCTCGGCGCCGCGGCGCCGGAGAAGAAGATGGGCATGAAGGGCTCGCCCACCGCCCAGGTCCACTTCGACGGAGTGCGGGTGCCGGACGAGCGGCGCATCGGCGAGGAGGGGCAGGGCTTCGCGATCGCCCTGTCCGCGCTCGACTCGGGGCGGCTCGGCATCGCGGCCTGCGCCATCGGCGTGGCCCAGGCGGCCCTCGACGAAGCGGTCGACTACGCCACCGGGCGCCACCAGTTCGGACGGCCGATCGCCGACTTCCAGGGGCTGCGCTTCATGCTCGCCGACATGGCGACGCAGATCGAGGCGGGCCGGGCGCTGTACCTCGCGGCGGCGCGGCTGCGTGACGCCGGGCGGCCCTTCGCCAAGCAGGCGGCCATGGCCAAACTGCACTGCACCGACACCGCCATGAAGGTCACCACCGACGCCGTCCAGGTCCTCGGCGGCTATGGGTACACCGCGGACTTCCCGGCCGAGCGGTACATGCGCGAGGCCAAGGTCCTCCAGATCGTCGAGGGCACCAACCAGATCCAGCGGATGGTCATCGCCCGTCACCTGGCGGGTCCGGAAACGCGCCGAACTGGCCCGGCCTGACCTGCGGCGCCGCGAGCCGGACCCACTCCGGGTCGTGGCGGCCCGGCAGGGTGCGACCGCGATGGGCCCAAGTGCGCATCAGATCACGGTAGATGGGCGGGTCCTGGGGTGGCGGCGGGGTCGGTGCGATCGGTGGCGGGGCAAGCGGAACCGATTCTGCGACCGCTGCGTACGTAGGGGTCATACCGGGGCAACGCGGCGGTCGGCGACCGGGTCACCGGTCCCGGCAATCGAGCGTGAGTTCGCGGCCGTACGTCTGGCCTCCGACGGTGGCCTGACGTACCGTCAGCCCAGCCGCCGACACGGCCGTCGGCCGCTCGCTGACAGGGAGGTTGGCCGTGACCGACGACCGTCCCGTACCGCTCGACGAGTACCCCGTGCACCAGGTGCCCCTGTCCATGAAGTACGTGGCGACGGGTGACCGCAACGCCTACGACCGCTGCATCTTCCACGTCCTCGACCACGACGGACGCGCCCTGCTGATCCTCGGGCTCGGGGTCTACCCGAACCTCGGGGTGATCGACGCCTACGCGACCCTGCGCCTGGGCGACACCCTGCACGCGGTGCGCGCCTCGGACGCGCTGCGGGACGACACCCGGACCGACCTGGCCGTCGGCCCGCTGCGCATCCTCGTCGAACGCCCGCTGCGCGACTTCGTGTTGAGCTGCGAGGCGGCCCCGGACGACCCGGACGGGCTGTCGTACGAGATCAACTGGACCGCCGACTTCCCGGCCCTCTGGGAGCCGCACCACCTCCAGCGGCGCGGCGGCCGGCTCACCCTGGAGGGCAGGCGTTTCGTGCAGGCCGGGCATTGCGACGGCTGGATCCGGGTGGGCGGGCAGGAGATCCGCGTCCAGGGCTGGACCGGGACCCGGGACCGCAGTTGGGGGGTGCGGCCGGTGCCGGGCGAGGAGGGCGGCCGGTTCGCCGAGGAGTACCCGACGGCGGGGTTCCACTGGATCTGGTGCCCGGTCCGCTTCGAGGACCGCTTCCTCATGGTGATCGTCCAGGAGGACGCCGACGGCTATCGCTCGCTCAACGACGCGACCCTGGTCCGCCCCGGCGGCCGTGACCGCCAACTCGGCTGGCCCCAGCCCGAGATCACCTACCGCTCCGGCACCCGCCACCCGGAACGCGCCCTCGTCCACCTCGGAGACATGCGCAAACCCATGGAGCTGGACGTGGAGATCCTCACCTCCTCACCGCTCGCCCTCGGCGCCGGCTACCCGCCCGCCGACGACTGGCAGCACGGCACCTGGCAGGGCCGCGACTGGACCGACCGCCGCACCTACGACCTCGCCGAGCCGCACCCCCTGGCCGCGTTCGGCGTCACCGACCACGCGGCCCGCTTCTGGCTGGACGGCCGGATCGGCCACGGCATCTTCGAGCACGGCTCGATCGGACGCCACGACCCGAGCGGTTTCACCGGCTTCGACTCGGTGGCGCCATAAGGGAGTTCCGGTAGTTCCACAGGGGAGTTGACGACATGGCCATGGCACCTCGCCCCCGCACCACCACCCGCGACCCCGAGGAACTCGCCCACCGCCTCACCGCCTGGCTCGCCGCCCGCCTGCCCGGGGCCAAGGCCGTCGGGGTCTCCGCCCCCGCCTCGAACGGGATGTCCAGCGAGACCCTGCTCTTCGACATCGAACACCCCGAACCACCCCTGCGCTCCTGCGCGTTGCGGCTCGCCGCGGACCCGTCGGCGTACACGGTCTTCCCGGTGTACGACATGGTCCGCCAGTACCGCACGATGCGGGTCGTGGGCGACTTCTCGGACCTGCCCGTGCCGAAAGTGCAGTGGCTGGAGGAGGATCCCGGCCCGCTCGGAGCGCCGTTCTTCGTCATGGAACGCGTGGCAGGGCGCGTCCCACCGGACGTCATGCCCTACACCTACGAGGGTAACTGGCTGCACGCCGCGAGCGACACCGAGCGGGAGCACCTGGAGGCGGCCACGGTAGGGCTGTTGGCCAACCTGCACGACCAAGTACCGGTGAAGGAGGCCGAGTTCCTCGCCCTGCCGGGCGACGGCGACGCACTGCGCCGCCATGTCACCGCCCAACGCGCCTACTACGAATGGGTCGTCGACGGACTCGCCCGCTCACCGCTCATCGAGCGGGCCTTCGCCCGGCTGGAGGAACTCTGGCCGCACGACCCGGGCCCGACCGTCCTCAACTGGGGCGACGCGCGCATCGGGAACGTGATCTACGAGGGCTTCGACCCCGTCGCCGTACTGGACTGGGAGATGGCGGCCCCGGCCCCGCGCGAGGTCGACCTCGGCTGGACGGTCTACCTGCAGCGCTTCTTCCAGGACCTCACGGTCGCCTTCGGCCAGCGCGGACTGCCGGACTTCCTGCGCCGCGACCGGATCGAGGCCCGCTACGCCGAACTCACCGGCCACACACCGCACGACATGGACTTCTTCACGCTGTACGCCGCGCTGCGGCACGCGATCGTCATGCTGCGCATCGCCTACCGCCAGGCGCACTTCGGTGAAGTCGCCGTACCGGCGGACCCGGACACACTGATCCTGCACCACGACAGCCTGCGAGCCATGGTGCAGGGCAGCTACTGGGATTGAGCGAAGCGGCTCAGGCGGCCTCGCGGCGCATCACCGGCACGCGCATGGGGCGCGAGGCCGGGCCGCCGACATGCGAGAACGGCTGGGTCCGCCAGTCGAGTCCCTGAGGGAGCGTCAACAGGAGGGCGGTGTCCTGCTCCTGGGGCTCCGCCGACTCGTCCGCCGACCGGGCCTCGGAGGCCCTGCGACCCGTGCCGGCACAGACCGTGAGGCCGAACGGGTTCCACGGCGAGGCACACAGCGCGTGCTCCGGCAGGACCTCCTCGTCCGCCAACAGGGCGATTGACTGGGCGCAGTCCGGGCAGACGACCCGGTACATCTCGAAGGTGTCGTACGCGTCGAACTCCTCGTCGTCCAGGGCGTCGGGTTCGACACCCTCCGGCTCGGGTTCGGCTACCGCCTGGAGGTACTTGGGCGCGGTACGACCAGGACGCTTAAGACTCTGCATTGGGTTCTCCCCCTCGGGCTGGGCCGTGAAGGCACTGCGGCCTCGACCACAGCAAGCACTTCCCGTCCCGTCACGGCGGTAATCACGAGAACATCACGGACGCCCGCACTGGCGTGTGGCCTTCGTCACATGCCGCTCGCAGATGCCCGTGGCGGTCGCTTTGTCCCTCAGACGACGCACAGGCAACCCCCGGTCACATCACGAACCGGGCATGACCTGGGCCGCTCAGGTATCCGTGGAGATCAGACGCACTGTAGGTTCTTGCGCCATGGAGGAGCTGGACCGACAAATCGTGCAGCTGCTCGTCAAGGACGGGCGGATGAGTTACACCGACCTGGGCAAGGCCACGGGCCTGTCCACGTCGGCCGTGCATCAGAGGGTGCGACGGCTGGAGCAGCGGGGCGTCATCCGCGGGTACGCCGCGGTGGTCGACCCCGAGGCGGTGGGGCTGCCCATGACCGCGTTCATCTCGGTGAAACCGTTCGATCCCAGCGCCCCCGACGACATCGCGGACCGCCTCTCCGACGTCCCCGAGATCGAGGCCTGCCACAGCGTCGCGGGCGACGAGAACTACATCCTCAAGGTGCGGGTGTCGACCCCGCACGAGCTGGAGGAACTGCTGGCGCGGCTGAGGTCGCTGGCGGGGGTCTCGACGCGGACGACGGTCGTGCTGTCGACGCCGTACGAGTCGCGTCCGCCGCGCATCTGAAGCCGTAGTTCTGTCCTGTCGGCCGTGCCGGGGGCTTCCTGACGAGCCCCAGGTGCGGTGCCGGCGGCTTGGCGCGAGAAACTGTCGGTCATGAGTGAACGCACGCCCGAGCCGACCACCGTCCTTCTCCGCCGAGGCGAGGTCCACAGCCCCGCCGACCCGTTCGCGACAGCGATGGTCGTGGAGCGGGGCCAAGTCGCCTGGGTCGGATCGGAGGGCGCCGCGGACGCCTTCGCGGACGGCGTCGACGAGGTCGTCGACCTGGACGGCGCCCTGGTCACGCCCGCGTTCACCGACGCGCATGTGCACACCACCGCGACCGGCCTCGCCCTGACCGGTCTCGATCTGACCGCCGCCCCCTCCCTGGACGCGGCCCTGACCCTCGTACGGGAGTTCGCCGCCGCCCGCCCGGCCGACCGTGTCCTGCTCGGCCACGGCTGGGACGCGTCCCGGTGGCCCGACAGCCGCCCTCCCACGCGCGCGGAGCTCGACGAGGCCGCAGGGGGTCGTCCGCTCTATCTGAGCCGCGTCGACGTCCACTCGGCGGTCGTGACGACGGCCCTGCTCGACATGGCGTCCCTGGGCCCCGTGGATGGCCCTCTCACCGCCGACGCCCACCACTCGGTACGGTTCAGGGCCCTCGCCTCCGTCACGCCCGCCCAGCGCGTCGAGGCCCAGCGCGCAGCCCGTGCCCACGCGGCCTCCCTGGGCATCGGCACGGTCCACGAGTGCGCGGGGCCCGAGATCTCCTCCGAGGACGACTTCACGGGCCTGCTCCGGCTCGCCGCCGAGGAGAGCGGCCCGCGGGTCGTCGGCTACTGGGCGGAGCAGGACGTCGACAAGGCCCGCCAGCTCGGCGCGGCCGGCGCCGCCGGAGACCTCTTCGTGGACGGGGCCCTCGGCTCGCACACGGCGTGTCTGCACGAGCCGTACACCGATGCCGACCACACCGGCATCGCCTATCTGGACGCCGCCGCCGTTGCCGCCCATGTCGCCGCCTGCACCGAGGCGGGCCTCCAGGCCGGCTTCCACGCGATCGGCGACGCGGCGGTGACCGCCGTGGTCGAGGGCGTCCGCGCCGCCGCGGAGAAGGTCGGCCTCGCGCGCGTCCGCGCCGCCCGGCACCGCGTCGAACACGCCGAGCTGCTCACCCCCGAGGCGATCGCCGCCTTCGCCGAGCTCGGCCTCACCGCCTCCGTCCAGCCCGCCTTCGACGCCCTGTGGGGCGGCGAGGACGGAATGTACGTCCAGCGCCTGGGTCGGGAGCGAGCGAGCCGCCTGAACCCCTTCGCGGCCCTCCTGCGCGCCGGCGTCCCGCTCGCCTTCGGCTCCGACAGCCCGGTCACCCCCCTCGACCCGTGGGGCACGGTCCGCGCGGCCGCCTTCCACCGGACCCCCGAGCACCGCGTCTCCGTGCGCGCCGCGTTCACCGCGCACACCCGCGGTGGCTGGCGTGCGGTCGGCCGGGACGAC
>Ga0307508_10004979_pt1 | contig 12771 bp, 19 predicted proteins | sample 9_EM_MG_FD_203089 | JGI IMG/M metagenome (GOLD analysis project Ga0307508, IMG submission 203089) | Populus trichocarpa ectomycorrhiza microbial communities from riparian zone in the Pacific Northwest, United States - 9_EM | ecosystem: Host-associated > Plants > Roots > Unclassified | place... | reverse complement strand
TTATAGCTTGACTTGCTTCATGATCAGGTGGTGCCCGGGAAGCAATCCCTGGACCGAAGCCAGATGCAGCCAATGTTGCAAGCATGTTAGACAAGCGTCCACTAGACATCAATCCGGTAACCCGAGGGCGAAGGTAATCGTTAAGGGCCTGGAATGTCGCGATTGCGTGGATCGATACAACCATGTTCTGCAGATTTCGTGGGATATCTGAGTCGTCATCCGCAACCAAACGAAGCCGTAGCTGGCGAGCGAGTAAGGACGGAGAACTTCGTTTAGAGTCTGGGAAGGCTAAATAAGTGATCAACCATGTACACAATAAAGAAAAATTTACCGTCGCTGCCTTGCGCGATAGTAATCACCTCAAAGTTCTCCATCCTCGTCAGGCTTTCTTGCAGCTTCTTGACCAGAACGACGAGGGGGGATGGGTTCAAATTTCCAATTCTGGACGACCGGGTAAAAGTTTCGAACAGAATTTCTTGACGGCGCTTGACCGAAACTACGTATTCTCAGTAGGCATTCCCCGGACACTCGAAAATCGACTGACCTGGGCCTTTCTCTGTGGAAAAGCGAAGAAGACCTTCGACAGCACCACTTCGGAGCAGTTCAAAACTGGAGACCGAACTCTCCGAGGCAAAGTGTTCCGAAAACTCTCTCGAGGTGGAGACCATAGCTTGCTCAGACATGTCTGGGGCAGAAAGCTTTTTGACTAAGCGTCGAAGATCGTCGAATGAGTCGTCACCGTTACTGCCGCCATCGTCTTTGCCAAGTGAGTACTTGAATCGCATAACACGAGCGCGCAATGTGATCGCATCTTCTGGTTCAAGGGAGAATAAATGATGTTTTCTGTGTCCCGATATTGCAGACGAGGCATAGATGGCTACATCTCCCATAACAGAGAGGTCTGGCAAATCCCTGTCCTTCGGCTTTGTCGTGGAGAGTGTTCTGGAGGCAGAAACTTCGATTTCATGGAAAACACCCTCCCTTCGTAGGGCTGGCCTATATTCAGAAGGAAGCTTTTGCAAAAGAAGGTCGACTAGCTGTAGAGCCCCAATGATCAGTGATGGGTGATCTTTCGATGACAGGATTGACGACGCGAAGCTAGCAACTGGAACCAACTGAAGAAATAGTCAAAATGGATAGCCGGAAGGTGAATGAAAGGACCAACGTGTAACGCAGTCCTGAGTTCGGCTCCTTCTAAAAAGCCCACGGCCTTTAACAGACCCGTAAGCGTCTTGACACGAATCGGTGTGATCACGCTCGCGGCGTAGACATCAATGAGGATGGGAACTATCAACTGGATAAAACGCCCAACGACCTCTGGCTCGGAACGTAACAATTCTGTTCTGTCCGAGGGAGGTTCTGCACCGGAAACAAGAGGCATTGCCTCATCAGTATCCTGAGCCTGAGCATCCGATTCTTGAGTGGAATCGTGATGCCCAACAAGGTTCTGTGGCGTATCAGGTGTCATCACGAAGTCAGTGAAGGGATGAGAAGCTGCAGTAGCAGCCTGGCGGGCAGCAGTGCGGTCGGCTTTGGCCCTAGCTTTGACCATCCTCGCTAAAGCTTTGTCCGTGTAGCCCTTGTGATCAAAAACGCCATCTAGCAGAATGTGAACTCCCCGCTCTGTAAAGAAAATGAAGCTATATACCTTTTGGAAGGGGAGGCATGAGTTCAGATATTAAACCAAGCGCCTCTTCTACCTGATCTTTGGAGCGGTGTGCCAAGTTCTCCATTACTGTCATGTGTGTCACATCACCCCCAAGGCCCTGGCCGCCCCCGATCATTTCGGTAGACGCAGAAGGTAACACACCCGTAAGAATCTGGTAAAGTGTGTCCACAATGTCTGCTTGCAACAAAGCGAGGGTAATCCGGGGACTAGCGCGAGCTGCAGTAGCTAACGCCCTTAGAAGTAAGGTATATGTGTTCGCTGCGATCAGTGGCGATCCTCCCGAGGGCATGAGGAGAAGATTTATGGCACGGATCGCTGTTTCGTCCAAAAGGTTCTCGAGGTTCTCCGTGGATGCACGATGATAGGAATCGATGATTCGGATAACACAAAGACAAGCAAACTCAACTAGTCTTTGATCAGAGTACCCCAGACAGTTGCGGATTATTGGCCAGACGCCAAGAACCATGGGATAGTGGTCAGAGGAAATATTCCTGCAACAGTTTGCAGCAGCCTGAAGTGCAGTCCTTTGAACGGCGATGGAGAAAAAGTCAAGGTAATTCAGCAAAGCCGCCAGTCCGTTTTCACGGACGATGGAGCTTGGGAACTCCTCCGAGATCTTCTCCAATGTCTGCAATAGCATTGTTAAGAAAAACAAGATGCACAGAAAAAGCGCAACCTACACTGAGGGTCTGCTCGGCTAAATCAATAAATGAGATCTCTATCAGCTTGCTGCAGAGAACAGGGATAGCGCCATGATAAACTACGGTGTGCGCCACTCCCGGAAGAGCCTCCATGAGGTTGGCGAGGCACCTGCAAGCAAGCATTTGAGCCTCGAGGTTGTCGTCCCCCTGATAGTTTCCCCCAGCGCTTATTGCCAAGGCTGCAGCGAGAGCGGCATCAGAATCGTGATCTTCATCGTCGCCTCCTTCATCGTCTTCGTCTTCGTTCACGCCTCGTCCCCCTAAAATCTTAACGAGCTCACGCACGAACTCTTCGACCTGGAATGAACCAGCCAAGGTATCCTCGGTAGATATAGAAAGGAGTTCGCTCAATTCTTGCAGAGTTACAAGACGAGTGGTTGGACTGGCAGTGGCCTTGATATTGTTCAACATGGTTTTGAGGCGCCCCGAAAGGGATACCATGTATGACCCAAGGTGTCGGTAGTCACCAAACATGGCCATCGCAGCGGTCTCATCCAGGCCACCAAATCCTCGGGGACCTTCTGTTGGAGACCGCTCCTCGTCATCTCCACCATCGTCAATATCACCTTCGACAGGCAGAGGTTCATTGTCACGGTCATCTGCGTCGTCATCGTCATCCACATAACTATCCCTCCGATCTTCCTGTGAAGGTTCTTCGCACTTGGGCATTTCGGCGTCAGCCATATCGACATCTTCGTCATGAATTCTAGAGGTACTGGCAGTGGTGGCAGTCTTCGCCTTAGCGGCGGCCACCTTGCCTTTGGTTGGAGAAGGTCTAAGGGCGTAATCTTAACACACGGCAGTACGAGAGAGAACTACACTTGCCTTGGCTTTTTCGGCATTGGAGCAGAGATCGACGTTGAGGGGCCTGCTCGGGATCTCAAGGAATAGGCAGTAGTTCTAGTGTGTTTGGAAGACGATAATGCGGGTGAATTGTACCCCTCTTCTTCAGAATCAGCTTCAGGCGCAGCACGTTTCTTCCCTTTCTGGTCCTTAGGCGGTTCGTTGATAGTGAGAGATGATGTTGAGGCTGATGGAAAAGTGACTCTCCTTGCCCTAGAACCGCGGCAGATGAGCGTCAGACACAATAGTGTCAGAAGGTTCACAGGATGACAAACCTTTTAGAAACTCGGGTAGAATCGTCGATAGAGTCCTTTGCTTTGCCCTTTCCTGAAGTAACTTCGCGGAATCGTTTGTTCTTTGAAGTCGTGGGCTTAGGTGTGCGAGTGTTTTCCGAGGGTGCAGTTGATTGCTCCACTGCGTCGCTATCCCTGTCTCTTGCTTGTTCGCGTTCTTTCTCCTTCTGCCTGGCAGCCTTGACTCTAGCACTAGAGCGCAGCGATCTTGATTCGGCGACAGTAGTTGGGGTGGAAGTGGATGGAAATTGGGCTGATTCTGATTGGGGTAACTGGGAGGTGCTGGAGCTTGTGGCCTCTTGTTGATGGATAGGTTGGAAGTCCATTTAGAGCATACCCCCAGCCATCGATTCAGAGAGTTAAACAGAAGTCTAAGACAAGGTCGCGGTCAAGGAGAAAGAGACAGAAGGGACTGTTAGAGAGCGTGAGCGTGCTAATTGAAGGCGTATTGCTTCGGCCCAGCGTAGGCGGAGGCGTGGGAAACGCTGCAATGCTAGTGGCACCCGCACAATGGAGCAGCCCGATATAAAACGTATAAAATAAAATACCAAGCTCCGTCAGAACTTCGAGCGAGTTCGGGATCTTGTTATGCCAACGACGACTCCCTCAGAATCTCGTCCACACTCTTGACAAATATTTCCACAATCTTCTCAATCTCCTCCGTCGTCGCATTATACGCAGGACCCAATATAAGATGGTCGCCTTTAGACCCATCAAGGTTGGCACCTCCATTCATTCCAATGGCAATGAGGCCGTTCTTAAGGCAGCGTGCTTGCACAAGCATAGCAAACGTTTCCATCTTGAAATCGAGTATTTCTTCATGGCCCGAGAAATCAAACTCGACGCCCCAAAATGCGCCGCGACCGCGAATGTCGAATGTGAATGGCTTGGCCATTGCTCCTTCTGCCTGTAGTCCCTGATGAAGGAGCTGCTCCATCAGTTCACCGTTCTGTACGACCCTTGGGAGCAGATTTTCCTCTCTAATTACCCTCTGTACAGCCAAGGATGCTGCACACGCCAATGGATGCGCCTAGGAGAACGATGAGATCGCCCCGTGTTTCAAAGGAAAAGTCGCTCTACCTGATACGTGTGTCCATGTTTAAGGAGACCTGATCCACCTCGTATGCCTCTTGCAACTTTAGGAGATAGGAGCACTGCTCCGATGGATGCATACCTATTTGGCCCTCCGTTAGATAAATGCCTGCGACATGAAGTTACGTACCCTCCACCAAGACCTTTGGCAACCGCCTGTAGATCAGGAGCTGCCCCATCACCAACACTCTGCCATGCGTGTAAGGAGCCCATCCCTAGAAACGCAGATTATGATACCACTCTGTGGACAAGGGAAATCAGCTTACTGCCCATCCCAGACATGACCTCGTCCAAGATAAACAAAGCTCCGTACTTCTCACAAACAGACTTCATCGCCGCGAAGTATCCCTTCGGGGCACCTAGAACACCAGTGGTGGCACCGACGACAGTCTCTGCGGCGACTTGGATTAAACTAAGTGCTGCGTGATACACCAGAATGTAAAGAGCTCACATCCAATTACGGTCTCCGGGCCAAGATTAATGAACTTGTCTTCTAGCTCTTGTCGGAGGCGCTCAACGTACTGCTCTTCTGTTTCGTGTGTTTTTTGGAAGCGTTTCGCATAAGCCGGAGAAACGTGATGGAAATGCTCGTTATCGAGGATATCTGCGTAGGGTGCACGCCGACTGGGATGGTGAGCAAGCGACAATGTGCTCAGGGTATTGCCATGAAAAGACAGTTGACGGGCAATAAAATTCTTCCTTCCAGGTTGTCCAATCTCGACGAAATACTGTGGAAACCCTACATTAGAAAGGATGATTCGTCTCGGATATCGCCAACCTGTCTTGAGAGCTTGATTACACCCTCCATAGCCTCAGAACCTATTATCGAATGTTAGAAGCTACATTGTACTTAGTTCGAAGTTATACTTGCCACCGGATGCGAAGATTACGAGTTCAAATGCTCCATTGCTTGAATCGACGAGGAACTCTGCGAGTTCCTCTGCAGGCTTGCTGGATAGCTGCATATTATATACATCTGTCAAGTGCCATGCGGGTGTCAGTCGTATCGGAGGTAGTATCAACAGAGACGGACAAGGAAGGGTATCAAGCTGTTCTTTGACGGCGGCGATGACCTTTGGATGGCTGGTACCGATGCACGAGACGGCTGCCCCTCCGACCCCATCGATCACACGACGGCCATCTTCAAGGTCGACATAGATGCCCTCACCGCGGATCGCGATAGGCGGTGTCCACGGTGTCCGATGTAGGATAGAAGTAGTGGTGACAGACATCGGGGAGGAACGGGGTGAATGATGGGCAGAAATGAGTTACTATCATTTGTGTTATCGGCGAGATTCACAGGATCGAATGAGCATTAAGTAAGGAGGACTGAGTCACTGAGACAAAACGGACTCAGCGCACGTAATTGATACATGCTAAGGCCTCATCCCCCCTACCATCGATATTAATGGATTGGAACGACGAGAAATGTGCAGCTAAGAGATGCCAGTCCAGACATATGTCCAACTATGATAATAATGTGACACGTCTCCGCAGTGGTGGCAACTTTGTGTTGGTTTCTCCATCCATAAGATTCGAGGTTATGTAAAGGGGTTGGCAGAATTTCTTGAATGTCTGGGGTGCTCGTACGATGGGATGTGAGATCAGTACTGAGGACTGCAGTAGTAATCGGGACAAATTATTGGCAGCCCTACACCACTTTATCGCACGCGTGTGAAACCCGCCGCGCTTCCGCATATCCATGTCCTTTCTGTCTGTATCACATGGGACCATCGACGAAAAAGCGCAAGGAGCCTCCTCCAAATCGCACGCTATTGGATTTCTTTTCAAGTGCTGATGCGACAAAGCGAGCAAGAGTAAGAACGTCACAACAGTTGGCGCCTAGTGTACGACAGACCAAGGTGGAACCAAGAGAAATCATTGTCATCGGCTCTGACAGTGACGATGGTGCCCGTGAGAAGGAAAATGGGGCTCGATTGGACCCCAAGATAGGAGTTTCTGAAGACTTTCAGTTTCTGACCTCAGTCATGTCCACTCCAACATCTACAAAAAACCTGGATGCCTTCGGTGTACCCTCACCTCCTAATCCGTGTGTCGAGGCACCGAGCAATGGGTTCCATACACATCAGCAACCTTCAACCTCTTCCGAACCAGACCATTCAGAATCCGTTTCAGCTCTCCTGCCGGAGCAAACTTCCAACAGTTCGTATTTCTGGGTTTCGTGTGGAGTTCGGATGGTCTCAATTCTGCACAGGAGAGCGATCGACCGAAAAGATTCAAATCAATCCGGTTGCGAAGGAAAACATGACCACTATGGTAGGGTGTAACTCAGCTATTAACCCTGCAGTTGAGTTTCCCATCGAAGAATGGGCCGCTGGAGACGATGAACTCGGTGCCCTGGAAGTATTGGATGATACCGCCGAAATTGGTGATGGTGGGGAAGAACCCTCGGACGAAGAACGCTTTTGTCCAGTTTGCGGCATTGATTTGACAGGAATCCTCATTCTTGTAAGCGCCAAGTGGACCTTGTAACTCTAGTCCACTGACCTTCGCTATTCTCGCCGGTTAGGAAGCACAAACTCATGTCAATGAATGTCTCGATACAACGACCTTGCCAAAAGACAACGTGGTTACGCAAAAATCAATTCCAACGTTAAACAAACCCGACCTGGCATCCGACGACGGTAACCAAACCATCCTCGTCAAGGGCCAAGCAGGTGACCTGTACACCGTGCTAATGAATTCACATAAGGAAAATGGAATTTGGGTAGAGGCGGATGCCGCCGCTGGCAGTGATCTCCGACCAGCTCGGGGAAACCGTAGACAGGCTCCATTTTACAAGGTATTGCAGGGGATGCCAATCGCGGTGGATGCTTTTTGCTATGGCACCATCCCTGGTGTCACAGCGTATTTTTTGACGTCTGTTCAACCCATCCACAGTTTATATGTCTATGCTGACAGTATGGACAGCCATGCGCATTCCGATCATTACACCAGTCTCGGATCCAAGTGGAAGAGTGGTCCTATTTATTGTTCAGGTCAATGCACGAGCAGCCTGTCGAGCCTGTGCTAATATTTCTGCAGAGGAGACCGCCAACTTAATTATACACATGCTAGCTGTAGATCCTAGATGGGTCCATCCTTTGCCATTAGACACGCCAACAGCAGTACCAAATACTGGAGGGGTGACTGTGACCCTGATCGAAGCTAATCACTGCCCGGGTTCCTGCCTGTTCTTCTTTGAGGGACAGCAAGCAGTCGATGCTGGTGACAGCGCTTTCAAGTCCCCGTTTATAGGTTCGTCAAGAATCTTTCGCTACCTGCATTGTGGGGATTTCCGTGCATCACCGCGTCATGTCATCCATCCCGCTGTGAAAGGAAAGCACATCGATCACATCTACTTGGACACTACGTACCTCGATCCGAAGGTTTGTCGTGGTCCTTCATTCCGCCGTCGAAAAATTCAAGGACCAGAACAGTACACATTTTCACCTCAGCCACTTGTTATCTCTGCTTGTGTAGAGTTAACCCGGAGACTGGTGGGAGGGGTTGGAGACGACCGCAATACAAACCACAATCTCACAATAGATGCTTGGGCAAAGTCTTTGACCTCTGTTGAGAGGGGTGGCCAAGAGACGCTGCAGGAGCGCGTCCTTGTGATAGTAGGGTAAATGGAGTGCTTGTCGTTTGACTCTCAGCTGATTTTATTTCTAGCACGTATTCAATAGGGAAGGAGCGTATTGTCAAAGGTGCGGGTGGGCTGATCCCCTCTTCCGAGTTGCGACTGACTTCGTATCCAAGCGATTGCCCAAGCTCTTCGGTCGAAAATCTACTGCGACCCACGCAAGACTGCTATACTACGATGTCAGGCTGATAAGGAACTACACGCTCTCCTGACCGCTGATCCTGAAGAAGCAAACGTCCATATATTGCCATTGGGGACAATCACTTCAGATAACCTCAAGTCGTATCTTCAAAAATTGAAGGGCACATTTTCGAGGGTTATTGGGTTCCGGCCGACAGGGTGGACGTGAGTCGTTCAGCCTCAATATTGGTTTTGGTTGACTTCTTTCATAGTTACTCTCCACCATCCGGCAGTAATCTTAATGGTTCGGTTCAGTCCATCATCTCCCATGGCCAGTCGCGACATTTCTCTTACACGGATCTCCAGCCTTCGCAAAAGTCATCATACAACATCCAAATATATGGGGTGCCTTACTCGGAGCATAGCTCTTTCTTTGAACTTACTTGCTTTGCTGTGTCATGCGACTGGGGAAGAATAATACCTACCGTTAACGTGGGTAGCCCTGCCTCAAGAGCCAAGATGACCAAGTGGTTGAAACGATGGGAGTCGGAGAAAAGGTGTACTAAGCCCTTTATCATACAACCCAGAACAGCCGATTACTGGTAATCTGAGCCACTAAGACCATTGGCTCCAATGTTTCGTACGCGAGGATTGAGCGCTTGAGCCTCTGCCTCAATGTTACGAATGATGATATTGTCATATTCATATGCACCATGCGATCGGCGGCATTTTTTTTGTCTTCGGTAAGAGCATATACATGGAGGCACATACACACGGAAAAGAAACCAGTAGGAACCAAGGATAACGCGTATCTATTGGTCAGCGGCGCGTCTCCTCCGAAGGTCTCTCTCTTCAGAAATCGTCAGCTTGGTACCCTTGCCCTTTGGTAGCGATATCCAAGGTTTAGTGCCTTGGCCGATAACAAAGATGTTCGAGATCCTATAATTACCAATAGTTGGGGCTCGCTGATGCACGAAACACGTTATGTCACATACCGTGTTGCGAACGTGCGATCGAGGGAATCCTTGACATGGACGATATCGAAACCTCCAATGTGCTTCTCACGATGAATGATGACACCCGCACGACCCATGTTACGACCACCCGTGATCATGACGATGTTGCCGGTGTCGAAGGGTACAAAGTCAGTGATTTTGCCTTGCTCGAGGTCAAACTTCACAGTGTCGTTGACCTTGATGGCTGGATCAGGGTAACGGATTGTGCGTCCGTCGTGTGTGACGATGTGGGGGACGCCCTTGGCGCCGAGGGCCACTTTGCGGACTTTGAGAAGTTTGTAGGTAGCCTCCTCGGGAGTGATGCGATGAATAGTGAAACGGCCTTTGACATCATACAGCAGACGGAAATGTTCGCCGGACTTTTCGATCGAGACGGTATCTGTTGCAATAAAAATATACTGTCTCAGAAAAAGGTTGAATTTGCTCACCCATGAAACCAGTGGGATAGGTAGGGTCGGTGCGCACTTTTCCATCAACTTTGATAAGGCGTTGGTTGACAATTGTAATAACCTCGCGCCCGGTCAGAGCATACTTGAGCCGGTTTCGGAGAAAAATCGTAAGAGGAAGGGATTCGCGGAGCTTATGAGGACCGGGGGATGGGCGGGGAGCCTGTGGCCAATATATGAGCTTCAAAGGAGCATGAAATGGCTCAAGTTCCTCACGTAGGTGCCGCTCAACTTGTCGAGCATCCACGCGGATGGCGCTGCGAGGCGTTTCAAGTGCTTTTTTGGTCCACGGGCCTACGAAACAGGGAACGCATCAGATGCCGTGAAGAGGTCAAGAGGATGGCGAGAATGCATATCAGTTCATCCCAACAAGGTGGTCAGCATCCACCCGTCCCAGTGGTAGAAAGCATTGAATTACGGTCTCTCTGCATGTACACAAGTATCAGAGAATATAAGACTGACCATGATGGGTTTCTTGAAGAGGCGGCGACGACAGCGACGACCTTGATTTCGATACCGAGTGATCTCCTAGGTGTATACTCGAACCCTACTGAGCTGGGATACTTTAGGGTAGGCCATTTATGGCACGTGATCTTGGCGGTACTGCTGTGGCTGTGCACCGTATTCGGCGTTGTTGAGCGTTGCCAAGCTTCACTAGAACTGCGCGCACGGGAGTCGTGGCCCTCTTCCCAAACCTTCTCGCCAACGCTCTTTCCTCGGTGGGATGCAGAAAACTCGCCTTGCTACAGATCCCGTCACATACCCCCAATATAATGGATACCATGATAATCTTACGAATTCCGGGCGTGCTTGGCAGGCCAGCAATCCCTCAGAAGAACCACTGTCTATGTCACAGGGCGCTTGGATCCGATTAGACCACCGGTCTTCGTTTTCTTTTTCCTCGATCTCGGAAAACCTCAAGAGGTTTTTTTTCCACCGGCCATCCGCATCAGACGCACATCACTTTCCCCCATCTTTCGTCCGTCGCAACCGCAGTCCTTGGACATCTGCAGCAGGACCTTCCACCGCTTCTACCGCCCGCTTTCTTATTTTGTGTATCTTTTGGTACACCACATCCGCCCTGTCATCAAACACGGGGAAAGCGATCCTCGACCAGTTTCGCTACCCCGTCACTCTCACCATCATCCAATTTGGTTTCGTCGCCTCCTGCTGTCTCCTAATCATGACCCCTGCCATTAATTTCAGTAGGCTGCGTCCACCAACGGTGGCCATATTGAAAGCCACCTTGCCTATGGGTGCCTTCCAGGTCGGCGGACATATGTTTTCTAGTATGGCAATTTCCAGAATTCATGTTAGCACCGTGCACACCATCAAGGTGCGTCGCGTTCTCGTCTTCCTGCCTCATTGCTCAAGTAACCCCAAAGGCGTTGTCGCCGCTCTTCACCGTCGCCGCGTACGCACTTCTCTTTGGGGTCAAATATTCTCCAAAGACTTATGTGTCGCTCCTTCCCCTAACCATCGGAGTCATGCTTGCATCCACTTTTGATGCTTCCGCGTCCAGTCCAGTTGGGGTGCTCTGTGCCTTTGGTTCCGCCCTTGTCTTCGTGAGCTCGAACATCTTCTTCAAGAAGGTCGTCCCATCTGGATCGCAAGCATCCTCGCATCGGCTTGATAAAGTGAACTTGTTGTTCTATTCATCAGGCGCGGCATTCGTTATCATGGTACCCCTTTGGAGTTTCACGGACCTCCCTCGTCTCCTCGCAGCCCTTGATAACCCGACACATATTGTCCATCCCAATCATGGCCACTCCTCTATACATTCACTCTCATATCATTTCACTGTCAATGGTCTTGCACACTTTGCCCAGAATATCATCGCATTCGTGATTTTGTCATCCACCTCTCCGGTCACGTATTCCATCGCCTCCTTGGTCAAACGGATATGGGTCATATGCATGGCAATTTTGTGGTTCAACCAGAGGGTCCACCCAATCCAAGGCATTGGGATTGGGTTGACATTCACCGGCCTATATATGTACAACTCAGCGAGGAGTGATGTAGAAAAAGGAGAGACAAAGATGAGGAGAGTGGAAGCCACACGGGACATGATGCTTCCGTCTAACCGCGCGGAGGAAGAACTGTTGAACGGTAGTTCTCCGTCGCCGCCTAATTCTTGGGTGAAATCCTTGACGTCGTCCACAACTGGGATGAAATCACGACTTCAGGGACCTCCCTCGTCGCCTGGCAGAACACAACTACAATCGCTTGATATCAGGAGCTCTCTGGAGAAGAAACTTTCCACTCGTGTCTCCCCGCTGAATTTGTCCTCGGCATTTACCAAACGTGCTGGGAGCATCTTACCCGCGGACCCTTACCCATCACCCCCTCCTTCACTTGATTCCCCCCCAACGGAGGTGCTCTCCCTCGCACACTCTCATCTTCCCGGGGTTGATCTGATACATGAGACCCAACTGTACACTTAGGCGAAGAGTGACGATATTTATGACCGCGATAGAAAATACCCGATCCTGTTTCACAGTAATCTCTAGATTGGCTGATCGCTAGTGCGTGACGGATTGGACAGTACTTGTTGACACTACTAGGATAACCTCAACTGCATTCGAACTCGGTAATGTTGCCATCCTCTGGCCGTCGATTCGATGTGTGGTAGATACCGGCACAAAAGCTGGTGTCAGCCAAGAGCTGAGCGAAGCATAGGGGCTTCCTTGGATTGCCTGCGAGGGAGCCATGACATGGGGTGCAGTAGGGGGCATAAAGCGTAAAGGAAACACAATGAATAGCCATATACAACAAGCAGCCTCTAGCCCGGGTGTCATCTGCCGGGAGACGAAAATCACTTCCGAGCAGCAGTCTTCTGGCTTTTGATAACCTTCTTTACGATTTTTGCCTCCTCGACAAGGAATGCACGGAGAATACTACGTAGGAGAGAAAGGTGAAAAATGGAACGAGTAGAAAGATCAAAA
>Ga0307508_10004978_pt1 | contig 12771 bp, 7 predicted proteins | sample 9_EM_MG_FD_203089 | JGI IMG/M metagenome (GOLD analysis project Ga0307508, IMG submission 203089) | Populus trichocarpa ectomycorrhiza microbial communities from riparian zone in the Pacific Northwest, United States - 9_EM | ecosystem: Host-associated > Plants > Roots > Unclassified | place... | reverse complement strand
ACCGCAATATCCGTGGCATGACTAAATCGGAGGAGCCGTCCACGCCTTCCGGCTCATCCGAAACTCAACAACGAAGGCGACAGATCACGAGCTACAAAAGTACGACATCTTCACCCGCTACGGACAGGCGGCCCCGACCGCGATCGACTGCCGGTGGAAGCGAGTTCAGAACCTGAGCGACTTCGACACTGACCGCTGTGGCTGATGGCGCCCTGGTGGTTCTGGAACGTGTTCGACGAGCAGGTCGTGTTCCTGCTGAGACGCGCGGAGAGGGGGAAATAGCTTATCGCCGTCATTCCGGGGCGCCTCGAAGAGGCGACCCCGGAATCTCGCAACCCAACCTCTGGATTCCGGGTTCGCTCGTTTCACTCATGCCCCGGAATGACGGGCGAATCGAAGGCCCCGATCGCGAGCGAGACCAGGTTGCATTGGAATTGACCGCTCGCCGGCAGATCGACATACTTTCCGTAAAGACGAACCCATGAGGCTCGCCGTCTCCGGGAGGAAAAAATGAACAACATCTTGGCTGCCGTGACGGCGACGTTGATATCTGCGGTGTGGTTCATTCCGGCCCATGCCCAGACGGCCTGCGTCACCCAGAACATGGCCGTTCCTGCCGGCGCCAACACCAGCGACAAGGCGGCGCCGTTCTTCATCGACACCACCGGACTCGATTTCAAGACCGCGCCGCCGACCCGCGACCCGTCTAATCCGAACTATCCGCGCGCCACCGAGCTTGCCGATGGCACACTGCCGCCGCCCGACGCCGAGGGAAACTTCATCATCGGCCCGACCCATGTGCCTGCCCCGGAAACCGCGGCCAAGGATGGCGTGCCGCGCGGCACGATCACGTCCTTCACCCTGTCGTCGAAGGACAGCGTGATCTACAACCCCGGCCGATTCCGCGACGACCCTGCGGGCTGCAACAATGGCTCGATCATGGTGGCGATGACGGCGCCGGGCGACACGTCGAACATGGTCGTGACCACAAGCCATCCCGGCACCTGGACGCGCACCATCGGCGTCTATGTCCCGGCGCAATATGTGCGCGGCACGGAAGCGCCGTTCATTGTGATCGGCGACGGCGGTTCGACCGCCTACAAGGACCTCGCCGCCACCCTCGACAATTTGATCGCGCAGCGCCGTGTGCCGCCGATGATCGCCATTGCGATCGGCAACGGCGGCCAGGACGCCCAGGGCAGCCAGCGCGGCCGCGAATACGATGCGGTGTCGGGCACCTACACGGAGTTCGTCGAGCGCGAGGTGCTTCCGCTCGTCGCGCAGCGCGCCGACGTCAGGCTCACGACGAATCCCGACGGCCGCGCCACCATGGGCCTGAGCTCGAGCGGCTCTGCGGCCTTCAACATGGCGTGGTTCTATCCCGATCGCTATCGCCGGGTGCTGGCCTTTTCGCCGACCATGGTGAACCAGCAATGGCCGTATGATCCGTCGCTGCGCGGCGGTGCCTGGGAATATCACAGCCCATGGGCGGGCGCGGTCGCTGCCAGCAACTCGGAGACAGCAGGTGCACCGCTAATCCCCAGTGCACCGACCAAGCCGATCCGGTTCTGGTTCATGGTCGGCGACCAGGACCTGTTCTATCCGAACCCGGTCATGGCCGACGGCATGCACGACTGGACCTTGTCGAACGAACTCATGGCCAAGGTGCTGGCCGCCAAGGGCTACCATTACCAGTTCGTGTTTGTGCGCAACGCCAAGCACGTCGATCGCCCGACCATTGCGCAGATTCTCCCGGAAGCGCTGGAATGGCTGTGGAAGGGCTATCCGATTCCTTAAGATACGTCGGTGCGATTGGAGCGGGTAGCTCGCAGGGCGGATTGGGACGAAGCGTAATCCGCCTTTAGACTTGAAAAGATGATGGGTTACGGCTTCGCCTCCAACCCACCTGCGCACTTAAACATGTTCGGCGAGCAGGACGTGTTCCTGCTCAGCCGCGCGGAGAAGGGGCGGTAGATCTCCTCCCGTCATTCCGGGGCGCCTCGAAGAGGCGAACCTGGAATCTCGCGCAATAACCTCTGGATTCCGGGTTCGCGCTACCGCGCGCCCCGGAATGACCGTCATCCCACCACCGACCGCGGATCCCGTACGCCCCAGCGGCCGGCTTCGACCAGCGCAATGAAGCCCTCGACCATCTGGTTGAACAAACCGGGTTCCTCGAGATTGAGCACGTGGCCGGACTTCGGGAAGAAGGTCAGCCCGGCAGCAGGCAGATGCTTTTTCAGGAACAGGCTCGGCGCGATGCAATTGTCGTCCTCGTCGCCGCAGATAATGAGCGCGGGCGTGGTGACCTTCGAGATCGCCTCCGTCATGGTGTAGATCGAAGGCCTCCCGCCTTGAAAGCTGCGCATGGTGTTGGCCGATCCCCTCGCATCGTGCCGGGCCAGCGCGGCATAGAAATCCGCATGCCCGCGCGGATCCTTGACCAGGAACGGGATCCGGCCGGGGGCCTCGCGCGTGACCTTCGCCACCTCGGCCGAGCCGAGCGTCTCGAATTGCTCGGCATTGGCCCGGCATTGCGCGCGCCATGCTTCCAGATGTTCCAGGCTGGAGCCTGAGCCGACGCCGGCCAAGGTCATCGACAGCACGCGTTCCGGGGCATGCAGCGCGACCTGCAGCGAGGAATAGGAGCCCATCGACAGGCCGACGAAATGTGCGCTGGCGATCTCGAGGTGGTCGAGCACGGCGAGCGCATCGGTATAGAAATGCTTGTAGGTGTAGACGTCGGCCGAAGGCGGGACGTCCGACGGCGTGTAGCCGCGCGCCGAGTAGGCAATGCAGCGGTGGCCGCGCGCGAAGTAGCGCAGCTGTGGCTCCCAATTGGTGTGGTCGGCCGCGAACTCGTGCAGGAAGATGATCGGCGTTCCCTCACCCGCCTCCTCGAAATAGAGACGGACATTGTCGCTGGTGACGGCGTGGGGCATTTGCAATGTCCTCTTGCTTGGGCTGGGCCAGACTTCGCGCAAAATCTGCGCCCGAATGTGGCAAAGATCATCCCATCGAGGACATGAAATTTTCGAGGAATCACCCGAAAAACGATTCTGCATTGCCGCATTCGGTCATGCTGCCGCCACACCGCGAAATTCATAGGAGGCCGCGCCGGCTTGAGGACCGGCGCCGAAAGGAGGACGACGCAAGGCAAACGGGGCGTCAACGAAGGATAGGATATGATCGAATCAACTACGTTCTTCCGCCGGTCGCTTCACGTCGTCGCGCTGGCTCTGTCTTCGGCGGTGATCGCCGCATCGGCTACCCCGGCTTCAGCCCGGTCCCACCACGGAAGTGTTCGCCACGCCCATGTGCGTCACTTCTCCCACACCGCCAAGCGGCATTTCCATCACGCCCGTCGTTATGTGCGGGCCTCGCGCCTCGCACGCGGCGTTGACAACAGTCAGGCGAGCCTGACGTCCGGCGCGGGGTCGGGCGCAGTGGCAGCGTCCGGCGGCTTCAGCGGATCGAGCGTCGTTACGGAAGCGCGCCGCTACCTCGGCGGCAATCCCACCAGCCGCGGCCGGCTGTGGTGCGCCCGCTTCATGAACTTCGTGCTGGAACGGACCGGGCATCGCGGCACCGGCTCGGACATGGCCAGCTCGTTCGCAAGCTACGGCCAGCGCGTCTCGGGCCCGCAGGTCGGCGCCATCGCCGTGATGGCGCGGCGCGGTGGCGGACATGTCGGCGTCGTCAGCGGCATCGACGCCCAGGGCAATCCGATCCTGATCTCCGGCAACAACGGCAACCGCGTCCGGGAAGCGCCGGTGTCGCGCGGCCGGATCTACGCCTACGTGATGCCGAACTGAGCTTTCCGCACTTCTCCCCGCCCTTTGCGGGGAGAAGTCGGCGCCAAGCGCCGACCGGCGATCTCGGCGGGCGGAGTGAGGGAATGTTTCGTTAAGAGATTCCTCGCTAAGGCGCCTCCGCGCACGAATTCGTGAAGTCGCCCCTTCCGTTTCCGAAAAGGCCTTCCCACATTCGCCTCAAGCTGGGTTGAAGCCGCCCGGCGACACGACCGCGCGGCGGGTTGATGGATATCAACACGGCCTCGCAGAACCCAATGAAGATGCCTTTTGCCGTGCCTTTTCAGGGCGGGGGAGGCAGGCTGAGGGAATGACCTATGAATATCGAAAAATACACCGAACGTGCGCGGGGCTTCATCCAGTCGGCGCAATCGCTCGCGATGCGCGACGGCCACCAGCAGTTCTCGTCATTGCATCTGCTCAAGGTCCTGCTGGATGACAGCGAGGGCCTCGCGGGCGGCCTGGTCGACGGCGCCGGCGGCAACTCGCGCGCCATCCTGAAGGCGACCGAGGGCGCGCTCGACAGGCTGCCGAAGGTCTCCGGCAGTGGCGCGGGCCAGATTTACCTCGCGCCCGAACTGGCGCGGGCGTTCGATGCCGCCGAGAAAGCCGCCAAGAAGGCCGGCGACAGTTTTGTCCCAGCCGAGAAGCTCTTGCTTGGCCTGGCGCTCGAGAAGGACAGCGAGGCCGGCAAGATCCTGAAAAACGGCGGGGTCACGCCGCAAAACCTGAACGCAGCCATCGAGAGCTTGCGCAAGGGCCGCACCGCCGATTCGGCGACCGCCGAAAACGCCTATGACGCGCTGAAGAAATACTCCCGCGATCTCACCCAGGCGGCGCGCGACGGCAAGCTCGATCCCGTGATCGGGCGCGATGAGGAAATCCGCCGCACCATCCAGGTGCTCTCCCGCCGCACCAAGAACAATCCCGTCCTGATCGGCGAGCCCGGCGTCGGCAAGACCGCGATCGTCGAGGGTCTGGCGCTGCGCATCCTCAACGGCGACGTGCCCGAGAGCCTCAAGGACAAGAAGCTGCTGTCGCTCGACATGGGCGCGCTGATCGCGGGCGCGAAATATCGCGGCGAGTTCGAGGAGCGGCTCAAGGCGGTGCTGCAGGAAGTCACCTCGGCGGAAGGCAGCATCATCCTGTTCATCGACGAGATGCACACGCTGATCGGCGCCGGCAAGGCTGACGGCGCGATGGATGCGTCCAACCTGTTGAAACCGGCGCTGGCGCGTGGCGACCTGCACTGCATCGGCGCCACCACGCTCGACGAGTATCGCAAGCACGTCGAAAAGGACGCAGCATTGGCGCGGCGGTTCCAGCCGATCTTCGTCTCCGAGCCGACGGTCGAGGACACCATCTCGATCCTGCGCGGCCTCAAGGACAAATACGAGCAGCACCACGGCGTGCGCATCACCGATTCGGCGCTGGTGGCGGCGACCACGCTGTCGAACCGCTATATCACCGATCGTTTCCTGCCCGACAAGGCGATCGACCTGATGGACGAGGCGGCGGCGCGGCTGAAGATGCAGGTCGATTCCAAGCCGGAAGAACTCGATTCGATGGACCGGGAAATCATCCGGCTCAAGATCGAGCAGGAAGCGCTGAAGAAGGAAACCGACCCCGGCTCCAAGAGCCGCCTGCAGGCGCTGGAGAAGGAACTCGCCGATCTCGAGGACAAGTCGAAGGCCCTGACCGCGCGCTGGAGCGCGGAAAAGAACAAACTCTCGAACGCACAGAAGCTCAAGAGCGAGCTCGATGGCCTGCGCATCGAGCTCGCCAACGCACAGCGCCGCGGCGAATATCAGCGCGCCGGCGAACTCGCCTATGGCAAGATCCCCGATCTCGAAAAGCGGCTTGCCGACATCGAGGCCAAGGAGAATGCCGGCGAGATGATGGAGGAAGCCGTTACCGCCAACCACATCGCCCAGGTGGTGTCGCGCTGGACCGGCGTGCCCGTCGACAAGATGCTGGAAGGCGAAAAGGACAAGCTCCTGAAGATGGAGGACAGCCTCGGCAAGCGCGTGGTCGGCCAGGCCGAGGCCGTGCGTGCGGTGGCGACCGCGGTGCGCCGTTCGCGCGCCGGGCTGCAGGACCCGAACCGGCCGATGGGCTCGTTCATGTTCTTGGGGCCGACCGGCGTCGGCAAGACCGAGCTGACCAAGGCCTTGGCGGAGTATCTCTTCAACGACGAGACCGCGATGGTCCGCCTCGACATGTCCGAGTACATGGAGAAGCATTCGGTGTCGCGGCTGATCGGCGCGCCTCCGGGCTATGTCGGCTATGACGAGGGCGGTGCGCTGACCGAAGCGGTGCGGCGGCGGCCCTATCAGGTGGTCCTGTTCGACGAGATCGAAAAGGCCCACCCCGACGTCTTCAACGTGCTGCTGCAGGTGCTCGACGACGGCCGCCTGACCGACGGTCAGGGCCGCACCGTCGACTTCCGCAACACGCTGATCATCATGACCTCGAATCTCGGCTCCGAGTACCTGGTCACCCAGCCGGAAGGCGAGGATACCTCGGCCGTGCGCGAGCAGGTGATGGGCATGGTGCGGGCGCATTTCCGGCCCGAATTCCTCAACCGCGTCGACGAGATCATCCTGTTCCACCGGCTGCAGAAGAGCGAGATGGGCCGCATCGTCGAGATCCAGTTCGCCCGCCTGCAAAAGCTCCTGGAGGAGCGCAAGATCGAGCTGACGCTCGACGGCCCGGCGCGGGATTGGCTCGCGGCCAAGGGCTGGGACCCGGCCTATGGCGCGCGTCCCCTGAAGCGGGTGATCCAGCGCAATGTGCAGGATCCGCTGGCGGAGATGATCCTCGAGGGCTCGGTGAAGGACGGCGACAAGGTCGTGATATCAGCGGAAGGCAACGTGCTGACCTTCAACGGCAAGGCGCCGCAGACCGCCGAGATCGCGCAGTTCGAGGCGCCGGTGCCGAAGCGCAAGCTGAACTGACGCAGCGCTTGCAAACTTCTTGATCAATGCAGGACCCCTCCGGAGAAGCGGAGGGGTTTCCTTTTACCACCGATGGGTCGTCGTCGCACGAATGTTCGCTGCCGATCCGCGATGTGCATCGGACACGCATGTGCGTGCAAAGTGCTTCAAACATTGGGCTTTCGGTTCGGGAGGGATTTCGATCGGAGCGCGGATTTCAGTGACTTGCCGCGGTGCACCCAAGGCGCGTGTTGTATAAAAGAAACACGCCTTGCGATTTAGCGCATTGGCTGTAGAATTACATTGAACAACCGCACGAGCCGCCGTCACAATTCCTAACAGGGAGTTAACGGGGGGTACGTGCGATGCGTGGCCGAAGCCTGATGGTTGCCTACGTAGGAGTGGCGTTGGTGTTGGCCGGATGCGATCCGACAGTTGAGCGCCGATATGTGAATGAAGGTGCAGGCGTCGATCTTTACACCTCCGACAGGGCCGCCCAGCTCGCGCTACTGAGCGACTATGAGCAGTTCATCTGTACCCAACTCGGTCAAGCTTGCCCCGCCGGAGACTGGGGTACGTTCGTCCAAGCCGGCATGAACGACATCGATCAGCGCTGCGACGGCTTCCTCACATGGCTCGACGCCCAGCGTCGTGATCGGGAGCCGGTCATAGCCGAAATATCGGCCATCAATACCGCCGTTCATGCGGTCATGACGGTGACCGGTTCCAATCCACAATCCCTCGACATTGTGACGGCGGCTTTCGGATTGGCCAGTGCGAGTTACACCAATTGGAATTCACGCCTGCTCATTGCGGCGAATCAATCGACCGTGCAGGAGATCGTCTACAAGTCTCAAGGCGACTACCGCGACAAGATCAAAACTTATTCCGTCACCGATCAGCCCACCGCGATCTATCTGCTGCGCAACTATCTGCGCCTCTGCATGCCGATCACGATCGAGGCTTCTATCAACACGACCACGACTCTCGTTCTGCGCGATGCGCCGGTCGCGGCCAGGAAAAGTCTGGTCGTGTCCACGGTCGGGCCGGGGCGCCCTGCGATCATCCGCGACGTGAACGCTCCGATGAAGCGGTTCGAGCCGCCACCGCCGGCCAACGCCAGTATGCTTCCTGGGGAAAGAATATTGACCGGAAAGGACATGCGGTTTGTCCTGACCATCCTTTGTCGCCCTTCAACCGAGTCTGATCTTGGGCCCGCTGGTTCTCCTGCCCGAGAGGCTTTGGCGAAATTCCTTGCGGAGAACGGAAAGAAATTCTCGGGAAAACTCGACACTAACGCCTTCCTGGCGTTGGAGGATCTTCGCGATGCGAAGAAGCGAGCTTGCTAGCGGCGTCACCGCTGATGCAGTGATGCACGACTGTTGACGTTTTCGGAGTGCGATGAAGGCTTTCGATACCATTGATTTTTGGATCACGAGTGCACGGTTATTGTCGCGTTGGCATAGGAGAGTGAGATGGCTATTGATCAAGAGTCGTTTGCTGAGGAATGCGTTCGACAGGGAGTCTTTTTCAGAATCGAACCGCACTACCTTTTAGGCGTCGCTGAGCTTCGGTCCGGCATTGCGGACGATTCCAACGGCAATGATATCGGACCATTTCGGCTGACCCAGGCTTTGTGGGACGCCAATCGTCAGAACAACGAATTCGACGTTCATTTTGACTCCGACGAGATCACTAGCTGGCGACGGCAGTGCGTGGTTTTTGGATTGATGGCGAGCAAGGCATTCGATGCGTTCGTCGCGGCGAACAATCGCAACCCTAGCGCTAGCGAACTCTATCTCGCACAATGGCCGAATGCTGCCGCACCGACATTCGCGGCAGCTTTTCAGAAGGCGCTGGATGACACGGCGGCGCTGGTTGATCCAGCCTCGAATGCCGTACTCGACGACCCCCAATCGGTTGCGCCGATCGATGATGCCACCGTACCGACCAGCGGCCCTGAGAAGAGAGTAGGCCCTGATGTCGTTCCGCAGGCACCGGCTGCCGGCGGTCAGCAGGCCCCGGCCGCGGGTGGTCAGCAGGCCCCGGCCGCGGGTGGTCAGCAAGCTCCCGCTGCGGGCGGTGGAATGCTCAATCTGACGATGCTGAAGCGGAATTGGAAGGGGGCTGACCCGGCTCTTATTCGGGGTATGGCAACGACCTCGGGCAGTCTCGCTCAGGTCGGGATCAACACACCGCTGCGCTTGGCGCATTTCATGGCCCAGATCAGCGAGGAGTGCGGCAGCGGGATCGAGATGACCGAAAAGCTTGACTACAGCGCCGGGCGGATGATGCAGGTATTTCCGAGGCGATTTCCCGACATCGCATCCACCGCTGGCTTCGCGCACAACCAAAGGGCATTCGGCGACAAGGTGTATAATGGTCGCATGGGAAATCGCTTGGGATCGGACGATGGATTCAATTTTCGTGGCCGAGGCTGCCTTCAGATCACGGGCCGTGACAGCTATGCCGCGATCGGAAGAAGCGTTGGACTTGACCTCATCAACAATCCCGATCTTGTAAACGATCCGCAAAACGTTCTTCTGATCGCCGGTACTGAATTCGTAAAGCTTGGTTGCCTGCCTGAATGTGATCGCGACGACGTTGTCCAGGTTTCGGCGCGCGTCAACCTGGGGCACCGCACCAACAACCCGCGACTCATCAACGGACTTGACGCACGCAAGGCTCAACTGGTGATCTGGAAAAAGGAATTTGCGGTTGCTTGATTTCGGGTATGCGGTTCTAGTCTCGTGGTGGCGGATAGCTGGAGCCGTGCGGCGACGTCGGCGTTGGGAAAATGGTGCTGGATGAGAACGGCCGATTGACCCAGGGAGATCGTGATCCTTTCATCGGGGATCAGCTGGAACAGATCAGCTACGCGGTAGCCATGCTGCAATCAACATGTTGCTGCCTTTGGCCGCCGTTGCTTTTGGGCTGGTGGCGATAGGAATTGTCTTCCTGATCTGCGCGAGCGCTGCTTCTTAGAGCGCGCGACCGTCGGGGCGTTCGCGGCAGGCCGATCGCGGATTGTCGTGGACCAGGCGCTTGGCGACGACCTCACCGGTTGCTGATCTGCTGCATCTGCACCGGGCCGGCGTCGGACACCCGCGCCGCGCCGTTGCGGTTGGTCATCATGGTGTCGAGACGGTCGCGTTCCTTCTCGAAGCCCGCCATGACCGGGCCTTCCAACGAGCGGCCGCGCGGCAGCTTGACCCGCATCGGGTCGACGAAGCGGCCGTTGACCAGGATCTCGTAATGGACGTGCGGTCCGGTCGATTGTCCGGTCGAGCCGATGAAGCCGATCACCTGGCCCTGCCGCACCCGTTTGCCGACCTCGAGGCCCTTGGCGAACGCCGACATATGGCCGTAGGCGGTCTCGTAGCCGTTGTTGTGCTTGATGCGGACATATTTGCCGTAGCCGCCCTCGGGGCCGACCTTCTCGATCACGCCGTTGCCGGAGGCGAAGATCGGCGTGCCATAGGGCGCGGCCCAGTCGACGCCGGTGTGCATCTTGACGTAGCCAAGGATGGGGTGGCGCCGGCCGCCGAAACCCGAGCGCATGATGGCGTTGTTGACCGGCTTGCGCACCAGGAACTTCTTCGCACTCTTGCCGGTCTCGTCGTAATAGTCGACGACGGCGTCGTCGGGGGTCTGGAAGCGGTAGTATTTCTTGGTCTCGCCGCCGACGGTCAGCGACGCGAACAGCACTTCGTTCTTGTCGGTGGCGGACGCGCCCTCGTCTTCGCCGGCGTAGAACACGTCGAAGGAATCGCCGGGCTGGACCTTGCGCTGGAAGTCGACGTCGTAGGAATAGATGCGCACCATGTCTTCGATGACCCCCGCCGGCACCTTGTTGCGCAGCGCGGTCTCATAGATGCTCTGGTAGAGCCGCACCCCGGTGCCGTCGTCGTCCTCGTCGTCGGTTGCATTGGTGTCGGCAGTCTCGGTCACGGTATTGATGCTCTGCACGTCGACGGCGACATATTTGCCGAGATCCGACAGTGCCGCGACCGCTTCCACACTGGTGTCGTTGGCGATGATGACGCGGACGGGCTGCAGCCGCGCACCGGGCTCCGGACCGGATGGCCCCATCAGGATGCGCAGCTTCTCGCCTTCCTTCAAGCCGCCGTCGCGGCCGCGGGTGCCGAGCGCCGCAGCCATCGCCTTGGCTTCGTCCGGCAACGCGCCCTGGTCGCGCAGGATCGAGGCGACGGTGTCGCCCTTCTTGACGAGATGGACGTGCTCGCCGGTCGGATTACCGCCGGTGACCTGGTCCTTCGTCTTCGGCAGCAGCGTCACGTTCTCGGGAACCACCCGCGTCTCGAATCCCGCGTAGGGGTCGGTGGCGGACCCCTCGGGGGCATACGCCATCTTGAGGTCGGACTGGGTGCCGCTGGCGTCGGCGGCCGCATTGGCGAGCGCGGCGTAGCGCACCCCGGCATTATTGCCACGCCAGTTGGCGGCATCGCGAACCCGCATCAAGATCTCGTCCAGCGCCACGACGGCAGCGATCTTCGCCTTGGGCAGCACCGGGCCAAGGTCCTTGGTCACGAAGGAGACCTCGGCATCGGGCTCGGCGGCATCGGGATTGCTGGCATCATCAGTGGCGGCGGGCTGGCTGGAGCCGACGTCGGTCAACAGCCGCTGCGCGTTGAAGGGCGGGATCTTGGCGGACAGGTCGCTCGTCGTCATCGACAGGTTGCCGGAGATGCGGACGAATGGGCGTACGCGCATCACGTCGCGGTTGCCGACACGGGTGACGGTGGAAACCCGAACCACATTGCGCGCGGCGGCGGCCTCGCCGGGCGGCGGCAGGCGGTCGCTCTTGCGCAGCGTCGCCGTGCGATCGTTGTTGCCGAACGCCCCGCGCAGCGCGCTCTCGACCCGCTCCGGCATCCTTGCAAATGTCATTTCGCCATCGAGCGACGCAAAAACGGCGCCGCCGATCAGGGCTGCGCCGCACAGTCCGGTCAGGATGGTGCCGCTGAACCATTGCACGGAGACGCGGCGCCGATCGATCACCGCGGCTTCGTTGCCGTCGACCGAAAGCGGCGGCTCGTGACCGAGATCAATGATCCCGATCTCGCGTCCATAACCCCCCCCGCGCGACGATCTGTGGCTCAACCCGTCCCCCCAAATTAACCTTTCCGAAACCGTGTCGCTCTCCCGCAAAGCGAAGGCCCGGATGCATCGCGCGGCGTATTGCAGATCGGGACACAGGGGCCTTGAGGCCGGCCGGAATCGCGAACGACAACGCTGCGAAGGTCTCTCGGTTTATCTCGGTCATCGGGAAACGGCGAAAGGTTTCTTCCCCGGCTCGCCCATCCCCGACAGTGCTATGAAAGCCGGCAGCCCCCAAACCGCCTGCCAGCGATTCCATACTTGCTTAACTTATATGACAGAAGGTCGCAGGATTATGGCCCAAGTACGGCACAAAGTCGCCAATAACCCCGGGTCCGCCTGCCGCAAAAATAAGCGGAGCGATGCGACGATTTCTTGACAACGGGCGTTGACAAGGCCGATCGGGCGGGCTTATAACCCGACCACTGAGCGCGGCGCTGTCTTGGCTCTCGGCCAAGACCGCCGTCGTGTCTGTGAAGCTCCTCACTTTTGATGAGTGATTCAACAGCCGGTGCGAACCGGTTGTCAATCGCCGTCGAATGAGGTCTTCCAAGATCCCCCTGATGTGGGGGAGGGGCTTGGCCCCGGGCTGTTTGACAAGTGAAGATGAAGAAAGAGAAACGTGGACGGCGGAGTCCTTGCGAGTCTCGAATACTTGAAAACTTCGGTTTTCATCTTTCGGGGCTGGACGAAAGACTTCGGCGGTACACGTTTAAAGGTTACACCATCGCTATCAACGATGTGAATCGTGGGTGGCTGTCGGCTTCGGCTGACAAAAATGGTGGGACCTCGTCAAACGTTGTGATCAGCCGGTTTAAAGTTTCAAGTCCAACTTGAGAGTTTGATCCTGGCTCAGAGCGAACGCTGGCGGCAGGCTTAACACATGCAAGTCGAGCGGGCGT
>Ga0307508_10004977_pt1 | contig 12775 bp, 7 predicted proteins | sample 9_EM_MG_FD_203089 | JGI IMG/M metagenome (GOLD analysis project Ga0307508, IMG submission 203089) | Populus trichocarpa ectomycorrhiza microbial communities from riparian zone in the Pacific Northwest, United States - 9_EM | ecosystem: Host-associated > Plants > Roots > Unclassified | place... | reverse complement strand
CACCACTTCGCCTCCGCTCCCCCGCTGGCCTCCCTCGACCGCGTCGACGTCCTGGTGCCGCGCACCCGGCGGCTGCGTTCCACCGGCTTCGTGCGCTTCGTCCGCGCCCATCCCCTCCCGCTGCCGCAGGAGCGCGCCGGGATGCCCGTCGCCCCGGTCGCCCGGGCGCTGGCCGACGCGGTCGCCCGGCTCTCCGACGCGGTGGCGGTGCGCGCGCTGCTCACCGAGTCCGTGCGCCAGGGGCACTGTGACGCCGCGGCCGTGGTCACGGAGCTGAGCGGGGCCCGGCTGCTGTCCCGGCCGCATGTCGTCGACGCCGTGGACGCGCTGCTCGCCGAGGGGCGGGCCATCGCCGAGGGCCGGCTGTACGACATGGTGCGCGGCCACGGCCTGCCCGAACCGCTGTGGAACGTGGAGCTGCGGCTGCCCGGCGGGCCCGCGCTCGGCTGGGTGGACGCGTACTGGCGGGACCAGGGCGTCGCGCTGGAGATCGACGCCCGGTCGCCGCGCCACGGCGGGCCCGTCCCCGGCACCGCCCAGGCCCGTCGGCGCGAGCATCTGGAGGAGATGGGCATCACGGTCGTGCGCGTCACGCCCAAGCGGCTCAGAGAGGGCCTGGAGGAGCAGGCCGCGGTGGTCCGTACGGCGCTGATCGCGTCGGCCGACCGCGGCCCGGCCCCTTATGTGATGCTCCTGCCACGCTGATCCTCACCGCGGGCCCGGGCGACAAGGGGCCTTACGGCTTGCGCAGCAGCAGCTCGGTGTTGCGGTCGTCCGGGTCACCGGCGAGGGTCTGGCTGGCGCCGGGCGCGTTGAAGGCCAGTTCGCGGTAGAGCGCGGCGAGTCCGGTCTGCGACAGGTCCTCGAAGTCGGTGCGGCGCGGGGCGGCCGCCTCGATCAGCGTGGTGAACAGGGACAGCGTGCCGTCCTCGTTGTCCACGACCTCGATGACCCGGGCCAGCTGGGGGAAGTCGACGTGGGAGGCGGTGGTGATCTCCCAGAAGGTGTCGCGCGGCGTGATCTCGTTCTGGTGGCTGTGTCCGTTGATCCAGGCCAGCACCTGGGGGTGGCGCTGGAAGAGGGAGACCACCTCGTCGCCGCCGTGCCGGGCCTCGTCCGGGCGGGACGGGTCGGTGTTCATGTTGTTCAGGCTGTCGCTGTAGTGGTGGCTGTAGACGATGACGTAGTCGTCCTTGTGCTCCTTCAGCGTCTTCTCCAGCCACTTCAGCTGAGCGGTGCCGATCGAGCCGGTGTAGTGGCCGCCCGGGTCGGTGGTGTCCAGGCTGATGCCGACGACGTTCTCGGAGATCCGGAACGAGTAGTACAGGGTGCCCTCTTCGAGGTTCGCCTTGGTGTAGCCGTGGCCGACCGGACCCGGCCCGGCGGCCAGCGGGTCGAGGTGCGCGGCCAAGTACTCCTTCTGGGTGAAGGGCGCCCGGCGCTCGTCCGGGGTGACCGTGCGCATCTCCTTGGCGTGCGCCTCCACCAGGGCCTTCATGTCGGCGCCCTTGGGGTCGGCGCCCTTGCGCTGGCCCTTGTAGATCGCGGCGGCCTCGTCGGCCGGGATGAGCTGGAGCTTCCGCTTACCGGTCGCGATGTCCGCGATGTAGTCGGCGCCGAACGAGTAGACGCCGCCCGCCAGATCGTCGTGGTTGCCGACAGTCGAGTACCACGGTAGCCGCAGCCCGGGGCTGTTGACGGTGCGCAGGGCGGCTTCGAGGAAGCCCTCGATGCGTGGAAAGCCGAGCTGCTTGTCGGAGTCGCGCAGCGGCTGCTCCGGGTGCCAGAACTCCTTGAGCCCGCTGTTCTGCACGCCCTCGTAGTGGCGCGGGTCGCCGGTGTTGGGGGTGATCCGGCCGCCGTTCATGGCGGTGAGGAACCAGTCCAGCTCGATCTTCGAGTTGTTGTCGGTGTTGTCACCGGTGGTCATCACGAAGGAGAGCGGCGCGCCGGTGGCGGGGCCGCCGCGCAGTCCGTTGACCCGCTCGATGAGGGAGGCGAGTCCCACGACGGTGAGCGCCTCGTGGGGACGCCAGGCGCCGGTGCGCCCGGAGCGCAGGAACTCGTAGCGCAGCGGGTGCTGAACGTCCGCCAGGTGCAGGTCCGTCAGCTGGACGAACGACGCGAGGGCGGTGCGCCGGTCCTCCCGGCCCGCCTGGGCGCCGGTGATGTCGGTGCGTACCCGGCGCTCCCAGGCCGGGCCGTCGCCGAGGCGCCGGTAGCCGCCGGAGTCGGTGACCGGCGCGGAGAACGCCTCCAGGGTGGTACCGGCGTCGGAGGGAGCGGCGGGCGCCTGGCCCACCCTGCGCCCCGCGACCTGTGCCGTGGCGGGCTGCGAGGCATTGGCCGATCCGCTGCCGGGCCCGAAGGCGATGCCGAGGCCGGCCGTGGCGCCGGTGGCTGCCGCGGCGGTGAGGAAGGTGCGACGGTCGAGCGCGGCGACCGCGGAGGCGGCGGACCGAATGCGGGACATGCGCGATCTCTCCCCGAGTGGATTCGCGAAGCGGGTGGACAGCGGCGGCTGTCCTCACTTCGGATCGTTGGCATCGGGGATGGCCTGGGAGTGAACGACGCGGCAACGCAGGTCGCCGATCTCCTCACGACGATCTTCGTGAAGAAAACGGCCATCGCACCCTCGTGAACAGGAATTCTTCCGCTCACTTCGTGTTCACTCGCGCGGGAAGCCCGGACCGTCCCGACCAGTGCGACATTGGTCACGGAAAGGTCACGGCGAGGCCTGAGACACTGGCCCGAGGGGTAGGCGTCACGAAGAGACACAACCAAGGAAAAGGGTTCATATGAGGATCGGAATCGTCGGAGCGACCGGCCAGGTCGGCGGAGTGATGCGGAGGATACTCGCCGAGCGCGATTTCCCCGCCGACCAGCTGCGGCTGTTCGCGTCCGCCCGTTCCGCAGGCCGCACGCTCCCCTGGGGCGGCACCGAGGTCACCGTCGAGGACGCGGCCACTGCCGACTACTCCGGTCTGGACATCGTGCTGTTCTCGGCGGGCGGCGCCACCTCCCGGGCGCTGGCCGAGAAGGTCGCCTCGCAGGGCCCGGTCGTGATCGACAACTCGTCCGCCTTCCGCATGGACCCCGACGTTCCGCTGGTCGTCTCCGAGGTCAACCCGCATGCGGCGGTGCAGCGCCCCAAGGGCATCATCGCCAACCCGAACTGCACCACCATGGCCGCCATGCCGGTGCTGCGCCCGCTGCACCGGGAGGCCGGGCTGACCGCCCTGGTGGCCACCACCTACCAGGCCGTCTCCGGCTCCGGGCTCTCCGGCGTCGCCGAGCTGGACAACCAGATCCGCAAGGGCGCCGAGCGCGCGGCCGAGCTGACCCACGACGGTTCGGCGGTCGACCTCCCCGAGCCGGAGGTCTACGCCCGCCCGATCGCCTTCAACGTGCTCCCGATGGCCGGGAAGATCGTCGAGGACGGCCGTCTGGAGACCGACGAGGAGCAGAAGCTCCGCAACGAGAGCCGCAAGATCCTGGAGATCCCGGACCTGAAGGTCTCCGGCACCTGCGTCCGGGTCCCGGTCTTCAGTGGCCACTCGATCCAGGTGAACGCCCGCTTCGAGCGTCCGATCAGTGTGGAGCGGGCCGTGGAGCTGCTGGCCGCCGCCCCGGGCGTGGCCCTCACCGACATCCCGACCCCGCTGCAGGCCGCGGGCCAGGACCCGAGCTTCGTGGGCCGCATCCGGGTGGACGAGACGGTCGAGAACGGTCTCGCGCTGTTCCTGTCGAACGACAACCTGCGCAAGGGCGCGGCGCTGAACGCGGTGCAGATCGCCGAGCTGGTCGCGGCCGACCTGAGCTGACGCCCACGCCTGCCCCGGAGGGGGAGCGGCCCACGGGCCGCTCCCCCTCGGCGTTTCCCCGAGTGTTCCGGGGCGTTCCGGGGCGGCTATGTACCGGCGCGGACCGGTTCCGACGTGCGAGGATGGCAATCCGCCTGACGCATGGCGTACCGCACATACCGCACATGACGAACGGGAGAGAGCCGACGTGCCTGGTACCAACCTCACCCGGGAGGAAGCGCAAGAGCGAGCGCGCCTCCTGACCGTGGACGCGTACGACATCGAGCTGGATCTGAGCGGCGCGCAGGAGGGCGGCACCTACCGCTCGGTGACCTCGGTGCGCTTCGACGCCGCCGAGGCGGGTGTGTCCTCGTTCATCGACCTGGTGGCGCCCACCGTCCACGAGGTGGTCCTCAACGGGGACGCCCTGGACCCCGCCGAGGTCTTCCAGGACTCGCGGATCGCGCTGCCGTCGCTGCCGGCCGGGCGCAACGAGCTGCGGGTCGTCGCCGACTGCGCGTACACCAACACCGGTGAGGGGCTGCACCGCTTCGTCGACCCGGTCGACCAGCAGGCGTACCTCTACACGCAGTTCGAGGTGCCGGATGCCCGCCGGGTGTACGCGAGCTTCGAGCAGCCGGACCTGAAAGCCACGTTCCAGTTCACCGTGACCGCCCCCGAGGGCTGGACGGTGATCTCCGACTCGCCGACGCCCGAGCCCAAGGACAACGTCTGGCGCTTCGAGCCGACGCCGCGCATCTCGACGTACGTCACCGCACTGATCGTCGGCCCGTACCACAGCGTGCACAGCAGCTGGGAGAGCGGCGACGGCCGGTCGGTGCCGCTCGGCATCTACTGCCGCCCCTCGCTCGCCGAGTTCCTCGACTCGGACGCCATCTTCGCGGTGACGCGGCAGGGCTTCGACTGGTTCGAGGAGAAGTTCGACTACGCGTACCCGTTCGCCAAGTACGACCAGCTCTTCGTGCCGGAGTTCAACGCGGGCGCGATGGAGAACGCGGGCGCGGTCACCATCCGCGACCAGTACGTCTTCCGCTCCAAGGTGACGGACGCGGCGTACGAGGTGCGGGCCGAGACCATCCTCCACGAGCTGGCCCACATGTGGTTCGGCGACCTGGTCACCATGGAGTGGTGGAACGACCTGTGGCTGAACGAGTCGTTCGCCACCTACACCTCCATCGCCTGCCAGGCGTACGCGCCGGGCAGCAAGTGGCCGCACTCGTGGACCACGTTCGCCAACTCCATGAAGACCTGGGCCTACCGGCAGGACCAGCTGCCGTCCACCCACCCGATCATGGCCGAGATCAACGACCTGGACGACGTCCTGGTCAACTTCGACGGCATCACGTACGCCAAGGGCGCGAGCGTGCTCAAGCAGCTCGTCGCGTACGTCGGCATGGACGAGTTCTTCCGCGGCGTGCAGGCGTACTTCAAGCGCCACGCCTACAAGAACACCCGGCTCACCGATCTGCTCGGCGCGCTGGAGGAGACCAGCGGCCGGGACCTCAAGACCTGGTCGAAGGCGTGGCTGCAGACCGCGGGCATCAATGTGCTGCGGCCGGAGATCACCACGGACGCCGCCGGGACGATCACCTCCTTCGCCGTGCGGCAGGAGGCCCCCGCGCTGCCGACCGGCGCCAAGGGTGAGCCGACCCTGCGGCCGCACCGCATCGCGATCGGGCTGTACGACCTCGACGCGACCGGCAAGCTGGTCCGCTCCGAGCGGATCGAGCTGGACGTGGACGGGGAGCTGACCGAGGTGCCGCAGCTCGTCGGCACGAAGCGGTCCGCCGTCATCCTGCTCAACGACGACGACCTCTCGTACGCCAAGGTCCGGCTCGACGCCGACTCCCTGGCCGTCGTCACCGACCACCTCGGCGACTTCGAGGCGTCCTTGCCGCGCGCCCTGTCATGGGCCTCCGCCTGGGACATGACCCGGGACGGCGAGCTGGCCACCCGCGACTACCTGGCGCTGGTGCTGTCCGGGGTGGCCAAGGAGTCGGACATCGGCGTGGTGCAGTCGCTGCACCGCCAGGTGAAGCTCGCGCTGGAGCTCTACGCCGCGCCCGAGTGGCGTGAGACCGGGCTCGGCCAGTGGACCGACGCCACGCTGGAGCATCTGCGCGCCGCCGCCCCCGGCAGCGACCACCAGCTCGCCTGGGCCCGCGCCTTCGCCGCGACGGCCCGCACCGATGCCCAGCTCGACGTGCTCGCCGGGCTGCTCGACGGCAGCGAGACGATCGAGGGCCTGGCCGTCGACACCGAGCTGCGCTGGGCGCTGGTGCAGCGGCTCGCCGCGACCGGGCGCGCCGACGAGGCCGAGATCGCCGCCGAGCTGGAGCGCGACAAGACGTCGGCGGGCGAGCGGCACGCCGCCACGGCGCGCGCCGCGCGGCCGACCGAGGCCGCCAAGGCCGAGGCGTGGGCGTCGGTCGTCGAGGGCGACAAACTCCCGAACTCTGTGCAGGAGGCGGTGATCGGGGGGTTCGTCCAGACCGATCAGCGGGAGCTGCTGGCCCCGTACACCGAGAAGTACTTCGCGGCGGTCAAGGACGTCTGGCACGTCCGCAGCCATGAGATGGCGCAGCAGATCGCGGTGGGGCTGTACCCGGCGCTCCAGGTCTCGCAGGCCACGCTGGACGCCACGGACGCGTGGCTGGACTCAGCCGAGCCCAGTGCGGCGCTGCGGCGGCTGGTGACGGAGTCGCGGGCGGGCGTCGAGCGCGCCCTCAAGGCCCGCGCGGCGGACGCCGTCGCGGGCTGACGCCGCGCTGACGCCGGCAGTGCGGGCCCGTGCGGCTCGCACTGCCGGCGGCGTTGCTGGGCGCGGGCCTGGGGTTTCGCGGTCAGGTGCAGCCCGGTGGCCGGTTTGTGCCCACCCGTTCCTCCCCCAGCTACCGCTGGGAGGTGCCCCCTGGCGAAACGCCTGCCCACAAACCGGCGAGGGGCTGGGGGTGGCGGTCGGCGGCTGTGCGGAGCCAGTGGTCGGCTTCCTCGGGGCGGCCGAGGGCGTGCAAGGCCTTGGCGAGCCAGTACGCGGCCTCCACGTGGTCGCCGTCGTGGGCGGTGTGCAGCAGCGGTACGGCCTCGGCGTGGGCGCCGCGCCGGACCATGCTGCGCCCGGCGAGGAAGGCGGGCGGTATGAGGCCGGTGCGGGCGGCGCGGACGTACCAGCGCTCGGCCTGCTGCGGGTCGCCGCCGCGCTCCTCGGAGGTCCGGCCGAGCCACCACGCGGCGCCCCCGTGGCCGAGCCCGGCGGCGCGGTGGAACCAGATCTCGGCGGTGCGCCGGTTCCCGGCCTCCTCGTGGACGCGGCCGATGTCGTACGCGGCGGAGGCGTCGCCCTCGCCCGCGGCGGGTTCGAAGTGCTCCACCATGAGCGCGCCCCTGGCGCCGCCCCGCTGGTGCAGCATCCGGCCGAGGGCGAGCAGGGCGCGCGGGGTGCCCGCCTTGCGGTACCACTCGGCGGCCTCGGGCAGCCGGTGGATGTGGTCGAGGGCCTCGGCGTAGGCGAACCAGGCGTCGGGGCCGCCGTCTTCGGCGCGGGCGCGCAGCGCGGGGAGGCGGTCGCGCCACTGGGCGGAGCCCTGCCGTCCGGGGTCGGCACGGATGGCGGCGACGTCCTCCAGGGCTCTGACGACCCGTTCCTCGCTCTCCGAGAACGGGTCCCAGTGCTCCGGGTCGATGCCGGTGGACAGCAGCCACTCCTCGGCCTCGTCCAGCCGCCGCTGACGGGTGCACAGCACGCCGAGGTTGTAGCAGGCCCAGAAGTGGCCGCCGTCCGCGTCGTCGGCGGTGCGGTACCAGGATTCGGCGGCCCGCAGCTCGCCGCGCTCCTCGGACCAGACGCCGAGCACGAACGCGGCGCCGTCATAGCCGAGTTCATGGGCGCGCTCGACCAGGGCGCGAGCCTCGTCCCGGCGACGCGCGTCGCGGGCGACGAAGATGGCCCGGTCGACCAGGGCCTTGACGCTGCCGACGGCCGCGGCGCGGGCGTACAGCGCCTCGGCCTCGTCGACCAGGTGCGGGCAGCTGTCGTACATCCCCTGCCGGTCGGGGTCGAGCAGTGGGCGCAGCGCCTCGTACGCGGCGTCGGGGTCGCCCGCGGCCTCCGCCGCGGCGAGGGCGTCGCGCCAGCCCGCCAGCTCGTCGAGGAGGTCCTCGATGACCTTGCGGGTGCGGGTGGCGACGTCGTCGCCCTCGGCCGACGCCTCGGCCAGCCACTCCAGGGCGGTGTCCCACTCGCCCCGGGCGGCCAGCATCATGGCGCCGTCGGTCTTGCAGGCGACGCTGCCGAGCGCGGCCCCGCGCCCGTACCACTCCTCGGCACCGGCCGGGTCGCCCGCCTCCCGGAGGAGCCGGGCGAGCCCGAGGGCGCAGCCTGCGTCGCGGTCGGCGGCGGTCCGGAACCACCGTTCGGCCTCGGCGAAGTCGCCGCGGCCCCGGTGGCATGTCGCCAGCCTGCGCGAGGCGTCCGCGTCACCGGCGTCGGCGGCCCTGGCCCACCAGGGCAGGGCCTCGTCCAACTGCCCGCGCCCGGTGAGGAGTTCGGCGTACGAGCGGTAGGCGCCCGGCTCCCCGGACGCCGCCGCGGCCCGCAACTCGGCTGCCTCGTCACGGTTTTCACCGGACGTGTCCGCGGGTGCCGCGCCGGACGTCCCGCGCGAAGGATGATCGACCATCACCCGATGGTGCCAGAGTGATCAAGCCTGCTCGGCACGGGCCCTGCGCCGGGCCAGCAGCGCCTCGCGGCGCTCGTCGAACTTGGTGGCCTGGTCGTCGAGCCCGCCCATGTAGAGGCCGAGTTCCTCCTGCGCCTTGATCCCCTCCGGGCCGAGCCCGCTGATCTGGAGGACCTTGAGGAAGCGCAGCACCGGCTGGAGGACGTCGTCGTGGTGGATGCGCAGGTTGTAGATGCCCCCGATCGCTATCTGCGCGGCGGCCCGCTCGAAGCCGGGCATGCCGTGCCCGGGCATGCGGAAACCGACGACGACGTCCCGGACGGCGCACATGGTCTGGTCGGGCGCCAGCTCGAAGGCCTTCCCGAGCAGGTTCCGGTAGAAGATCATGTGCAGGTTCTCGTCGGTGGCGATGCGCGCCAGCATCCGGTCGCAGACCGGGTCGCCGGAGTGGTGGCCGGTGTTGCGGTGCGAGATGCGGGTGGCCAGCTCCTGGAAGGCGACGTAGGCCACGGTGTGCAGCATGCTGTGCCGGTTGTCGGACTCGAAGCCCTCTTCCATGTGCGACATGCGGAACCGCTCCAGCTGCACCGGGTCGACGGCGCGGCTGGTGAGCAGGTAGTCGCGCATGACGATGCCGTGCCGCCCCTCCTCCGCCGTCCAGCGGTGCACCCAGGTGCCCCAGGCTCCGTCGCGGCCGAAGAGGGCCGCGATCTCGTGGTGGTAGCTGGGGAGGTTGTCCTCGGTGAGGAGGTTCACCACGAGCGCGATCCGGCCGACGTCGCTGACCTTGGACTGGTCGGGCGCCCAGGCCTCGCCGCCCATCACCCCGTCGAAGTTGCGGCCGTCGCTCCACGGCACGTACTCGTGGGGCATCCATTCCTTGGCGACGCCCAGGTGCCTGTTGAGCTCGGTCTCGACGACTTCTTCGAGCGCGTACAGGAGCTGTGTATCGCTCCACGCGGCCTGACCGTTGCGACTGGAGGGGGCGAGGGTCACTGCGGAGCTCCTGGGGACGGGAACGACGGACATTACCTACGGCTCCGTAGGTTACGGCACCGTAGGTTAAAGCGAAAATAAACTGCCCCGAGTCCGGTGTTTGGCGGCCTCGGGTACGCGAGAGGGTACGCGGATGCAACAAGGGCGCCCCCGGCCGGTTCGGCCAGGGGCGCCCTCGCAGCGCCGTTCAGCGCTTCGTCTCTCGCTCGCCCGTCATGAATCGGTCTGCTGACGGGGCTTCTTGTCACCCAGCATGACGAGGCCCGCGATCACCAGGAACAGGAGGATCGGGGCGACGACGAAGAGGCCGAGCGTCTCGGCGACGCTCAGGCCCGGACCCGGGTCGTCACCGTCGTCGCGGGTGAGCGCGAACGCGGGGGACGACATCAGCTGCATCACCGTCGTCGCGGCGATGACGGCACCGGCGCGCACGGCGTTCTTTTTGGCCTTGTTGCTCACACGCTCAAGCTATCGGACGGCTGTGGGGGGCGCGTGCGCGGGGTCGCCCTTAAGGCGGGGTCACCCTTAAGGCGGGGTCACCCTTAAGGCGGGGTCACCCTTAAGGCGTCCCCGCCGTCGCCGCGCGGTGGACGGTCACCGGCAGCAGCCGCGGCGTGGCGCGGGACCGCTGGACCCGCACCCGCACCGCGTCGGCGGTCACGGCCGTGGGCAGCGCCAGGATGCGCCGCGCGCCGACGGTGGTGCCGGAGGCGATGTCCCGCCAGGTCCCCTCGGTCCGCGCCTGTACGGTGAACGCCTCGACCCGCTGCCCGTACCGGATGTCCTCGCCGAGCCGCAACCGGTCGAACGTCACGGGTCCGCCGCCGGTCGGCAGGGCGGAGCCGTAGGTGTTCGTGACGGCCGTCCCGAAGGCGGTCAGCGAGGCGACGTCGGCGTCGTCGATCCGGCCGTTCTTCGCGGGCGGGACGTTGAGCAGCAGCGAGGCGTTGCGGCCCACGCTGCGCTCGTACAGCGACATCAGCTGCGCGGCCGTCTTGGGGCGCTCGGCGGGGTGGTGGAACCAGCCGGGGCGCAGCGAGACGTCCGCCTCGGCCGGGTACCACTGGAGGTACTTCACGCCGGGGGCGGTCAGCTTCGCGCGGGAGCCGATGTCGGCGTCGGTGGAGTCGTTCGGCAGCCCTCCGCCGATCACGGTCCAGGGGTCGACGGCGGACGGGGTCACCGACCACTCGCTCTCGCGGGCGACGCCGTCCTCGTTGCCCACCCAGCGCACGCCCTGGGCGCCCTGGAAGACGACGGTGTCCGGGGAGAGCGCGCGGATCAGCCGGAACCAGTTGGTGACGTCGTACTTCTGCGTGATCCCGGCGCCCGACCAGGGGTTCGCGCCGTCCAGCCAGAATTCGTCGACGGGGCCGTACTGGGTGAGGATCTCGTAGATCTGGTTGAGGTAGTACGCGTCGTAGTCGTCGGCGGTGAAGCGGAAGCTGGGCAGCTTGCCGGTGGCGACGTCGGCGGCGCGGTCGTCGCCGGGCACGAGGGTGGGGATGGTGCGCTCGGTGGGCGTGCTGCCGTTGCCGTACCGGCCCTGCCCGGCGGGTGCCTGGCCCGCGTCCTCCAGCGCCATGCGCTCCGGCAGCGACAGCTGCTGGCCGTTCGCCTGCTTCTCCCTGACCTTCTCGACCCACTGGGCGTGCCAGGCGTGCGGCAGCTCGGCCCCGTCGGCGGGCGAGAGGTACACCCCGACCTTGAGCCCCGCCGCGCGGGCCGCCTTCGTGTACGCCCCGAGCACGTCGCCGTCCGGGTTCGTTTGGTTGGGGCCGCGGGTCCACCAGGGGCTGGCTGCCACGTCGTGGTCCGTGTAGCGGCTGGGGTAGAGCGTGAAGCCGTCGTGATGCTTGGCGGTGAGCATGACCTGCCGGGCCCCGGCCGCCTTGTACGTACGCATCCACTGGCCGAAGTCGAGCGCGGCGGGGTCGAACAGCTTCTCGTCCTCGGTGCCGGAGCCCCATTCGCGGTTGGTGAAGGTGTTCATGCCGAAGTGGGTGAACGCGGTGACCTCTTGCTGCTGCCAGGCGAGCTGGCCGGGGGTGGGGACGGTGTGGACGGCCTTGTCGATGACGCGGGCGGGGGTGTCGCAGGCCTCGATGACGTGCTGTGACGCGTCCGCGATGGGGGCGTCGCAGGGGGCCTGGGCGGCGGCTCCGCCGCCCGTGGGTATCAGCGTCGCCGCGGCGGCCATGGTGGCGAGGGCGAGGGTGCGGAGTCTTCGCGCGAGCATGGGGTCCCTCCGGTATGCGGTTGTGTCCATGACACCCCTTCCCCCACCCCGCCCCTACCCGAACCCATGGGCAAGCCCCCGGGACCCCGGGGCAGCGCCGGGCCGGGGCCGGGTCAGCCCCCGGCCCCGGCCCGGCGGCCGTGACCGGGACCGGACGCGGCCCCGGCCCGGCGGCCGTGACCGGGACCGGACGCGGCCCGGCGGCCAGAGGCAGCGCGATGGCCAAGCGCGGCCCGGCGGCCAGAGGCACCCCAGCAACCAGGTACAGGCCGTGGCCAAGCCCAGGCCGGTGGCCGGTTTGTGCCCACCCGTTCCGCCCTGCGGAACGATTGCCCACAAACCGGAGGCTCGGCGGCCCGAGCCCCCGCCACCGGCGCGCCGGAGCCCCGGCAGGGTGCGGGGCGCAGCCCCGGCAGGGGGCGAGGGGCGGAGCCCCGAGACGGGGGCCAGCGGCGCAGCCCCCGGGGGGCGGGACACAGCCCTCGGGGTGTGTCGGGCGCAACCCCCGGCAAGGGGCGGGGCCCAGCCCGGCAGGGGCCCAGGGACGCAGCCCCGGCAGGGAGCGGGGTGCGCCCCCAGGCAGGGCGCGGGGCGGAGCCCCCATAGGGCCCAGGGGCGCGACCCCGGCGGGCGTGAGGCGCAACCCCCGGCAGGGGCACAGGGGCACAGCGCCCGGGGGCACAGCCCCGGCAGCGGCGAGGCCGGAGCCCGGCGGGGGTGGGTCCCGAAATCGGGGGGCGGAAGGCGGAGCCCCATCGCAGGCAATTGCAAAGAGCCCCAGCCGGGGCGCGAAGCCGGAAGTTCGACGGTCCGGGGGCCGGGGGCCCCGGCGGGGTCCAAGGGCAGAGCGCCGGCCGGAGGCCCAGGGGCGCAGCCCCCGCGTGCGCGGGGGCACAGCCCGGGGGGCGTGGGCCACAGCCCCGGCAGAGGGCAGGGGCTGCGCCCCCGGCAGGACCTAGGGCCAGCGCAGGGGCGCAGCCCCGGGCAGGGAGCCAGGGGCGGAGTCCCGGTTGGGGGGGCCAGAGGCGCAGCCCCGG
>Ga0307508_10004976_pt1 | contig 12776 bp, 7 predicted proteins | sample 9_EM_MG_FD_203089 | JGI IMG/M metagenome (GOLD analysis project Ga0307508, IMG submission 203089) | Populus trichocarpa ectomycorrhiza microbial communities from riparian zone in the Pacific Northwest, United States - 9_EM | ecosystem: Host-associated > Plants > Roots > Unclassified | place... | reverse complement strand
TCCTCCTTCCTTTGGGAGCTTCTTCCCTGCCTTCGGCTTCTTCTCTGCTGGGGCTTTCTCTGCCACCGTTTTCTTCTCTTCGGCCGGCTTCTTCTCCGCCGGTTTCTTCTCTGCTTTTGGTGCCATTTTCAGAGGTTTTTTTCAATAGATTGCGTTGTGTGTTGGGTTATCTACTTATTTCTCTTTGTTTCTTTATATAAAGAGGAGGTGGATTGTGTGATTGGTTACTTCTATTTCACAAGGACCGATGACGTGGGTAATTAGTGCCATTGGATTAGGTCTGGGGAACTTTCTTAATCGACGGTAGAAATGTTTAGTGCAGTTGGATGGTCGTCGTTTTCGCGCGGATTGCTGACGCGGAAAAACAAGTCTAATGGAAAATTAATTAAAATTATCTTAGCCAAAGCCGGAGAAGAATTATTTATTGGGTACATGTAATTATTTAAATGCATTTCATAGATGATTGTTGTATTCACGGGATAATTAATTTGACTTAAAAAATTAAAAATCAATTGTTTTAATAAAAATATCAATTAATTAAGAATTGAGTTTTATCATGGGATGACTAAATCGTAATTCGAACGTTTTTTAAATAACATGTTTAGTAATTGTTCTTCTCATGCGACAATAAAGATGGTGTTCGGGAGTGTGGTGGTGATGATTGTTTTTTACTTAGAAATATATTAAAATAATATATTTTTTATTTTAAAAATTTATTTTTACATTAGCACATCAAAATAATATAAAAACATTAAAAAAAAATTTAAGCAAAAAAAATTGTTTCAATCATGTTTCAAAACGGGTACGAAGGATAATGAGCTTATCAAACCTCTATTAACAGAGGAGATCATGATTCCTTTGCGTTACCAAGCTATCCAAACCCAGGGTCAGTATAGATCGGAAAAGAAAACTTACTTGTGAGAATTCGCTTTCTTATTCCTGGATCAATTACTTCAGTGTCACTTCAATTACTAGAACCAAAGTGATATTCCACAGTACAAACGTCTTTGTAAATCTTGTCAAGTTAATACAGAGAGTCAAAATAGGAGAAGAGAAAGAGAGAACTATATTATTTCAATAATGAAAACTTTCATATTCATATGAGTTATGTCTCTATTTATATAAGTAAAGGAAGCGGTTACTTTCTTTAGTAACTCCTCTAAATACTTGGACCAAGCTCATCCTTCATGGGCGGACCAGGTCTAACCCAATAACCAACATCTCTCACTCGCCCATGAAAGACTAGATTTATCTAATACATTATATTTCAAACTTGCACAAGAAATTCATACTTGACGAACGGACTGTGCGACCTGAAGCACACAGTGAAAAGAGCTCCAAAATATATAAATCTAATATAGATCATATAGGAGACATCAACCTCATAATTAATTCTTTCTTAAAGAGTACTAATATACCTCAAGCATTTTTAGTTACACATGACTGAATATAATTCAATCCCTCAATAATTTCATACTCAATTCATCCTTACAATTACAAGTATTCTAAATCACATCAAATCTATTCAAGTGATATGATCCCGGCCGGTGAATACAAGTAACAAGTGTAGAACTAAAATTACTTTTTCTTTCTCACTCATATCAATTAGATCTGAATTAACTCATTTTCCTAAGAGTATTCATTTAAGTCAAATCATTACATGACCATGGGATATACTCCTAAAGTAGCGATCATTTATACATCACCTTATGATATAGTCAAAAGTCACAAAGGGTAAGATTTTAAGATCTTAGATATGATCTTCAGGACTCACATAATAAAGAAGCAGGGATCCATTTTTTATTCCTGTGATGGTCGTTAGCACATGGAGTATGAAATACATGTTATAATGGAGCGTACTCTTTTCTTTTCTGAAGACAAAGAATGTATGTTGTTGCTCTCCTTGTTAGAGAAAATACATCATACGAGTCTTAGTCTTGTTGCCAAAAACATAGACTTCAAATTAAAAATTCTCATTTGCTCATTGTCATTAGTGGCAAATGAATAATTTATACTCAGCTTCAATCATAATAATAGACACATGAATGGTGAGAATTCATTCATGTCGATTCTTTTATTTAAGAACCTCATCCTAGTCCCAACCAATGTGACATTTTAATAATCATTTTAAATTAAAATTGCTCTCATTGTGCCTAAGTCTCTTATGGAGCATTAAAACTCAAATAGTCTCATTTTTACTCACCTTACAAATGCTAGAGGTGATTGCTCATGTGAGTGAGTCAATCTAAGTTTATGATATACTTTAACAAAGTGTATTATACAATACTCACAATATATTCTATAAAACAAATAATGAATAACATGATATAGTAATGACATTTATCCATTATTCAATCATTGTAAGCCTTTGTATGATCCTTTTGACTGCCATTCAGAGTTTTTAACCGGGTTTGATTGATATCGGCTAACCAATCCAATGACATAACATATATCGGGACGTGTGCATATCATTGTATACATCAAACTACCGACAACATTGGCATACGGTACTATGGAAATTTTCTCCTTTTCTTCTGAAGTCTTGGGACACATATCACGGCTCCAGCTCAAGCTTTTATCAATATAGGTGCTTGTTGGTTTGTTATCTTGTATGTGATAGCGCTTATACATCTTTTTTATGTAACTCTCTTGAGTTAAACCCAAAAACTTTTTAGCGTGATCTCTTATGATTTTTACACCAAGAACATAGCTGGCTTCACCCATGTCTTTCATTTCAAAGTTTGATGATAACCACCTTTTAGTAGTATCAATCATCTCTTTTCTATTTTCAGCTATTAAGATGACGTCAACATATAGGGACAATATTATAAAACTATTATTAAAACATTTTAAATACATGCAATGATCTTCTTCCATCATTGTAAAACCATCATTAAGGATAGTTTGATGAAATTGATGTTCTATTGTCTAGAAGCTTGCTTAGGACCATATATAGATCTTTTAAACTTGCAAGCTTTGCACTCTCATCCTTTAGTCTTGAATCCTAAAGGTTGATCCATATAAATTTTCTTATTTAATTCTTCATTGAGAAATGCAGTTCTAACATCCATTTGGTATTACTTTAGGTCCATATGTGCAACTATAGCTAAAATAAAGCAAATTGAAGTAATACTCACAACTGGTGAGAATGTATCTTCATAATCAATTCCATTTTCTTGAGTGTAGCCTTTCGCTACTAGTCGAGACTTATAACGTTCTATTGACCCATCCGTCTTACATTTAATTTTACGAGCCCATTTATTTTCAATGGATCTTCATCCTGACTGTAAATTAACCACATCCCAGACTTGATTAGTTTTCATCGACTCTATTTCTTCTTCCATAACTTTAAATCCATTCTTTTGCTTTAGGACCAGATAGAGCATAACTGAATGTTTTTGGCTTTTCTTCATCTTATGGAGCAATCATGAATGCTTCCCCTTCAATCTCAAATCGATGATGAGGAATTGGTTCACGAATGCTTCTACGAGGTTGAGATTGCTCATGATCTTGCTCCATGAGAGTAGGAATAGATAAAATATCACTCTCATTATTTCTAGAAGGATTAAAAGTTTCATCTAAGTCCTTTACTGAATGGCTTGTTGCGCCATAATCTAGATTTTTCATTTCATATAATTGAAAATCTTTTTCAACCTCACCTGTTTTTGGAAAAACCTTTTATAAGAATACAACATCACACGATTCAATCTCCGTCACTCTTCCATCAGCTTTTTCACCAATAAATACAAATTCTTTGGAATGTTCAGAATATAATATAAAGATACACTTCTTCCCTCTAGGGCCAAGTTTCCCATATTCATGAAAAGTATTGTGAATATAAGGCTGTGTTTGTTTCCCGGAAAGTGGTTTTCAGGAAACCACTTTCTAGACTTTCTTGTGTTTGTTTGTCATTAGGAAAGTTGGTCAACGGAAAACACTTTCCAGTCAAAGAAAAATTTGGCTTGGTTTCCAGGAAAGTGTTTTCCTTTTATTTTGGGCAGAAAACACTTTTCGGAAGTTGTGAAAAATTTAAAAATGTCATATTATTTGTTGATTATATCAAATTTGGTCCTCAAACTTTTGATTACTATATATATTTTGTTTTGAATATTTGTTTTTCAATTTCATCCCTTAGAATTTAATTTTTATATTTAATTTTGGTCCTTATTTTTATAATTGTTATTTGCTTTTCCCTTATCATTTTTTAATTGAAATTTTTTATCTATCAAATTTGGTCCTTATTATTTTGATTGTTACTTATTTTATTTGAAATAATTTATGAAATGTTAATTATTATTATTTTAATTTTTTCATCTTTTAATTTTTTTTATTTTTTAGATTTGATGTCTATTATTTTGATTATTATTTATTTTATTTTAGATAATTTATGAAATTATATTTTTTTTTCAATTTCATTCTCATTCAACTTTTTAATTTCTAAGATTTGTTCCTCATTATTTTAATAAACTTGAAAAAAATAAAACATTAATAAGTTATTTTCCAGCTCATTTTCCATAACATAACCAAACACTGGAAAGTGTTTTCCAACTTATTTTCCATTATACTACCAAACATTGGAAAATAATTCACTTTCCCGAAATTCATTTTCCCGGAATTCACTTTCCAAAAGGAATCTACTTTCCAGCAAACAAATGGGGCCTAAGTTGCACACCTCTATGGATGCAAATAACCTAGATTAGATTTGACGACATTCCATAGTTCATATAGGGTGGATGAGATAGATTTAGAGGGCATACAATTAAGTATGTAAGCAGCAGTTAATAATGCATCTCCCCAAAAGAAAATTGGTAAGTTAGCTTGCGCCATCATTGACCTAACCATGCCAAATAGGGTTATATTTCTCCTTTCTACTACACCATTTTGTTGTAAAGTATAAGAAATAGTTAGCTGTTTAGTTATACCATTTTCATCATAAATTTTTTTAAATTGTTCAGATAGATATTCACGTCCTCGATCAGTTCTTAAAACTTTGATCTTGGTGCTTAGTTTATTCTCCATCATATTTATGTATCGAATAAAGCAATCTAATGCTTCAGACTTATATGAGATCAAATAAATAAGATCAAACCGTGTAAAATCATCTATAAATATGATGAAATAATTTCCTTCATGTCTTGCCTCACATTCATTAGGCCACAAATGTCTGAATGAATAAGTTGTAATGGATTACTAGCTCTTTTAGCTTTGCCAAATGGTAATGTAATTGCTTTTCTAGCAAAGTAATGCTCACAAACAAACAATTCCTCTTTGGTAAGTGATCCTAAAAGACCAGCTCTTGCTAATCTATATAATGAATCTTGCCCAATGTGTCATAATCTAGCATGCCAAGTTATAATATTATTATAATTAATAGTGCTGGAATTTTGAACAACATAAATTGAAGCATCATAATTAATAGATACATTAACGGTGTTTAACACCATAAAAGCATTTAATACAAAACCAGAACCATAAAAAATATTATCTAGATATATTTTTACACAACAACCAATAAACGCAATATTAAAGCCCAATTGGAGTAAAGCAAGAACAAACACAAGATTCCATTGAACTTCTAGAGCATGGAGTACATCATGAAGATAAAGTGTGCGACCGCCCCATAAATCCAATTCGTAGGTACCGATCCCAAGCACAGCAACGGATGCATTATTCCTCATGTATATGTATCTACTTCCCTTTGGAATTCGATGAAATTCCACAAAGGTTGTTCGATCCCTTGTTATGTGGTCGGTTGCTCCTGAGTTTACAGTCTAGAAAGGAACAGATTCAGCAAGCATTAAATAACTACTAACATATAAGTTAGAGGGATGATTTTGGTTAAACATTACCTTTGTCTAAGTGCAATTACGAGCAAAGTGACCAGGTTTACCACAATTGATTCTTGCCTTTTTTACCGCCATATTTTTTATGATTACGCTTATGTCCACTATTATTTGCTTCTATTCCTCTCTTGCCATAATTGGGACCCTTAGCCTTACCCTTTTAATATTTAGAGCCATATGCGTCACACATCTTAGTCTCAGATATAAAGGCCTCGTTTATAGGCTTTTCAGCGTGAAGTCGATCTTCTTCAAGTTCGACATGACGAGTAACATCATAAAATGTCTTGATGTTGTCATTGTGGGTAAGGTTAACACGCATGTGTTCCCAATTGCTTGGCAAAGAGCGGATAACTGCTTGGACTTATTGTTCATCAGTCATCCCATGCCTAACATCCCTTAATTCACTGATCATGTTAGGTATGACTGTAAGATGTTGCCTCATCATCCGATATTGGCGCTTCTTATAACCATTGAATTTGAGGGTTAACTGACGAAGTCTAGTAGTGGAAGTTTCTCCATACTAAATCTTTACCGCGTCCCAAACAGATTGAGTTGAACGATGCCTTTCAAAACACAGCATTATATCATTTCTCATGCTACTCAACATCAAACTACGAGCTACACAATCCTTGCGTTTATAGGTTTGATATGCTTCCATATCAAGCTTGTGCTGAGAGGTGTTTCCTTGCTTAGGTTCAACCATCGGTTGTGTGATTGTTTCCAGCATTTCTTGCTCTTCCAGGAGATACTCAATCTTATGATGCTAAACATCATAATTCTTGTCACTTAGTTTGTTTTCATGGTTCAAATCAGCAATAATACTCTTAGATGCAGTCATATTAAGCATTATTGACACCAATTACAAATATTAGTATCTAGTACATTTTAAATGACATTAATTGTCATTCTATTCTAAATAAACAAATAATAATCTAACACATACAATAAAAATAAAAAAAATGTAAAACACTTAATCAATTTTTATTTGTATGGTCTAATTATTATTGAAAATTTAAATAAGTGCAAAATTATAGTTATTAGTTTTAACTGACAACTCCCACGTGATCAACTTGCAACTCGGGTTTTGGGTTTTGGATTGCGGGTAAATACTTGCTATTTAAGCTTAAATATTGCTTAGTGCCAAAAACAATTTGTCTAGCTACTTCATTGTTCAGTTTTCTTAAGAAAACTCATTAGTTTCTTTGGTAAGCTGGCAATGTATCTCTTTGTAATTTGATAAGAGAAGTTCTAGTTTCAAGCAAACTCATAAACAAAAAGCAATTGAATAAAAAATGGATTCATAATAGATAAGCTCTTTGATTTTTACATCTAATATCTACAAAAAAAAATCAAATGTTTTTGGATTTAATTAATTAAAAAGGAAAGGGAAAGAGAAGATAGATTTTTGTGGTTGCTAAGAACATGTTGGAGATTGTGGTAGATATTACTTTTTAAATATGTTTCACTTGAAAATACATTAAAATAATTTTTTTAAAAAAAATTATTTTTGATATGAACACATCAAAACAATATAAAAACATAAATTATAAATTTTTAAAAAATATAATTGAACGGCAAAAATGAAAACATCTTAAGATGATTAGGTATTCATCTTAAATAGCAAATTGGCAATCAACCATCCACTACTCATCTACAATACTTTTGGCACCATCTTAGATGTTTAAATTATCTAGAATAGAACCATTTAGTAGGTGACTCAATAGTAAGAGCTTAAGACCAAGGAGTTTGCTCCCCCTATGGTCTCAGATTTGAGCCTTGTGGTTGCTAATATTGATGGTCACTGGAGGTTTACCTGGTTGTTAATTTCTGTGCCTATGAGAATTAGTCGAGGTATGCGCAAGCTGGCCCGAATACCCCCACATAAATAATAATAAAAAATATCTAGAATAGTAGCAAAGACATAGCACCCACCCTATTTGCCTAATTCAAGGGGAATTTGGAAAGCGGCTAGCTTCTCCTTATTTTTCTTTCTTTTGTTTTTTTATCAAGTGGTTTAAGGATATTTCTTCTATTCTTGATTTAAAAAAAAAATACCAGTACCTAAAAACATCTGTCAAAAAACTTAGAATCAATTGGCATACAAATTTTCTTGATGATATTCACACCATTAAATTAAAAAACAAAAACATCATATTATATTTGAATATGAGGAAACTAAAAGCTATTGGATACAAAAGAGTTAAGAATGGTAATGGTTACTTTTTAAAATATTTTTTATTTATAAATACATTAAAATAATATTTTTTTTATTTTTAAAAAATTATTTTTGATATATGAACATAAAAAGTATCTGAAAACACCAAAAATATTTTATTTGAAGTAAAAAAAATAAAAAAAAATACTTTTAAAATACAAAAATAAAAAGAAATGTTTTTTATTTCTTCCCTAAAATCAATCCTGTAAAGAGGAAAGAAAAGGGAATTGTAATTTTGGGCCTTTGTAGTTAGGCTCCAAGCTTCAACTAAAGCATAGCACAATCAGGAAGGGTTTCTTAGACAAGTTATTGAACACGCCCAGGTATTTAATTCCTTTCTCGTTGATCTCTGAAGAAAAGGGAAGAATCTGCTCCACATGTTACCAGTTTTTCTTTAGATCTAAGATGAGGCAAGATAATTTTATATATTTTCACACACGCACGCACAGTTAGGACCTAAATTATCTGCCACCAAAAGCTAGTGAATTTTGATTTAGTTCAACTAAGAAAACAAAAATAATTTGATTATGCTTCCAAGCACACCAAGATTGCATTTACACAGCTTTATGATCTAACATCACAAACCATATAAATTACTTATTACGAAGGGCAAACCCTAGTTATTAAAAACTGGCTTGAATCCGAAAACTAGACAGACCAATATTCTGTGATATGTGCCAGCCAACTCCTTTTGGCCACTATTTTGCTATTGCTGCCTCCTATTTGCATTATAAGACTCCTCGTACTCTGCCCATTTTACAATGGAACGTCGGGAAGAACTGCGCTAAGCCGGACATAACCAGTAGTGGCAATGATGAAAGCCGTTCACTGCTGGGAACCTCCATGACGAACTTAGGAGGGTGGTAAGTTGAGCATTGCGGAGAGTTTTTGCAAGTCCCAGTATTCCTTCTGGGATATGATAACAGCTCCCGCAGCCAGAGCAGCTGACACAATAAACAGGCTTCTTATGCATCCATGGCCTCGCGACAGTCGTCCCAGAATTGCCTTGCAGTACTTGTCTGCTTCTTTCAAGGATGCATAGTCCCCTGCATTTTCCTCCTCTGCCAATGCTTTCTCATTCTATAAAAAACACAGCATAAACCAAGTTAAAGATAACAAGATGGTCACATGATAAACAGCTGGCATAAGATCGTCAGTACAAGCTGAAGCTGTGAGTTAGAATAGGTGCACCAGCAACTAAGACATGTTATCTGGGTCCCAACCATACGCGTTATAGTGACTGTAATAATCATTTGATACTTGAAATATGGTAATAAATATAGAAAAACATAAGTGCCTGGAGCAATGAGAGGAAAGCCACCTCGTTTCTCTTCCTCCCTTGTCAGGAAAAAGAGGAATTCAGAAAACACGAGGGCTGTTAACCAAATTCACAAACAACCAACCTGAAATGCCTAATGGTAATTTATTTACAGTTCAGGGCTTGTCTAAGACAATAACAGAAAAGAATTAACAAGGGTACCAATGACCTGAAACCTTTATTTTAATACTATAGATACATTACTGTAAGTAAATATGCATACGAATTAAAAATGTTACCTTCTGCCTGAAACTCTTCAGAGTTTCCCTCACAGGGTCAAGAGAAGAATGTTTGACCGAGTAGTCCTTCCATTCATTAGACAGCCTTCTCAAAACAGTGACACTTGCTTCAAGATTATCCAGATAAAACATGTCCTGTTTCCAAGTAATTCATGCAAAGTAAACTAAAGCCAATGATGTATATAACAACGGCGAAGTGTCTAAAATTTAAAATTAAGATCTTAATTACATAAGAAAATGCTTACCCATTGTTTGTAACTATTAGGGTTCTGTGTCAAACACCAAATAAAAATGTCACTTGCTTCCCTAGACAGTTCAGAGCTACCTGCAGAAAGCACTGCTGATCAGACTGTGATGTACATTTATGGAGAGCAACAATCAATTGATGCCCATTTGAGTTTTGGCTACCTTCTCCGGTGGCTTTGACTGCAATGTTCAATATCTGCTGCGGAACTTGTTTCATTGCTTTGCTTCCTGAGGAACCAGCAAGAGCAACCTCCTTCAAGGTTGGATAAACAGCTTCGAATCTCTCAGTTGCCTAAGGAAAAAAAATCAACCAAAACTTGCCTCGGACCTAAAATACCCACCAAAATCTAGCTAAAAATGCTGCACCAGAACACCCACCTTAACTCTAGCTGAAGGAACTGGGAAGGTGAGTCTCATCAAAAGTTCAAGAGCTGAAGGTGGCACTAAGCGCTCACCCTTTTTAACAGCGCCATTTAATAAAATTGTACGAGCTTTGGGGGATGACAAGATTCTAATCCAAGCAAAAAAGGGGAAAGAGAGAAGTCAGAAAAAAATATGAAATAAACACTGAAAATTTATATTCCATAACTAACTGCCCAATAATTTCAAAGATCTGAATAACACAAGCATCAAATACGAAGTGTGAAATTAATTTCAATCCCAATGATACCTCTCAACCAACTGCAAGATCAAGTCTCTAGATTGAGGATTACTGCTTGATTTCCCACTCAGCATAGGGAAGAGAACACGAATCCATGTGTATAATCCCACAACCAAATCTCCTTGGGACGCCTAAATCAAGATACAATTCCAAATATTAAAATTTATTTTCCTAAGAGAAGAAACCACATATCTGGGAATTCTAAGCGGTCAGCTTACCTGAGCAATCATCCATCCAGTGACCGGAAGCTTGTCTTGTCCTTGATATTTTGGATTTTCACTAATTACCGGCAATAAATTGATCAACACATCAGGCTTGCGTCGTAACGTCATTGCCAAAACCACAAATATAGCAACCTGGAACTCATCAATATATCAATAAAATGGTTACTTGGATGAAAAAACACAATCTATACCCAGCACTATTACAGCAACCACATGAAAATTAGTAAAACTTAAGGTATGTAACGTGTACTAGCTAAACCTTTAATGTTCATGCTGGTGTGCTAACAATAAACAAAGCCTTAAAATAAGCATGTTTCCAAACATTTTTCAAACAGGAAAGAGTCATCCGACTTGCTGAAAAGACTCTGGAAAGAAATGGGTGTTGACAAGAATATAAATGAAATTGAGGGTGTGAAACTCATATTTATGTTTTTCTAAAACCTTCAAAATGTTGATTTCCAGATAAAATTTCTTTAAAGTAAGACTCAATGGATGAAATTTAAACAAAACATGATAGTAGGGGGGGGAAACTCTTGAATGAAAGTGTTGACTAGCATAGAAGTATTTAGAAATCATATAGAAAGAGTAGTTCTGAAAGCTACCAGAGACTTAGATGGTGATCGCTGGACCACCTTTTTGGATCCCTTGGCAACTCCTTGATGACTTGCAAGGTCAGCAAAAATTCTATCCAATGACCATAACACAAAGGACCCAAGTGCTTCAAAGGATCGCTGGCCAAGCCAGTCAACTGATGCCTTGAAAACATCTTGAGAGATGTGTGCGAGGGGGGTCTGCTCAGAAAAGCAATAATTTAAAATAAAATGTTAGAAATGGTTATGAACATACAAAATTCATTAAAATCACATTGAGCACACTTAAAGTGAATCAATTCCGATCGATCCAACTTAGATCATCATATAGATGAATTACACAAAGTCAGTACCTAAACATCTTAGCACACATAAATGTCAGGACAAACAAACAAAGACTAACTATAGCATTATATCCCAAGTCAATCGCACACATTAATACTTTTTTCCATAAAAACCCAATCTTTGAAAGAAAAAGAAAAAAAACATGTTAACAAAAATGATATTATATTTATGTAATAAAAAATAATTTCACCTTAGTCATAATTAGACTGATAAAAATATTTAAAAAGAAAAAACTTACATCAATCAATTTGGAAACAGGAGACTCCTTGAAGATCTTTAACCAAGGAAATTGAGCTGAACTCACTGATGAAAATGCTCTTCCATAGTAATCAGCAAATCTCATTAACAGTATATCCTGCTGAGTCTCATACGACGCCTAAATCCAACAAAACGACATCACAAAAAAAACGAAAAAGAGAATCTTTTATTTTTTTATAAAAAAAAAAACAGCATGTATGGATTGGTTAAAAATCAAATTTAAATTAAACAATTAAATGCTTACAGTGATGTCAACAAGAAAGGCGCCTAGATCACCGGCATCGATCTTCGCAGCCGCCTCCGCCACCGTTACTTTTGGTTTCTTCACCTTCGGCTTCTTCACCTTCTTCACTTCCTCTCCAGCACCACCACCGTCTCCACCATGACCTCCATCTTCACTCTCTCCATCATCCTCATCAGAATGCCGCTTCGATCCATCTCTCTCACCACTCTCCTCCTCCTCTCTCTTCCACCACTCCTCCTCAATCCTCCGGCGCCGGTCCTCCGATTGCTTCTCAATCGACCGAAACACATCAGCTTTCTCACCGCCGACGCCGTTAGATCGCTGGTGATCGGAGGAAGAACTCTCCGACGAGTTCGAGACTTTCGAGGGTTGTTGTTTCTTGTTTCGTTTTGAATACGTAACTGTTTTCCATCCGCCGTCGTTCTGATCTTTACCGCTAACGCTACCGTTAGCGTTAGCGTTAGCGTTACCGTTACCGTTACGGTTTCTCATTTCTATTTCATCTTCCATGAGAAGTTGTGCTATAAGAGCTGAATTCTCGTCCATGATTGAAGGGACAGCAGTTTAAACGGAGCGACAGAACCGGAGGTTTA
>Ga0307508_10004974_pt1 | contig 12777 bp, 10 predicted proteins | sample 9_EM_MG_FD_203089 | JGI IMG/M metagenome (GOLD analysis project Ga0307508, IMG submission 203089) | Populus trichocarpa ectomycorrhiza microbial communities from riparian zone in the Pacific Northwest, United States - 9_EM | ecosystem: Host-associated > Plants > Roots > Unclassified | place... | reverse complement strand
GCGAACAACCGCTGCGCCGCCTGCCGCCCGACGGCCGTCGGGTCCTGTGCCACCACCGAGATTCCCGGCTGGACGGTGGCCGCCAGGGGAACGTCGTCGAAGCCGACCAGTGCCACCCGATGCTGCAGTCCCAGCTCGTGCAGGGCCTCGACGACGCCGATCGTGACCAGGTTCTGGCTGGTGAACAGTAGTTCCGGGTGGTTCTCGGAGAAGAGCCGCAACGTCGCGCGCCGTGCCTGCTCGGCGGTGCGCAGGCCATGCCGGAGCAGAGCCGGGTCCGGCGCGACGCCCGCGGCCGCCAAGGCGTCGGCGAACCCCGAGAACCGCTGTTGCGCCGTGAGAATGGTCAGGTCGTCGCCGAAGTAGCCGATGCCGCGCCGCTTGGTGGCGAGCAGGTGCTCCACCGCGGTACGGGCGCCGGCCCGGTTGTCGCAGACGATCGCGTCGGCCAGCAGCGGCGACGGAAGCCGGTCGATGAAGACGAACTGGGTGCCGGCCTGCTGCTCGGCCACGACGTACCGGTGGTCCTGGCTGGAGGGCATGATGATCAGCCCGTCCACCCGGCGGTCGATGAGGGTGCGGACCAGTTCCCGCTCCCGATGCGGATCCTCGTCGAGGCTGCCGGCGAGCACCAGCGCGCCGTGGTCGCGGGCGTAGTCCTCGACAGCCCGGTGCACGGCCGAGGAGTACGGGTTGCTCACGTCCTCCAGCAGCAGGCCGATCGTGTTCGTCCGTCCGCCGGTGCGCCGCAGGCTGGCCGCGGTGAGGTTGGGCCGGTAGCCGAGCATGTTCGCGGCGTTCCGTACCCGTTCGACCAGGTCCGGCGCCACGGTCGGCACGTCGTTGAACACGCGCGAGACGGTCTTGATACCGACCCCGGCGAGCGCCGCGACGTCTCGCATCGTCGGGCGCTCCCGGTGCTGCAGGGCGGCATCCGGATCGGACACGGTCTTCCTCCATGAATCGGGTGGCAGGCGGGGCCTGCGGCCAGGGGCGGCAACTCGCGGAGCGGGCCGCCCCCGGCCGGTGTGCCTGGCGACGGTACAGCGGGCAGGCGGACCGGATATCCGGTGGTCCGGCCACGGGTGTGGCTTATCGATCCGGCCGCACTGGCTGCTCCAACGTCATCGCCCCGGTCATGATGGCCACGGCCTCGGCGGGCGTGTGCGACTGTGGAGTGATCACCCCGGCCACCCCACCCAGCCGCTGGATGTGGATCCGGTCGGCCACCTCGAAGACGTTGGGCATGTTGTGGCTGATCAGGATGATGCCGAGGCCACGTGTCCGCAGGTCGCGCACGAGCTTGAGGACCTGCCCGGTCTCGCGTACGCCCAACGCCGCGGTCGGCTCGTCGAGGATGACGACCTTGCCGCCGAACGCCGCCGCCCGGGCCACCGCGACGGCCTGCCGCTGGCCGCCGGACAGCGTCTCGACCGCCTGGTTGATGTTCTGCAGCGTGGTGATGCCCAGCTCGTCGATGTGCTGCTTGGCCTGTTTCCGCATGGCCCCGGTATCGAGCATGCGGAAGACCGTGCCGAGCACCCCCGGGCGACGCTGCTCCCGTGCCAGGAAGAGGTTGCTGGCGATGTCCAGCGCGGGGGCCACCGCAAGCGTCTGGTAGACGGTCTCGATGCCAGCCGCGCGCGCATCCTGCGTGTTGCGGAAGACCACCTCGCGGCCCTCCACGAGGACCGTGCCGGAATCCGGCGTCATCGCCCCGGACAGGCACTTGATGAGCGTGGACTTGCCGGCGCCGTTGTCGCCGATGATGGCCAGCACCTCGCCCGCGTACAGATCGAGGTCCACTCCGGACAGCCCGACGACGTGGCCGAACGTCTTGACCAGCCCGCGGGCCGACAGAACCGGCTCAGTCATGATTTCACGCTCCTGATCCACTGGTCGGCTGCGACAGCGGCGATGACGAGGATGCCGACGGCGAGCACCTGGTAGTTCGGGTCGACGCCGGCCAGCGCGAGCCCGTTGTCGAACACCTGGACGATCAGGGCCCCGATCAGCGAGCCCACGACCGCGCCGCGCCCGCCGAACAGGCTCGTTCCCCCGATGACGACGGCCGTGATGCTTTCCAGGTTGGCGTTGATTCCGGCGTTCGGGTCGGCGCCGTTGATCCGGCCGACGAGAATCCAGGCGGCGATCCCGACGACCCCGCCGGCGACCACGTACGCGCTGATCAGCACCCGGTTGGTACGGATGCCGGCCAGTCGCGAGGCCTCGGCGTCGTTGCCCGTGGCGTACAGGTGGCGGCCCCAGGCCGTCTGCCGCAGCGCGTACGCGAACACCACGTACAGCAGCAGCATCAAGACGACGCCGATGGTCAGGTGGAACGCGCCGAAGGAGAGAGTCGCGCCGGTCCACGTGATGAAGGTGCCGGCGGGCAGGGAGATCGTCTGCCCCTGCGCGTAGATCAGGGTGACCGCGGTGAAGATGCTCAGGGTGCCCAGGGTGACGATGAACGGCGGCAGCTTGACCCGGGTCACGAGGAAGCCGTTGAGAGTGCCGGCGATCAGCGCGCCGACGATGCCGATGAGCAGCGCCACCGGGCCGGGGACCGTGTGGCTGGAGACCAGCTTCGCCATGATCAGCGACGCCAGGACCATCACCGCGCCGATCGACAGGTCGATGCCGGCGGTCAGGATGATCAGCGTCTGCCCGACGGCGAGCGAACCGACCACGGCCGCCTGTTGCAGGACGATCGAGAGGTTCTCCGGTCGGTAGAACCGGCCGTTCGCCAGGCCGAAGGCCACGGCCGCAAGAATCAGGACGACCAGGGGGCTGAGCGCCGGCAGCCGGTGCAGGATGTTGTGGAGGGCGCGGCTCGGGGTCACCCGCGCCTTGCGGATCTGCTCGGCGGCGCCGGGCTGTTCCAGTGTTTGAGCCATGGGACGGTCTCCCCTTCTCCCCCGACGGGCTCGTTCGGGCACGAACGCGCGGACGGGTTGTGGTGATGGACGAACATCGCGCGGGCCGGCGTGGAGCGGCCGGCCTGCCGCGAGTATGGGCCTTCCCCGGCGTTCGCGGCTTCCCGCCGGCTGCGGCCTCGGCACGCAACCGGCGGGAGACGTCCTGCCGAGTGCCGGCTGCCCCGTCTCCGGAGCAGCCGGCCGCCCGGATCAGCTGCCCCAGCAGGCCTGCGCGGCCTGGTCCGGCGTCTGGCTGTCGAGGCCGGTGAGCGCGTTGGCGGTCACCAGCGCGGTGCCGGTGTTGATGAACTCCTGGCCGGCCGGCAGTGTCGGCTTCGCGCCGCCCTTCGCGAGGTCGGCGATCGCCTTGACGCCGACGCTGGCCATCTTGCCCGGGTACTGCGCCGAGTCGGCCGCGATCGTGCCGTCCTTGAGCAGACCTTTGACGTAGTTGCAGCTGCCGTCGATGGTCACGATCGTGACGTTGCTCTTGCTTGCCGCGGCCAACGCCTGGTGGGCGCCGTCAGCGGCCGGCTCGTTGATCGTGTACACGACGTTGATCGCGGGGTTCGCCGACAGGCAGTTCTCCATCGCGGTCTTGCCGCCGGGGATCGCTCCCTGGGTCGGCTGGTGGCAGGCGATCACGTAGTCGCCGCCCTTGCCGGCGGTGTACTTGCCGGACTTGGCCTCCTGACCGTTCTGCGTCTTGCTGCCCGGGTCGATGCCCATGCCCTCGAGGAAGCCGTGGTCGCGGGCGATGTCGACGGAGACGACCTGGTTGTTGAACAGGTCGAGCATCGCGATGACGGCCTTCTGCCCGCCGAGCTTGGCGGCCGTGTACTGGCCGATCAGCTTGCCGGCCTGCTCGTTGTCCGTCGCGTAGGTGACGTCCACCGTGCTGGGCGGGGTGGGCACCGTGTCGAGCGCGATGATGAACAGGCCGGCCTGCTTGGCCTTCGCCAGCTCGCTGTTCACGGCGTCACCGTTGATGGTGATGAGGATGCCCTTGTCGCCTCGCGAGATCGCGTTGTCGATCGCGCTGATCTGGGTCTGGGTGTCGCCGTCGGCCTTGCCGGCCGCGACCGTCAGGTTGACGCCGTCACTGGCGGCCTCGGTCTTCGCGTCCTTCTCCATCGACACGAAGTAGGGGTTGGAGAGGGTCTTGAGAATCAACGAGACCCCGACCTTTCCGCTGCCCCCCGAGCTGCCCCCCGATGAGCTGGAGCTGGAGCCGCAAGCGGCGAGCGCCAGGGAAGCAGCCAACAGGCTGGCGCCGACAACTGTCCATCGCCGCGCCCCCACTCGGAGGCGCACTGAGTCCACACCTTTGTCCATGTCACGTCCTCTCGGTCAGGGCGCCGCAGCAACCCGGGACAACGTTGTCCCACCTGTATAGTTGTGCAGAGAGTCACAGTCAATCTCTCGAGGCAACCACTCCGTCACAAGCCGGTAACGTTCGAGCAGGTAAGCGAAACGAATGTCGATGCAGGGCGGAAGCTCGCGGATCGGGCGACGATCATGCGCGACAACGTTTTCCCACCACTCATCACCGGGGTCACGCCGGAAACGCTGACCGGTTTCGCTACCAATCTGTGGTCACCGGACTCGTCGCGGCGCGCCCGCGACGGGGCGCGCGCCGGCCGAGGTGTTTCGCCGGACGCCGGCGGTTGGTGCGATCGAACGCGGGCCGGCGCCACGTCTCCCGCCGCGTCCAGGCCATCCAGAGCGACACCGGCGGCGCGGTCACCGCGATCGAGGAGATCACCCGGGTGATCGCCCGGATCAGCGACTTTCAGACCACCATCGCCTCGGCGGTCGAGGAACAGACCGCGACCACCGGCGAGATGAACCGCAGCGTCAACGAGGCCGCCACCGGTACCGGCGAGATCGCCGAGAGCATCACCGGCGTCGCCGAAGCCGCCCGCCTGACCAGCGAAGGCGTCAGCCAGAGCCAGCAGGCCACCGGCGAGCTCGCCCGCATGTCCGCCGAGCTGACCGCCCTGGTCGGCAAATTCCGCTACTGACCGGTGGACACGGCGTCGGAGTCGGGTCCATGCCGTGGACGAGCGATGGAGCCCGCGAGAAGCGTGGCTCCACCGACGCCGAACGCGCCGAACCCGCTGAGGAAGATGCGCTGCTCGAGGCCAAGTTGTCGCTCGTAGGTCGCCTTGTCCACGACGGTCACCACGCCGTGGTTGTCGAGCACGTACTGACCGTCCCGGATGCCAGCGCTACCACCGACGCCGGCGAACGCGGTCATGCCGGCGAGCCAGAACAGGAAGAACGATCCACCGGCGACGACCTGTGCCCATCCAGGAAGATCGCCCAGCAGGCGCCTAAATCGCCACGGTCCTGAGCGCCGAGTCCTCGGCCCATGCAGCGTCGACCGATCGACCACGGACACGACGAAGGCGGGAAAAACCAGCGCTGCCCCGACGGGCGCCGCCACCGCCATCGGAAGCAGGCGAACTCCGGCAAGCAGCCCGACAACCAGAATCGCGGCCCACACCACGCCGCCCAAGGCAAACACCAACAAGACCCGACGCAAAATCACAGGTAGTGACCTCCAGGTCAGCGTACGTTGACGGCAGCGCTCGTGGCATTGCCGTCCGCGTAGCCGGTCTTGCGGGCGATCACCGTGACGGTGAGCTTCTTGTTGCGCATGCTCGAGGTCAGCTTCAGGGTCGCGCCGGTCACGCCGCGGATCAGCTTGCCGTTGAGCCGCCACTCATAGCGGTAGGAGTCCGCCTTCGGTGACCACGTGCCGGCCGCGGCCCGTACCGTCCGCCCCACCTGGACCGTCCCGGTGATCGCCGGCAGCTTCGTAGCCTTCGGCGCCTTGCCCTTGGCGACCACCGCGGAACTCGCCGAGGGCGCGGTCGCCGAGGTGTAACCGGATCGCGCCGCGGTCACCAGGACGGTGAGTCGCTTCCCGAGCGCGTCGGCTGGAATGGTCATTGTGGCGCCGGTCGCACCGCGGATAGGCAGGCCGTTCGCGGCCCAGACGTAGCTGTAGGAGGTGGCCACGGGAGTCCAGGTGCCCGGTACGGCCTTGACAGTAAAGCCGACCGCGAGGGTTCCGGAGATCGATGGCGCCTTGCCCAGCCTCAGAGCCGGAGCGGCGACGATGAACGGTACCTCGGCGTGCGGCCCGAATTGCCGGTCCAGATTGAGCGTCCAGGCCCCGGCGGCGGCGTGCGCCAGCGGGAACGTGATGTCCATCGACGTGTTGTCGGCGGCTATTTTCGAGATCACGCCTGGGATGGCGTCGAAGCCGGCCCGGGTGAGCTTGACGTCCAGGTATGAAGTGAACAGGCCGCCGCTGACCCGCACCGTGGCCGCCGCCGTGCCCGCCGGGACGGACGCCGGGGTGATCGCCGCCGGGCGGTACACGGCGACTACGCCCACGTCGACCTGGACCGGAGCGTCCGGCGTCACCTCGAACACCGGGCTCGCGCCGATCCGGTCGTATTTGTTCTCGGAGACCAGCACCAGGTCGGAGTCGGTGTCGTCGCTGCCGACGTTCGGTGTGGTGAACCGCCAGTCGTAGTGGTTCAGCGTAGTGGTGATCTTGTAGTGCTTGCTGGCGACCGTCTCGCGGTAGCCGATGCCGAAGCTGTTGGAGAACCCGTAGTGGTCCTCGTCGTCCTGGGAATCGATCGAGACGCCGATGCCGGGCGCCGGCTCGTTCGGCTGCCGGATGCCGTCGGCGTTGAGGTCGTTCCACAAGTGACCAGTGACCAGACCGTCCGGCACGATCTTGATGAGCTGGCTCGCCGCGTCGTCGGTGGTCGAACTCTCCGGGGTGGTCGTCGTAGCCGACGCGCTGACCTCGAGGACGGACCCCTCCGGCGCGCCGTCGACGTCGACGGTGTTGTACACGACCCGGTCGGACGCTCCCGGTGCGAACGGGCCGACGTGAGCGCAGGTCATGACCGCGGCCGAGTCGCAGGTCCAGTCGCTGAGGCTTTCCATGCCGGCCGTGCGCAGCCCGGCCGGCTGGGTGAAGGTCAGCGTCACCGATTCGGCCGGCGACGTGCCGGTGTTGCGCACCTGGACCGCCAGGGCAGACCAGTCCGACGTGGACAGGATGTTGCGAGCCACAGAGACTTCGACGACCACGTTCGCCGTGTCCGTGTCGGCCGATGCCGGACCGGTGGCCACGAATGCGCCGGAGAGACCGGCGAGCAGAGTGGCAGGCAGGGCGAAGCGACGCAGGAACGACACGGTTTCCCCACTTCCAGGAGCGACCGCTTCTCGGCCTCCCAAACCATCGGGAGCGTAGTACAGAAGATCGACCGCACACCGTCCTGTTCCGGCGGCAACGCGCTCCATCTTCGAACGTCGTGCTCTCGCTGCTTTGCGAGCGAACGCGGTGTGCCGTCTCAGGCTCAGCACCTGTATCTGGCGACCAGAGCCTGGCCGAGGCGTGCGCCAAGATCCCCGGCGTCGGCGTGGAACCGCATGGAACGCCTCCGAGGACAGTGGATCAATCGAACTTCGAGGGGACAGTATGAGATTCCGCATGAGGTCGACGTTCGCGCTGCTCGGAGCGGCGATCATCGCCGTGACCACGTTCGCGTTCGCCGCACCGGCGCAGGCCGACTTCCACGGCTCTTACATCGAGAACGCACGTTCGCGTAAGTGTGTCAGCGGGATCGTCGGCAGCACCGCGATCCTGCAGGAGCCGTGTACGGACGCGCCGGGGCAGGCGTGGTTCTTCGGTCCTGGTCTGACGACGAATCAGCCGTTCCAGATCAGCAACTTCTCCACCGGTCAGTGCATCGACATCACCAACTTCGGCAACGGCGCGCCAGTGGTGCAGACGGATTGCAACCTGCAGCAGATCGGCACCTACTGGCTTCGGCAGAGCGCCGGCACGGTCCCGTTCGGCTTCAGCTCGGTCAACGCGTTCCGGTACAAGTCGGCATTTGCGAATGTCTGCCTGGATCTGGAGAACGGTCTGTCCGACAACGACCTGTCTCTGCAGATCTGGACGTGCAACAACTCCACCGACAACCAGCGCTGGTTCCATGTCGGACCGCCGCTCAGTTGAGTAGGCGAACCTGGGCCAAGACCAGGGGCCCAGGGATACGGCGACGGCCCTGTGTCGAAGGAGACCTACTCGCGAGTCTGGCGAGCTGCGCGGCGTGATGGCCTGACTCCGGCGCAGCGGAGTTCGCCGCTGACGAAGCGACCGTACGACCTTCTGCACGCTGCGGTCTCGCTGTGGCTCAACGAGGGCGTACCGGCGACCCAGGTCGCCGAGTGGGCGGGTCACAGCGTCCACGTACTGTTCAAGGTCTACGCCACGTGCATCGAGGGGCAGGACGAAGCAGCGCGCCGCCGCATCGCCCAGGCCCTTCGGCGAGCCGGAGGACGAGGCGGGCGACCAGGGCTGAGGCCCTGCCGCTCGTGGTCGCTCTATGGTCACGACGAGCGAGATCAAGCGGTCCACGGTGAGATCGAGTGAGACTCAAGATCCCGAGCTGACAACCCCCGCAGGCCTGCGTTCACGCAGGTCGGCGGGGGTTTTGCTGCTCGTGATCGAGCGGAGGGCGTGGGATTCGAACCCACGATGAGTTTCCCCATACCGGTTTTCAAGACCGGCGCCATCGGCCACTAGGCGAGCCCTCCCGTGCTGCCCTCAGTCTGCCAGACACGCGCGGCGGTCATCGCGCGCCGTCTTGACCAGGACGTGTCTCGAGGACCCGGCGGGCCGATCAAGCTCCGCCCCGAGCATCCGGACGGCAATTCGGGTACGCGGTGAAGACGCTCGCGTCCCCACAGCCTTTTCGTCGTACCCGTCGGGCAAGCTTGGGGCATGCGCGCGATGGTGATCGAGGACAAGCGGCTCGTCTGGCGGGAGGTGCCCGACCCGGCGCCTGGCGAGGGTGAGGTGGTGGTCGACGTCACCGCGGCCGGGGTCAACCGGGCCGACCTGTCCCAGCGGCAGGGTCTCTACCCGCCCCCGCCCGGCGCCTCGGAGTATCCGGGGCTCGAGTGCGCCGGAGTGATCAGCGCGATCGGGGCCGGGGTGAGCGCGCACCACGTGGGCGAGCGGGTCTGCGCCCTGCTTGCCGGCGGCGGCTATGCGCAGCGGGTGGCCGTTCCCGTCGGGCAGCTGCTTCCGGTGCCGGTCGGCCTGTCGCTGCAGGAGGCGGCCGCGCTACCCGAGGTCGCCTGCACGGTGTGGTCGAACGTGGTGGACCGTGACCGGCTGCACAAGGGCGAAACGCTGCTGGTGCACGGCGGCGGCAGCGGCATCGGCACCTTCGCGATCCAGCTCGGCAAGGCGCTCGGCGCCACGGTGGTCACGACGGCACGGGCGTCGAAACACGAGTCGTTGCGCGCGCTCGGCGCCGACCTGGTGATCGACTACACGACCGAGGACTTCGTCGCGGCTACCAAGGATTTTGCCGGCGGCGCCGACGTGGTGCTCGACATCGTGGGCGCGAAATACCTGACCCGCAACATCGAGGCGCTCGCGCCGAACGGCCGGATCACCGTCATCGGCATGCAGGGCGGCCGCACCGCCGAGCTCGACCTGGGGCTGCTCATGGCCAAGCGCGGGTCGCTCTCGTCGACCTCGCTGCGCGCTCGACCGCCGGCCGACAAGGCGCGGATCGTCGCGGGCGTGCGACGCGAGGTCTGGCCGCTGGTCGAGGCCGGCGCGATCAGGCCGGTCATCCACACCACCATGCCGTTGGCCGAGGCCGCCGAGGCACACCGCCTGGTGGAGTCAAGCGATCACCTCGGCAAGATCCTCCTGCTGCCCTGAGCACCTCGCCGTCGAGCGATACCCACAGCCCGTGCCTGGCTTTCGGCTGGCGTCGTGCCCGGCTTTCGGCTGGCGTCGTGCCCGGGCAGAAGTGAAGTTAACACGGGTGGGTGATTCACGGGATGGTTTATGCGGTTTGGCGGGGATATGCCGGGTGAGGAGCCGGGGCGCGCCCAGCATGGGTGCGCGGCCGGCCTGCTGAACCGGGAAGCGCCCGCCGTGCCGTCCGCCGACCCCGGTTCGGGAGTCACCGTGACCGGGACGCCGCTACGCCCTGCCAGCTCGGCCACCGTGGAGGCGCCGACGGCGAGCGTCCAGCCGGAGATGACGGGGCGCCAGAGGCGGCCGTGGATCACGGCGGGTGTGCTCGCCGCCGTCGCGCTCGGCTCGGGCCTGTACGTGATGGGTCGCGCCGGCGATCTGGCGGCGCCTGCGGCCGCGCCTATCGGCTCGGCCCGCAGGGGGTCGGACGGCAGCTTCGCCTTCACGGTCGCCGGTACGACGTGCGGCGTGACGAGCGTCGGGCCCTCGGTCCTCGCGCAGCGCCCGACCAGCGGCCAGTTTTGCCTGGTCAACCTATCCGTGCACAACACCGGGACGGAGCCCGAACTGCTCGACCCGGGTGCGCAACACGCGATCGACGATCAGGGGCGAGAGTACCCGGTCTCCGATCGTGCCGCCGTGTTCCTGAACGATGGGAAACCCACTCTGCTCGACGAGATCCCGGCGGGCGCGACCGTGCCCGGCGTGCTTCCGTTCGACCTTCCCGCCGGCGCGCGGATCGACGCGATCGTGCTCCACGACTCGATCACCTCCACCGGCGTACGCGTGGCGTTGTCGTCGTGATCCGGGTGGTACGCCCGAGCAATTTTCTGAAATCGACGGTGCCCGATCGACACCTCAGCTTTCTTCCTTTTTTGCGAAACGCGGGGGTGATTGTTGGAATTCAGCCGCGAAAGATTCCCGATGTGTGTTGGCATGGTCGACGGAATTATTGAGTAGTCCGGGTTCCCTATTGCCGTGCTTCGACGGGCGGCGGCGCAGTGGTGCAGTTATGGCCACTCGGAAGGGATTCGCGTGAGTGCCCCGGACCGATTTCGGAGGCAACGCTGCATCGTCCGTCACCGCGCCGGGCATTGACTGCCGGCGCCATCGCGCTGGCCGTGATCACCCCGGCCTTCGACCCTGTCGAGCACACCGCCGAAGCCGTCGACGCCGTGCCGCCGATCGCGCCGATCCGTGCCGAATCGGCCCGCCTCGGCCCTGATGCCGCATTCCAGGAGCGTGCGGTCGACAGCGAGCGTGCTTCCCGCACCGCTGCCCGCCGCGCCGTTCAAGTCCGCCCAGCGGGGCAGGCAGGACCCACCGTGCGGAGCCCGTACCGGACGACGAACCTAGTCGCGGCCCGTATGGCCCGTATAGCCCGACTGACCGAGTGGACCGCGGCCAGGGAGAACGCCCTGGGGTCCGTGGCCTCCGGCCGGAACGCCGAGGCCGGGACCGAGACCGCTCGGCGGAATGTCCAGGTCGGGGCGTTGGCCACCCGCCAGAGCGCCGACGACGGGTCCGCGACCTCCCGTCGGAACGGCGAGGTCGGAGCCGCGGCCTTCCGTCGGAACGGCGAGGTCGGAGCCGCGGCCTTCCGTCGGAACGGCGAGGTCGGAGCCGCGGCCTCCAGTCGGAACGCTGAGGTCGGAGCCGCCGCCTCTCGCCGGAACGCTGAGGTCCAGAACTCGGGCCGGTCGGACCCTGGATCGTCCCGGTCCGGCCAGATCCGCCGGGCCACGCGGGAGGTCCGGGAGGTCCGGGCCGCGATCCCGCACCGGTATACGGTCCGCGCGGTCGTGACCAAGCACGCCGTGGACACGCACGCCACGCGACGGGTATCCGTCGGCGGCGGGATGAGCGCGGTCATCGCGTTCGCCCGGTCGCAGGTCGGAAGGCGCTATGTGACTGGCGGAGAGGGGGGCGACGGTTTCGACTGCTCCGGACTCACCAAGCGCGCATATGCTCTGGCCGGTATCAGCCTGCCGCATTCTTCGGGCGCTCAGGCGGCTCGCGCTCGGGCGATCTCCCGTTCCGCGGCGCGCCCGGGTGATCTTGTTGTCGGACGTGGCCACGTCGGTATCTACATGGGTCACGGGATGATGATCGACGCCGGTAACCACCACACGGGTGTGGTGTATCGCAAGCTCTATTCGGGCCTGCGCGTGGGGCGCCTGTAAATCGGATCTCGCGGCCGCAATGCGGCCGACCGGATCACGGCGGCGATCCCGCTCCTCGGCCATCCCCGTCCTCGGCGAACTCCGAGGCGGGGAACTATCCGGAGCGCGAGATTCGAGGCGCGGGCAGCGAGGCGAGAACCAGGACGCGAGGTGCGAGAACCAGCGACGCGAGACGCGGGGCGCGAACTTCGGGGCGCGGGCAGCGAGGCGAGAACCAGGACGCGAGGTGCGAGAACCAAACGACGCGAGACGCGAGGCGCGAACTCTGGGCGCGGGAAGCGAGGAGCGGGAAGCGAGGGGTGAGCTCTAGAGCGTGGGAAGCGGGGCGTGGGAAGCGGGGCGTGGGAAGCGGGGCGTGGGAAGCGGGGCGTGAACTCCGAGGCGCGGGACGTAGGGCGCGAACTCTGGGCTCGGGGAGCAAGGCGTGAAAGGCAGGGGCCGTCCGAGGAGGTGGCCGCACGGCGCCGGATGCGGCAGTCGGCACCCGCCCCGTGGGCGGGTGCCGACTTGCCGGCCGCTGGGTCCGCTGCTCTCAGCGACCTGATCGCCACCGAGCGCGGGGATCTCTGCCGCACGCACCCGGTCGGATGTTCGACAGAAGCATCGCGCGGCGCCCCGACGCAGGCGCGCACCACCTGTGCGTTTCTCCGATCGGGTGACCGCGCGTCGCAACCGGGGCGAAAGATGGGGGACACGCCGACCGGTTACTGTGAGCTCGATGGGGGAAGTCTATGTGGTTTCACCGTCTTGCCGGAGGACAACGCCATGAGTCTTGATCGCGCCGAAGCCCCGGATCCGTACGCCATCCTGCCGCCCGTCCCGTCGTTCGCGGTGACCAGCGCGGATGTGGCCG